>Ga0268266_10001084_pt1 | contig 34117 bp, 31 predicted proteins | sample KBSS13metaG_FD_190356 | JGI IMG/M metagenome (GOLD analysis project Ga0268266, IMG submission 190356) | Switchgrass rhizosphere microbial communities from Kellogg Biological Station, Michigan, USA - KBS S1-3 metaG (SPAdes) (version 2) | ecosystem: Host-associated > Plants > Roots > Rhizosphere...
GAGCAGCGCCCGGTCACCGCACGCGTGATAGGCGGACAACAATCCGCCAACCAAGCGGATCGAGGTTTCGAACACCGACACCTCGCCGTCGACGTCGAAATTGAGACTGGCTTTGACCCAATCGACGCCTTCGCGGAATTCGTCGTCGAGCCCCATGATCCACAGCGTGTCGAGAGCCTCGATCAAAGTCAGGCCGAGATGGTGGTTCTTGAGCGGGAAGCTTTCGTTGCCGCCCGACAGCGGCTTGATCTGGTCCTTGCCCCAGGCGTGCTCTCGATAGTTGCGCCACGCCCAGCGCATTTCGTTGCGCACGTCTTCACCGAGCTCCAGCCAGTTGTGCTGGCGCGGCGCGGGCGCCACGGCGGTGAAAGCGGTAGCGCCGGAGACGGCCAGCACCGCACGGCGAGTCAGGTGTGGGAATCCCATTGGCGGAGCTTGCCGCGAACACCGGCCCCGCGCTAGGCCTGTCGGGTCAGTGCGGCGCGCTCGGTCCGCAAGCGTCTTTGTTGAGTTTCATGCCCGCGCCACTCGATATCCTCAAACATACGTTCGGCTTCGACCATTTCCGCGGCGTCCAGGAGGAGGTCATCGGGCGAGTGCTGGCGGGCAGGCACACGCTTGCGGTGATGCCGACCGGTGCGGGCAAGTCGCTTTGCTACCAACTGGCGGCGCTAGTGCGTCACGGGACGGCACTGGTGATCTCCCCGCTGATCGCGCTGATGCACGACCAGATTCGCAGCGCGACTGCGATCGGTCTGCGCGCGGCGTCGCTGACCTCCGCCGATGCGGACCGGGAGCAGACGCTGCAGCGTTTCAAAGCGGGCGAGCTCGACGTGCTTTATGTCGCACCCGAACGCGCGACGGGCGAGAGCTTCCGGTGCCTGCTAAGTCGACAGAACCTGTCGCTGATCGCAATCGATGAAGCGCATTGTGTCAGCGAATGGGGTCATGATTTCCGACCCGATTATCGCCAGCTGAGAGGCCTCCTCGACGACAATGCTGACGTCCCTCGGCTGGCTCTCACAGCCACGGCTGACAAGCGCACTAGGGTGGACATTCTGACGCAGCTCGGCATACCCGACGATGGCCTGGTGATCGCCGGCTTCGACCGGCCGAACATCCGCTATCATGTTCGCCCGCGCGATGGCCTTCCGCAGCAGCTGAAAGGGCTGCTCGCCCAGCACGCGGGTTCGGGAATCGTTTACGTCCCCAGTCGCGACAAAGCGGAGCGAATTGCCGAGCAGATCACCGCTAATGGACGGCCTGCGGCCGCGTATCATGCCGGGCTCGAACCGCAGGTGCGGGCGCGCAACCAGGCCGCCTTCGTCGAGTCCGAAGAGATGGTCGTCGCCGCCACGGTCGCGTTCGGCATGGGCATCGACAAGCCAGACGTGCGCTTCGTCGCGCACGCGGGCATCCCGAAGTCGATCGAGGCCTATTACCAGGAAACGGGTCGCGCCGGGCGCGACGGGGATCCTGCGGAAGCATGGCTCTATTGGGGCGCCGAGGATTTCGCCCGCGCCCGCCAACGCATCGAAACTGAGGTCGAGCCCGAGCGCCGTGCTGGCGAGCGAGAAAGATTGAACGCACTCGCTGCCTTCGTGGAAACGCCGCACTGCCGCCGCGCCATCCTGTTGCGCCACTTTGGTGAGGAGCCGCCGGAGAAATGCGGCAATTGCGACAATTGCCTGGAGCCGCCGGCGACCGTCGATGTGACCGAAGTCGCGCGTAAATTGCTGTCGGGGGTGTTTCGGACCGGGATGCGGTTCGGGGTCGGCCATGTTGCAGACGTGCTTGCCGGCAATGCCACAGAAAAGATGCGCAATCTCGGCCACGACTCCCTGTCGGTTTTCGGAATTGCCGATGCAGAAGAGGTCGCGTTGATCCGGCCGGTCGCGAGAGCGCTGATCGCGCGCGATGCGTTGCGCGCCGACGCTTATGGCGGACTGAGTTTCGGACCGGGTGCGAAGCCGATCCTGAAGGGCGAGCAGGAGCTGACAATCACTGTACCGCCGAAGCGGAAGCGGACTGCGCGCAATCGGTTCGAAGGCCCCACTGATCCGCTGTTCGATTCGCTTCGCGAAACTCGCCGCCGGATCGCCGCGGAAGCAGGAGTTCCGCCTTACGTCATCTTCCACGATTCGACCCTTCGCGAGATCGCCGCGGCGAAGCCGGAGAACCTGCAGCAAATGGCGCAGGTTCAGGGCGTTGGTGCAGTCAAGCTGGAGCGCTACGGGCAGGCGATGCTGGACGCCCTTTCGACCAACGGCTGATATTCAGGCTTGCGTAACCGGCGACTCGGTTGAAGAGACCCAACGACCATTTCACTCTCGGGGACCATGATGATCCGCAACATCCTTCTTGCGACCGCAGCAATCGCGGTCGCCACGTCTGCCGATTCCGCTGCGGCACCGCGCAAGGCAAGCATGGCGAGTTCGGCCACGCTGTCCGCGTCGAATCCGTTCGCGAAACCCAGCACGCTGCCGTTCCAGACGCCGGACTTCTCGAAGATCAAGGACAGCGATTATTTGCCGGCGCTGAAGGCTGGCATGGCCGAGCAGAAGCGCGAGATGCTGGCGATCGCCAACAACCCCGCGGCGCCGACCTTCAACAACACGATTGTCGCGATGGAGCGCACGGGCCTGCTGCTCGAGCGCGCGAGCCTCGCATTCAATGCCGTCAATGGCGCCAACACGAACGACACGCTGCAGGCGACCGACACGGCAACTTCGCCTTTGTTCGCTGCGCACAGCGACTTCATCTACATGAATCCCAAGCTGTTCGCGCGGGTGAAGACGCTGCACGACACGCAGGCATCGCTCGGCCTCAATGCCGAACAGGCGAAGCTGCTCCAGGTTTATTACGACCAGTTCGTCCACGCCGGCGCCGAGCTTTCGCCCGCGGCGCAGAAAGAGCTTCGCGCCTACAACACGCGGCTGAGCTCGCTGCAGACGGCATTCACCCAGAAGCTGCTCGCCGCCGCCAAGGCCGGTGCGCTTCACGTCGATGACGCGACCGCGCTGAACGGGCTGTCGAAGGAGCAGGTCGCCGCCGCTGGTGAAGCTGCCAAGAGCCGCAAGGTCGGTGGTTATGTCCTGCCGCTGCAGAACACGACGCAGCAGCCAGCGCTGGAGTCGCTGACCGACCACGCCACGCGCGACGCGTTGTTCCAGGCGAGCCTCAACCGCGCCGAGCACGGCGATGCCAACGATACGCGCAACACGATCCGCGAAATCGCGTCGCTTCGCGCGAAGAAGGCGGCGCTGTTCGGTTATCCGACCTGGGCCGACTACACATTGTTCGATCAGATGGCGAAGGACCGCTCGACCGCGATCGGGTTCCTCGACCGTCTCGCCCCTGCGGTGTCCGCGAAGGAGAAGACCGAAGCTGCCGACATCCGCGCGCTGGCCGCATCGCAGGGCGCCAAGTTCACGCCGACCGCGGCCGACTGGAACTTCTACGCCGAGCAGATCCGCAAGCAGCGTTACGCGATCGATAGCGACCAGCTGAAGCAATATTTCCTGTTCGACAAGGTGCTCGAGGACGGCGTCTTCTATGCCGCGAACCAGCTATACGGGCTGACGTTCAAGGAGCGGAAGGACATCCCGACGTGGAACGCCGACATGCGCGTGTTCGACGTGACGGATGCCGACGGAAAGCCGCTCGCGATCTTCATGATCGACCCGTGGAAGCGCGACAACAAGTCGGGCGGCGCGTGGATGTCGAACCTGGTCCAGCAGTCGTACCTGCGCGGCACCAAGCCGGTCATCTTCAACGTCGAGAACTTCACCAAGCCCGCTCCGGGCCAGCCCGCTTTGATCAGCTGGGACGACGTGACGACGATGTTCCACGAGTTTGGCCACGGCCTGCACGGCATGTTTGCCTCGCAGACCTATCCGACATTGCAGGGTACCAACGTCGCCCGCGACTTCGTGGAGTTCCCGTCACAGTTCAACGAGAACTGGGCGCTCGATCCGAAGATCCTGCCGCACTACGCTGTCCATTATCAGACCGGCCAGACGATCCCGAACGAGCTGATCCAGAAAGTCTTGGCTGCCCGCACGTTCAACCAAGGCTATGAGGTCGGCGAAGTGCTCGAGGCCGCGCGCCTCGACCTCGACTGGCACTCGCTGGCAGCAACGGCTCCGCTGCAGGATGTCGACCAGTTCGAAATGCAGGCGCTTGCCGCCAGCGGCTACGACACCGCCGATGTTCCGCCGCGTTACCGGTCGAACTACTTCCTGCACATCTGGAGCAACGGCTATTCGGCGGGCTATTATGCCTATCCGTGGACCAAGATGCTCGCACAGGATTCGTTCGCCTGGTTCCAGCAGAATGGCGGACTGACGCGCGCCAACGGCCAGCGTTTCCGCAACATGGTGCTGTCGCGCGGCAACACGGAGGATCTCGCGGCAATGTATCGCGGGTTCACCGGCCACGATCCGAGCATCCAGCCGTACCTGGACTTCTACGGACTGACGGGTGGCGCAGGTGCCGCAACCACGGTCGCTCCGCCGCCGGCGGCCCCGGTTCCGGCGCCCCCGCCGCCTCCGGCGAACAAGACCGAACGGGGAAGGTAAGACCATGATCCGCCAGCTCGATGACCGAACCCTCGTTTGCGGTCAGATCCGCCCGGAGGAGGTCGCCGGGCTGGCGGAGCAAGGCGTCACGATGCTCGTCAACAATCGGCCCGATGGCGAGGACGCCGACCAGCCGCTTGCGGGTGACATCGAAGACGCGGCGGCTGCCGCCGGAATTTCCTACCGTCACGTTCCGATCCTGCGCGGCATCGGGCCCGCCGACGTCGATGCAATGCACGAAGCGATGCAGGGCGCCGGTGACGGCAAGATGCTCGCCTTCTGCCGGTCGGGAACTCGTTCCGCGCTGACGTGGGCGCTGGCGAAGAGCAAGGCTGGCGGAGACCGCGACGACATCGAAGCAACGGTCACGGGCGCGGGCTTCAACGTGGCGCCGATCGCTCACCTGCTTTAGCGTTCGTCCTTCGCGAGTAGCTCGCGCGCGAGCTCGAGGTCCTCGTCCAGCACCATCAGCCGGATCGGCATGAACGGGCCGCCGAAGAAGCCGTAGAAATTGCTGGTCTCGGCATCGAACAGGACGGCGTGAACGCCTTCATCCTCGAGATAGAGTCGCGCGAGATCGGCTTCGACGCGGGTGGTAAATTTGGTGAGTTCGACGAGCCCGCTCACCAGGGAAACACATCGCCGGCAGCGATCTCGCCGGCGCGTGGCGCCCGGCCCAGCATTTTGTTGCGATGAGGAAAGCGCCCGAACTTCTCGATGATATCGCGGTGCTTCTTGGCGTAGCCGACGTAACGTTGGTCCGCGAGCCCGCTGTACAGCAGCACGCCCCGGTTTTGGTCGTCGAGGTCCTCACTGTGCTCGAACGGCGTGTAGAAAAACGGCCGTTCTTCCTCGGGCACTTCTTCGTCGAAGCCCCTGTCGACAGCTCCCTTCGAAATGGCGAGGGCGAGCTCGTCGGTCGCGAATTGCTCGGCGTCACCGCGAAACATGTTGCGCGGGAATTGATCGAATAGAATCACCGCGGCCAACGCGGTCTCGGGATCAACGAGAAAGCTGTCGGCCGGTAACTGGCGTTGCTCCGTCCAGAGCTTCAAGAACTTCTCACGGATTCGATGGTCGAGTTCGGGGTTTGTTTTCCACCAATCGTCATAGGTGAGACCGAACCAGAATTTGAGAACGTCCGACCGCCAGTCAGGCGTCACGCGGCGGTGCCTCCGACGGTCAGCGCATCGATCAGCAAAGTCGGCTGGCCAACCCCGGCGGGGACGCTCTGCCCGCCCTTGCCGCAAATGCCGATCCCCTCATCAAGCGCGAAGTCGTTTCCGATCCCGCTGACCTTGGTGAGCACGGTCGGGCCGTCGCCGATCAGCGTCGCGCCCTTCACGGGCTCGGCGATCTTGCCGCCCCGGATCCGGTAGGCCTCGGTGCAATTGAATACGAACTTGCCGCTGGTGATGTCGACCTGGCCGCCGCCGAAGCTCTTGGCGAAAATGCCATCCTTCACCCGGCCGATCAGCTCGTTCGGATCGTCCTTGCCGGCGAGCATGAAGGTATTGGTCATGCGCGGCATTGGCGCGTGCGCGAAGCTTTCGCGGCGTCCGTTGCCCGTCGGCGTCATGCCCATCAGGCGGGCGTTCAGGCGGTCCTGCATGTAGCCTTTAAGGATGCCGTCCTCGATTAGCACGGTGCGGCTGGTCGGCGTGCCCTCGTCGTCGATGGTCAGCGATCCACGACGCAGGTCCATCGCGCCGTCATCGACGACCGTAACGCCCGGCGCTGCGACCCGCTCGCCGAGTCGCCCGGAAAACGCCGACGTGCCCTTGCGGTTGAAATCGCCTTCAAGACCGTGGCCGACCGCTTCGTGCAGCAGCACGCCGGCCCAACCCGATCCCATCACAACCGGCATCTCGCCGGCGGGTGCATCGACCGATTCCAGGTTTACCAACGCCTGCGCGAGCGCCATGTCGATGGCGCGCTGCCACTGCGCCTCCTCGAACAGGCCATCGTAGAGATAACGCCCGCCAAGCCCGAAATAGCCGGTCTCGCGGCGGCCATTTTGCTCGGCGACGATCGAAACGTTAAGGCGGACAAGCGGCCGAACGTCGGACGCGACGAAGCCGTCGGCTCTGACGATGTCGACAACGTTCCAGCTGGCGGCGAGGGTAACGCTGACCTGACTGACGCGCGGATCGCGCGCTCGGGCGGCGGCGTCGATGCGCTCGCAGAGCGCAACCTTGTCCGAAAAGGGGATCAGGCTCAGCGGATCGTCCGAGCCATACATTGACTGGTTGGTGCGTTGTGGAGCCGCGGCGGGCTCGCCCCTGCGCGCATCGAGCAGCTTCAGGGTCGCTGCAGCGCGCTCAATCGCGGCTTCGCTGATTTCGTTGGCGTGGGCAAACGCGGTCGTCTCGCCGGTGACGCCGCGAAGGCCGAAGCCCGAGCTCGTGTGATAATCGGCGGTTTTCAGCCGACCGTCATCGAAGCCGAATGCCTCGCTGGCGGCATATTGAAGGTAGAGTTCGCCATCATCGCAGCGGGTGAGATGCTTTGCCGCCAAGGCCCGCGCTGCTTCAGGATCGAGGTTGCGGTACAGGAACCGCCGAGGATCGGGCGCGGTCATGCTGCTTCGGTATCCGCAGGTCCCCCGGTGTAGATGAAGCGGCGGTCGCAATAACCGCACTCGGCAAAGCCAACGTCAGGGTCGATCCGGATGTAGATCCGTGGATGACCGAGGGCTGGCGATACCTCGCCCGACCCGTCGCAGGCGACGCGATGGCTGTTGACCTTGATCGTTTCGGGTGGCGGAGGCGCTGGCATGAGGCTGAGGTAGCAATGCGCCCGCCCGCATTCAATTGGACTCAGTTGTAGTCGATCGTGACGTCGAACGTGCCGGTATACGTGCCCGCGACCTGGTTGGCCGTGACGTGAAGCGTCCCGCCAACCGAAAAGTCGAACGTTTCATGGGCCACTACATTGCGGGTGTCGATGCCGTTCAGGTTCCATCCGTCGAGCGTCATCGTCTCGGTGCCTCCGACACGCGTCAGCGTGGCCGCTTTCTTGGGGAGACGGATGTGGACCACCGTCTTGCTCGGGCTCACGGCCTCGAACTGCGCCGCGTGCGGCAGTCCGCCTGCGAACAGGACACCGCCGGTCGTGGTGACATTGCCCGTGTTGGAATCGAGAACGGCCGTCCCTGCCGCCGTCACAGTCACGAACCCGAAGTCCATGTCGTAAAGCTTCGCGATCTGCGCGGGCAGGATCACCCGGGCGGTGCCCGTCGAATTCTTGTTCGGGAAAAACAGCTGTGGCGGCGCGGCCTGCGCCGTGGCCGGGGCAAGCAAGGCGAAGAACATCAGCAGGCGAAGGGGTACAAAACGCGTCATGACGCACCCGCGGATATAGGGTTAACGTCAAGGTCACCCTGATCATTAGGGTAAACAGCGCATTTACCCTCTTTGCTTGTCGGCCATGAACGGCGCTCCTATTCCCACTGCCGATGGACGAGCCCGCAATCCGGATTGAATCGCTGTGCAAAACCTACGCCGCCAAAGGAGTCGAGCCCAAGCGCGCGCTCGATGGTGTGTCATTCGACGTTCCGCGCGGACAGATTTTCGGGCTTCTGGGCCCCAACGGCGCGGGCAAATCGACACTGATCAACATCCTCGCCGGACTCGTCACCAAGACCAGCGGCGAGGTGACGATCTGGGGCTTCGACATCGACGAACACCCGCGCAATTCGAAGCGCTCGATCGGCATCGTTCCGCAGGAGATCATCTTCGATCCCTTTTTCACACCGCGTGAGACGCTGGAGATTCAGGCCGGGCTCTACGGCATTCCACCGGGCGATCGAATCAGTGACGAGCTCCTTGCCGCCATGCACCTGACCGACAAGGCGAACGCTTATTCGCGCACCCTGTCGGGCGGCATGAAGCGCAGGCTGCTGGTTGCCAAGGCGATGGTTCACTCACCGCCAATCCTCGTGCTCGACGAGCCGACCGCGGGCGTCGATGTCGAGCTCCGCCGCCAGCTGTGGGACTATGTCCGCAAGCTCCACGCGCAAGGCGTCACCATCGTCCTCACCACCCACTATCTCGAAGAAGCCGAAGAGCTGTGCGACCGCATCGCGATCATCAACCACGGCAAGGTGATCGCGAACGAACCGACCCGCGAGCTGGTATCGAAGGCGCAGGAGAAGGCCGTTGTCGTTACCTTCGATCGCGACATCACGCAGGTTCCAACCAACGCGTGCTTCGAGGACATTTCGCTGGTCGATGAGCGGACGCTCGAGATCACCTACCGCAAAGACAAGGTGAACGCGGGTGAAGTGCTTAGCGCACTGACTGCCGATGGCCATGGAATCGTCGATGTCTCGACGCGCGACCCAGACCTCGAAGACGTATTTCTTAGCCTGACTTCGGCGCAGGAAGCCGCGTGAGAATTCAGACGGATGTGATAATCGTGGGTTCCGGTGCTGCGGGACTCACCGCAGCGCTAAATCTAGCTGAAACGCACAAGGTCGCGGTGATCGCCAAGGGCGCGCTGGGCGATACGGCGTCGGCCCGGGCGCAAGGCGGTATCGCCGCTGTTCTTGAAGAGGGCGACAGCTTCGAAGCGCACGTCAACGACACGATGATCGCCGGCGCCGGCCTCAACAACCGCGAGGTGGTCGAGCATGTTGTCGAGCATGCACCGGCTGCGATAGCCCGCCTAATCGATCTCGGCGTGCCCTTCGCGTCCGAGAACGGCGCGCTCCATTTGACCCGCGAAGGGGGGCACAGTCATCGCCGCATCGTCCACGTCGCCGACGCCACCGGCTGGGCGATCAGCCAGGCGCTCGAAGCCGCTGCAGCCAAGCATCCCAACATCACGCTCGTGCCCGACATGGTCGCGATCGACCTCGTCACCGGACGCCATGCCGAGCAATTCTCGACCAGCGGTGCGGTGAACGGGCTCTACGCCTACAACCGGAAGTCCAAGCGGGTCGAAACGTTGACCAGCCGGGCGACAATCCTAGCCAGCGGTGGTGCAGGCCGCGCCTACCTCTATTCGACCGCCCCGCGCGGAGCGACCGGCGACGGAATCGCGATGGCGTGGCGGGCGGGCTGCCGGATCTCCAACATGGAGTTCATGCAGTTCCACCCGACCTGCCTCTACAATCTGGAGGTCAAGAACTTCCTGATCACCGAGGCGGTGCGTGGCGAGGGCGGCCAGTTGAAACTGCCGCCCGGCGTAAAAGGCGGCGGCAAGCGCTTCATGCCGCAGTTCGACGAGCGCGCCGAGCTCGCGCCGCGCGACATCGTCGCCCGCGCTATCGACCATGAGATCAAGCGCCTCGGTCTAGATTACGTCCACCTCGATATCTCGCACCGTGAGCCGGAGTTCGTGAAGGCTCACTTCCCGAACATCTACGAGAAGCTCCTCGGCCTCGGCATCGACATCACCAAAGAGCCGATCCCGGTCGTCCCGGCGCAGCACTACACGTGCGGCGGGGTGATGGTGGACCTAGACGGCCGCACCGATGCTCAGGGTCTCTACGCCGCCGGCGAGGTCACCCAGTCGGGCCTGCATGGTGCCAACCGTCTGGCGTCCAATAGTCTGCTCGAATGCCTTGTCTTCGGAGAGGCCGCAGCCAAGCACATCGTCGCCAACTTCGCCGAACTGCCCAAGGTGCCCGACATCCGCCCGTGGGATGAAAGCCGTGTCACCGACAGCGACGAAGAAGTCGTCATCGCCCAGACCTGGGGCGAAATCCGCCGCTTCATGTGGAACTATGTTGGCATAGTCCGCAGCACCAAGCGGCTGGAGCGAGCCAAGCACCGGATCGACATGCTTCGGCAGGAAGTGAAGGAATATTACGCCCACTTCCGGGTCACTCCGGACCTCATCGAGCTACGCAACCTGGTGGAGGTCGCGGACCTCATCATCCGATCGGCGCTGTCACGCCACGAAAGCCGCGGGCTGCACTACACGCTCGATTTCCCGGACCTTTTACCCGAGGCGATCGATACGGTTCTGGTTCCGTAGACTTCGCGATCCGCGAAGACTGCGCTCTGTAAGAATGTTCGCCAACATCCAGACCGCAAGCATTCCGACCGCGCCGGCCAAACCATCTGCAACGTAATGCCAGCCCAGCTGTACTGAGCCGACCCAAATCAGTACGAAATAGCCCAGGGCAACGGGCGCGGCCTTGGGCACCAATCGGCGAGCAACCAGGTAGATCCACAAGCTTATCGCAACATGGATCGACGGCACGGCCGAGATGCCGGCAACGATGCCGGGGCTGCTGTCGCTTCTCGACGCCCACATCAAATCGGATTCGGTGAGCGCAAACCACCCGCCACGGGCCCGGAGCATGGCATCGAGCGGTTGAAAGTCGCCGCCGCCGTAGAGGCGGTCGTAGAAAATTGGGCCGGCGGAAGAAAACAAAACTGCAGCTGCCGCTCCGAGCAGGAACCAGGCGAGGCTGTAAGCGATGAGGGCGCGCGACTTCGCTGGCGATGGCCGCGATAGAATCAGCGAGAAAAGCGCCAGCGTCTGCACCGGCATCCAGCAACCGTAGAGCCAGTCCATTGGCACAGTTGCCCAGCCCAGCGCCCGCTCGATCAGTACCCACGGGTCGGCTCCGAACAGCTGCCGCTCGGCCAATGCTAGGGGCCGGTCGAGCCAGAACGCGATTTCATTCGGGATTGCATATTTAAGCGGCAGGAAGGCGCTGGCCCCAACGCCCACCAGCAGCGTAACGAGAATAACGATAGGCCAAGGCACTGCGGTCGGCGGGAGCTTGAGGACGAGGCGTACCGCGATCGCTGCAACCAGGCCGAGGACGGCCAATGCCAGATAGGTCGGCAGATGCGGGAGGGGCGCTATCCCAAGCCGCCACAGCACGAACCACCAAGCGAGCTCGACGGCGGTAATAAAGGCCATCACCGTCACCCACGGCTTGTCCTGGCTTTGAGCGCGAGCAGGGATCGCCATGAATGAGGCGAGCGTTGAAATCAGCCGCTCGCTGGAACGGCAGTGAACGCACTCGCGACGTCGGGATCATGCGAGTCCGGCCAATCCTTGCGCCGCCCGAGCCGAGGATAGAGGAAGAGCATCGGCAGCTTCAACAGGAGCAGTTCGGAATGGATGAACGTATCGACCGCGCGCTCCCACCATTTGGGCTCGCGCTTGCTGTTCGCCCGGAGCCATCCGTCGTAAGGCTCCCAGTGGCTCGGCTCGTCCTGCTTAATGATCCTGAAGATCTTCATCAGGCCTGAGTCCTGTTGGACGATCGGATGCTTCAGCAGGACTTCCACCTGCTGGTATCCGCGCTTTTCGGTCAGCGAGATCACCCGGCACAGCTTCTCGAATAACTGGTCCTCGGCGATGACCTGATGCGTATCGAGACGGTCAATCGTCGAGCGGAACATGATCTCGACGAAGCGGTCGATGTGCCCGCACATTCGATCGACGAACAGCGGCATCTGACCGCGCTTCTCGAACCAGCGGCGGAACATCAGATAGTGCTTATATTCGTCGGCCCGGTGCTGCTCGATCGCGGCGATGAATTCATGATCGTCCGGGGAGCGAGCGCGAACCGCCTCGAGCACGCGGTCGAGGGCCGTGTACCCGCGGTGCTCGTTGTAAATGTAAATCGAGCCCAGCAGGTCGAGATATCGGCGACTAAACCAGGCTAGCATTCACTCGCTCCACATCCGGTCTTGCGACCTCAATGTCCGAAAACCCGTCCCGGTCCAATTTTTCCGTTAGAGCAAGCGGCGATAGAGGCTAATTGTTCCGATAGCGAAACAGCGGTGAGGAGATCAGCAAATGCCAGTTGAGATCAGGATTGCAGCGCTCGGGGCGGTGCTTCTCTTCATCTACATATTCACCGCGACCCGCTTCAAAACCCAGCAATACGGCCGCGAGTGGAACGTGGGTGCGCGCGACGAGTCGCTCCCGGCACCCAATCCCATCAGCGGCCGAACCATGCGAGCGCAGGCGAACTTCCTGGAAACATTTCCGATTGCGGTTGTCGCGCTGCTCGGTGTGGTGATCGCTGGGCGCACCAGCAACCTCACGGCGATTGGCGGCTGGATCTGGCTCGGAGCGCGAGTTGTCTACCTTCCGCTTTACGCAGCCGGGGTGCCTGTCATCCGCACGATCGTCTGGACGATCAGCATGGTCGGCATCGCGATGGTGCTGTGGCCGCTACTGTTCGGTTAGTCTTCGGACGGAACCGGACTCGTAGCCCGCGGGTAATGCTTCGGTGACCTCATCCCTGGATTCAGACCAGCCCGCACCCGCGGAGGGGGCGGGGGAAGGCTCGCCGGGCGCGCTTGCGCACTCGACCTATACCAATCCCGTCCTCGACTGCGATTTCCCCGATCCCGCGGTGATCCGCGCCCCAGACGGATTCTTCTATGCCTACGCGACCCAGTCGCTGCGCGACGATGGATGGATCAATATTCAGGTCGCGCGGTCGCCCGACCTCATCCAGTGGCACCACCTCGGCGATGCGCTGCCGGGAAAACCGTCATGGGCGCAGTCGACGCAAGACTTTTGGGCGCCCTACGTGCTGTTCGATGGCTCGAAATACTTCATGTATTATTCGGCGACGCACGATGCCTGTCACGACCCGCATCGCGGGCACTGTCTGGCTGTCGCCACATCGGATTCCCCGGCCGGTCCGTTCGTCGATATGGGCATGCCGCTGCTGCTCGGCGTCGGCTTCGAATATATCGATCCCATGGTGCTTGACGACCCGTCGAGCGGGAAGAGCTACCTGTACTGGGGCTCCGGCTTTCTGCCGATCAAGGTTCAGGAGCTTGGAGCGGACCGGATGTCCTTCGCCCCCGATAGCGCCCCGGTCGAAATCGTCTGGCCGAATCCGATCAGGGACACCTTCCCGCGATTGGTCGAGGCCGCGTGGGCCATCCGTCGCGACGATTTCTACTACCTCTTCTATTCGGGCGACAATTGCTGCGGGCCGGATGCCCATTACGGCGTTATGGTGGCCCGCTCTACGTCACCCACTGGCCCGTTCGAGACCCTCGAGGAGGCGCGCGGAGTCCCGCACAGCCTGATGCTGTTCAAGAGCGAGCGCTGGCTGGCGCCCGGCCACAATTCCATCGTCACCGATGCGGCTGGCGACACCTGGATCGTCTATCACGCCATCGATGTGAACAAGCCGCGCCAGAAGCAGGAGGATGAGATCAACAGCCGCCGGATCCTGCTGATCGACAAGATCCACTGGCGCGATGGCTGGCCGTTTGTCGGCACTCCGTCGGAAACGCCGCAGCCTGCCCCAATCGCCTGAACAACCGTTGCCTCGGAGAGTTATGCTCCCCGATGGATGGCGACGCTCTCTTTCCGACCTTCTTCATGACGGGCTTCGAATGCTCGACCTTCATTTGGAAGGATCGGCAGCGGAAGGACTATGTCGTCGCGACCGGGCACGACCGCCACCTGCGCCGGGATTATGAGGCGGTCATGGATCTCGGCGTCGGCGTGGTGCGCGAAGCGATCCGCTGGCCCGAAGTCGACAAGGGCGGGGGCCGGTTCGACTGGTCGAGCGTCAAGGCGGTCCAGGATGCCGCCACCGAGTGCAAGATCACGCCGATCTGGGATTTGTGCCACTATGGCCTGCCCGACGATTGCGACCCGTTTTCGGATGATTGCCGCAAGCGCTTCACCGATTATTGCCGCGGCGCCGCAGAATTCGTCACTGGCACCGCCGAACCGCCCTTCTTCTTCACGCCGATCAATGAGATCACCTTCTTCTCGGCGGCGGCCAGCGACCTCGAGTGGATGGCGCCGTTTGCCAAGGGCCGCGAGGACGAGCTGAAGCGCGCACTCGCGCACATGGCGATCGAGGGCGCGAAGGCGATCCGCGAGGTCTACCCCGGCGCGCGGATGGTCCACGTCGATCCTATCGTCCACGCGGTCCCGCCTCCCGATCGGCCGGACCTCGCCGACGAGGCACGGGACGAAGAGCATCGCAAGGCGTTCGAGGCGTGGGACATGTTGGCAGGAAGGGTTGCGCCCGAGCTGGGCGGCTCGCCCGAGATCCTCGATATCGTCGGGCTGAATGCCTATCACTACAGCCAGGTGCAGCTCGACGCCGACAAGAAGCGCGAAATCCTCGGCCCGCGCGATCCGCGCCGCAAACCCCTGAGCGAGCTGCTGCAATATGCCTGGGACCGGTACAAGCGACCGCTGATCATCGGCGAGACTAGTGGCTATCAGGATAATCGCGCCGAGTGGCTGCGGATGACGGTCGAGGAGTCGCTGAAGGCGATCAACGCCGGCGTCGATCTTCACGGCATCTGCCTTTACCCCTTTGTCGACGTTCCTGACTGGTGGTCGCAAAAGTGGGCGCAGATCGGCATCTATGACGTCGTCGACAAACAGCAGTTCGAACGTGTTCCGGTTGACCCATATATTGCTGAGCTTCGCCGTTGGCAGAAGACCCTTGACCAGCCCGAGAACGTCGAGCCCGACGGCTACGGGCATCAATGGGGCCGGGTGCAGCTGAGCGAAGTGCGTAAATATGCTGCGAAGTGGCGCGAGGCCGAAAGCCTACCCGCCTGACGCGACGGCTCGCGGCCGGGCAAATGTCCGCTCTCGCGTCATGATACCCCGTTGGCGTTCCAACTCTTCGCGAAGGGGCTCGTAGACGTGGCGTGATCCGTCCGACTGGATGCTCGAAAACAGCCCGACGTGGCAGTGCCGGCTGTTGTCCCAGCCGGGGTAAGCGGTGACCGGATAAATGCAGATGCCCTCGACACGCGTGCCGCGGCTCTGCGCCTCGCGGACCTCGTCGCAGACATAATGCAACCAGGCCGGCCGACCGGTCCCCTCGGCACCGGTCTCGGAAATCATCACCGGTTTGCCGTATCGTTCCGCCATCTCGACGAGCATGTCGGCGAGCGGCCGATATTCGTGATGGCCCATCGGGATCGTCGGGCCATCGAGATACCATTGATTGTGCGGGTAATAATTGAGGCCGACGACGTCCGCATATGAGGGGTTGCCGCCGAGCTCGGGCATCGCGAGTCCCGTGATCCAGTCATAGGCTTCGTACATGCCTCGCAGGTTCGCTTCGGCGGCGCGGACCGTCTTTCGCCGCTGGTCGTGTGGGGCGACGTGGATCAGCGGCTCGGCCCAGATGATCGTCGATTCCGGCCAGCGCTCTTTGATTGCCTTGGCCGAAGCGATCGCTGCCTTCACTAGCTGCCGCTTGAACCAGCCGCGCTCGTCCGGGCCGACGTGCGGGAAATAGCCGTCGTCGATCGCCCAGGACAGGAAGTTGATTTCATTCAGCGGGCAGACGGTGGGCGGACGCTTCGTGATCGTCTCGCGCAACTGGAGCGCTGCGACCGCGAAATCGGCGAAGCGATTGGGGAAGTCCTCACTGGCCTGGTCGATGTGGTCGGGCGAACCGTAGTGGAACAGGTCCCAGATGACCTGCAGCCCGACTTCCTCCGCTGCCTCAAGCATCGGCAGCCAGCTCGACCAGTCGTACTTGCCTGGCGCCGTCTCGATTCGGTGCCAGCGCAGTCCATCGCGCAGCGTCTGTAGGCCAAGCTCGCGGCATTGCCGGTAATCGTTGAGCGCATGCCGGTCGTGACCGGTCGCCCGAATAAGGTCGAGCCGGACGCCGTCGCGGCGCCGGTGCGACGAGCATTCGAAGCCAGCCATGAAAAAGCTGTCGAAGGGGGCGGTAACCGTCCTCATGGGCGCTAATAATGCATTAGCGCAAAAATCGAGCCGTTACTTCCGCCCCGTCACCAGCGGCGTGGATGGGGGCGGCGCGAAATCGAGGGGTGCAAGGGAAGCGCCTGGCGAGCCTCTAGTCACTTCGAGGTACAGCGACCTTCCGGCGGGGCTGTAGGTAATCACCTCAGTCAGGACGAAAGCGGCCACCATCGTCCCCATTCCCCAGTTCCAGGCCGGATGAACGCGGCCGCTGCGGCGGATGTCGGCAATCGCCCCGGCGATCGGGAACAACATGCAGACAGCGAAGGCGGCTTCCCACGCCCACGGCTGAAGCAGCGGCATCGGCAGCAGCCGGCCGAACGCCGGACCGAGAAGCAGCGACATGCCACAGAAATGCAGCCGGCGGTGCCATTCGGTGCGCTTGCGCAGCCGAACAGCGGCGATCGTCAGTCCGGCGAAGGCGAAGACCGTGACCGGATCGAAAACGAGGAACTGAAGCGGCCGGAAGAAGAACGGCACCGTTCCGTTTCGCACCATCACCGCTGTCACGAAGCACCCCATGAAAACCATCGGGATGATCCAGAAGGCAGCGATCCAGCCGAGACGGCGGTGAAGGTGCATCCTCCCCGTCGCGACGAAGATGTTCTGAAGGAGGTAGATCCCAACCCACCCCATGAAAAAGAAAGCGTGGAGGTGGACCCTGGGCGGTGCACCGAAGGTCGATCGGCCCATGAGATACTGGAATGAGAAGCCGCCTATGATGATCACCGTCATCAGGATCGCGGCGCGAAGGAAGAAACGCTCGTCGCCGGTCGCGGGTGCGAGCGGTCGTCCAGCTACAGTCGCCATTACAAAGCCCCCTTGGTTCCCCGCGCCTTCAATATCGCGCTTGGTGCGGGGAGCAAAGGCCGGCCGAATAATCGTTAACGAACTGATTTCCATCCGAACTTGCCCAATCGTCGCAACTGTGCGAGCAACCCACCCGCTCGGTCCTCTTATCTTCGCCTATGGGGAGGCCTGTATGTATCGAGCGTTCCAGCCAAAGCGGCTGATTACGCCCTAGCCGGCCACAGCCATGACGTATGCAGACCTGCTGACCCGGGTGGCGGCGGAACTCGCCCTGTTTGCCGGGGTCGGTTTCCTCGTATTCGCGGTCAACGACCTCCTGGTCGACCTCATCTTTTTCGCACGGACGCTGTGGCGCCGGCTGACGGTCTACAGCCGGCACCCGCGTGCCTACGCGAGCTATTTCATCTTCAAGAAGGACCCGGGATTTCTCGCGATCTTCGTGCCCGCCTGGGACGAGGCTTCTGTCATCGCCCCAATGCTGCGGGCGACGCTCGCTCGCATTGATTATGACGATTACCGAATCTTCGTTGGCTATTACCGCAACGATCCGGCCACCGCGGCGGCCATCTCCAGTGTCAAAGATGAGCGCATCGAGCCCGTTCTCGTCGACGTAGACGGGCCGACCACTAAGGCTGATTGTCTCAATCATCTCTACGACGCGCTCGTCGCCTATGAGCTCGCGGCTGACCGCTCGGCCAAGGCGGTTATTTTGCATGACGCCGAAGATGTGGTGCACCCGTACGAACTGCGCACGTTCGATGGCCTCATCGACCGCGCGGCGATCATTCAACTGCCGGTCTTGCCGCTTCCGGATCCGCACTCACCCTGGGTTTCCGGCCATTATTGCGACGAGTTCGCCGAGGCGCACATCAAGGAACTGGTCGTCCGTGAAGCAGTCGGCGCCGCGATCCCGCTTGCTGGCGTCGGCTGCGCAATCGCCCGCAAGCCACTCGACCAGCTCGCGGCCTTGCAGGACGGACGCCCGTTCGCCGGTGTGAGCCTCACCGAGGATTACGAGGTCGGCCTTCGCATCGGTGCGCTCGGTCTCAAGACCATGTTCGTTCGCATTCCGGCGGGACCCAACAAGCGCGGCGTGGTGTCGAGCCGAGGCCACTTCCCGGCGACGCTCGGAAGCGCGGTTCGCCAGAAGGCGCGGTGGCTCGGCGGCATAGCGCTATCGGGATGGGACCGTCTCGGCTGGAGCGGGGGGCTTGGTGAGCGTTGGATGCGAATGCGCGATCGGCGCGGTCCGATTGCGGCCATCCTGCTTGTCGCAGCCTACGCAGCCGCCTTCCTGTGGGCGCAGATCAGGGTTGCTGAAGGGCTCGGCGCGCCGGTTCACCTCGACTTCGATCCTTCATTGGTCAAGTTGCTGACGGTGAACGCCTGGCTGCTTGGCTGGCGAATCCTGATGCGCGCCGGCTTCACGACCGCCGCTTACGGCCCCGCCGAAGGCCTTCGATCCATTCCGCGTTTGATCGTCGGCAATGTCATTGCGATGTTGGCGGCCGCCCGTGCGCTGTCGCTGCACCTTGGTGGCGGTGCGACACGCTGGGACAAGACGCAGCACATCTTCCCGGCGGAGCTTCCTCGATGAGGCCTTCGCTCCGCTTCCTTGCGGTTGCGGTTGTCGGCTGGGTGGGGGTGAGAGCAGCATCGCTCGGAATGCTCCCTGGTACCGACATGTTCTCGGTAAAGCCGAGCATCGCCGCGACGTCGCCGATCATGGCGACGCAATTTCCGGAAATTCAGCCGATTGCGCCGGCACCCGAAGCTCCGCCGCCGTTCCAGCAAGCCGCGATGCCCTACGCAGGCTATCCGGTACAGATGATGGCTCCGCCGCGGCCAATCGTAGTGCCGATCGACTATGTCTATCGGGCTACTCCGCCGCCGGTTTCCAATCAGGCGGCGTGGAATCTCCCTGATCCGCGCAAGCAGCTTTATACGCCCTCGGATCGCGCGGATGACTGGCAGATTCCGCGTCTCGCGGCGCTGGGAGGACCAGCGCAGTCGCGTGTGACCGAACCGATGCAGAGTACGGCGCCGTCGGTGGTCGCGCACCGCCTCGATCGCATTCAACTCGCCATGTGGGCGATGCTGCGCCGACCGCAGGATGCCGCGGGAAGCCCGACCTCGCTGGCCAGCGGGGGGACACTTGGCGGAAGTCAGGCGGGCGCGAGACTGTTTTACAATTTCACTCCGGCGATCGCCGCTGTCTTACGGTCGAGCTCCGACGTTGGCCGACGCGGCGGTGAGGTTGCGCTGGGCGTTCGAGTCCGTCCCCTGCAGTCGATTCCCGTGTGGGTCACCGCTGAACGCCGGCAGCGGCTGGGAAAATTTGGCGACGGCCGCAACGACTTCGCACTCTTCGCGGAGACCGGGGTTTACGGCCAGCAGATGCCATGGGGCTTCACGCTCGACGGCTACGGGCAGGCCGGTGTCGTCGGGATCAGCAGCCGCGATCTCTTCGCCGATGGCGCGCTGGCGTTCACGCGGCCGGTCTATCGCCAGTTCTCGGCCGGCTTCGGCGTGTGGGGCGGGGTCCAGCCCGGGCTCTACAGAGTGGATGCCGGCCCGCGCGTCACCATGCAGGTCCGTCGTAACGTCCGGGTGCATTTCGACTACCGGCAGCGTCTAGCAGGCAACGCCCGTCCCGGCTCGGGCCCGGTCGTGACACTGGCAGGAGATTTCTAAAGCCGGATTCGTCCGTCGACCTTCTGGACCTTGTTGACGTCGACCATGCACAGCATCGCAATCCAGCGGCGCGAGCGCTCGGGCTCGAAGCCCAGCTTTACTGGTCCGCGGGTCGGCTCGGCATAAGTGCCGAACAGGCGGTCCCAGATCGGCATGTCGCCGAAGTTCCGGGCGTGAACATCGCGCTGGTGGTGGAGCATGTGCGCTTCGGGACGCTGGATGATCCAGCCGGTCCAGGCCGGAGTCCGCACGTCCCAGTGCTGGTAGAGCGCGACGACGAAGCCCCACAGGCCGGCCCAGGCGGCGGCGTGCGCGGTGCAATGCAACAGCCCGGCCGCGAGCAGTCCGGCAAGAACGCCCTGAACCAGTGAATCGACTGGGTGGAAGATCATCGCCGAACTGATGTCGACACGGGCGACGCCGTGATGGAGCTGATGCCCGGCCCGCCACAGCACGTCGAAATAATGCATGATCCGGTGCGCCCAGTAACCGAAGAACGTGGTCAGCATCCACACCGGAATCGCCGCCCAATTGCCCCATTTCTCGAGGTCGACGACCGACATCGGCGGCAGATACGGCACGATGAGGAGTGGCGCTCCGACATAGACGACAAGCGTCAGCGCGAATCCTGCAAGCCCGATCAATCGCCAGTAGCGGATTGCCGGCATATCGCGTCCCGACGGGACTATTGCTTCGAACGCCAGGAAAACAAGAAAGCTCGCCGGAATCGCGAGCAGCATCGCCGTATCGAAGTCCATCGCAAGGCCCCACTGCGATTGGTCGAGGCCAGTTCATTACTCTTGCGCGGGTCGCTTGGCCATCACCGCGGCCATCGAGGCGTCAGGAGCGCGCGACCATTTCCTCTTCGCACTCCGCGTCGACGATGCTGGTGGCTTTCGGTTTCGAAGCGCGGACCGAGGTGGGCATCTTGATTTCAGAGCTGGTCTCGCAATGCGCCAGGAACGCAGACATTACGCAGTCAACGCCCGCCTTTGTCACCGACCGACGATCCTTCTCAAAAAAGTCCCAGGGCGCTTGGGGGCCGGTGATGATCTCGTAGGACGGGAAATAGGTCACTCCGGGGAGATCGTCTTTGACCCGCTCTGCGGCGACGCGCAGTGCCGACTTGCTGTACGTCGTCGCGACTAACGCGTGTCCTCCAGTCGCCGTCGCAACCAGAGGTACCGGCGATACAGTGACGATGAAACGAACATCAGGGTTCAGTTCGCGTAGCTCTTCGATGAACGTCCGTAAGTCGTCAGCAACATCCTGGGCGGTGAAATTCACGAACTTGTAGCGATCAGGATCGAAAGTGCCTGCGATCGTCCCTGGGCAGGCGGGATACACGGCCCCGTCATTCGTCGACACCCAAGCTTCGGTCAGACCTAGCGTAAAAATGAAGACGTCGGCCTCGACGAACGCCTTCAACGTGCGCTCGAGGTGCTGCCGTGTCAGGGCGTCAAATTCACGATCACTCCTGGCCGGATATTTGAGCGCAGGACGAAACGGGTCGCGGATGACATCGCCACTCGGCCAGCGGTCTTCAGCGGGCATGAACTGCCCGCGTGCCCGACGCAGCAGCTGTAGTAATTGCCGCGTTGTATAGAGATTGCCGTAGGCAGCACTGAAGCGCTCGTAACCAAAAGCCTCCGGCGCGGCGGACGCGAACGCGGGATGGCGCGATTCCGTGCGGTGATAAGTGAGTCCCGCGCCCTCGAGATAAGGGACCAGGTTCGCGGCGAAACAGCTGCCCGCTGAAACAACTTTCTCTCCGATGCGAATCATCGGTTTTCCATCGATCATGGTCGCTGCGTCGAAATTCTCCGCAACCGATCGTGCCCAGAAACAGCGATCCGGAAGGTGCCGATAAGGATGATCGGTCATACTTGCGCCGTTCGTGCGGCGAGTTCGTCGCGAAAAAAGGCGCCCGCTGCATCGTTGGCGTGGGTCACGTCGTTGCGCGCGAACTGCTGCTTCAAATATCCGCCTTCATTCATCAGGGCGCGCGGATAAGGGATAAAGGTCGCTCCATTCATCACTGCCGCCTCCTCCAGCATGGTTTGAAGCAGTTTCCACAATTTGAGCTGCAGCGGGGACGGGCATAGCTCCACGGTCTCAATCGAATGACCCAATCCTTCGAGCCGCTTGATGAAGAACGGCTCGGTCGTCAGTCGTGACTGCAAATTCTCTTTCGGCGGTGGGGTGCCGAGAACCAAGGTCCGAACTCCCGCTGTACTGAGCTTATTGAGGATCGCTGGAAGCCTTGACGAATGTTCCTTGAAGACGTCGCGAAGCCGGGCCTCGGGGATGATTTCGACCCCTTTCCGCACGTCCCCTTCCTCGTCCGTTGCGCTAATGAAATCGAAGGGCGCTTCCTCGATCAGGAAATGGGCCAAGTGGTCGTTGCCGAGGAACGACAAGGCAACGATGAGTTCGCCCTCCTTGGCTTTTTGAACGAGAGCATCCCAATAGCCATCATCGCGCGGCCAGGGTCCGACCAGCCCCTGAAAGCCCGGCGCAATATCCACGAGTTCAGGTTGCGCGTCTGCCTTCGCGCCGGGAAGTCCGAGCGCATAGGCATGCGAGTGGCCCGCGATCAGGATTCCCGGTCCTTTCGTGGAGCGCGCTTGAGTATTTTCTGCCCGCGTCGGAGCGCCGTCTGCAACTGAGGTGTTTGACATCCAAATCAAGCAAGCGTTTTTGCTCTGTCAGGTCAAGCTGTTAGCAGAGCTGTCGAGGTCAAAACGGGCACCGTTGGCCCTCAGGCGCTTTGCGGCTAGTCCTTTGCGCCAGCCATGGACATCTACCTCCCGATCGCCGGCCAGTCGGTCAACGCTCTCTTCATGGTAGTGCTCGGCTTCGTCGTCGGCCTCCTGTCCGGCATGTTCGGGGTCGGCGGCGGCTTTCTTACGACGCCGATCCTGATCTTCTACGGGATTCCGCCGACAGTCGCCGTGGCGTCGGCAACCACGCAGATCACTGGCGCGAGCGTGTCGGGCGCGATGGTCCACATGCGCCGCGGCGGCGTCGACCTGAAGATGGGCGGCGTGATGATCTTCGGCGGCCTGTTCGGCTCCATCATCGGCGCAATCGTATTCCGGCTGCTCCAGACGACGGGCCAGATCGACCTCGTCATCGGCAGCCTGTACGTCCTTATCCTCGGCGCGATCGGCGTCATCATGCTCAAGGACGCGCTGGTCGCGCTCGGCTATCTCACGCCGCCCAACACGGCGAAGGCAGGCGCCCGGCACAATCGATGGGTCGCTTCGCTACCGCTCAGGTGGCGCTTCTACAGCTCGGGCCTCTACGTCTCGCCGCTGGCGCCGATGGCGCTTGGCTTCGTCGCGGGCATGTTGACGGTGTTCCTCGGCATCGGCGGCGGGTTCATCCTCGTTCCGGCGATGATCTACCTGCTGGGGATGGCGGCGCGCGTCGTGATCGGGACCAGCCTGGTCATGATCCTCGCCGTCAGCGCGGCGACGACCCTGGTGCATGCCTTGACGACGCGATCGGTCGACATCGTGCTCGCTGCGTTGCTGCTGGTTGGGGGCGTCATCGGCGCGCAGTACGGTGCCGTGCTCGCGACGCGCATCAAGCCGGACCTGTTGCGGCTGGCGCTTGCCGTCATCATCCTCCTCGTCGGATTGCGGATGGCCCTCGGCCTCGCGTGGCACCCCGACGAAATCTATTCGATCGAGTATCTGTGATCCGCCGCCGGGCGCCAATCCTGCTTGCGCTGGCACCGCTGCTGATCGCGGCCGACAAGCCGCTGCTCGTCCCCGACATTTCCGCTCGCAACGTTGAAATCCGCTACAGCTTCACGGGTGCGCAACTGCTGTTGTTCGGCGCCATCATCTATCCGGGCGGGCGGCCACCCAACCGCCAAACCGACGTGGTTGTGGTGCTGCGTGGCCCAGTCCAACCGATCCTGGTCCGCGAGAAGCAGAAGATCGCGGGGATCTGGATGAATGCGGACTCGAACCGCTTCCGATCAGCGCCTTCCTTTTATTCGGTTGCGTCGTCGCGGCCGATCACGACTCTCGTCGATGAACGCACGGCCTCGATATACGAGATGGGCCTGCACAATCTGCAGCTCTCGCCTGGCGGCGGAGCGCTTCCCGAGAAGGAGCGCCGCTTTGAGGCTGGACTCCTGGACCTGCGCCGCCGCCATGGTCTCTATGCCGAAAACCCGCGCGGCGTCGAAATCAATGACGGCGTCTTGTACCGCGCCACCATCGCCATCCCGAGCCAGGTGCCGGTCGGGACTTACACTGCGGAGACCTTCTTGGTTGATCGCGGCAAGGTCATCGCAGCGGCAACTCGCGACATTCAGATCGATAAGTCGGGGTTCGAGCGGTTCGTCGCCCTCGCTGCGCGCCGCCACGAAGGCCTGTACGGTCTCGCCGCGGTGCTGATGTCGCTCGGCATGGGTTGGGCCGCAGCGGCCTTCTTCCGCCGACGCGTCTAACAGGCGTTCCTAAGCCAATTTTAACCGCTCGCGCGTAAGAGCGCCCTGACACGCATGTGAGTGGGGTAGCGAGTAATGAACGATCAACCGAACCTTCGCCAGTTTCTGGATGAGGTGAATTCGTTTGCCGACGAACCGCAGGGCAGTCCCGCTGCAGCACCGTCGGGCAAGGCGCTCCCGCATATCGGCAAGGTGCTGGAAATCGCCGGCTCGGGCTCGCAGATCTGCATCGATCCCGCCGAGCTGATGAAGCTTCAATCGCACAGCGATCCCGCCGTCCAGATGTCCGGCCAGGTCGGCAGCCAGGTAAAAGTCGTGGTCGGCGCCAACTGGCTGATCGCCAACGTCCGCACCATGAAGGCGGATTCCAGCGGTGAAGTTGTCGCTCACGTCGACTTCCTTGGCGAAGGCACGCGCGACGCAACGGGCAGGATGAGCACGTTCCGGCGCGGTGTCACCCGCTACCCGATCCCGGGCGCCGAAGTGCATCCGGTGACGACCGAAGACCTTCGCGCCGTGTTCGCGGCCAGCGACGAAGCCAATGTCGAAATCGGCACCGTCTATCCGACCGATGACATCCGCGGGGCGCTCTATGTCGATCCGATGCTGTCGAAGCACTTCGCGGTGCTGGGATCGACCGGTACCGGTAAGTCGACCTCCGTCGCGTTGATCCTTCACCGGATTTCGCAGCTCAGCCCCGAGGGTCACATCCTGATGATCGACCCGCACGGCGAATATTCCGCCGCGTTCAAGGGCTGCGGCGAGCTGTTCAACGTCGACAATTTGCAGCTGCCCTACTGGCTGATGAATTTCGAAGAGCATTGCGAAGTGATGCTGACGACGCACGACGCCGAGCGCCAGCGCGATGCCGATATTCTCGCCAAGTGCCTTCTCGCCGCCCGGACCAAGGGCAAGGACATGAGCCAGTACGGAAAGGTGACCGTCGACAGCCCGATCCCGTACCTGCTCGCCGATCTCAGCGGGATCATCGTCAATGAGATGGGCAAGCTCGACCGCGCCGGCGACACGCTCCCGTTCCAGCGGCTGAAGACCAAGCTCGACGAGCTTCGCGCAGACCCGCGCTACACCTTCATGTTCTCAGGGATGCTGGTATCGGACTCGATGCCGGGCCTGATTTCCAAGCTGTTCCGCCTGCCGAGCCACGGCAAGCCGATCTCGATCGTGGACGTGTCGGGCGTTCCGTCCGAAGTCACATCGGTCGTGGTGTCGGTGCTGGCACGTATGGTGTTCGACTATGCGATCTGGTCACGGACCGAGGCGCAGCGCCCGCTGCTGCTCGTCTGCGAAGAGGCGCATCGCTACGTCCCGAAGGACGAGAATTCTGAAAACGGCCAGTCAGTCCGCCGAATCCTCGAGCGCATCGCCAAGGAAGGCCGTAAGTACGGCGTCAGCCTGGGCCTGATCACGCAGCGTCCGTCCGACTTGGCGGAAGGCGTGCTGTCGCAGTGCGGCACGATCATCTCGATGCGTTTGAACAACGACCGCGACCAGGCTTGCGTCAGGGCAGCGATGCCCGAGGGTGCGCGCGGCTTCCTCGACGCCATTCCGGCGCTCCGCAACCGCGAATGCATCGTTTGCGGAGAGGGTGTCGCGATCCCGATCCGGGTGCGCTTCGACGACCTCGAGCCCGAGAAGCGTCCCGCCTCGTCCGACCCGAGCTTCGCCCGTCTGTGGCGCGAAACCGGCGACGAAGAAGGCATCATCCAGCGCACGATTAAGCGCTGGCGCGGTCACGGCCGTTAGAGCCGGCCAAGCTAGAAAGAGCCGTTGACCTTCAGCGCGATTAGCGTGCCGATCGCGAATAGCGCGGCGATCAGCAATGCCATGTGCTGGCGCCGTGCCGTGACCCGCTCTTCCTCAGCCTGAATGAGGGCGTCCGTTGCCCTCGAGCGGCGCTCCATTTCCGCCGATGCAGAGAAAAACAGGTCGCCGGCCAGGGCCCCCCGGTTCATGATCGCCATCAACTCTTCGTTGGTGGTGCCTTCCCACGACATGGCCGTGCCGGGGGTTTCGTTCGGCGCTGCGACGCCCGCAGGCGCAAGCTCGTCATGCACGCTCATTGCGGCTCCCCTCTCCCCAGGAACCAACAAACCCCTCAGTCGGAACGCGAGGGCGGTTAACTATAACCGATTTAATGCCCTTAGGGCAGTGGGAGATCAGGCGCGCTTCTGGCCGATGCTGAGCAGCTGCTTGAGCCGGGCCTTGACTGCGTCCGAGACGTGATTGTCGACGAGCTGAACGCTGGTGAATCGAACCGACAGCGGGTTTACCGGGGTTCCGTTCTGAAGCACCTCGTAATGGACGTGCGGACCGGTCGAAAGGCCGCTCGATCCGACATAGCCGATCAGCTGCCCGGCATGGACGTAGCTTCCCGGTGAGACGGTGATCGAGCTCATGTGCCCATAGCTGCTCATCAGCCCGCCAGCATGCGCGATCTTGACCTGGCGTCCGTAGCCGCCGGCCCAGCCGGCGCCGATGACCTGCCCGTCGCCGGCCGCGACGATCGGGCTGCCCCAGCTCGCACCGATGTCGATGCCGGCGTGAAAGCGGGTGAAGTGCAGGATCGGGTGATAGCGATTGCCGAAATAGGATGTGATGTGACCGTTGACCGGCAGGCCCGACAGGTTCGTTACCTGTTGTGCCGGCTGCTCGGCATGGTCCGCGTCGAGCCATTCGCTGCGGCCGCCGGCGTTCCATTTAACGAGCTGCAGGTCTGATGCGGCGACGCGGTCGAGGCCGGCATAAAGCAGCTCGCCGCCAGACCCGACGACCATGTCGAACCCGTCGCCCGGGCCAACATCGCCACCGACGTCGATTTCGGTCGACAAAGCTGCGAGATATTGGGCGGCCGCCTGCGGGGAAACGCCGGCGGCGCGAAGTGACCAATAGAGCCCGTCGCCGACCCGGCCGCGAATGCGCAGCGGGCCTGCGAGAGCCTTCGGCGCCTCGACTTTCACCGGCTCGGCGGCCGCCAGTGGCTGGACCTTGCGCACCGGAACGGAATCGATCGGCCGGACTTCCGCGGTGGCGTCCATCCGCATTCCGGTACGTCCGCCGTTCGACAAGGGCGCAATGGCCAGCGCCTGCCACTGTAACTGCTCGTCGGCGCGCAGCTCGACCGGCTTGGGGAAGGACGCCCAGGCAACGCCGCTGCACAGCAATGCCGCAAGGCCCGCAATGGTCCACTTGGGACGTGGCAAGGCAATCGCGATCGCGCGCGACCGCGCACGATTGCGGCGCCCGAAGCCGGGCTTTCCCCTCGGTTGAACTGTCAACACGAGGTCATCAATCGCGAAACAAGGTTAAAACCGTCCTAAATCCGGCCAATCCATCCGTCGAACTGCCCTTGCGTTCGCCGTGAGCGGTGCCACATTCATCGCATCATGGCGCCGCGTATCGATGCGCCCGTGCGGGCGATCCTGGGCCCGACCAATACGGGCAAGACCCATCTCGCGATCGAGCGGATGTGCGGCCATTCCTCCGGCGTCATCGGCTTTCCGCTCCGTTTGCTGGCGCGCGAAGTCTACGACCGGGTCGTCGCGATCAAGGGTGAAGCACAGGTCGCGCTACTGACGGGCGAGGAACGGATCGTCCCGCCTACCGCGCGCTATTTCCTGTGCACCGCCGAAAGCATGCCGGTGCCGGGCGGCGACGGCCATCACGACGGTGACTTCCAGCGCGACTTCGCCTTTGCCGCGATCGACGAGGCGCAGCTCGGCATCGACCCGGAGCGTGGCCACGTCTTCACCGACCGGATGTTGCGTGTCCGCGGTCGCGAGGAAACGTTGATCCTCGGGTCGGACACGCTCAAACCCATAGTCCGCGAGCTTCTGCCCGAGGCCGAGATCGTCAGCCGCCCCCGCTTCTCGACCCTGCGCTACGCCGGCAGCGTCAAGCTGTCGCGCCTGCCGCCCCGCTCGGCGGTCGTCGCCTTCTCCGCCGAACAAGTTTACGCGCTCGCCGAAATGCTCCGCCGCTTCCGTGGCGGCGCTGCGGTGGTCATGGGCGTCCTGTCGCCCGCGACCCGCAATGCGCAGGTTGCCATGTTCCAGCGCGGCGAGGTCGATTACCTCGTCGCGACGGACGCCATCGGCATGGGCCTCAACATGGACGTGACCCACGTTGCGTTCGCGGGGCTCGAGAAGTTCGACGGCCGCCGCGACCGCCGCCTGACGATCCCGGAAATGGCGCAGATCGCCGGCCGCGCCGGCCGTCATCAGAAGGACGGCACGTTCGGGACGTTGGGCTTAAGCGACACCAGCGCCTCGTTCAGCGAGGAAGAGATTACGGCGATTGAGGATCACCGCTTCCGGCCGCTCGACTTCGTGTACTGGCGCAACGCGGCGCTCGATTTCACCGATGTCCGCTCGCTGATCACCAGCCTCGAAGCGAAGAGCGACGATCCGTTGCTCCGTTCTGCGCCCGAAGCGATCGACTTGTCGGTGCTCAAGCTCTGCGCCGAGGATCCGGCCATCGCGTCCCGGACGGGCGCGCAGGCCCGCCGCTTGTGGGCCGTCTGCGGCCTTCCCGACTTCCGCAAGGTCGGGCCAATGCACCACAGCCGCATGGTCCGCCGCCTGTTCAGCTACATCAACGAAGGCGGCCATGTGCCCCACGAGTGGTTCGCAGCGGAGGTCGCTCGCCTCGACAACATGACCGGGGATATCGAGGCGCTGGCCGATCGCCTCGCGGGCATCCGCAGCTGGGCTTACATCGCCCACCGGTCGGACTGGCTGAAGGAGCCGGCCAAATGGGCCGAGCGCACCCGCGAGGTCGAAGCGCGCCTTTCCGATGCCCTCCACGAACGCCTGACCCAACGCTTCGTCGATCGCCGCACCGCGGTATTGGTCCGCGACATTGGCGCGCGTGGTGGCGACGCGCTGCCGGTGACCGTCGCCGCCGACGGCGAAGTCAGCGTCGGCCCCGAACCGATCGGACACCTCGCGGGCTTCGAGTTCCGCGTCGATCCCAATGCGCGGCTGGCCGACAAGCGCCTGCTGCTCGCGGCTGCCGAGCGCCGCCTCGGCGACGAGCTCGACCGCCGTGCCAAGGCGCTGGTCGACGCCCAGGATGAGGCGTTCGAGCTGACCACCGACGAAGCCGGCATGCTCGCCGTCGGCTGGGAAGGCCATATCCTCGCTCGCCTCGCCGCCGGCCGATCGCTGCTGGAACCGGCACTGCGCACTGCCCGGGCACTCGATCGCCTGTCGGCGCCGACCCGCGCCGCGCTGCGCGAGCGGCTTGAACGCTGGCTCGAAGCGCAGGTCCAAAAGAACCTGCACTCCCTCACGACCCTTGCCTCGGCTGCGACCGATTCCGCGAGCTCGCCCGGAGTCCGCGCCCTGTCCGCCATGCTCACCGATGCCGGCGGCGCGATGCCTCGCAAAACCATGCTCGGCGCCATCGCCCATCTCGAGCAAGCGGACCGGCAGGCGCTCCACAAGCTAAAGGTCCGGCTCGGCCCGCTCGACGTCTTCCTCGTCCCTTTGATCAAGCCCGCCGCCCAGCGTTGGCGCGCGGCGCTGCTTGCAGTGCGCATGAACCAGCCGATGCCGCAGCTTCCCGGAGCTGGCGCCTCGACGCTCGGCCCCGAAGCCGACCCGCGCGGTGCAGCCCTCGCTTATCGCCGCCTCGGCCGCCAGTGGCTCAGGATCGACCTCGCCGACCGCCTCGCCAGCCATGCTCGGAAGGTCCGCTCCACTGGTGGCGCCGACCCGGTCGACACCGCCTTCGCCACCTCGCTCGGCCTCGACGAGGAAGCGGTCGCCCGGCTGATGAGCGAGGTCGGCTACACCAAGGCCGGCGACGCGTGGCGCTGGCGCGGCCGCCGTCCGCAGCGCGACGACCGCCGACCCACTCCCTCGACCAACGCCTTCGCCGAGCTGGAGAAACTGCGCAGAAAGTGAGGATCGACCGCTTCCTCTTCTTCATCCGGCTCATCAAAAGCCGCACCCAGGCGCAGGGCGTGATCGACGAGGGCTATGTCCGCATCGACGGCAAGCGCGTCGAAAAGCCGTCCGAGGAAGTGCGCGTCGGCAGCGTCATCGCCCTGCCGCTCCACGACCAGGTCCGCATCCTGAAGGTGCTGGAACTGCCGCAACGCCGCGGCCCGGCGGCCGAAGCCCGCGCCTGTTACGAGGAACTGGGAATTGACGAGCCGAAGCCCGCGACATAGCGAGAGGCCAAGAGGGAGCTCGCTTACATGACCTATGTCGTCACCGACGCCTGCATCAAATGCAAATATATGGACTGCGTCGAGGTCTGCCCCGTCGACTGCTTCTACGAGGGCGAGGTGATGCTCGCCATCAACCCCAACGAATGCATCGATTGCGGCGTGTGTGAGCCTGAATGCCCGGCCGAAGCGATCCTGCCCGACACCGAGAGCGGCCAGGAGAAATGGCTGGAGCTTAACGCGACTTTCTCAGCGGAATGGCCGAACGTCACGCGGAAGAACGACCAGACGCCCGCCGACGCCGACGACCACAAGGGCGAAGAGGGCAAGTACGACAAATACTTCACGTCGGACCCCGGCAAGGGCGACTAAGGCATCCTCACATATCGACGTGGAAGGTGTAGCTTAGGCCAACGCCGGCTGAGAACTGGTTGCGAGAGCCGAATTCCCGAACGATCGGCGACTTGGCGGCATCGCCCACGAGCCGCTCATAGCGTCCGAACCCGAACATCCCGAAGCGGTCGTTGAACTGATACGATAGGCCGCTCGCCAGCGCGACCGCGTGGATACCACTCTTCGGCCGGTAGACCGGCAGCCCGGTCGCCAGCGTGGCGGCTGGCGTCACGCCGAAGTAAGCGCGCTGATATTTCCTGTCCGACCACAGCACACGCGGCCCGATCGAGAAGACGTACTTGTCGCCGTCGCGCCAGATCTTGTCCGCCCCGACCGATCCGACCAGCCCGTCATGGCCGTTGAGGCCCTTCCGGAAGTCCGCGCGAACGCGCCATGAATCGTCTGCCTCATATTGGGCGAAGGCGCCCGCTTCGAACGTGGTCTTCACCTTGCCGACAGGCGCGCCGACGTCGGATTCCTTGCGCTTGCTCTCGATGTTGAAGCTCGGTCCGAACGAGAAACCCTTGCTGGAGACGACGGCAATGCTCGGCCCGTCGTCTGGCGCGGTGAACTTGAATTCGTTCGTGCCGCGCGCGATGCTGAACTTGAACAACGGCGCCACCTGGCTGCCGTCGGCGCCGATATACTCAGGCTCGATCTTGGCTCCGAGCCCGACCCGCACTCGATGACCGTCCGCGGCCGGGGCTTCTTGCGCCAATGCGGCGCTGGGCAACAGGGTGGCGGCGGCGGATGCGATCAGCAGAGTTTTCATCTTCGCCGTAACCGGCGTCGCAGGAGTAAGTTGCACGGCGTTCCCCCGGTCGCTGCCCTTTCTCCTCGGCGGGCAGTTGGCCGGCACCGTAGCGGCACTGTCACGGAAAAGAAAACGGGTGCGCCCGCGCCACCCCGCGCCTAAGGACGACTCTTCCCTGGGGGAGCGGTGGCCGCCGCTTGAGAGGCCCGCACGAGCGGGTGACCCATCGAACCTGATCCGGCTGACACCGGCGGAGGAAGAGGAGTTTCCAAATGGCGGACGTCCCCGCACGCACTGAGCTTAAAGTCACCACCGGCGCCATCCGCGGCAGCCGCAAGATCCACGTCGGCCCGCTCGGCGTCGCCATGCGCGCCGTCGATCTGGAGCCCTCGTCCGGCGAGCCGCCCGTCGTCCTCTACGACACCAGCGGCCCCTATACCGACCCCGCCCAGCGCATCGACATCATGGCTGGCCTGCCCGAGCTTCGTGCGCAATGGATCCGCGAGCGCCGCGACGTAGAGGAAGTCGCCCAGCGCGAGGTCCGCCCCGAGGACAACGGCCAGCTCGGCCCCGACCGCAGTGGCGGTGTCCAGCCGTTCCCCAACGTCCGCAAGCGCGTCCTTCGCGCCAGGCCCGGCGCCAACGTCACGCAGATGCACTATGCGAAGCGCGGCATCGTCACGCCCGAAATGGAATATGTCGCCATCCGCGAAAACCTCGGCCGCGAACTCCTCGCAGATTCCGTTCGTCCCGAGCGAAGTCGAGGGGCGCGCGACGGCGAGAGCTTCGGCGCCGCGATCCCCGACTTCGTCACCCCCGAGTTCGTCCGCGACGAGATCGCCCGCGGCCGCGCGATCATCCCGAACAACATCAACCACCCGGAATCCGAGCCGATGGCGATCGGCCGCAACTTCCTGGTCAAGATCAACGCCAACATCGGCAACAGCGCCGTCGCCTCCGACGTCGCGTCCGAGGTCGACAAGATGGTGTGGGCGATCCGCTGGGGCGCGGACACGGTCATGGACCTGTCGACCGGCCGCAACATCCACGACACGCGCGAATGGATCATCCGCAACTCGCCCGTGCCGATCGGCACCGTCCCCATCTATCAGGCGCTGGAGAAGGTCGGCGGCATTGCCGAGGACCTGACGTGGGAGGTCTACCGCGACACGTTGATCGAGCAGGCCGAGCAGGGCGTCGACTATTTCACCATCCACGCCGGGGTTCGCCTGCCCTACGTCCCGCTGACCGCCAAGCGAGTCACTGGAATCGTCAGCCGCGGCGGCTCGATCATGGCCAAATGGTGCCTCGCCCACCACCGCGAAAGCTTCCTCTACGAACGCTTCGACGAAATCTGCGAGATCATGAAGGCCTATGACATCGCCTTCTCACTGGGCGACGGCCTCCGACCCGGCTCGACCGCGGACGCCAATGACGAAGCCCAGTTCGCGGAGCTCTACACGCTCGGTGAGCTGACGAAGAAGGCGTGGGACCACGACTGCCAGGTGATGATCGAGGGCCCCGGCCACGTGCCGATGCACAAGATCAAGGAGAATATGGACAAGCAGCTGGAAAGCTGCGGCGAGGCGCCATTCTACACCTTGGGGCCGCTGACCACCGACGTCGCGCCCGGCTACGACCACATCACCAGCGCAATCGGCGCGGCGATGATCGGCTGGTTCGGCACGGCGATGCTTTGCTATGTCACGCCCAAGGAGCACCTCGGCCTCCCGGACCGCGACGACGTGAAGGTCGGCGTGGTGACGTACAAGCTAGCAGCCCACGCGGCCGACCTCGCCAAGGGCCACCCCGCCGCCCGCCTCCACGACGACGCGCTCAGCCGTGCCCGCTTCGAATTCCGCTGGCGCGACCAGTTCAACCTGTCGCTCGACCCCGAAACGGCGGAGCAATATCACGACCAGACCCTCCCCGCCGAAGGCGCCAAGACCGCGCATTTCTGCAGCATGTGCGGCCCCAAATTCTGCTCGATGAAGATCACGCAGGAAGTCCGCGAATTCGCCCGCCTAAATCCTCCCCGGAACGGGGAGGGGGATCAAGCGAAGCTTGGTGGAGGGGCCCCAGCGCAGGACGCCGACGCCCCTGTGCCGAGCGAAGTCGAGGCAGGCATGGCCGAGATGAGCAAGCGCTTCCACGACGAAGGCAGCGAGCTTTACCTACCGACCGAATAGGGCCCTTACTGAGGCTCAGCTTCGTTTGACTTTAATATTTTTGGCGGCATGCTCTGCTTACATTAAGTTATTGTGGCGGTTCTATGCTCACGTACGGCGTTTTTCATCGAAATGAGGCACCCGATCGCTTGAAAGAAAGTCCTCGCCAACGTGACCAAAGCCCCTGTCGAACAGGTTCGTCGCCAAGACCGAGCATCCGGTGGTTTCGAGCACTCGTGCCATCGCACCGTCACCACAGGCGGGCTCCCAAATTGAACCCTCGAATTCCTCGTGTTCAATCAGCGCCAATGTTGCCCAATCTGGAGTTGGATAAAAATCGGGACCATCCAGATC
>Ga0268266_10001087_pt1 | contig 34089 bp, 30 predicted proteins | sample KBSS13metaG_FD_190356 | JGI IMG/M metagenome (GOLD analysis project Ga0268266, IMG submission 190356) | Switchgrass rhizosphere microbial communities from Kellogg Biological Station, Michigan, USA - KBS S1-3 metaG (SPAdes) (version 2) | ecosystem: Host-associated > Plants > Roots > Rhizosphere...
GTCCCTGCCCGACATCGACATCGACGTCGAGTCCGCCCGGCGCGAGGACATCTACCGCGCGATCCTCGACCGCTACGGCGGCGAGCGGTGCGTGTGCGTCTCGATGATGGACACCTACCGCGTCCGTCACGCCGTCCGCGACGTCGGCGCCGCGCTCGGGATGCCGCCGGGCGAGACCGACGCCATCGCCAAGGCCTTCCCCCACATCCGGGCCCGCGACGCGCGGATGGCGATGCGCGACCTGCCGGAGCTGCGCGCCGCCGGGCTCGACCACGAGCGGCTCGACCTGTTCTTCGACCTCGTGGAGCGGCTCGACGGGCTGCCGCGCCACATCGCCGTCCATCCCTGCGGGGTGCTGCTCTCCGACGCGACCCTGCTCGACCGCACGCCGGTCGAGGCCAGCTTCGTGGGGTTCCCGATGAGCCAGTTCGACAAGGACGACGTCGAGGACCTCGGGCTGCTCAAGCTCGACGTGCTCGGCATCCGGATGCAGTCCTCGATGGCCCACGCCATCGACCTGGTCCGGCAGACCGACGGCGCCGAGATCGACCTCGACGACGAGGAGCAGGTGCCGTTCGACGACCCGGCGACGTTCCACATGATCAGCCAGGCCCGCACCCTCGGGGTGTTCCAGATCGAGTCGCCGGGTCAGCGCGAGCTGGTCGGCAAGTCCGGCATCGAGACCTTCGAGCAGATCATCGCCGACATCTCGCTGTTCCGGCCGGGGCCGGTCAAGAGCGACATGATCACGCCCTACCTCGAGGCCAAGCACGGCTGGTCGCCGGCGACGTACCTCCACGACGACCTGCGCCCGATCCTGCGCCAGACCAACGGCGTGGTGGTCTTCCACGAGCAGGTGATCGAGATGATCGCCTGCTTCGGCGGGATCTCCAACGCCGAGGCCGACGAGAAGCGGCGGGCGCTCGGCGACGTCGAGGGGATGGCCGAGACCAAGCTCTGGTTCTACCCGGCCGCCCTCGGCCGGGGCTACTCCCTGCCCGTGGTCGAGGCGGTCTGGAAGGTGATCGAGGCCTTCGCGTCGTTCGGCTTCTGCAAGGCCCACGCCGCGGCGTTCGCGCTCCCGACCTACCAGTCGGCCTGGCTCAAGGCCCACTGGCCGGCCCATTTCCTGGCCGGGGTGCTGACCCACGACCCCGGGATGTACCCCAAGCGGCTGATCCTCGAGGACGCCCGCCAGTGCGGCATCGCGATCCTCGGGCTCGACGTCAACGCGTCGGAGAAGGAGTACGTCGTCGAGCGGATGTCGTCGCTGGACGAGCCACCGCCGATCGTGCTCGGCCAGACCTCGCGACCCGACCCGAGCGATCGTGGCTGGCCCGACGGTCGCGCGTGGGGCATCCGGCTGGCGCTGGCCGAGGTGAAGGGCATCAACGCCGGCGAGGTCGAGCGCATCGTCTCCGCCCGCCCCTACCACTCGCTGACCGACTTCTGGCACCGCGCGCAGGTCTCGCGCCCCATCGCCGAGCGGCTGGTGCTGGCCGGGGCGTTCGACTCCGTCTACGGACTGGGCTCCACGGTCGGGCTGCCCGGGGTCCGCCGCCGGACCAAGGTCACCCGGCGCGACCTGTTGCTCCAGGTCGCCGAGCTCGACCGGCACGCCCGAGCGGTCCAGCGCGCCGGGAGGGCGCGCGGGCTCGCCGCCGGGAGGCGCCGTACGCCGGTGCCGAGACCGGCCGACGTCCGGGTCGAAGAGGCCGCCGCCCGCACCAGCACCGACCCCGGGGCGCGCGAGGGGTCGGTCCCGCTCGAGCGTCATCCGCTGGCCAGCCAAGGCGTCTGGGCCAAGGCGGCGGCCCAGTCGCGGGCGGCCGCCGACCCACGGCCGATCACCTCCGTCCAGCTCACCCTCGAGCTCGGCGACGAGCCGCAGGAGCAGGTCAGCGGCCTACCCGAGATGAGTGCCGAGGAGCGGATGCGCGCCGAGCTGGAGATCCTCGGGCTCGACGCCAGCCGCCACGTCGTCGACACCTACGCCGACTTCCTCGACGGCCTCGGGGCGGTCCGCAGCCAGGACCTCCTCCGCCAGCGCAGCCGGGCGGAGATCCTGGTCGCCGGGGTCAAGGTCGCCACCCAGACCCCGCCGGTCCGCTCCGGCCGGCGCGTGGTGTTCCTGACCCTCGACGACGGCACCGGCCCGGTCGACGCGACGTTCTTCGAGGACGCCCAGGGCCCCTACGCCGCCACCGTGTTCGGCTCCTGGCTGCTGGTCGTGCGCGGTGAAGTACGCCGCACCGGCCACCGCGGCATCTCCCTGCGCGCCACCGGCGCCTGGCCGCTGACCGACCTCCACGCGCGCTGGGAGAAGGACGGCCTCGATGCCGTCCGCGCCCACCTGGCCGTGGTGCCGGCGTTCGAGGAGGTCACTCGCCACCGGGTGCTGACCCACTCCAGCGGGTTCCAGATGTCGCCCTATGCCGACGTGAAGCCGTCCGGAGAAGCCGTCAAGGACGTGGCCCGCAAGCTCTGGCACCGCAGCCCCGGGAGCCCCGGATGACCCACCCCTCGACCTTCCTGAGGTGTGTCTTCGGAGACGTTTCATCAAGGTATGTAGACGAAGCAGAGCTTCCCTCGGTGAACTCGGTACGGGGAGTGCCGTTTCATCGACATACCTTGATGAAACGTCCGGCCCCACCACCCAGGACGAACCTCGGCGTAGCCCCGACCCCGGTGCCTTTAGGCTGGCGCGCATGGCGCCCGCGAACGACCCCACCGGCCGGGGCAGCACCCGCACGGCCGTGGTGTGGTCCGGGCTCGAGCCCGTCCTCCGGGCGGGCTCCTGCGACGTCCTCGACATCGGCGGTGGCACCGGTGGGTTCGCGGTCCGGGTCGGCGCGCTCGGCCACCGGGTCACCGTGGTCGACCCCAGTCCCGACGCCCTGGCCGCACTCGATCGCCGGGCCCGTGAGCACGACGTCGCGGTCACCGGTCGGCAGGGCGACCTGTCCAGCCTGCTCGACGTGGTCGATCCCGACAGTGCGGACGTCGTCTTGTGTCACGGCGTCCTCGAGGTCGTCGACGACCCGGCCGCCGCGCTGGCGACCCTGGCCCGGGTGGTGCGGCCCGGGGGAGTGCTCAGCCTGCTGGCCGCCCAGCGTCATGCGGCCGTCGTCGCCCGGGCCATGGCCGGCCACTTCCAGCAGGCGCTGGCGATGCTCGACCCCACGACCCGACCGGGGGCGGTCCCCCCGACCGGCCGGACCGGCCGGCGCTACTCCCACGACGAGCTCACCGCGCTCGTGGTCGATGCCGGGTTCGTCGTCGACACGGTGCACGCGGTCCGGGTCTTCACCGATCTCGTCCCCGGCTCGCTGCTCGACCTCGAGCCCGGCGCCTCGGCCGCCCTGGTCGAACTGGAGCAGGCCGTCGCCGCCCGCCCCGAGTACCTCCCGCTGGCCACCCAGCTCCACCTGCTCGCCCACCGCTAGCTCGACACGTCGTACGCCGGGGAAGGTACGGCCGTGACCCAGCACGCGACCGAGACCCCGATCCTCCACGTCGACATGGACGCCTTCTACGCCAGCGTCGTCGTCCGCGACCGGCCCGAGCTGCAGGGCGTCCCGGTCATCGTCGGCGGTGGCTACCGCGGGGTCGTGCTGTCGGCCGACTACCTCGCCCGGCAGACCGGCGTCCGCTCCGGGATGCCGATGACCCGCGCCCGCCGGATGTGCCCCGAGGCCGAGGTGGTCTCGCCCGACTTCGACACGTTCACGACGGTCTCGGCCTCGGTGATGGAGAACTTCCGCCGGGTCACCCCGCTGGTCGAGGTGCTCTCGCTCGACGAGGCGTTCCTCGACGTCCGTGGCTCGACCCGGCGGCTCGGTTCGCCGGTCGAGATCGCCGAGCGGCTGCGCGCCACCATCCACGACGAGCAGGGCATCACCTGCTCGGTCGGGGTGGCCGCGTCGGTGACGATGGCGAAGATGGCCAGCCGCTGGGCCAAGCCCGACGGCGTCTTCGTCTGTACGCCGTCCTCGGTGACCACGTTGCTCCACCCGCTCGACGTCGGTGAGCTGTACGGCGTCGGGGAGAAGACCACCGAGCTCCTCCACCGCCTCGGACTGGTCACCGTCGGCGACATCGCGCACACCCCGGTCCGCACCCTCCAGCGCGCGGTCGGCGACCACCTCGGCCGCCACCTCCACGACCTCGCGTGGGGCATCGACGAGCGACAGGTCATCGCCCGCAACACCAGCTCCTTCTCCTACCTGGGCGACCCCGACAAGTCGATGGGTGCCAGCGAGACCTTCGGCCACGACACCGACGACCGCGACGTGATCGTCCGCGAGCTGCTCCGCCTCACCGACCGGGTCACGACCCGCATGCGTGTCGCCGGCGTGGCCGGTCGCACGGTCACCATCACTGTGCGGTTCGCCGACTTCACCACGATCACCCGGTCCCGCACCCTCGCCGAGGCCACCGACGTCACCCAGGAGGTCTTCCGCGAGGCGGTCCGTTCCTACGACGCCCTGGGCCTGCAGCGGGCGCGCATCAGGCTGGTGGGAGTCCGGCTCGAAGGTCTGGTGCCGCGCGAGCGCGTTCATCGGCAGCTGGTCCTCGGCGAGCGCGACCGCGGTTGGCCCGAGGCCGACCGCGCCGCCGACCGGGTCGCCCGTAGGTTCGGTACCGACGCCGTCCGTCCCGCCAGCCTCCTGACCTGACCGCACCCGGCCGATCACCCTTCAGGTGGTGACCGAGGTCCCGGGCAACCGGAGAGATAGTCACAATTTCATCGGCCTGCCTACCGGATGCCCCGGTGGCTGCTTACACTGGCCGTGAGGCCGTCATCACCGTCGAGGGGAGGTTTCCGTGCCGCTCTCCGAGGAAGAGTTGCGAGCGCTGGAGCAGATGGAACGCGCCCTCGTCCAAGAGGACCCGAAGCTCGCCTCCACCCTCCGCGGCACCAACCTGCGTCGCGCCGCCCAGCGCCGGGCGATCCTGGCCGGTGTCTGCTTCGTCGCCGGGCTCGGGGTGCTCATGGCCGGAGCCATCGGCCGCATCACGCTGGTGGGCGTGCTCGGCTTCGTGATCATGCTCGCCTCCGCGACGATCGGCCTCGCCGCCCTGCGCGGCTCCTCCACCACGCACAGCCCGGTCGCCCACGGTCCCCACCAGCCGGGGTCGATGCTCGACCGGTTCGGCTCCCCGTGGCGTCGCCGCCACGAAGACGAGGCCTGAGCGAGGACGTTGCGACACGGCGGAGCCGTGGCGCAACGGGCGGCACGGCGAGCATGACCGCACGACGACCATGACCTCAGCCGCGCCGACCTGACCGACCGCTCCGGCCGACGTGGCGCTCCTCCCGGTCAGCCGACGTGGTCGACCACGCCGCCGGCCGCCACGGCCTCCGGCTCTCGTTCGAGGTCGGCCCGCGCGGCGGCCCGCCGGCCACGACCGAACAACGAGCGCGGGAACCACCGCGCCCGGCGCAGTGCGCCTCGCGTGCACCCGTGCTCGAGCGAGGTGATGCAGGTCCGCACGTCGTCCGCGAGGGCGCCGGGGAGGTCGTCGGCGCTGCGGGCGTAGCGCACGCGCTCGAGCGTGAACACGATCCGACCGAGGGCGTCCTCGGCCCCCGGCGCCATGCCGCGGCCACGCGGCGGTCGTACGAGCGGGGCGCCGTCGGGTGCGGGCCCGAACCACGCGGACAGCAGATATCCCGTCTCGTGGGGCGAGCGGTACGACGGCCAGCCCACGCCGAGGTCGAGTGCCGAGTCGCGCAGCTCGTCCCACGCCTCCTCCGCGCCCCCCTCGAGCCGGCGCGTCCGACGGCGACGTCGGACTGCACCGGGGACGAGGGCGACAGCACCGATCACCATCAGGAGCAGGACGGTCACCAGGATTGCGGTCCAGGGCACGTGGCCGTTCGAGCCGGTGCTCGAGCTTGCGTTCAGGTCGTGCGACCGCTTCGAACCGGTGCTGGTCGGGTCGGTGGTGAGTCGACCGCCCGCGCTGGTGGGGCCGGAGCTGGGGCCGCCGCCGGGTTTCACCGGCTTCTCGGTGGTGTACTTCGGCGCGGCGCCTGCGCCACCCGGCAGGCTGCTGACCGGGGTCGGCTCGAACTTCACCCAGCCCGACCCACGGAAGTAGACCTCGGGCCACGCGTGCAGGTCGTAGGCGCTGTAGACGTACTCGTTGTTCCCGGTCTTCTTGGGGGCGAGGAAGCCGATCGCCACCCGCGCCGGGAGGTCGAGGGTGCGTGCCATCACCGCGAACGCCGCGGCGAACTGCTCGCAGTAGCCGACCCGGTGGCCCTTGCCCGGGGTCAGGAAGTTCAGCAGTGCCTCGTTGCTGTCGCCACCCGCCCGCTTCAGGCTGTAGCGGAAGCCGCCGTCGCTGCGCAGGAAGTCCTGGAGCATGACGGCCTGCTCGAACCGCGAGGTGGCCTTGGCCGTCACCCGCTGGGCCAGGTCGGTCACATAGTTGGGCAGCGTGCTCGGCAGTGCGATGTTCGGCGTCTCGATCTCGATCGGCGCCGTCAACGAGTTGATCATCGAGTAGCTCGACAGCTGGGGCTTGACGGAGGACATCGTCCAGGTGAGCCCGGCGGTGTTGGTCGAGTCGTTGGCGGCGATGAAGTCCATGGTCGTGGCGTCCCAGTGCCAGTCGCCGACGGCGTTGATGCTCGAGACCGGGAACATCGTCGGCAACCAGCGCGACTCGAAGTCGTTCGTCGCGGTAACCGTGTAGTTGTGGGGGTCGGTCGGGACACTGCCGGCGAGCCCCTGCTCGACCACCGGGAGCAGACCGGACGCGGTCTGGTCGGAGACGATGGATCGATTGCCGCTGGTCCACTCGACGCCGTTGAACGTCGTGAGCACCGCGATCCGCAGGTACGACGGGTCGGGGTCGTCGGTCTTCACCGTCAGCAACGGCACGTCCTTGCCCCGGTTGAGGTTGCGGCGCATGTCCGCGACCGGGTTGACCACCTTGACGCCGTCGCCGCCCCCGCCGGGGCCGAACAGCCCGAGTCCGTCCAGGTGGAGGGTCGGGATGAAGACCGGGAGGATCACCGCGAGGACGACCGCGGCACTGCCGACCGTGGTGGCGTTGGACTTGCTGGCACCGGTGCGGACGCCGAAGCCGCTGGGATCGGCGGCTGCGGCCGTCGTTCCGAGCGGGCGACCCCAGCGCGTGATGTGGGCGGACTCGTGCAGGAACATCATCAGCAGGAAGCCCGACGCGGCCAGCAGGAAGACGACCCACGAGACGCCGTTGCCGATGACGCTGATCGGCACGCAGTAGACGGCGAGCAGGGGAAGCCCGGCCAACGGGACCCGGCGCAGCCAGCAGGCGAGCATGTCGACGACGATGAGCGCCAGCGCCCCGCACGGGATCAGCAGGGGTGCGACCCCCGGCACGGAGTGGGGGATCGGTGCTTGGTAGGTCTGCGCGCTCATCCACGCGTGACCGACCCGGACCCCCAGGTCGTGGCTGCTCGAGAACGGGTGGATCGGAGAACCACCCAGCATCAACCAGACCAGGAGTGCGACCACGAGCACGTGCAGCAGAGCGCCGAGGCGGCGCGGGATCGGGGCAGCCCTGAGCAGCACGCCGGCCACCGCCACGACCACGGCGACCAGGATCAGCGGCCCGAGGAACTGGCCCCACAGGTCGCTGAAGCCACGCCAGGACAGCATCGTGAGCCAGGTCGTCGCCGCGGTCACCGCGGCCAGCGGCAGGTCGCGGCGTGCGTCGCTCGACAGTCCTCTCATCGTGTCCCCTGGGTGACGGGTCGGATCTCGTCCGCGGTCGCGCCCGACCGGGCGGCGTGGGCGCTGGTGCGCCCGAGGTCCTGCCAGACCAGGTCGAGCCGGTCGCGGGGGAGCAGGGTCACGGCGCGCCAGCCCTGGCGGACCAGCAGCGGACGCGCCGAGTGGGGCACAGCCGTCAGCCCGGCGCCGCTGGCCGGCGCCCAGGCCGAGACGTCGAGGGCGAGGGCGAGGGCGGTGCCGGCGTGGTGGTGCATCCGCCGCAGCATCGGCCCGTCGGCCTCGGTGATGGAGCCGATCACGGCGAGCAGGAGGCCGCCGTGGGTGGACTCGGCCAGCCACCCCGTGTCGATCCGCAGATTGGTCACGGGCTGTACCACGGCCAGGGCCTCGAGCATCGCCCGGGTGTTCAGCTCGGGGTCGCGGGTGTGCCAGGTCGTGCTGAGGTCGTCCCCGGACGAGGTCACCAGGCGGACGGTGAAGCCGCGCTGGCCGAGGTGGACCGCGATGGAGGCCGCGGCCGAGACGGCGGCCTCGAGCGAGGAGGCGATGCCCTGACCCTGGTGCGCCGACATCCGGTTGTCGACGAACAGCGTCGCCCGGGACTGCCACGGCTGCTCCTCGCGCCGCACCATCAGCTCGCCCACCCGTGCCGAGCTGCGCCAGTGGACGCGGCGCAGGTCGTCGCCGCGGCGGTACTCGCGCACCGTGACGTCCTCCGCGCTGCCGATCGCGAACGCACGCGGGCGGTTGTCGCCGGACCCGGTCCAGGCGCCGCCGAGCGGGATCGGCGGCAGAGGCACGGTCCGGGGCGTCACGGTGAGGGACGCCGTGCTCCGGAACGATCGACCGAGCTCGACCAGGCCGAACGGGTCGCTCACCCGGACGCTCATCGGGCCGATCTCGTAGCGTCCGCGCACGTCCGAGCGCACCTGGTACGCCGCGTGGCGGCGCCAGCCGTGGCCGATGCCGTCGAGGACGAATCGGGGGCGCGTGCCGAGCACATAGGGAACGTGGTCCTCGAGCATCAGCACGCCGGACGGCGTACGACCCTCGTTGGTCATCGTCAGCTGTACCGTCGCCGGCTGGCCCGCCGTCACCGTCTGCGGACCCACCTGACGCACGAGCGCGAGCCGGTAGCGACTCCGCCCGAGTGTCAGCGCGGTGAGCAGCGGGAGCGCAGCCACCAGGACGCCGACCCGGGTCAGGGTCGGCTGGCCGAGCAGGATCGCGCAGACGACGGCGGTGATGCCCGCAGCCAGGAACGCCCGTCCGCGGACGGTCAGACCGGAGAGGGCCTCACGCACGGGTCCCCTCGGGGACGGGCACCGAGGCGATCAGGCTGTCCAGGATGCTGGCCGTGGTCCGGCCGCCCATCGCGGCCTCGACGCTCGGGAGCAGCCGGTGGGTGAGCACCGAGGGGGCGAGCCCCAGCACGTCGTCCGGGAGCACGTAGTCGCGCCCCTGGATCGCCGCCGACGCCTTGGCCGCCCGCACCAGGTGGAGCGACGCGCGCGGTGACGCGCCCAGCGCCAGCTCGGACGTACGGCGGGTGGCCGCGGCGAGCGCCACCGTGTAGCGCTGCACGGCCTGGGAGACGTGGACCTGGGTGACGATCTCGATCAGCTTGCGGATCTCGACCGCATCGGTCACCGGCTCGAGGTCGTCGAGCGGGTTGTGCATGGTGTGCGAGTCGAGCATCGCGATCTCCGCCGCCTCGACCGGGTAGCCCACCGACAGCCGAACCATGAAGCGGTCGCGCTGCGCCTCGGGGAGGGCGTAGGTGCCCTCCATCTCGATCGGGTTCTGGGTCGCGATCACCATGAACGGCGGCTCGAGGGTGTACGTCGTGTTGTCGACGGTGACCTGGCGCTCCTCCATGCACTCCAGCAGCGCGGACTGGGTCTTGGGCGAGGCGCGGTTGATCTCGTCGCCGACCACGATGTTGGCGAACACGCCACCGGGCCGGAACTCGAACTCACGGGTGTTCTGGTTGAAGACCGAGACACCGGTGACGTCGGAGGGCAGGAGGTCAGGCGTGAACTGGATCCGCTTGACCGTGCTGTCGATGCTGCGGGCCAGCGACTTCGCCAGCATCGTCTTGCCGACACCGGGCACGTCCTCGATGAGGAGGTGCCCCTCGGCCAGCAGCACCGTGACCGCCGAGGAGATCACGTCGGGCTTGCCCTCGATGACGTGCTTGATGTTGCCGCGAACCTTCTCGACCACCTTGTTCAGGGTGTCGAGATCGGCCCCCTGAGAAACCGGACCAGGCACTGAGCCGTCCCTTCCTTCTCTTGCGTCGCGCCCGCTCCGAGTTGCGAGCCCACCCGTACGACCCGTCGCGGGGCGCACTCGGTCAGCCGGCCGCGGCAGGTCGTGCAGGACAACCTACGTGGCGAGCGCCACAAAGGTTCTGACTCCCGGGATAACGGTTCGGTTGCGAACTCCGCCGACCTGTTCCGGGAGCCGCCGGCCCGTGTGGACGACCTCCTCCACCATCCTCCCCCACCCGGCACCCCACCAGGGCGCCGCACGCCCCCACTCCGCTCCACCTCGAGCTCCACCGCGCCCCAGGTAGCGCGACGGGCGGCCGCGGGCAGCGCGCTGACCTGCACGGATGCGTCGTACACCAGTGCGACACCGCGGGGGAGCGGCACCGTCGACCGTCCCGCGCACTCCGCCGTCGCCCGCACTCGACACACGGGAAAACCCCGCCTCGACCGGGGTGAATGTGGTTGACGGTGGAGCAAAGTGGGGTACAGTGGCGCAAAGTGGAGGACGGGTCGAGTCAGGTGGAGGTGCCCGGATGTTCGTGGGCTCCTACACCCCCAAGCTGGATGAGAAGAACCGGCTCTTCCTGCCCGCCAAGTTCAGGGAACAGCTCGCGGAAGGGCTCGTGGTGACGAAGGGTCAGGACTTCTGTCTCAACGTCTTCCCGCTCGCCGACTTCGCGGCCATGACCAACCGCATCCAGGAGGCACCGCTCACCGTCCGCCAGGCGCGTGAGTACGGCCGGTTCCTCGCGATGCGGGCCACCGAGGACAAGCCCGACAAGCAGGGCCGGATCACGATCCCGCCGCTGTTGAAGGAGTACGCCGGCCTCGACCGCGAGGTGGTCGTGATCGGCGCGCTCAACCGGGTGGAGATCTGGGACCCGGTCCGGATCGCCGCCTGGGAGGACGAGCACAGCCAGACGTTCGCCGACATGAGCGAGGACATCCTCCCGGCCTAGCCGGGAGGCCCGCCCTCCCTCCACACACAAGACCACAAGGGATTCGCACAGCGAGGTCTCGCGCCCGCTCCCGTCATCTGGGGCACCTTCCCCGGCTCCAGACGACCTTCCCCATATCGAGCCACCGTCCACCCCATGAGGGCGGGGCATCGAGGGAGCGGGCAGGGACCTGACTGGGCGAATCCCCAACGCACCACAGCAGCAGCCCATCCGTCAGTGCCATCGAAGTGTCATCGAGCGGGGTCGAACCGATGAGTCTCACACCCACCGCACCGCGGGTCACCGGGATGCCGGCCGCGCCCACGGTGCAACGGGTCCGCCACCAGGCGCGCGACGTCGCGGTGATGATGGCGTTCTCGGCGGCCTCCTCGGTCGCCGTCGCCGCCGGCCTGGTCCTGCTGGCCCACCTCTCCTACTCCGGGCGCTAGGCAGAGCGATGACCACGCCCGCCCACGTCCCGGTGCTCCTCGACCGGGTCGTCGCCCTCCTGCAGCCTGCCCTCGACCACGAGGGAGCCGTGCTCGTGGACGCCACGCTGGGCCTGGGTGGGCACAGCGAGGCCGTGCTCACCCGGTGCGCGCTGGCCCAGGTGGTGGGCTTCGACCGCGACCCGGACGCCCTCCGGCTCGCGGGGGAGCGGCTGGCGCCGTTCGGCGATCGCTTCACCCCGGTCCACGCGACCTTCGACCGCATCCCGGACGCCCTGCGCGACCTCGGGCTCGCCCACGCCGACGGGGTGCTGTTCGACCTGGGCGTCTCGTCGATGCAGCTGGACGTCGCCGAGCGCGGCTTCGCCTACCGCGAGGACGCACCCCTCGACATGAGGATGGACCCGACCTCGGGACCGACCGCCGCGGACGTGCTCAACACCTACCCGCAGGGCGAGCTGACCCGGATCCTGCGGGAGTACGGCGAGGAGCGGTTCGCCGCGCGGATCGCCCGTGCGGTCGTCCGCGAGCGAGAACGGGAGCCGTTCTCGACCTCCGGCCGGCTCGTGGAGCTGCTCTACGACCAGATCCCGGCACCCGCGCGACGTACCGGCGGGCACCCCGCCAAACGGACCTTCCAGGCCCTACGGATGGAGGTCAACGACGAGCTCGACGTGCTGCGTCGGGCGATCCCCGCGGCCATCGACGCGCTGTCCGTCGGCGGCCGAGTGGTCGTGGAGTCCTACCACTCGCTCGAGGACCGGCTCGTCAAGCGTGCGTTCGCGGCCGTGACGAAGGTCGACGTCCCGCCCGACCTCCCGATCGTCCCGGAGGACCGGCAGCCGGCGCTCCGGCTGGTCACACGTGGCGCGGAACGCGCCGACGACGCCGAGACCGCCCACAACCCGCGCGCTGCCTCCGTCCGGCTGCGCGCCGTCGAACGCATCCGTCCTCGCACCACCCCGGGCACCACCACAGGCAAGGGAGCCGCCTGACATGAGCAGCACCGCACCCGCACTCCGTGCCCGCGTCCCACGGCTGGCCGGCGCCGCCCTCGAGCGAGCCCGTCTCACCGTGGTCCCGAAACGGAAGCGGCAGCGCACGAGCCCGGTGCCGTTCCTGGTCGTGGTCTCGATGCTCGCCGTCGGCGGGATCGTCGGGCTGCTGCTGTTCAACACCTCGATGCAGCAGGCGTCGTTCGCGGCGACGGAGCTCCAGCAGCAGGCCGACGCGCTGCAGGCCCGGCAGCAGTCCTTGCAGATGGACCTCGATCGGCTCCGCGACCCGCAGTCGATCGCGCTCAAGGCGCAGCGGATGGGGATGGTGCTCCCGACCAGCCCCGCGGTGCTCGACCTGCGCACCGGCAAGGTCCTCGGCGACCCCGTGCCGGCCACCCGGCTGAACGGGCTCCGGCTCCTGGCGCCGCCGCCGAGCAAGCCCGCCCTGCTCGACCCGCCGGCGCACGTGACCGTCGTCGACCCCCCTGCGACGCAGCAGAACTCCTCGGGCAACACGGCTCGCGGGTCGCACCGGAACCAGGGCCGCGCCGGTAGAAATGACCCCACACGTCACAAGAGTCACGCCCACCACACCAGTCCCACGCGTTCCCACTGAGCAGGAAGTCAGCCACGGTGCCCCCCAGCAGCCCTCGCGGCCGAGGCCGCGCCGGTCGTACGCCGACCGGGACCAACCGGCGTCCCGCCGCGGCGGCGCGCGGTCGCGGGCGTCGCTCCCGGCGCGGGTCGGCGGCCCTCCGACTCCGCACGGGGTTCGTGTTCATCGCGCTGGTGCTGTCCTTCTTCGGGGCGCGCCTGGTGCAGCTCCAGGGGATCCAGCCCGAGAAGTACGCGACGTTGGCCGCCGCGACCGGCGGCACCGTGACCGTCGAGCTCCCGGCCGAGCGCGGCCGGATCCTCGACCGCAACGGTCGCCCGCTCGCGGACTCCGTCGACGGCCGGATGGTGGTGGCCGATCCCGTGCAGACCCGCAAGACCGCGCCGGCGCTGGCGCGGATCCTGGCCAAGCGGCTGCACATCGACTACTTCTCCACCCTGCACGCGCTGACCCGGAAGAACTCGCGGTTCGCCTACGTCGCCCGCCGCGTCCCGGCCGAGCTGGCCGTGCGCGTGGTCAACGAGGTCACCGACGCGGGCTACAAGGGACTGGCCACGCGCAACGACCCGCTCCGCTCCTACCCGGACCACGACATCGCCGCCAACCTGGTGGGGTTCATGGGCACCGACGGACCACTGGCGGGCCTCGAGCTGAGCTTCAACAAGGAGCTGGCCGGCACCGACGGGACCGAGACCTACGAGGTCGGCGCGGGCAACCGCATCCCCCTCGGACACAGCAGCGTGGTCCCGGCCCAGAACGGCACCGACCTCCACACCACGATCGACGAGGACCTGCAGTTCTACACGCAGCGGGTGCTGCGGCAGACCGTGCTCGGCTCCGGCGGCGAGTCCGGCTTCGCGGTGGTGCTGGACCGCCGGAGCGGAGAGGTTCTCTCGCTGGCCGACTACCCGACGTACGACGCGAGCAACCCGACGGCCTCGCCGGCCAAGGACCGCAACTCGCTCGCGATGACCAGCCCCTACGAGCCCGGTTCGGTGGAGAAGGTGCTCACCCTGAGCGGCCTGATCGACGCCGGCAAGGTCACCGACCGCACCCGCCTCCTGGTCCCGGGCGCGCTGCCGAGCGGCGACCGGATCATCCACGACTGGTTCGCGCACGGGCCGATCAAGCTGACCCTGGCCGGTGTGATCGCCCAGTCGTCCAACATCGGCACCGCGAAGTCGTCCCGCCTGTTCCGGCCGGGCCAGCTGCGCTCGTACCTGACCAAGTTCGGGCTCGGCCAGCGGACCGACATCGGCGTGAACGGCGAGACACCGGGTCTGCTGCCCACCGACGCCCAGTGGAACGGGATGCTGCAGGACCGGATCGCCTTCGGCCAGAGCGTCTCGGTCAACGGCGTGCAGATGGCCGCCGCGATCAACACCATCGCCAACGGCGGGGTCCGGGTCGCGCCCAGCCTGATCCAGGGCCGGGCAACGACCAACACGGGACAGGTGGTCGGCACCGACGAGGCCACCAGCCACCGGGTCGTCAGCAAGAACGCCGCCCACCAGATGACCCAGATGATGGAGCGGGTCGTCGACCCCAACGCCGGGGTCGCGCCGGCGGCTCAGGTGCCCGGCTACGTGGTCGCGGGCAAGACCGGTACGGCGCAGCGGGTGGGGGACAGGTGCGGCTGCTACAACGGCCAGTTCACGGTCTCCTTCGCGGGCTTCGCGCCGGCCGACGACCCGCGGTTCACGGTCTACGTCGTGGTCCAGCGGCCCACGAACGGCGGCGGCGGCGGATCGGTCGCCGGACCGGCGTTCAGCAAGATCATGTCGTTCGCGCTGCGTCGCTACGGGGTCGCGCCCAGCGGAGCGCAGCCCTCCCACCTCCCGACGACGTGGTGAAGCGCGCAGCCGGAACCCGCCCGGCATGACCGAACCCTCCAGCGACCCCCGATAGCCTCGGCCCGTGGCGAGCGACTCCGACATCAGGGAGCCCAGGGAGCACGGCCTCGCCCTCGCGGAGCTGGTACGCATGCTCACGGCCGACGGCGCGGACGTGTCCGGGTCCGGCGACCTCTCGACCGCTGTCACCGGCGCCACCCTCGACTCCCGCCGGGTGACCCCGGGTGATCTGTACGCCGCGGTGCCGGGCGCGCACGGCCACGGCGGGGCGTACTGGGCTCAGGCGCACGGCGCGGGGGCTCTCGCGGTGTTGACCGACGCGGCCGGCGCCACCCAGGTCGGCGACGGCGTGCCGGTGCTGGTCGTCCCGGACGTGCGGGCCGTGCTGGGCCGGGCGTCCGCCCTCGTGTACGGCGAGCCCGCGACGCAGCTCCGCACGATCGGTGTGACCGGCACCCAGGGCAAGACCACCACCACCCGGCTGCTCGAGAGCGGTCTCACGGGTGCGGGCGTTGCGGCCGCGGTGATCGGCACGGTCGGTACCCGGATCCTCGGCGAGGACGTCAGCAGCGCCCTCACCACGCCGGAGGCACCCGACCTCCAGCGGCTGTTCCGGCGGATGGTCGACGCCGGTGTCGATGCGTGCTCGATGGAGGTCTCGAGCCATGCGCTCGTGATGGGCCGGGTCGGCGGCGTCGTCTACGACGTCGCGGTCTTCCTCAACCTCGGCCGCGACCACCTCGACTTCCATCGCGACATGGACGACTACTTCGAGGCCAAGGCGATGCTGTTCGACCCCGACCACTCCGTCCGCGGCCTCGTGACGATCGACGACACCTGGGGCGGGCGACTGGTGGACCGGGCACGGGTGCCGGTCGAGACGATCTCGGCGGCCGGTCGCGACGCCGACTGGCGTGCCTCCGACCTCGACCTGTCACCCACCGGCGCCCGGTTCCGGGTCCAGGGCCCCGGCGTGGACCTCGAGGCCGGCTGCCCGATCCCCGGCGGCTTCAACGTCGCCAACACGCTCGCCGCCGTCGCGGCGGCGGCCACCGCCGGGTATGACGCGCAGGCGGTCGCGAGCGCCATCGCGGCCGGACCCGGTGTCCCGGGCCGGCTCGAGGCCGTCGACGAGGGGCAGGACTTCGTGGTCGTCGTCGACTACGCGCACAAGCCGGACGCAGTGGCGGCGGCGCTGGACACGCTGCGGCCGGTGACGTCGGGGCGGCTGATCGTGGTGCTCGGTGCCGGCGGCGACCGCGATCCCGGCAAGCGCCCGTTCATGGGTGAGATCGCCGCCCGCGCGGCCGACGTCCTCGTCGTCACCGACGACAACCCGCGCAGCGAGGACCCCGCGAGCATCCGCCGGTCGATCCTCGACGGCACCCGGGACGCCACAGCCGAGGTCATCGAGATCGGTGACCGGCGCACCGCGATCGCCGAGGCCTTCCGCCGTGCCGGCGCCGGCGACGTGGTGCTGATCGCCGGCAAGGGGCACGAGTCCGGGCAGGAGGTCGACGGCGTCCTCCACCCCTTCGACGACCGGGTCGTCGCCCGCGAGGAGCTGCGCCGATGATCCCTCTCAGCCTGGCCCGGATCGCCGAGGTGGTCGGCGGTCGGCTCGCCGACGCCGGGGCGGGCGATGCGCCCGTGACCGGACCGGCGTTCGTCGACACCCGCAGCCCGGAGGCCGGAGGCCTCTACGTGGCGATCCCCGGCGAGCGCGTCGACGGGCACGACTACGCCCGAGCCGCGGTGGCGGCGGGCGCGGCCGGCGTCCTCGGCTCACGGCCCACCGGCGTCCCGACCGTCGTGGTCGACGACCCGGTGGTCTCGCTGGGCCGGCTCGCGCGCCACGTCGTCGACCAGCTCGACACCACGGTGCTCGCCCTCACCGGCTCGCAGGGCAAGACCGGCACCAAGGACGTCCTCGCCCAGCTGCTCGCCCGCGGAGGGGCGACGATCGCGACGGCCGGCAACCGCAACAACGAGATCGGCGTCCCACTGACCGTGCTGCGCGCCACCCCCGAGACCCGCTTCCTCGCCGTCGAGATGGGCGCGCGCGGCGTCGGCCACATCGCCGAGCTGTGCTCGGTCGCCCCGCCGCAGGTCTCCGCCGTGCTCAACGTCGGCACCGCCCACATCGGCGAGTTCGGCTCGCGAGAGGCCATCGCCCGGGCGAAGGGCGAGATCGTCGAGGCGGTGCCGGCCGACGGCACGGCCGTCCTGAACGCCGACGACCCGCTCGTCTCGGCGATGGCCGACCGCACGTCGGCCGCCGTGGTCACCTTCGGTCTGGCGGGCGACGTGAGCTGGCGCGGTGTGGAGCTCGACGACCTGGGCCGACCGTCGTTCGAGCTCGGCCGCGCGGGAGCGTGGACTCCGATCCGTCTCTTGGAGGCCGGCGCCCACCAGGTCCCGAACGCGGTCGCGGCGGCCGCGATGGCTGCGGCCGCGGGCATCGCCTGGGACGACATCGTCGACGCCCTGGGCCGGGCGCGCTCGCTGTCGCCGTGGCGGATGGCGCTCCACGAGCGGGCGGACGGGCTCGTGGTCGTGAACGACGCGTACAACGCCAACCCGGCCTCGATGGTGGCCGCCCTCGACGCCCTGGCCGCGATCGGGGCGCGAGGTCAGCGGCGTACGGTCGCCGTCCTTGGCGAGATGCTCGAGCTCGGCGCGGCGTCCGCAGCCGACCACGCGCTGGTGGGGGAGCACGTCGCTCGCCGGGGGATCGACGTCCTGGTCACGGTCGGCGAGGCGGCCGAGGAGATCGCCGCCGGCGCGCGACGTACGCCGGGCTGGACGGGCGAAGCGGTGCCGACGGCGGGCCGCGACCAGGCGACGGACTGGCTGCGACACAATGTCGTCGCCCAGGACGTGGTCCTGGTCAAGGCGTCCCGCGGCGCCGCGCTCGAACACGTGACCGATGAGCTGGTCGACGATCAGGAAGCGGGGAACCCGAGCCGATGAAGGCGATTCTGCTGGGCGGAGGCCTCGCCCTGTTGTTCTCGCTGCTCGGCACCCGGGCCGCCATCCCGCTGTTCAACCAGATCGGCTACGGCCAGCCGATCCGCGACGACGGGCCCACCAGTCACCACACCAAGCGCGGTACGCCGACCATGGGCGGCATCGTCATCATCGCCTCGACGGTGCTGGCCTACTTCCTGGCCGAGCTGATCACCCAGAACCGGCCGTCCGCCTCCGCGCTCCTTCTCCTCTTCCTCTACGTCGGGATGGGGATCGTCGGCTTCCTCGACGACTTCATCAAGGTCTCGAAGCAGCGCTCGCTCGGGCTGCGCAGCAAGGCCAAGATGGTCGGACAGACCGTGATCGCCCTGGTCTTCGGATGGTTGGCGCTCTCGGGGATGCTCGAGGACAAGTCCGGCATCAGCCCGGCGTCCCGGCACCTGTCGTTCATCCGTGACACGGGGTTCGTGCTGCCGGCGGTCATCGCCATCGTGCTGTTCTGGTTGATGATCACCGGCACCAGCAACGCGGTGAACCTCACCGACGGTCTCGACGGTCTCGCCACCGGCGCCTGCGTGATGGTCTTCGGTGCCTTCATGTTCGTCAACATCTGGCAGAACAACCAGAACTGCGCCATCCACCATGTCGCCGCCTGCTACCAGGTGCGCGACCCGCTCGACCTCGCCCTGGTGGCGGCGGCCATCACCGGCGCCTGTTTCGGCTTCCTGTGGTGGAACGCGTCGCCCGCACAGATCATCATGGGCGACACCGGCTCGCTCTCCCTCGGGGGCGCGATGGCGGGCTTCGCGATCCTCACCCGCACCGAGCTCCTCCTGCTGATCATCGGCGGGCTGTTCGTGGTGATCACGCTGTCGGTGATGCTGCAGGTCGGCTTCTTCAAGGCCTCCCGGCGGTTCGGGATCGTCCGGACGGTGTTCCGGGTCGGGCCGGGCCACCGCGTGTTCCGGATGGCGCCGCTGCAGCACCACTTCGAGCTCCTCGGCTGGGAGCAGGTCACCGTGGTGATCCGGTTCTGGATCATCACCGGCCTCTGCGTCGCCGGTGGGCTCGGGGTGTTCTACGCCGCCTGGGTCGCTCGGGCGTGAAGGGAGACGTCACGTCGCTCGGCCGCGACGACGACTGGTCCGGGGTGCGGACCGTGGTGGCGGGCTTCGGGGTCAGCGGTTTCGCCGCGGCCGACAACCTCACGCATCTCGGTGCCTCGGTCGTCGCGCTCGACGAGAAGGCCGACGGCAAGGAGGAGCAGGCCGAGCTGCTCGGCGTGCTCGGTGCCGACGTACGGCTGGGGGACGGCACGACGGCGGTGCTCCCCGACGACGCCGAGCTCCTGGTCGTCTCTCCCGGCTGGAAGCCGTCGGCCCCGCTCATCACCCAGGCCCGCGAGCGCGGCGTCCCCGTGTGGGGCGAGGTCGAGCTGGCCTGGCGACTGCGCAAGGACGGGCCGGACGGCCGGGCCGCGCCGTGGCTCGCGGTCACCGGCACCAACGGCAAGACCACGACCGTCCAGATGCTCGACTCGATCCTGCGCTCGGCCGGTCTGCGCAGCGTGGCCGCCGGCAACGTCGGGCTGCCGCTGGTCGAGGCGGTGATGGACCCCACCCCGTACGACGTGTTCGCGGTCGAGCTCTCGAGCTTCCAGCTGCACTACACCGAGTCGATGAGCGCCGAGTCCGCGGTCGTGCTCAACATCGCGGAGGACCACCTCGACTGGTACGACGGGCCGCACGGCATGGCTGACTACGCCACGGACAAGGGGCGCATCTACCGGCATGCACAACAGGCCTGCGTGTACAACGTCTCCGACCCCGAGACCGAGCGACTGGTGCGCGACGCCGATGTCGAGGAGGGGGCGCGCGCCATCGGGTTCACGCTCGGGATGCCGGCCGTCGGCATGGTCGGGGTCGTCGACCGGATCCTGGTCGACCGGGCCTTCATCGCCGAGCGTCGGTCCAGCGCGGCCGAGCTGTGCACGATCGACGACCTGCCCAGCCCGGCGCCGCACGTCGTCGCCAACGCGCTGGCAGCCGCCGCGCTCGCTCGCGCCCACGGCGTACCGCAGGCGGCGGTGCGCGACGGCCTGCGCAGCTTCCGCTTCGACGGCCACCGGATCGCCACCGTGGCCGACGTCGACGGTGTGACCTACGTCGACGACTCCAAGGCCACCAATCCCCACGCCGCCCGGTCCTCGCTGCTGGCCTACGACTCCGTGGTCTGGATCGCCGGTGGGCTGGCCAAGGGTGCCCACTTCGACGAGCTGGTCGAGGCGACCCGCGACCGGCTCCGGGGCGCCGTCCTGATCGGTCGCGACCGCGACGTCATCGCCCAGGCGCTCGCGCGACACGCGCCGGATGTGCCCGTCATCGCCGTCGACGCCGACGAGACTGGCTCCGGACATGCCGCCATGGAACGCGCGGTCGTGGCCGCGCGGGACCTCGCCCGACCGGGCGACACCGTCCTGCTGGCCCCGGGATGCGCCTCGATGGACATGTTCACCAGTTACGCCGACCGGGGCGACGCCTTCGCCGCGGCGGTCCGAGGACTAGCCACCTAGCCACCAGCCGAGCCGCGCCGACGTGAGAGGGACCTTCGAGGACCGATGGCCATCGTGAGCCCGCTGCGCCGCTCCCCGCGACGCACCTCCTCGTCGGAGGACTCGCCCGGCCGGACCGGCGTCTCGTCGTGGTTCGCCGCCCTGCAGGACGCGCTGGCCCGCCCGCTCACGTCGTACTACCTGCTGCTCGGTGCCTCGGCCCTGCTGCTGACCATCGGGCTGATCATGGTCTTCAGCGCGTCCAGCGTGTACTCGTTCGAGAACTACGACCAGAACTCCTACGCCGTCGTGGTCAAGCAGCTGACCTGGGTCGCGATCGGCCTGCCCTGTGCCTGGGTCGCCGGCCACCTGCCGCAGCGCTGGATCCGCCGGCTGGCCTGGCCGGGCTACTTCGTCTCCCTCGGGCTGCTGCTGCTCACGTCGCTGTTCGGTGTCACCCGCAACGGCAACACGAACTGGCTGGCGTTCGGCCCGGTCCAGATCCAGCCGTCGGAGATCGCCAAGCTCGCGCTCGTGCTGTGGGCCGCGCACGTCTACGCCAACAAGGACCGTCGGCTCGGCAACCTCCACCAGGTGATGATGCCGGTCCTGCCGGGCATGCTCGTCGCGACCGGGCTGGTGATCCTTGGCCACGACCTCGGCACGGCGCTGGTGCTGTTCGCGATCCTGCTCGGGATGCTCTGGGTCGTGGGGGCGCCGGCCCGGATGTTCGCCCTGTCCTTCCTGGTGATCTCGGTGTTCGCCGGGGCACTCGCGGCGGCCGACCCCGAGCGGCTGACCCGGATCACGACGTTCACCGACCCGATGCGCGACTACAACAGCGCCGGGTGGCAGCCGGCCCACGGACTCTTCGCGCTGTCGTCCGGCGGGCTGTTCGGCCAGGGCATCGGCGCCAGCCAGCAGAAGTGGGGCAACCTCCCCGAGGCCCACACCGACTTCATCTTCGCGGTGCTCGGCGAGGAGCTCGGGCTGGTCGGCACCCTGCTGGTGATCGGGCTCTTCCTCACCATCGCCTACGCCGCGATCCGGGTCGCGCGTCGTACCAAGGACCCGTTCGTCCGCTACATGACCTTCGGCATCGTGGTGTGGATCATCGGGCAGATGATGATCAACGTGGGCATGGTCCTCGCACTGCTCCCGGTGATCGGCATCCCGCTGCCGCTGGTGTCCTACGGCGGCTCGGCGCTCGTGCCGTCGCTGGTCGCGCTCGGCATGCTGGTCGGCTTCGCGCGCCGTGAGCCGGAGGCCGCGCGCGCCCTGGCCCAGCGGAAGAAGGCCCGCGACTCCGGCGTGACCGCCGGTCGCGTCGACGGCCCGGGACTGTAGACGAGGCCGTGGCTCCGCACTCCATGGCCTGCTGCGCGTCGCCCGGGGCGGCGCGTGCCGGCTGTGTTGTCGTCGACTCGACGATCCCGGCATCGTCTCGCTCCTCCGCCCTGCCGGCACACGCCCTGGACGCCGCTCGCGACGGCCGAGAGCGGGGAGACTCGACCTCGTGAGAGTCCTGCTCGCGGGAGGGGGCTCGGCCGGCCACACCTCCCCGCTCCTGGCCACGGCCGACGCGCTGGAGCGACTCGCGCCCGGCGTCGAGATCACCTGTCTGGGCACGCGTGAGCGGATCGAGGCCCAGCTCATCCCGGCGGCGGGCTACCCCCTGGAGTTCGTGCCCAGCGTCCCGTTGCCGCGTCGCCCCAACGCCGACCTGGCGCGACTGCCCGGGCGCCTGCGTGCGGCCCGGCGCGCGGCGTTGGAGGTCATCGACCGGATCCGTCCCGACGTGGTGTGCGGGTTCGGTGGCTTCGTCTCCGTGCCGGCCTACCTCGCGGCGCGCCGACGCGGCGTCCCGCTGGTCGTGCACGAGGGCAACACCATCCCCGGCGTCGCGAACAAGCTGGGTGCCCGGTTCACCGACCACGTGGCGACCAGCTTCCCCGACACCCGGCTCCGCCACGCGACGTACGTCGGACTTCCGATCCGACGGGTCATCGCCACGCTCGACCGAGCCGCCCACCGGGCCGAGGCGCTGACGACGTACGGCCTGCGCGACGACCTGCCGGTGCTGCTCGTCACCGGGGGCTCGCAGGGAGCGGCGTCGATCAACCGGGCAGCGCTCGGGGCCGCCCCGGCGTTCGCGGAGGCCGGTGTCCAGGTGCTGCACGTGACCGGGCCGGCGCACGAGACGACCGCGCCCGAGACCGGCGTCCCCTACGTCGTGCGGGGATTCGTCGACCGGATGGACCTCGCCTACTCCGCGGCCGACGCCGTGCTGTGCCGGTCCGGCTCCAACACGGTCACCGAGGTCTCCGGGGTCGGGCTGCCCGCGGTCTTCGTGCCGTTGCCGATCGGCAACGGCGAGCAGGCGCTCAACGCCGCGGCGGTGATCGAGGCCGGGGGAGGGCTGCTGGTCGACGACGCCGACCTGACCTCCGACTGGGTGGTCGCGCACGTCGTACCTCTCCTCCTGGACCGGGAACGCCTCGCGACCATGGGGGCGGCAGCCGCCCACCTGGTCCCCCTGGACGCCGACGAGAAGCTGGCGCGGATGATCCTCGCCGCCGGCGGCTCGACGTGAGGCCCGTTCGATGAGGTTGGCGGTCCCCGACGTCATCCCCGACGCGTCCGAGCTGGGGCGGGTGCACTTCGTCGGTGTCGGCGGAGCGGCGCTGTCGGCGATCGCCCGGATCATGGCCCAGCAGGGCGTCGCGGTCACCGGGAGCGACAACCAGGACACCCCGTTCCTGCCGGCGCTGCGTGAGCTGGGGATCCCGCTCCACCTCGACTACGCCGCCGCCCACGTCGGCGACGCGGACACCCTCGTCGTGACGACGGCCGCCGCCGAGGACAACCCCGAGGTGGCCGAGGGGCGTCGGCGTGGGCTGCGGATCCTGCCGCGCTCGGCCGGGCTGAAGTCCGTCATGGCCGGGCACGAGGTGGTCGCGGTGGCCGGCACGCACGGCAAGACCACCACCACGTCGATGCTGACGATGGCGCTCCGGGCGACCGGGGCCGATCCGACGTACGCGATCGGCGGGGTGCTCGCCGCGACCGGACGCAACGCCGATGTCGGGTCGGGCGACCTGTTCGTGGCCGAGGCCGACGAGAGCGACGGGGCCTTCCTCGTCTACCACCCTCACGCGGCGCTGGTCACCAACGTCGACGCCGATCACCTCGACGTCTGGGGCACCGAAGAGGCCTACGAAGCGGCGTTCGCCGACTTCGTCGCGACGATCGACCCCGACGGGGTGCTGGTCGTCTGCGCCGACGATCCCGGGGCGGCAGCGCTTGCCGGCGTGGCCCGGGCTCGCGGCCTCGACGTCCTCACGGTCGGTTTCGGTGACGAGCACGACTGGACCGTCGTCGACCACGAGTCCTCGGGCTCGACCTCGTCGTTCGTCCTGCGGAGCGACGACCGAACGCTGCCTGGGGTGACCCTTTCGGTGCCCGGGCGTCACTACGTGCTCGACGCGGCTGCCGCCCTCGTCCTGGGGCTGCAGCTCGTCGACGACGCCGAGGGGCTGGCCCGAGGCCTCGGTGAGTTCACCGGGACCGGTCGACGGATGGAGCGCAAGGGCGAGGTCGGGGGAGTCCGGGTGTACGACTCCTACGCCCATCACCCGGTCGAGATCACTGGCGACCTCGAGGCGGCCCGAGCCCTCGCCGGCGACGGCCGGCTCGTGGTCGCGTTCCAGCCGCACCTGGTCTCCCGCACCCGGATCTTCGGCGAGGCCATGGGGCAGGCTCTCGGTGCCGCCGACGAGGTCGTCGTCCTCGACGTGTACGTCGCGCGGGAGGCGCCGGACCCCGAGGTCACCGGGCGCCTGGTGGCGGACGCCGTACCTCTGCCGGCCGAGCGCGTCCACTACGTCCCCGACCTCGCGGACTCCGCCGCAGAACTCGTCCGGCACGCCCGGCCCGGTGACCTGGTTCTGACCCTGGGCGCCGGTAGCGTCACCCAGGTCGGGCCCCTGGTCCTGGCCCTGCTGGAGGACTCGTGAGCACCCTGATCCGCAATCCCCTCAAGCCGACGAGGGATCGCGACCCGGCCGGCCGGTCGCGCCGCAGGTTCGCACGCCGGCAGTGGCTGCGCCGCTGGCTGGTCTGGCGCTACGTGATCGGGTCGGTCCTGCTGGTGGTGCTGTCGGCGCTGGGCGTCTGGCTGGTGTTCGTCAGCTCCACGCTGACCGTCAAGCACGTCGACGTCCAGGGCGACTCCCTGCTGTCGCGTGAGCAGGTGCTGGCCGCGGCCAAGGTGCCGGCGGGGGCCCATCTCGTCGAGCTCGACCTCGGCGCGATCCGTACCCGGGTCTCGGGGCTGGCCGCGGTGAAGCGGGTCGACGTGTCGCGTGAGTGGCCCGACGGAGTGCTGATCAAGGTCACCGAACGCCACGCGGTCGCGGTCGTCGCGCTCGACGGCCGCTACCAGGCGATGGACTCCGACGGCGTCCTCTTCCGCAGCTACCCGCGGCCGCCCGCCGGGATGCCGCGGGTGGTCGCGTCGGCGTCGATCGGGAGCACCGCCCTCGCGGAGGCGGCCCGCGTGATCGCGGCCCTCCCGCCCGGCTTGGCCGGTCGGGTCGACCACGTCGGCGTCCGCGGGATCGACCAGGTCACCTTGACGATGCGGGGCGGCGCGACGGTGATCTGGGGGAGCGACGGCGAGTCCGCGCTCAAGGCCGAGGTGCTGGTGAAGCTGCTCGCCCATCCGGCCCGGGTCTACGACGTGAGCGTCCCCGGCCAGCCGGTCACCGGCGCGGGATGAACCGACCGACCCCCGGCGTGTCTGCGCCGATCACCGAGTGCCGGTCCCTAGCCTCATGGGCATCACGAGGTTGACATAACTATAACCCTCCACTTGAGGGTGACGGTTAACGAGCATCCCGTGTCTTCCCCAGACAGATGGCAGGACGTCCGCCGTACCCGGTGGACGTGACAGTCCCAGCAGAACCAGTCGTCCGGCCACCGGCCGGGCCGATCACCGGAGGCTTGAATCGTGGCAGCAGCGCAGAACTACCTGGCCATCATCAAGGTGGTCGGCATCGGTGGCGGGGGCGTCAACGCCGTCAACCGGATGATCGAGGTGGGGCTCAAGGGCGTCGAGTTCATCGCCATCAACACCGACGCCCAGGCGCTCCTCATGAGCGATGCCGACGTGAAGCTCGACATCGGACGCGAGCTGACCCGCGGGCTGGGCGCAGGCGCCAACCCCGAGGTCGGCACCCAGGCAGCCGAGGACCACGCGGACGAGATCGAGGAGGTGCTCAAGGGCGCCGACATGGTCTTCGTGACCGCCGGCGAGGGCGGCGGCACCGGCACCGGCGGTGCGCCGGTCGCGGCCCGGATCTCCCGCAGCCTGGGCGCCCTGACCATCGGCGTCGTCACCCGACCGTTCGCCTTCGAAGGGCGTCGCCGGGCCAACTCCGCGGAGGAGGGCATCGCCAAGCTCCGCGAGGAGGTCGACACCCTCATCGTCATCCCGAACGACCGCCTGCTGTCGATCAGCGACCGCAGCGTCAGCGTCCTCGACGCCTTCAAGCAGGCCGACCAGGTGCTGCTGCAGGGCGTCAGCGGCATCACCGACCTGATCACCACACCGGGTCTGATCAACCTCGACTTCGCCGACGTGAAGTCGGTGATGGCCAACGCCGGATCCGCCCTGATGGGGATCGGCTCCGCGCGCGGTGACGACCGTTCCGTCGTGGCCGCCGAGCAGGCGGTCTCGAGCCCCCTGCTGGAGGCCAGCATCGACGGCGCCCACGGTGTGCTGCTCTCGATCGCGGGCGGTAGCGACCTCGGTCTCTTCGAGATCAACGAGGCCGCCGCTCTGGTCGCCCAGTCGGCGCACCCCGAGGCCAACATCATCTTCGGGGCCACCATCGACGACGCGCTCGGTGACGAGGTGCGGGTCACCGTGATCGCCGCCGGCTTCGACGGGGGCATGCCCAAGCGCCGCGAGACCGAGTCGGGCTTCCGACGTACGCCGCAGCAGACCCAGGAGCAGACGCGGGCAGCCGCGCAGGCCCTGGCTGCCAAGAAGGCCGAGGAGCAGGAGCGCGAGCCGGTGACCGCCGGGGTTCCCCAGCAGACCACCCCGAGGCCCCAGCTCCAGTTCGACGACGACGACCTCGACGTTCCGGACTTCCTGAAGTAGCCGGGTGGTTGGGCGTCCCTGACATCATCAAGGGGTTGTACGCGACACGACTCACCCACGGCCCCGTCGAGCTGGCCTTCACCGACCGGCACGGCGGGGTCTCATGCGCGCCCTTCGACTCGCTCAACCTGGGCTGGGCCGGCGGTGACGCCCCCGATGCGATGGCGGAGAACCACCGTCTGGTGATGGACGACTTCGCCCCCCGTGACGGCGTCGAGCGCCTCGCCGAGCTCGGCCAGGTGCACGGACGCGATGTCGTGCTCGTCGGTCCGGAGGGTCCTCGGCACGACGTCCACGGGCACCTGCACGGCATCGGCGACGGGCTGGTGACCGCCGAGCCCGGGATCACGCTGAGCGTGCGGGCGGCAGACTGCGCCCCGGTGCTCTTCGCCGACGCGGCCGCCGGCGTGATCGGGGCCTGTCATTGCGGGCGTCCGGGCGTCGTGGCCGGCATCGTGCCCGCGACCGTGGCCGCGATGCGCGACCTCGGTGCGACCAGCATCACCGCGTGGGTGGGGCCGCACGTGTGTGGGCGCTGCTACGAGGTTCCGCGCGAGATGCAGGACGACCTGGCAGCCATCGAGCCGGCCACCCGGTCCACCACTTCATGGGGGACTCCGGCAGTCGACGTCGGGGCCGGTGTCCGGGCCCAGCTCGAGCGTGAGGGCGTCGAGGTGGTCGATCTGTCGCGCTGCACGATGGAGTCGCCCGACCTCTTCTCCTACCGCCGCGACGCCAAGCGGTCGGGGCGGCAGGCAGGCCTGATCCGGAGGTCGGCATGAGCACACCCCCGACCCGACGTGACCAGATCGCGGCCGGCCTCGACGACGTACGCCACCGGATCGCCGAGGCCGCGTCGACGTCCGGTCGCACGGCCGACGATGTGACCCTGGTCGTGGTCACCAAGTTCTTCCCGGCCTCCGACGTCCGCCTGCTCGCCGGGCTCGGCATCACCGACGTCGGCGAGAACCGGCACCCCGAGGCCGGCGACAAGCTCGCCGAGAGCGGGGACCTCGGCCTGCGGTGGCACTTCATCGGCGGGCTGCAGAGCAACAAGGCCGCCGTCGTCGGTTCCTACGCCGACGTCGTCGAGTCGGTCGACCGGATCAAGCTCGTGAACGCCCTCAACCGCGGGGCGCACGAGCGTGCCCACCCCGTCGACGTCCTGCTCCAGGTGAGCCTGGACCCAGCCGGCACCGAGGGGCGCGCGGGAGCCGATCCCCAGGATCTGTCGGCCCTGGCCGACGCGGTCGACGGGTCGGGGATGCTGACGCTGCGCGGGCTGATGGCGGTCGCGCCCCTCGACGAAGAACCTCGTGCGGCGTTCGACCGGCTGGCGGCGGTGCACGCGTCGTTCGTCGCCGAGCGACCGGAGGCGACCTGGCTGTCCGCGGGGATGAGCAACGACTTCGAGGAGGCGATCGGGGCCGGGGCGACACATGTGCGTGTCGGGTCCGCAATCCTCGGCGCGCGTCCCTCGATCAAGTAGCGTCACAACCACAACAGGGGCCACACCGGCGTTGCGACGCGGAGCGGTCACCGGCAACCTGGAGGATGGATCCATGAGCGGCGCGATGCGCAAGATCGGCGAGTACCTCGGCCTGCTCGAGGACACCGGGGTCTACGACGACGAGTACGACGAGCATGGGTATGCCGAAGGCGGGCAGCCCCGTCGTACGTCGGTCCCGGCCCAGGCCCAGCCGGCACCTGTCGCCGACATCTCGCAGCGCCGTCGCTCGCAGGCGGCAGCGCCCGCGCCGGCCGTGGTGTCGGAGTTCTCGCGCATCACCACCCTCCACCCGCGCACCTACAACGAGGCGCGCACCGTCGGTGAGAACTTCCGCGACGGGGTCCCGGTGATCATGAACCTCTCCGAGATGGACGACACCGATGCCAAGCGGCTGGTCGACTTCGCCGCCGGGTTGGTGTTCGCGACGCGCGGCACGATCGAGCGGGTCACCGCCAAGGTGTTCCTGCTGTCCCCACCGAACGTCTCGGTGGCCGCCGAGGAGAGGCAGCGCCTCGTCGAGGGTGGGTTCTTCAACCAGAGCTGATCTGCGACACCCCTTGCGACCTGCGGCGACGCTGCCGAGGATGTCTCGATCGTGGTCCTGCGCCGTCGTGCGGGTGCGGACGAGCCGGGAGTCACCGATGGGGCAGGTGAGGGGCTATTGTTCGACCGAAGACTTGATCAGTACCGCGAAACTAGGAATTGGGTGAGGTCATGCCGCTGACGCCTGAGGACGTGAGCAACAAGCGCTTTACTCCTGTCCGGCTCCGCGAGGGCTACGACATGGGCGAGGTAGACCAGTTCCTCGACGAGGTGGAGGCCGAGCTCGCTCGCCTCACCCGCGAGAACGACGACCTTCGCGCGAAGCTCTCGGCGGCGCAGAGCGGTGTCGTCGACTCGGCGCCCGCCGCCCCGATGCCCGAGCCGCCGGCCCCCGAGCCGGTGATGGCCACGCCGGAGCCCGAGCCGGAGCCCGAGCCCGAGCCGGCCCCGACGATGCAGTCGCCCGCCGTGGGTGCCGTCGCCGCCGGAGTCGAGACGATCCGGGTCGAGACCGTGGGCGATGCCTCCAACGCCGCCGCGCGGCTGCTCGAGCTGGCCAGCCGCAACGCCGACCAGCTCGTCGAGGACGCCAAGAGCGAGGCCGACAAGATCGTCGGCGAAGCCCGGACCAAGGCCGAGCGCCTCGAGGGCGAGTCGAAGGCCAACGCCGACAAGCTCGAGGCCGACGCCCGGGGTCGCGCCCAGTCGCTCGACTCCGAGACGGCCGAACGCCGTACGCAGCTGTTCGGCGACCTCGAGCGCGAGCGGGACACGCTCTCCCACGAGGTCGACAACCTGCGGGCCTTCGAGCGCGAGTACCGCTCGCGCCTGAAGACCTACTTCAGCCAGCAGCTCGAGTCGCTCGAGACCTCGGCGTCGGCAGACCCGTCGTCCGGCCAGGAGGCCGGTGCGGGTGGCTTCGCCCAGCCGAAGCGGCTGCGGTCGGTCCTCGGCGACGACGAGGGCTGAGCCTCCCGCTCACCGCCAGCTCGGACGGTCGACACGTAGGGGTGTCGGCCGTTCGTCCTTTTCCACCCCCAGGGGTGGCCGCCGACCGTCGGGCCGCAGGTCGCGGCGGGTTGCCGGGCGTGCCTGCTTTGAGTGAGCCGGGTCCGGGCTATACCCTCCCGACGCACGGGCAGACGCTCGGATGCCCGGATGACCGATCCACCCACCCGTTCTCGCGCCCGGCCCCGGAAGGTTCCCATGGCTCGCAGCACGACCCGGTCGTTGGCCGGCAAGGCCGCCTCCGCCGCGCGCAAGGCGGTGTCGCGACGTACCTCCGGCGGGGCCGCGACCGGCGCGACTCGGAACGGCGCCGCGACGCCGGCGAAGAAGGCCCCCGCGAAGAAGACCGCCGCCAAGAAGACGACGGCCAAGGCGCCGGCGAAGAAGGCCACCGTGAAGAAGGCGGCGCCCGTGCAGAAGGCAGTGGCCACGAAGGCGGTGGCGAAGAAGGCCGTCACCAAGAAGGCACCGCCCCAGAAGGTGGTGGCGAAGAAGGTGGTGGCGAAGAAGGCCGTCACCAAGAAGGCACCGCCCCAGAAGGTGGTGGCCAAGAAGGCCGCCACCAAGAAGGCGGCTCCGGCCAAGAAGACTGCCGTCACCACGAAGGCATCTCCCGTGAAGAAGGCCGCCGCCAAGAAGGTGGCCGCGAAGAAGACCACGCCGGTGAAGAAGGCCGCGGCACCCCGGGCCCCAGCCAAGAAGGCGCCCGCGGCCACGAAGACACCGGCCGGGAAGACCGCCGCCGTCACGAAGGCGCCGGCGAAGAAGACGACCCCGACGAAGAAGGCAGCGCCCGTGAGCAAGGCCGAGACGGCCACCAAGACCGCACCACCGGCACCGGCCAAGAAGGCCACGACCCGGGCCCGCAAGGGCGCGGTCAACCCCGCCAACCTCCCCGTCCTTCCCGGCGAGAAGCCGTGGACCAAGGCCGAGATCGACGAGGTCATCTCCGACCTCAACGACGACCGGGCCCGCGTCGTCCGCACCCTCACCTCGCAGGAGGAGGAGCTCGCCGGGCTGATGCGTGACGCCGGCGACGGCGCCGGGCACGACCAGGCCGACATGGGCGCGACCAGCTTCGAGCGCGACCAGGAGCTGATCGTCCTCAACAACGAGCGCGAGAAGCTGGCCCAGATCGACCGGGCTCTCGCGCGGATCGCCGACGGCACCTACGGCGTCTGCGAGTCGTGCGGCAACCCCATCGGCAAGGGTCGGTCCATGGCTTTCCCGCGTGCCACACTGTGCCTGACATGCAAGCAACGCGAGGAACGCCGCTGAGTTCCACCGATCCCACCGAGGCCAAGCCGAGCCACTCTTCGCGTCACCGTCTCCTGTTCGTCGTCGTCGCGCTCGCGGCGTACGCCGTCGACCTCGGCACCAAGCTGCTGGCGGTCGCCCACCTCAACCCGGACGACCCGAGGAACGTCGTCGGCGGGTTGCTGCGACTCGACCTGGTGCGCAACCCCGGGGCGGCGTTCAGTACCGGTACGTCGTACACGCTGATCCTGTCGGTGATTGCGCTGGTGGCCGCGGGTGTCGTGATCCGGTTCGGACGCCGGCTCGGCGACCGCACCTGGGCCGTGGCGCTCGGGCTGCTGCTCGCCGGAGTCTGCGGCAACCTGACCGACCGGGTGTTCCGCGCGCCCGGCTTCCTGCGAGGTCACGTCGTCGACTTCCTGGAGCTGCCGCACTGGCCGGTGTTCAACGTCGCCGACATGCTGATCGACTCGGCGGTCCTCCTGATCGTGATCCAGACCTGGCGCGGCATCGGGATCGCCGGCGCCCGGCGCCCCACGTCGTGAGCGGTCTGCGCGGCGCTGAGGAGCGGGTCGTCCTGGTCCCGGAGGGGCTGGCCGGCGAGCGCGTCGACGCGGCGATGGCCCGGATGTTCGGGGTGTCCCGCACCCGTGCCGCCACCCTGATCGCCGAGGGCCACGTGCAGGTCGACGGCGAGATCGCCGGCAAGAGCGACCGCGTTCATGCAGGCTCCGTGCTCGAGGCCACGCTGCCCACCGTGGCCGACCCCCTGCTCGTCAAGCCCGAGCTGGTCGAGGGCATCCGGATCATCCACGACGACGACTCGATCGTGGTGCTCGACAAGCCGGTCGGGATCGCGGTCCACCCCTCACCGGGATGGTCCGGCCCGACCGTCGTCGGCCACCTGGCCGCGGCCGGTTTCCGGATCGCCACCAGCGGCGCCTCCGAACGCCAAGGCATCGTCCAGCGGCTCGACGTCGGTACGTCGGGGGTGATGGTGATCTGCAAGGGCGAGCGGGCCTACTCGGTGCTGAAGAACGCCTTCCGCCACCGGACCGTCGACAAGGTCTACCACGCACTCGTCCAAGGGCATCCCGATCCGCTCAGCGGCACGATCGACGCTCCCATCGGCCGTCATCCGAAGGCCGACTACAAGTTCGCGGTGATGGCCGACGGTCGGCACAGCGTCACCCACTACGAGACGCTCGAGGCACACCGCTTCGCCTCGCTGCTCGAGGTGCACCTGGAGACCGGACGCACCCACCAGATCCGCGTGCACATGAGTGCGCTGAAGCACCCCTGCGTGGGCGATCTGACCTACGGCGCCGACCCGACCCTCGCCCACCGGGTGGGGCTCGAGCGGCAGTGGCTGCACGCCGTACGGCTCGGCTTCGAGCACCCCGACTCCGGCGAGCAGGTCGAGTACGAGTCGCCGTACCCCGACGACCTGGCGCGGTCGCTGGAGGTCATCCGTGAGTCCGACTGAGCTCACCGAGGTCACGGTGCGCGAGGCGCTGCCCGACGAGTGGGCGGCACTGGCCGACCTCTACTCCGAGGCGCGTCGCGCCGCGGTGCCGCAGATGCCGCCGGCCGTGCACAGCGACGAGGAGCACCGTGAGTACTACCGACGTCACGTCCTCGAGGGTGACGAGCACACGGTCTGGGTGGCCGAGGCCGCCGGTGAGCTCCTCGGTCTCGCGATCTGCACGCCGACGTTCCTCGACGGCCTCTACATCCGGGCGGACCTGAAGGGCCAGGGCATCGGCTCCCTCCTCCTCGACGTGGTCGACGCCACGCACCCCGACGGCTACGAGCTGTGGGTGTTCGAGTCCAACCTCGGCGCCCGGCGGCTGTACGAGCGCCGTGGCCTGGTCGAGGTCGAGCGGACCGACGGGTCCGGCAACGAGGAGCGAGCGCCGGACGTCCGGATGGCCCGGCGGCCAGGATCCGACCTTCCCTGAACGGCAGGGTCGGCCGGCGAGGTCGGCTCACGTGGCGACGGGAGTGTCTCGTTCAGGACGTCTCGGGGCGTGGCGTCGTTCGGGCATCGGCCGGCCACAGTGAGCGCAGCCGGTCGACGTACGCCGCGACCTCGCCCGCGTCGCCCCGGGGTGCGTCCGGCCACTCGTCCACGTGAACGCCGCGGTACTCCGGTGGCGCTCCTGGGTGGCGGCCGACCAGGTGGACGTGCAGGTGGGGGACGGCGTCGCCGAACACGAACGCGTAGGCGTGCTCCATCCCCGTCGCCAGCAAGGTCGCGCTGGCTCGCTGCATCGCTGCGCCGAGCGCCGCTGCCTGGTCCGCACCCAGGTCGGCGAGGCCCGGTCGGTGCTCCAGGGGCTCGACGAAGAGGTGGCCGAGGTAGGCGGTCGGAGTCGCGGGGAGATGGCCGACGTACATCTGCTGGTCCCGGTGGACCTCCAGGCCCGGATCGGCGGCGGCGTGCTTGTCGCAGATCAGGCAGTCTCCGGCCGACGGCATGGGGTCAGGCTAGGCGAGGGCCTGGCCCTCTCCCAGGAGCCGTTCGACCTGACACGGCTCGGTCCCGTGTCCGCGAACCCCGACCACACCCCGCCGCGTCGAGCCGGCCGGTCGGACCGTCAGCCGATCGCCGTCTTCACCAGTGCCCTGATCTTCTTCTCGTCAGCGGCGGTGAGCTCGGTGACGGCGTACTCCGTGGGCCAGACGTTCCCGTCGTCGAGCGCGGCGACGTCCTGGAAGCCCAGCGTGGCGTAGCGCATCTTGAACTTTCCGGCCGGCTTGAAGAAGCACAGCACCTTGCCGTCCAGGGCATACGCCGGCATGCCGTAATAGGTCTTCACCGTCAGCGCCGGGGCTGTCTCGGTGACCAGGGCATGGATGCGTTCGGCGAGGGCGCGGTCGTGGTCGGGCATCTCCGCGATCTTGTCGAGGCAAGCCTGCGCCTCCTCGGCGGCCTTCGCCGCACCCTTGCCACCGGCACGCTTGAGCTCGGCGGCGTGCTCCTTCATCGCGGCGCGTTCCTCGTCGGTCCAGCCGGTGCTTGCCATGTCGTGTCTCCTCGGTCGATGTCGTGGTCGTGGTGGTCCCGAGCCTAAGGAGAGAGGTGGCGTCCGGGCTTCTCGAATCCTGACCGGTGGTCCCTCGGGGGACCGCGCAGATCGTTCGGGCGAGGGATGGTCCGGGCGGGCGCAGATGGCTAGCCTGCCGATTGACCCGGGCAACGGTCGGGGCGGTACACG
>Ga0268266_10001088_pt1 | contig 34080 bp, 27 predicted proteins | sample KBSS13metaG_FD_190356 | JGI IMG/M metagenome (GOLD analysis project Ga0268266, IMG submission 190356) | Switchgrass rhizosphere microbial communities from Kellogg Biological Station, Michigan, USA - KBS S1-3 metaG (SPAdes) (version 2) | ecosystem: Host-associated > Plants > Roots > Rhizosphere...
GGCGCACGGTCATGTCATTGAAAGCAAGATCGCCGGCACCTGGACCTGGGACGCCTACTATCAATACGGTCACAACCAGTTCGAGGTCGATGCGGACAACAACACCATCAACGCGAACATTGCCGCCGCCCTCGACTCGGTCAGGAACCCGGCCGGGCAGATCGTCTGCCGCGCGAACCTGGTCACCGTCACGAAGCCCGGCTGCGTGCCTCTCAACCCGTTCGGGAACCAGATCAGCGCGGCAGCGCACGCCTACGTCGTCGGCACCTCCGTTCAGACGGACCTCACGACCGAGCACGTCGTCGCAGGCAATGTGCAGGGTGAGCCCTTCTCTACCTGGGCCGGCCCGGTGTCCCTGGCGGGCGGTGTCGAGTACCGCAGCGACAAGATCGACGGCACGGCCGACCCGATCTCGCAGAAGCTCGGGTTCTTCGTGAACAACGCGCAGAACATCAATGGCAAGGTGAACGTGACCGAAGGTTATGCCGAGTCGGTTGTTCCTTTGTTGAAGGACGTCCCGCTGGCACGCAACGTTGATTTCAACGGCGCCGTGCGTCGCACGCATTACGATCGTAGCAGCCCGATCGCAGGTTCCTCCGACGTGAGCACCACGACCTACAAAATAGGTCTCACCTGGGAGTTGTTCCAGTCGTTCCGCATCCGGGGCACCAAGTCGCGTGACATCCGTGCGCCGAACGTGAGCGAGCTGTTTGGACCCAACACCACCGGGTTCGGCATTCTGAACGATCCCGCCCGCGGCGGCCTGCAGACCAACCCCGTGGTGGTATCGGGTTCCAATGCCAAGCTGGTACCCGAAGTCGGTGACACGTGGACCGCAGGCTTCGTAGTGCAACCCGCGGTTGAAGGCGCGTTAGGCCGGATACAGCTCTCGGTGGACTACTTCAATATCGACCTGAAGAACGCGATCGGCAATCTCGGCGCACAGACCATCGCGACCCGCTGTTTCCAGGGCGCGCAGGAATTCTGCTCACTCATCACACGGGATGCGAACGGCGTCATTACGCAGATCAACGACGTTCTCCTCAATGTCAACGAGCAGATCACCAAGGGCGTCGACCTGGAGCTCGCGTACCGCCAGCCCATGGGCCGGTTCGGCAATACTGACTTCCGCCCGCTCGGCACCTACGTCGCCAACCTGATCACGGTCGATTCCGCGGGCCCGGTCGACCGAGCCGGGCAGACCGGCCTGCGCGCCGGCACTATCCCGGGTATTCCCCGGTATACGCTGGATGCGCTCATCAACTGGTCCGTGCGGGGCTTCAACACCTCGCTCCATAGCCGTTTCATTCCCGACGGCATCTACAATGCCGCCTTCATCGGTCCGGATCAGCCGGGATACAGCATCACCAACCCCGCGAGCTCCAACACCGACCACGTCAAATCGGCGCTGTATCTCGACCTGGTTTCGCAATACGAATTCTCGCTGCGCGATGGCAAGAGCAGCATCACCGTTTACGGCGGCGTCGACAACTTGACGAACGTCGACCCGCCGCGGGTTCCCGGCGCGAACGGCACGGGTAATAACGTACTGTTCGATCCCATCGGCCGGATGTGGAAGCTGGGTCTGCGTTACAAGCAATGAGCGGCACCCGATGCGGCGCGAGAAACGCAGCAAAACGACTCGCCGGAACGTAAGGCACCCGGGGCAGCCGCCCCCGGTGTTGCCTTCCATGCAGGATGCCCGGCAGCAGTTCCTCGACAGCCGTCGCTACCACGAGGCGGGCTCGCGGGAGGACCTCCACTTTCAGTTCACTAGCGCTGTCATGGCGCTCGGCCGCCGGTGGCGTAACCGGCTGAACGAGGAGCTGGCGGCCATCGGCCAGACCCAGGCCCGCTGGGAATCGCTGTTCTGGATCGAGATCGCCAACGGCCAGGCGACCCAACGCGAGCTCGCTCAGCGCGTGGGCATCGAAGGCCCGACGTTTGCGCGCATGCTGGACCGGCTGGAAAAAGAGCGGCTCGTGGTGCGCCGCCCCTCGAAATGGGATCGGCGTACCAAAACCATTGCGCTGCGCAAAGGGGCTGCGCCGCGGCTCAAGGAGATCAGCGATCTCTCGGATCGGCTCCGAGCGCGGCTGCTCGCTGACATCGATGCCGCGGAGCTCACCGCCTGCATCACTGTGATCCGCCGCATCCTGGCGAAGCTCCAGGCTCTCTAGGGCGGGGACCCCTGGAGAAACTCGCGGACGATGGCGAGGTACTGTTGGTAGTCACCCAGGTCGTTGTGGGTTCCTCCCCGGATCATGACCGAATGACGCTGCGCGTCTGGTATCGAGGCCAACAACGCCTTCGTATGGGCGAGCGGGATGCTCTCATCGTGCTCGGCGACGATGACGAGAACGGGAGCCCGTACGTGCGGCATACGCTTGACCGAGTCGAAGGAGTCCTTGATCAACCAGTGCACCGGCGCCCACGAATAGCGCTCCGCCGCAACATTGGCAACGGAGTCGAACGGCGTTACCAGGATGAGTTTCTCAACAGGCCGCGTCGTCGCCAGGGCGACCGCGACCCCCGTCCCGAGACTGCGACCCATCAGGGCAACACTGGTGTGAGTTTTTGCAATCCGATCGTAGGTGGCCTGCGCATCGGCGATGAGAGCGGCTTCCGAGGGAACTCCCGTACTACCCCCATAACTCCGGTAGTTCATGCAGTACACGGCCCTGCCGGGAAACGCCGTGTCGAAATCGGGTAGCTCGGCTCCAAGGTCCTCGCCGTTACCGCCGAAGTACAACAGCGCCGGCCCGGCCTCGGGGTGCAATACCCATATCTTCAGGTCCGCGGCTCCTGACTGAACCCGGATCGAGTTGAATTTCTCCGGATTGGAGTCGGTTGCCCCCGGATACAGCAGCCGATCCTGCATGAAATACAAGAGAGCGCAAAAGGCGCAGTACACCGCGGCCAGCACTCCAGCCAGCCCGACAATGATCTTCAAAGTACCTGCCTAGCGCGACGGAACCGCGGCGAAGAGATAGACCAGCCCTTCCGTGATGGTGGGATGTGTCAGGATGAGGTCACGGATGGAAGTGTAAGGGAGCGCCGCGCTCATTGCGAGTTGGATGGGTGCCAGCACCTCGCCGACGCTGCTACCCACGGCGGTGAAGCCCAGAATCCGGTCGTCTTGCTTGCCCACGAGGACTTTCATGAATCCCCGGGTTTCGGCCAGAGCGCGTGTGCGCAAAACCCCAGCCATGGGCAGCCGCGCCAACCGATACTCGATATTGCGCTCGTGCGCCTGCGTCTCGTTGAGGCCGATCCGCGCGAGCTCCGGGTCCGTAAACAGGCACCACGGCACGAGGCGATCCGTCTTGACGTGATGCGCTCCCGCGGCAACGAGGTTATCCCGAACGATGCGGAAATCATCGAAACTCACGTGCGTGAAAAATGGACTGTTCGCACAATCACCCACCGCAAATACGTTCGGTACCGAAGTCTCGAGACGCTCGTTGACGTGGACGAAACCCTGCGGGGTGGTGGCTATGCCGGCAGCCTCGAGCCCCAGCCGCTCGGTGTTGGGAGCTCGCCCGACCGCCACCAACAGGTGAGTTCCCTCCAACACACGGACTTCCGCGCCCGAGACAGCTTCCAGCTTGACCCCCGCGCCCGAGCGACCGGTGACCTTGCGGACCGTCGTAGCGAGGCGGATCTCGATTCCTTCATCCTTGAAGAGTTGCTCGATTTCGGCCGAGACATCGGGATCCTCGGACGGCAGCAGGCGGGATGCCTTTTCAACGAGCGTCACCTTGCTGCCAAACCGGCGGTACGTTTGCGCGAATTCCAGGCCTACCGGGCCACCCCCGAGCACCACGAGGTGACCGGGAAGCTGATCGAGCTCCAACGCCTCGACGTGAGTCATAGGCGCTGCGGCAGCCAGACCTGCGATGGCTGGTAGTTGCGCCCTCGTGCCGGTGTTGATGACCACCGCTTCCCCTGCCAAGCGCCGCGTCCCACCCTGCGGCACAGACACCTCAACCGTTTTCGGGGCGGTGAAGCGGGCCTCGCCCATGAGCAGCTCCGCGCCGCTGCGGTTGTAGTTGTTGATGTGCACCTCGCGCAGACCTCGACCATGCGCCGCTTGCGCTCGCGCACCAACGCCATGTCGACGTGCCACGTCGAGCCCCCGACAATCCCGAATTCCTTGCCGCGCTGATGGTAGTGGGCCACCTTCGCGCCGTGGATGAAATTCTTGCTCGGCAAACAGGCGATGTTGGGGCAGGAGCCGCCGACGTACTGCCGTTCGACCACGACGACCTTCTTGCCGCGCGCCGCGAGGTTCCAGGCGACGTACTTGCCCCCTTCACCGCTGCCGATCACGACGATGTCATAGGATTGGATGTCGGTCATACGTCTCTACCCCCGAGGTTGCCAGGGGAGTATTGCACCCGACTAGCCTACCCGCACGACCATCTTCGCGGTCTGGCGCCCCTGGTCGAGAATGCGATGCGCTTCCCTGATCTCCTGCTCGTCGAACCGGAACACCCGGGAAGGCTTCGCCGCGTAGATCCCCGCCGCAACACGCTCGACGATCTCCTGGAATGGAATCTCGGTCAGCGGAAAGTCGGGCGTCCCAGTCGCTGCCGCACTGGCAAAGGTGCTGTAGTAGCGGCCGTTCGGGATTTGAAACACCGGCTCCACGTTCAATGCGACGCCACCGCCCAGAAACCCGACCTGGCAGCCACGCCCGCCGCGTCGCAATGCCGCCAGTGAATCCAGTATGGTCGTGGTACCCACAATATCGAGTACCGCGTCGGGGCGCGTCTGGAGTCGTGCGGAGAGGTTCGGCGTGTCGATCAACACCGCGTGTACTCCCAAGGCTTCGAGAATGGCGCGTCGGTCGTTACTACGGGTCGTGGCAATGACCTTCGCACCCGCGTGCAATGCGATGTTGATAGCCGCCTGGCCGAGTGCCGAGGTCGCACCGCGAATCAACAGCGTTTCATCCCGCTCGAGCGCGAGAATCCCCATCACGGCGGTCCAGGCCGTGCCGTACGATTCAGGAATCGCAGCGAGAGCTTCCCAACTCAGTGGCGTCTTCACGGCCGCCACATTCGTGCGCGGTGCGGCGACCAACTCCGCATAGCTGCCATTGAGGCTACGGGCCAGGCCACCAACGAGAGTGAGCACTGTTTGTCCCGGTGCGAAATGACCGGAAGGATCCTCTCTTACCAGGCCGACGCATTCGATCCCGGTGATCTGCGCCGAGTTGGCCCAACCTCCGGAGCGGAAATACGACTCGGCATGATTGAGCCCGAAGGCTTTGACCTCGATCAGTACCTGGTCGGGTGTGGGAATGGGATCGGGACGTTCCTCCATAGCCAGAACTTCCGGTCCACCGTGTTGCTTGATGACGATTGCGCGCATGTTTGCAGGCCTCTCTGACTGGCGCGCACTGTAGGTCGATCCTTTGGAGACTAATATTACAAAGTTTCGACATTCATTGTAGACTCTGTAAATACTCCCCTTGTCCCTGGCGCAGCTCCGCACGCTCGACGCGCTAGTGTCGGCGGGGTCACTGCAGGCAGCGGCCGCAGCGCTGAACCGGACTCATCCCACGCTGCACACCTCGCTGCGCAAAATGGAGGAGGCGGTGGGCTTCCAGCTGTTCGATCGCAGTGGCTATCGACTCGAGCTCACTGGAGAAGGCGCGGCCTTTCTGGCACGCGCCCGCCGCGTGCTTGCGGAAATGAATGAGCTGCAGACTTTCTCAGCCCAGATGGCGGCCGGAGTCGAGGCCGAGCTGCGAGTGGTGATCGGAGACCTGTCGCCTCTTCCGGCGATGCTGGGTCTTCTGAGGAAGTTCTTTGCGCAGCATCCGCAGACGCAACTGCATCTGCAGTTCGAGGCATTATCCGGGCCGTGGGAGTTGCTGCTGCAGGACGCGGTGGATCTCATCCTTCATCACGTCGACCAAGGCGAAGCCCGATTCGAAACCATCCCGCTCGGACGCGTCTCCCTCATTCCCGTGGCTGCACCTGGCTTTCTCCCGTTTCCACCAGCCGACGCGACGGTCGAGCGCATGCGCGAGCTCGTTCAATGCGTGATCCGCGATAGCGCGCGAACTCCAGCAGAACGTAACTATTTCGTGTTGGAAGGCGCTCGGACCTGCACGGTGAGCGATCAGATGATGAAGAAGGAGGTCATCCTCCAGGGCCTCGGTTGGGGCCACATGCCCGACTATCTCGTCTGCGAAGAATTGGCCGCTGGCCGCCTGGTCTGCTTCGCCAACCGGTATTTCCGCGGCAGCGACCTCGAGTTAGTCGCCGCCCGCAAGGCCGGGAGAGCTCATGGCCCAATTGCATCGAAGCTATGGGAGGCGCTGCAGGCCTCAACCCAACCGCGCAAACGCAAGCGGTAGGCGTTTGTGCTTGCAGCAACCGCCATTGAACTTAATTCATCCAGAGAAAGCCAAATGTGAGACGCCGCGCTCCACGTGTGGCATTTTATTGCTGGTGAATACCGGCGCATCCGCTAGACTCTGGTCTCGAGGCACCCCGACGTTCGGCGGTGCTCAGTGACAAAGGCAAACCCGCCGAAAGGCGGGGACGCAAAGCCACCGGTCTAAGGACGCAAGTCTACGGCAGCGGGGTTGCCACAGTCGCACGATTCATCGTGCGAGGTGCACTTCGTTCGCTCGTATCTCGTGCTTCCGGGCCGGTGGGTTCGGGGAGCGCTATGGTACATACAACAAAGCAATCGGCTGGCCCGCAAGCAGCCGAGGCCAATCCAGGCGTGGGTGCGTTCATGCTCACCCTCTGCCGTCTCGAAGCACCCGTTTCGATTCGACCCCCTCAAACCCCACAACTGGCGCGATTCAAATTCTTCATGAGTCGCGCACGCCATGCAGACGGCAACGAGAGTCTCTATTTGCACATGGGCTACTTCTCGACGTTTGCAGAGGCCGAAAAGTGCGCGCAAATCATGCGTGCCCGATATCCCAAGGCCATTGCAACCCGGACCCCGCAGGGGCTGTCGCCTCGTGGCCGGCCGGACACGCTGGCCGGTTCATCGGTCCAGAGACAACTGGCGGCAGAGCCTCCGGTACTGCAAGGAATTCCCCCGGCCGAGGCCGTGGCATTGACCGACACGCAAGTCCTGAACATTCTCGCCACACGTCGAGTTCATCTCAGTGAGCTCGGGACCCCTCCGCCGCCGGAAAGACCGGAGATCTCACTCCTGCGCCCGGATGACACCAACACGCGGCGCGCTCTGAAGGAAGCGGTCATCCAGGGCGCACCCATTTCATTCGTCGTCCAACTGTGCCGAACCGACGAGCCAATCAAACTGGGCAGCGTACCTGCGCTCGACATCTTCCGCGCCTACACGCTGCACCTGGCGGCAGGCGATTACGAAGGCCGCCCCTGGCATGCGCTGCGCCTGGGTTTCTTCAACGACGCGGACTCGGCAAAGCAAGTGGCTCATTACGCGCGCACGAGCTTCTCAACGGTAGCCGTTGTACCGATCAACGAAGGCGAGCGCATGCGGGCCAGCCAAAAGCCCGTCAGCCTTACGCTGCTCGCCAAGCCCCCGAACAGAAGCATCGACGACATACTTGCAGCCGACCAGGCCAACAGCGCCGCTGCCGAAAAAGACAAACGCACCGCCCCCGCCACCAAACCCTCCAGCGCGCCGCCTCTATCGGGGGGCACGCAAAATCGCGCGACCGCGACCCCGAAAAGCCGTCCTAAAGATAGCCTCGAGCAGACCCTGGAGCTGTTGGCCACGAGCGAGCTCTGGAGCAACACCGATTCCGACTCGATGACCGCAACCGGTGTGCGCCATTTGAAGGTCGAGGTTCAAAAGCGCAATTCCAGAAGCTCCTGAGTCGCTGTCGCTGAGTCTGTGTACGCCTTATGCGCATGCCATGTGCAATCATGTCGCAACGAGCGGACAGCAAATCAACTCAGCGCGCGGCGGACAGCGCAGGGCGCTATGTCCAGCCGTAGAGCGAGCTCGTGTCCGCATCCCTGCGCCCGCGCGCCCAATCAGCGGGGGGCACAAGTCTTGCTGCATGCCCCAGCCCACCGAGTGGGCGGCTCTGGTACACCCGGAGCGCGCCGCACCGGTCCCAGCTGGAATAATATGGCTCCCTTCGGCACATCGCAGACACCCCGGCACCTACCCCCCGCTCCACCAGCGGAAGCGGCCCACACGAGCGACGTCTGGGTGTCCTTGAGCGTGGCCGCGGTGCTGTGTCTCGCGGCGGTCATCATTGCGCTCTGGCCGGCCCAGCAGGACGGGAAGACTATACATAAGCCGGAGACGCCGACGTTCTCACTGAACGAGGCGCTGCCGGCCTCTGCGTCCCAAACGACGCAAACGACTCTCTCCGAAGTGGACAGTTTACCCACGCGCGTCACAAACCCGTTCGACGCCTCGGAAGTTTTCGAGTTTCCCCCTGGAACGCCCAAGGACACGGCACGAGAGTCCGTGGCAGAGACGCTCTTGGAGCGCGCCCGTGAGCGACGGGCACGGCTCGGCAGCGCCAAGCACGCGCGGAGTCGTCAGCCCGCGCCCCTCCAAGCCCCGACATTGATGTCTGAAAGCCTGTTTAAAAGAGACACCTGAACCGCGACATAGCGGCACGCGGTAAAACCGCGGACTCCCACTGCAGCAAGATGAGCCTGAGGGGACACTGTACCCAACCGGAACTCCGGGCGGGAGTTGCCCATGACCCTCCCGTGGGGGGCAGCAACCGCCAAAGCGCTCCAGCCTGGTGGACCTGGCGGTTGCTCCCTTACTGCTCTTTCCGGCTAATTCAAGCCGAGCGCCGCCGCGCACCCCGGGGCGGGCTGGTCCGTCCGCTTATTGAGCCCCTTCGCGACGACATACGTCACCACGAAGTGCGCGTCGACCGAGCTACTGTTGACGACATCGTGAAGCTTCGTACCCTCTGTCCAGGAATCGCCGGCGTGGTAAACGTGCTTCACACAGTGGGCGTCGTACCAATCGACGGGACCGGAGTCCGCGGCCAGGCTGAGCAGCAGGACTCCCGGGTGAGTGTGCCAGCCGGTCGTGCCGCCCGGGGAAAACTTGACGTCCTGGACAATGAAATTCGCGGCTCCATCTGTTTCGAGCTCAGCGCTAAAGCCCTCATCGCTTCCCGGGAGTGCTACATGGGCATGGGTGTGGACGTCTCTGTCCACAGTCCCCGTTGAGAGAATGACGTTGTAGTAGGCACCAATGGTCGGGGTCGCAAGAGCAACGCCGGCGATGATTGACGCGGCCGAGACGCTGCCCAACACTACTTTAGCTTTCGTCTTCATCTTGGATTCTCCTTGGGTTGATCGAACTGAGCGGGCCTTTGTTGCTGCGTCCTCGTCGCGGCATAACGGGTCAGTGCGGGCTCGTCGATCTCCGCGACCGCGCGGGCGACGGCGTCCACGAGGCAGGCATCGGGGACCGCCGGCGCCGACCCAGCCGCAAACCTGGGCGCACAGACAGCACGTGCTGCCTTCTCGATTCTTCGATAGAGCTCGACAACGCTGGCATGACGCCTCAAGTCGAGGTCCGCGTACTTCACGACCAACTGGCTGGGGTGGCTCAGATCGCCTCCGCGTACCTGTGGGCTGCCAGATAGCGGCCACACCGTCCACAGCGCACACAGGCTGCTGGTCAATAGCGCTCGCAGGGCACGTCTGCGGCAGGTTCCCATGGCGCTCCCGCGTGCTGTTATCGGTTGGTCTTGGGAGCTACGATGGCTGCAGCCGCAAGCCGTTGCGTGAGGATTGGCCCACGATTGGGTGAAGATTCGCCAATGAGCCGAACCAAGCCACCTCAATTGGCAGGGACGCCTGAAGAACTCCCCCAAACGCCTGCGAGCGGCGTGTACCAGGTCGGCGACCTGTGTGTCGACATAGGGCGTTGCCGGGTGACACGGCAGGAAGCGGTGGTTCCCTTGACCAGGCTCTCCTTTGATCTGTTGGTCGCCCTGGTCGAGGTCTCACCTAACGTTCTGACCCCCGATCTGATGATGGAGCGGGTCTGGCCGGGTGTCGTCATCAGCCCTGAAACCGTGACGCAGCGCGTCAAGGTTCTGCGTGATGCTCTCGGTGATGCTCCACGTAGCCCGCGGTACATAGAAGGTGTGCGCGGGAGAGGCTACCGACTGGCGACTGCAGCAATTCCAATTGCCGCTGACACACCGTCGTCGCAAGCCAGCGCGAACGAGATCGAGGTGGTGGAGGCTGTGCATGCAGCCTCGAGCACCGGGCGGCAAATCTGGCTGTGGCCGATACTGATCGTCGCCGCAATAGCTGGGTTGGCTCTGCTCGCGTACCGCATTCCCGAATTCCGCTCCGGCAGGCAGGTCGTGGTCTCAAGGAAAGCCGTCACGGTGTCCGCCGCGCCGCCCAATTCGATCGCGGTCTTGCCGTTCGAAAACCTCAGTGCCGCGCCGAATGGCAACCTCGTGGCACTGGGTATGTCGGAGGCGGTTCTGCATCAACTTGCCAACGTTCACCAGTTGATGGTGATCGCGCGCACCTCCTCCTTCGCATTTCAGGGGCGCAACAAAGACGCTCGGGAGATTGCCCGCCAACTGAACGCTCACTACCTGCTCGAGGGCAGCGTACAAAGCGACCCGGTTCGGCTCAGGGTCACGGCACAACTGGTCGACGCCTCCACGGGAGGCCATGTCTGGTCGATTCGTCTGGATCGCAGCCCGCGCGACATTTTTGCCATCCAGGACGAGATCTCCCAGGCGGTGGCCGAAGCTCTGCAGGTGAGCCTGACCGCGCAGGCCCCTGCAGCAGGCAGTGGGCATCGAGCTCAGAGCATCGAGGCGTGGCTTGCCTTTCAACAAGGCCGCGCCCTCGTCGGAACCCGGAAAATCGTCGATCTCGAGGCGGCCCGGGAACGCTTTGCCGAAGCGATGCGCATCGACCCGAAATTCTCGGCCGCGTACGTCGGGCTCGCAGAGGCGTACGTCGCCAGGAGTTACGTCAGCCAATCTGAATTCTGGCTCACCTCGCACTCAGCGCTCACGCGTGCAGAGAAGGCAGAGGTCACACGCCTGCTGACCCGTGCGTTGGAATTGGATCCAAACAATGGCGATGCCTACCTCATCCGCGCCTGGCAGGAGGACGAGGATGTCAAGGCGGAGCCAGACTATCGGCGCGGCCTGGCACTGAGTCCCAACAACGCCGCCGGTCACGCACACCTGGCGCGACTGTTGTTTCGTGCTCAGGGCAAGGGGCTCGACAGCTTCGACCCGGCCAAACGAACGGAGGCCCTCGAGCTGATGGATCGCGCCCGTGAGTTGGATCCGCTCGCGCCCGGACATTACGTCCTCAAAGCCCTGATGCTCAGTTATGGGCACGGCAACTGGAGACAGGCCATTGCCCTTTCCCTGCAGGCTCTCGAGCGCGACCCCAACTACTACCCGGCCCTCATGAAATTGGCCGAATTCAAGTGGGCTGGGTCGGGCGAGCTCGCGGAGGCGGCCCGGTATGCCGAGGAGGCCTTGGCTCTCGAGCCCCAGGCCCTGTGGCCAAGACACATGCTCTCGCGCATTTACCTGGATCTGCATGACTTCGGTGCGGCGCGCTCGGTCATCGAGGAACGACGTGAGCCTGACTTCGCTGGACAGGTTCCTCTGGAGATGTACCGTCACCATTGGCAGCGGGTTGAGCGACTCATCACCGGTGTCAATACCAACATCCCCGGTGATGTCGAGCTCCTGAATATCGGTATGGTTCGGGCCGCGCTGACTACGGGGGAGCTCGCTGCCGCAGTCAAGGAGCTCGATGAAAATGATGTGGGACTGAAGTGGACTGAGGATGGCGACCCGAAGTTCACTCTACCGGATTACAGCAAGGAGTCCCGCGTGCTTCTGGGGCGACTCCTGATTGCCATGGGCGAGGTCGAGCGTGGCCGGCGCGTGCTGCGAGCCGCATTGCGCGAAATGGATCACGATGCCTTCGACCTCGGCCGAGGGGAAAGTTGGTTCGACAGCTCACGCGCGGAGGCGCTCGCCGTGCTCGGAGACTCGGAGGGCGCAATTGAGACCTTGCGACGCGGTTGCGCGACCGCATTCATGTTCGACATGTGGTATCGGCTCGACGATGAGCCCGCGTACGCGGCACTCAGGGATGATCCCCGTTTCGCAGCACTGGTGAAAGAGCAGAACAGCCATATTGACCAGGAACGCGCGCGCCTCGGCACCATGCGTGCCCGAGGTTTGATACCGGCGCGAGTTGCGCCGACTCGTCAATGACGGGAGTAAACCAGGCGGAGTAAATACGTCCGACCCAACAGACGATAGAGCGTCGGATCCGTGTTGGCGGTATCCGAAGTGTTGATCCGAGGCGGGTGTGTATTGAACACATTCTCGATCGCGCCGGACAGCTTGAGCCCGGACTCAAAATGATAAGCGGCCGAAATGTCGTGATAGACCCTGCTGTCGATTGTGCGGCACTCGTCCGGAGTGAAGTAGGCGTAGTCCGGGGGAAATATCTTGTCACCGCACTCGCGCATGGAGTCGATGTACACCGACGAGTAGCTCACACGCCAGCGACCGCGTAGCCAGTCCAAAGCCACCTGGGCACGCCACCGCGGCCAGGAGGTGAAATCCTGGAAGAGGCCCGCCAGCTCGGCAGTTCCGCCCGTAGCGAATCTCTTCACCGAGACTTGTCTCAGGTAGGTTGCATTCGCAGAGGCGGTCAGCAGGCCGCCCCACAGGAGGTGCGAGCCCGACACAGCGCCGTCCACACCTTCGACGACGAGGCGTGTGAGATTCGCGTAGCGGGCATCGATTTGCGAAATCGAGCCGTCGGCAAAACGAGTAATGCGTCCACACGCCTGCGCGGCTCCCGTGTCCGCACACTCATCCGCAATACTCTGCGGATCGGGGCCATCCACCGCGTGATCGAGCCTGACATGCCAGAAGTCGGCAGTTATCGCTCCATGCAGTGCCTCTGGAGTCAACATCACCCCTGCGGTCCACGTCTCTCCCGATTCCGGTGTAAGCCGTGGGTAGCCTCCGAAGACAACCTGCGTGCCGTGGGACTCCTGCATCGCGTAGATGCCACCCGGTACGCCGTTCGCAGCGCAGTGCACCTGCTGCTCGGGGGTCGGTCCCGACCCACACGGGTCGCCGATGGGTCGCACCTCGACTTGCGGCGCGGCGTATGACTCGAACGTGCTGGGTGCCCGAAAGACTTGTGAATAGGTGCCACGCAGGGCCATCACGGGAATCACTTTCCACAACACGCTCGACTGCGCCGAGGTGTTGCCTCCAAAGGGGCTGAAGCGGGAGTAGCGGACACCGAGATGCAAATCGACCCGCCGCGCAGCGATGTGATCCCTCAGCAGGGGTACATGTCCTTCGGCATAGATCTCGCGCGCCGTGAACGACGCCGCGGCAGGCAGTTGTAGCAAAAATCCGCTCGCCACGCCCCGACCCGTGAGTGGATCCAGCGCGAGCGCGCCGCTCTCGCGCCGATACTGGGCTCCCATTGCCCAATCGAGGGTTCCGGCGGGTAAACGGCCCAACGGGCCGGTGACGTCAGCGTCGACGACCCAGTGTTGATTGTCTCCGGTGTTACGTAAGGTGCGCGAAATGTAGGCGATCTGCGCCGGCGTAATGGTTCCGCGTCCGTCACTTCCCAGTCCGCCAAAGAGATTGAGCGGCACACAACCTGGAATCACGTCGCCCGCCGCAACACGGTGTGTTACGGGATCCGGTGTCCCGCAGACGACACGGCCCGCGCCATCCAACCCCGAAGGACCTACGGCCATGCGGAGCTCGTCACGTAACAGCTCGCCGGTATCCGTCCGGGTCGCCCCATTCCTCGCCCAGATGGCCGAGCCTTCCCAATGCCAGGATCCGGCCACCCCGCGCAGCCCGAGCAACTCACGATACGCCTGCGTGCTTTCCTCGTGAGTGAGCGGATTGCCCTCGAGCAGTACCCGGAAAACTCCGATGGCGTTCACGCCAAAAGGATTGTAGTAGTTGTTGGCCGGTATGACTTGAGCGCCCGTAGCGGGATCTACCGGCGCGCCGCCCGCGCGGAAATTACTGTAGTCCGAAGGTGTGCCTGCCTGCCGCGAACGGCGCATTTGCGCCAATCCCTCGGTAAACACTTCCGTGGTAGCGGATAGTTTATAGAACCCTGACAACCATACCGCGGTCCGCTCGGAGGGAGTTTGCAGGTAGTTGTAAGATGCATAGTCGAAGAAGTCACCTGGCGCCTCGAAGGGCCGAAAATCGGCGGCGCCCGAGCCACTCGAGCCACTGACCCGGGTCAACAACGTAGCGGGTAAGCCCAGCACGTTGCCTGGAGCTAAGAACACGCCCTGCGGTGTCGAGAAGCTCCCCGTCCGCACCACCGGCCCCGCCGGGTTGACGAGGGACTCCACGTGAGCCGAATAGGCCCGGGCCCCCTGGCTGACACCCGATTGGTGCACGTACTCGATACCCGCGACGACATTGCCCCGCTCATCCCCGCGGCCGCCGAGCAAGTGGGCGGTGCGAATCGCGCCGTCGCCGCGCTCCGCGACCAGATAGTCCGCGCCGGCTTCGACACCCGCAAAGCTCTTGCGGGTAATGATGTTGACTACACCGGCAACGGCGTCAGACCCGTAGATCGCGGAAGCACCGCTGCCGAACACCTCGACGCGATCGACCATGGAGACCGGGATAGTGTTGAGGTCCACGGATGAGTCCGCACCCAGTCCGCCAAAGATGAAGCGGCGGCCGTTCAACAGAACCAGCGTTCGCTCATCGCCGAGCCCGCGAAGATTGATCCGCGTGCTGCCATCGCCGAAATTGTCGCTGGTGTTGGCTGTCGCGCCCGTCTGGACCGGCAACCCCTGGAGGATTTTGCCGATCGAATCCGCAGCTGCACGCTCTATATCAGCGGCCGTAACGACTATCAGTGGACCGGCTTCCTCGCCAAGGGGGCGCGCAATTCGCGATCCCGTCACAATGACTTCGTCGAGATCGGTCGCGGCGGTCTCTTGCGGAGCCTCTCCGGCTGCACTGATCGGTGCGCTGATGAGTGACCAGGCCAGGGAAGTCCCGCCGATCATCATCGGAATGAGCGGCCTGAGTTTCTTGTTGGGCACGACCCAGCTCCCCTTTGCCGCGATGATAGTTGCAGCAGCCTGAGGTTGCGATCCCGCACCGCGCCACTCGACCTCAAGGTAAAGCTAAGGACTTGACAAAGCCGGGCCAGCCGTCCTAGGCCACGAGTTGCGCAGCTCACTCGCCTCTCGACCACCGGCCTGGGGGGGCCTGTAACGGGTCGGCAACCGACCCAAGGTCGTCGACCGCGTCCACACACCATCTGACCAAAAACGGTGCGGCTGCCATCCATCGAGGGGATCCTGTCGCAGCCTGAGTAAGGCGCTTTTTTGAATGGACACGTCGCCTGGAAGTGCTGCTCGGGCGGCTGTTCCGGTTTACATTCCTGCAGCCGGCACCCCAGGCATAGATTTCTTCACAATCTCGCGCGGCTCGAGCCGCCTCAAGGAAACCTCAGTCTCATGCAGAAGCCCATCATCCATCCCAACTGGCTCCGTGCGCCGGACGGCATCACGGATGGCTTTTCTCTGGAAATCACCGCCAAGGATGTGGGCGCTCTGACGAAGGCTGCGCCGCTTATACAGCCGGCCACGCCGATCGCCGTCACGTTTCTTCCGGGTGAGGCACTCGAGGCCCGCATCACGGCAACCAAGGCGGTGCGCTCGCTCGGTTTTGAGCCTATGCCCCACTTCTCCGCGCGGCGCCTGACCTCGTTCGAGGAGTTCAAGAGCTATCTGCACCAGGCGACCGCGGAGGCGGGCGTCAAGCGCTGCTTCGTCATTGCAGGGGATTGTCCCGAGCCGGCCGGTCCTTTCATCGACAGCTCCAGTCTCATCGCCACGGGCGAATTCGAGCGCGCCGGCATCACTGCTATCGGCATTGGTGGCCATCCCGACGGCCATCCCAACATGAGTGCAGCAGAGTGTTGGGCCGTTCTGGAGAAGAAGCGTCGCGATATCGAGAGCCGTGGGATGGCCCCCCTGATCGTGACACAGTTCGGCTTCGATCCGGACGCTGTCCTGGGATGGCTACAGGAACTGCGCACCCGGGGCATCGATTGCCCGGTCCGCATCGGCATACCAGGCCCCGCGAGCATCACCACCCTGGTCCGTTTTGCTGCCCGTTGCGGCGTCAGTGCCACCTCGTCGGTCATGAGTAAATATGGGGTGTCTCTGACCAAGCTCATCGGCACCGCGGGTCCGGACAAACTCGTCGACGAAATTGCCGCGAAGGTCGACCAGTCGCATGGCCCGATGCGCCTGCATTTTTACCCATTTGGCGGATTGGAGCGCACGGTGACCTGGATCAACGAGTATGCCGCGAAAAATCGCGCCAGCGCCTGATAGTCGAGCTGGCGCTACTTCCGCTTGCAATCTCCACTCACCGCGCCATTATACGAAGTGAGTTTTGGGCGCGCAGCTTCGGTGGGCGGCACGCGCCGACAATGAGCCCACGGCAACTGAAGGAGGTGATCCAAGTGGCACTTACAAACGTTGGTTCGGTCGCGCCTCTGGGTGCGCTGGTTGGTCGCGAGGTTCGCCGTTAATCGGTACCTCGTGCTGGCCGGGAGGCCATAGAGGGATGCGCGCAGGCTAATTGTCACGCGCGCGACCGTAGTCCAACGGATGGACGCTCCGATGCAGTTGCTGTACGGATGACCTTGGTCCGTACCCAATAGTGCTTCGAGCAGGAATGGCGGAGTTCGCGAGGACTCCGCCATTTTCTTTTGGCTACTTCGATTTGAGCTTTTCCGCGATCGCATCCGCGCCGTTGTCGGAGTACACCCAACGCTGCCAGTGGTGGGTCAACTCATCGATAATGGCGCGCGCGACCGCGCAGCCTCCGACAAACTTCATGCTGCCGTCCTGCTGTACAAAACGCACGCCGCGAGCGCCCGCGTGTACCAGGCTAGCCTGCCGGTTGCGCTCTACGCCTTTCGTACCTGCGTGCATTTTTTTAGCCGTATGCACCATTCCGGCGGCCGTTACGGCATCTCCCAACGGCAGTGGCACTGGCGAGGATGCGCTCGTGGCGTGCACACCGATCTGGGTCAGTTTGCGATCGAGCTTCTTGTTCTTTTGTGAGATCGCGTAACCCACCACCTCGGGGCAATGGTCACAACTGCACAGGTCGGGGGTTTTGTTCAAATCCGCGCTGATCTCCTTCAACACCGTAATGTGCCCCTCGGTTTTGCTCACCGACACACCGTCGCGCGCCATCAAGGCGACATGTGCCCCGGCGGAAGCGATGTGGCCGACCACCGGTGTCACCACCTTGCTCGCCTCCAGCGCGGTGGATGTGCTGGAAGCCGTGACTCCGGCCGCTTTCTTGGCCACCTTCTTCACCGAGGCGACGGTGGTCTCTTTCATCCCCAGGCCGCCCAGAAAGGTATGGTCCGGCTCGATGGTTTCGGTCCGATATTGTCGTAATTCATTCCGTCTCCGATGAGTCAGACACGACACGCACGGCCGGAAAAAGACCCGGCCGGGCGCGACGATAGCCCAGCTGAGGGCCCAGGGGTGCCTATACCGTCGTATAGGGCAGCCCGGGCATGTGCTAGCCTTCGGCCGATGAATGCGGCGGCCCAAGATCCCTGCCCTTGCGGCTCCGCCTGCTCGTATGGGCAGTGCTGTGGTCCTTTGCACGCCGGCGCCGCTCCACCCGATGCGCAATCGCTGATGCGGTCCCGCTACTGCGCTTTTGTCCTGTGCAATGAGCAATATCTGCTCGCAACGTGGCATCCGCGCACCCGGCCCGCCTCTATCCCATTCAACAGGCAGCAGAAATGGCTGGGACTTCGGGTGATCGAGGCGAGTGTGACCGGCACTGATTCCGCCGAAGTGGAGTTTATCGCCCGTTCGCGTGTCAGCAATGCTGCGGCCGTTCGCCAACACGAGCGCAGTCGTTTCGTTCGCGAGGGTGGCCGATGGCTTTATGTCGACGGGGACCTGGTGGCATAACGGCCGCACAGGTCGTCGCTCTTCGAGCGCGATTCGCGCCCGGTTCTGCAGCTGCTCTATTGCGATTATATCAGCATGGCTTATATAGTGCGCCTTCGGGGCTGATGCACCGACTGCAGGCGAACGCTGGCCGCGGTAAAGAGGGGGTCGCTGATGGATGTTCGTATTCTGGACACCACATTTCGCGATGGCGCGCAGAGTCTCTGGGCCATGGCCATCCGTCACGGGATGATGGAGCCCGTCGCCGCGGATATGGACAACGCGGGCTTCGCGGTCATCGAAGTTCCAGCCAACGCGATTCACTTCAAGAAATACATTCGCGACCTGAAGGAAAACCCCTTCGACCTGATGCGCATGCTGGCCAGGAAGATGCCCAGGACGCCGAAAGCGGCGATGGGCGGTGGCCTCAACCTCAACCTTTTCGGCACGCCAACCCCGCCGGCGCTGGGCAAATTGTTCCAGAAGACCTTGTTCGACATCGGGGCCCTCAACCGGATCCAGACGACCTGCAACACCGCCGACCAGTTGACGCGTCAGCTGCCAACGCTGGCGCCGTTCCTGAAAGGCGTCGGTTATAAGTTAGCGTTGGCGATCTCGTACTCGATCTCACCACGCCACACAGACGAGCACTACGCCGAGAAAACTCGCGGCGCGGCCGCGCTGAAACCCGACACGATCTACCTGAAAGACCAAGGCGGCCTGCTGACGGTCGATCGTCTGCGCACCTTGATGCCGATCATCATGAAGGAAGCCGGCAGCATCCCGGTTGAGCTGCACTCCCACTGCACCACGGGTCTCGCGCCGCTCGTTTATGCCGAGGCGCTCAAACTGGGCGTCAAAACGTTGCATTGTGGCATCCCGCCCTTGGCCGACGGCCCGGCCCAGCCGTCCGTCCTCGATATGATCCACAACGCCCGGCTGATGGGCCACTCGATCGACCTCGACGAGAAGCTGCTGCAGTCGGTTTCAAAGCGCCTCTACGCGATTGCGCGGCAGGACAACATGCCGCTGGGCGAGCCCACGCGGTATGACCACGCCCAGTACATCCACCAGATTCCCGGTGGCGTGATCTCGAACCTGCGCTTCCAACTGTCCGAGATCGGACTGGCGCACCGACTCGACGCGGTGATCCGGGAATGCATCCAGATCCGCGCGGATCTGGGTTATCCGATTATGATCACGCCATTCTCACAGTTTGTCGGCACGCAGGCCGCCATCAACGTCGCGACCGGGAAACGCTACAACGTCGTGATCGATGAATTGATCCGTTTCGCGCAAGGCGTGTTCGGAGAGGATTCCGGCTACACGTGGATGGACCAGAACCTGAAGGACAACTGGCTCGCCCTGCCGCGCGCGAAGGAGCTTGCCGCACTCGGCAAGCGTCCGATCGATGATATTTCGCTCGAGGACTGCCGGCAGAAGTTCGGCGCGCCGGGAATCAGCGACGAAGAGTTGATGATGCGGGCGATCATGGGCGGCGCCAGGGAAATCGAGGCGATGGTCGCAGCGGGCCCGCCCAAACGCTACCTGACGAGCGACATGCCTCTCGCCATGCTTCTCAACGAGATGAAGAAGTTTAAAACCATACGCTACCTCCAGATTCAGCATGGCGCCGATTCGATTACGTTGCAGAATCGCGGACGTGATGCCGCGCCGCGCGCCGCCGGCGCAACCCAACCCGCCGCTACGGCAGCTCACGCGCCGGTCGCATCGCAAACAAAAGAGTCAGGAGGGGCGTTGTCGTGAACGATGGTTTGAGTGCGTTGAAGGAAGAAGACATCCAGCGGCTGGTGCGGCTCGTTGAAAGTCTGGATTCGTCGACATTCGATTACTTGCAACTTCAGGTCGGCGACGTGAAGGTGACCATCGGCAAAGGCGCTGTGCCCCTGAGTGCGCCTGTCATTGCGGCGCCAGAGGCGCCGGCCTACACTCCGCCGCCGCGCCCGGCGTCAGTTGCCGCGCCTCCAACGGCCCAAATAGCACCATCTGGCAAGCGCACGGCTGCCCCCGTGCCCACCGGTACAATCGAGATCAAGTCTCAGATCATGGGGATGTACTACTCGCAGCCCGAGCCTGGCTCGCCGCCGTTCGTTTCCGTCGGGGCCGAGGTCAAGGAAGATACGACCGTCTGCCTGATCGAAGTGATGAAGACGTTCAATGCGATGGCGGCCGGCGTGAAAGGGGTGATAACGCAGATCTGCGCGGAAAATGCACAGTTGGTCGAATACGGACAGGTGCTGTTCCGCGTTCGGCCGCTCTGAATCAGCCCATGACGATCCGACGCGTCCTCATCGCCAATCGCGGTGAAATCGCCGTTCGCGTGATCCGCGCATGCCAGATGCTCGGCATCGAGACGGTGATCACAACGTCGGAGGCTGATCGCGAGGCACTGCCGGCCCAACTGGCAGACCGCACCGTCTGCATTGGACCCGCGCGGTCGACCGACAGCTATCTCAACTACCGCGCCATTGTCACGGCTGCCCGGGCGACCGGATGCGATGCGGTGCACCCGGGCTACGGCTTTCTGTCGGAGAAACCGGAGCTCGCCGATGCCTGCGCCAGCGAAGGGCTGATTTTCATCGGGCCGACGGGCGATCACATGCGCAAGATGGGCAACAAGATCGCCGCTCGGGTGCTCGCGCGCGAAGCAGGTGTGCCGATCCTTCCGGGCTCGGAAAAGATCGCTTCGGCCGCCGACGCGGCCGAGGTCGCGCAGCGGATCGGCTATCCGGTGATGATGAAGGCCGCTGCCGGTGGCGGCGGGCGCGGTATGAAAGTCATTTATGACCCCGGCAAGTTGCCGGCAGCATTCGCAGCGGCCTCAGCCGAAGCGAATGCGGCCTTCGGTGATCCAACGTTGTATCTCGAACGGTTCATCGCCAACGCCCGCCACATCGAAGTCCAGGTCCTCGGCGATAAATTCGGCCGGGTGATTCACCTCGGGGAGCGCGATTGCTCCTTGCAACGCCGCCATCAGAAGGTCGTGGAGGAAGCGCCGGCGCCCGGAATCACGCCGGCTTTGCGCCAGGAAATCTGCAACGCGGCCGTCGGCCTCGCCCGCAACATCGCCTATGAAAATGCCGGGACGTGCGAATTCATCTTCGACGAAGACGCGCAGACTTTTTATTTCCTCGAGATGAATACGCGCATCCAGGTCGAGCACCCGGTCAGCGAGACGCTCACCGGCATCGACCTGGTGCAGGAGCAATTCCGCATAGCCGCGGGTGAGCCGCTGCGTTTCCAACAGTCAGATATCGTGTTTCGTGGCCATGCGATCGAATGCCGCATCAACGCTGAAAGTCCCGAGCAGGGCTTTCGGCCGAACGCGGGGCTCATCGAGACCTGGGCGCCGCCGCTCGGGCCCAATATCCGGCTCGATACGCACTGCTACCCGGGCTACACCGTCCCGGTTTTCTATGACTCGATGTTGGCGAAGCTCATCGTCTACGGCTCATCCCGCAGCGAAGCTATCGCGCGCATGCGTCGCGCGCTCGAGCTTTTTGCCATCCGCGGACTCGGCACCACGATCCCGTTCCTGCATTTCATGATGGGACGCGCCGAATTCAGAGACGGCAAGGTCAGCACCCATCTGATCGAGGATGTCATGTCGGACTTCCTGGCCGAGAGCGCGACGGCTCGGAACGCCGCGCGATAGCCCGCGCCCGTCGGGCCTCAGGAAGCCACGAGCCAATCTCGAAACAAGGCGGCAGGCGCATCTGCCGGGGTGCCTCGCGCAAGCGCGAGGTAAAGATTATCGGTTGCCAACAGCCGTACCTCGAACAGGCGCATCAACTGACGAGTGCGCAGCAGGTCCTCCGAGTAACTCGTACGCGCCAGGGCGATCCCGTGCCCCAGGGCGGCCGTTTCGAGGGCCAGGCGCATGGAATCGAACTCCAGGCGCGCCGCGGGAAGGGCGTCCTTCATTTTCGCGGCCTGGAACCACTCCCGCCAACCCTGCGCGAAGCCGATTGTTGCCAGCAATCGTTGGGAGCGCAGGTCAGAAGGTCGGCGCAGACGCGCACCACGCGCCGCCAGCCGGGGACTGCACACCGGAAAAATCTCGTCGCATGTCAGTTGATGGGATTCAGCTTCCAGAACCGGGCCCGAAGCAATCCGGATATCCACATCGATGCTGGCGTCCAGAGGTTGACCTGCCCAGACACTCGCTACCACGCGCACGCGAATATCGGGGTGCTGCATAGAGAAGGAGGCTAGCTTGTCGAAGAGCCACTGGCGCGCGAAACCGAGAGCCACCCGCACGACGAGTTGGTTCTTGCCACGTTGACCAAAGATCTCCGCGAGCGCCGCATCCAGCCGGCCGAACGAGTCACGACAAGCGGGAACCAGTGCTTCGCCCGCGGGGGTTAGACGCAAACCGCGCGAGTGGCGCACAAACAGTGGCGCTCCGAGCCGCTGCTCGAGAAGGCGCACCTGCTGACTCACCGCGGCGGTGGTCACACTCAGCTCTTGCGCGGCCGAAGACAGACTGAGGTGTCGCGCCGCAACTTCGAAGGCGCGCAACCAGTTCACGGGCGTCCTGGAGACTGCCATTCAAGGGAGTGTATAGAAAAACTTGAACCTTGTCCCACAAAGGAATTGATTGCTGCGCCGGCGGGGCGCGGCTTAGATTCGTTGCGTACATGACACTGGTTTGGGGGACCTCATGCTCGCCTCCGATAACCCGGCTTTGAATTCGGGACCTATGATGGCGGATCTCGCGCCTCACACGAGCCCTCATACCATCATCTCTATGCAGCACGATCCGAAAGGCGTGACGGTCGGCTGGAGTGACGGGCACAGTAGTCGGTTTCATGTGCTCTGGCTGCGAGACAATTGCGCGTGCCAGGAGTGCCGTCACCCACAGGCACTCGAACGCACGTATATTTTCATCGACCACGCCCTGCCAGTACTGCTGTCCGCCGAGCTCAATAGCCGCGGCGACCTGGAAGTCACGTTCAAAGAGGGGACGGAAAGTCACGTCTCGCACTTTTTGCACGGTTGGCTGCGAACGCACGATTCCGTGGAGTCGCACACGCGTGCCGGCGAGCTCACGCCACAACCGTGGGATGGCCACATCGCCGATCGCCTGAAGCGAGTGGATTACACCCATTTCATGACCGACCGGGAAGGGGTTCGCGCCTGGATCACGGCGTTGAAGGTCGACGGCATTGTCCTGCTCGAGAGTGTCCCACAGGTCTCGCGTCAGCTCATCGAGGTCGCCCATCGTATCGGTCCAGTACGAGCGAGCAATTTCGGCGAATATTACGATGTCATATCCGTGCCCAGGCCGAACGCTTCCGCCAATACCTCCATGGGACTGGAGCTGCATACCGATCTTGCGAACTGGCGCCACCCACCGGACATCCAACTGCTGTTCTGCCTCAAGAGCGATGTCAGAGGCGGCGAGTCGGTTTTCGGGGATGGCTTCCGGGTCGCCGAAGAGCTGCGAACAACCGATCCCGGCGCGTTCGCTCTGCTGACGACCCAGCCGGTAGAATATCGCTTCCATGACGCGGCTTGCGACATTCGCACGAGCGCGACCTTGATCGAGACCGATCGCCACGGGAAGCTGCAATGCATCCGGTTCAACAACTGGCTCCGGGGCGCGACCGTACTTCCCGAGTCGATACTGGAGCCGATGTACGCGGCCATCGGCAAGTTCTGGCGCATGTTGCGCGACCCCGGATATCAACTGCACCTGCGGTTGCGCCCCGGCGACCTGATTGCCTACGACAATCATCGGGTGTTGCATGGGCGCGTCCCCTACGATGCGTCCTCGGGGGAGCGCCACCTTCAGGGTTGCTACATCAACATGGAGGACGTCGATAGCATGCTCCGCATGCTCGATCGTCCGCTCTGACCCGCGGATGGCGCCACTCGACCTGCTGGTTCTGACAGCCTACATGGCTGGCATGCTGGCGGTCGGGCTCTGGACGCAACGCAAGGCCGTCAACCAGGAAGAGTTCCTCGTTGCCGGCCGTTCGGTCGGCCCCGTGCTCTACTCAGGCACACTCGCCGCCATCGTCATCGGTGGTGGCGCGACGGTCGGCGGGGTGAAGCTCGGGTTTACGTACGGCCTATCGGGTATGTGGCTCGTGTCGATGTATGGAGTCGGCATGATCGTCATGGGACTTTTGTTGGTTCCGCGCATTCTGAAGCTCAAACTCTACACGATCTCGGAAATCCTGCAGCGACGCTACGGCGCGCCGGCGCGCGTTGCCGGCGGGGTCGTAATGGGATGCTATGACTTCATGATCGTGGTGGTTTCGATACTTTCTGTTGGTGCCGTCACGGAGGTCATTGTCGGCATCCCACGCACGCCGGCGATCCTGCTTTGCAGCGCGGTCATGGTGGCTTATTCGGTTCTCGGCGGCATGTGGGCGCTCACGGTGACGGACATTGTCCAGTTCATTATCAAGTCGGTCGGTTTTCTGCTCATTCTGCTGCCCGTGGCAGTTCTACGCGCGGGAGGTATCGGTCATATGCAGGGAGCCCTTCCGAGCGGGTTCTTTTCCCTCGATCACATTGGCTGGGACAAGATTGCCTCGTTCGTGACCTTGTATTTCCTGGGAATCCTGATTGGACAAGATGGGTGGCAACGCGTGTTCACGGCGCGCACCGTCGCTGTTGCCCGTACCGGGGGTGTATTGGTTGGACTCTATTGCATCGTGTATGCCGCCGCAGGCGCGCTGATTGGCGCCGCCGGTCGGACCTTTCTACCATCGTTGCCCGATGCCGACCTCGCGTTCGCAACAATAGTTCAACTCGTACTCCCGGCGGGTCTGCGAGGCCTGGTCCTGGCCGCATCATTGGCCGCGATCATGTCGACTGCAACGGCCTGTCTCCTTGCCACCTCGACCGTGTTCCTCGAAGATGTTTATCTGACGCTGCGGAACTCGAGCGGCACCGGATCAGTCGCTCAGAGTCGAATTCTGACGCTGGTGCTCGGAGTACTCGCCGCCGCGGTTGCCTGTGTAATGCACGACGTGATCGCCGCACTGACCGTTGGCTACGATCTCCTCGTCGGCGCGATCTTTGTGCCGATACTCGCGGCCATCATCGGGCATCAGGGCTCCCCAAAGGCGGCACTGATTTCCATTACCGCGAGCGCTCTGGTGGTGGTCACACTAATTATGCTCTACGGCATCGATTCCGCCGTTCCCATCTATGGCGGCCTGGCCGTCAGCATCACCACATTTTTCATTGGCTCCCTCCTGACACAGTTCCGCGCCGTCGAGCGGGCCTCCGTACCGGGGCCGCGATGACAGGCCCGGCGTGCAGAGCCATGGCGGCGGAATGCCGACATAGCGAGGTTTCCAGCTCATGAAGTCACATTGCCAGGTGGCCATCATCGGCGGGGGCGTGGTCGGCTGCAGCGTCCTATACCATCTCACCCGCCTCGGCTGGCGGGATGTTGTTTTGTGCGAGCGCAAGGAGCTCACGGCCGGCTCGAGTTGGCATGCGGCGGGCGCTATCCATTCGCTGAACAGCGACGCCGCAATGGCGCGATTGCAATCCTATACGGTCAATTTCTACTCTGAATTGGCACGGATTTCGGGTTGCGATATCGGTTTGCACGTTCCGGGTGGGCTCAATGTCGCCGCAACCCGGGAGCGTTGGGATTTTCTGCGCGGCGATGCGGCCCGACACAAGACCTTGGGCCTCGACACGCACCTGTTGAGTCCAGCGGAAGTGCGCGAACTCTGCCCCATCATGGACACCCGCGACGTGTTGGGGGCCATTTATGATCCGACGGAAGGACACGTAGACCCTTCCGGCACAACGCACGCATTCGCGCAAGCGGCACGGCTGAACGGAGCGGAGATCTACCGTCATACGCGAGTAACGCAGCTGCTTCCAACCGGACGCGGCAGCTGGCGTGTGGTCACGGACAAAGGCGAGATCGAAGCCGAGCACGTGGTGAATGCGGCCGGGCTGTGGGCACGAGAAGTCGGGCAACTGGTCGGTGTGTCCCTCCCCCTTGTGCCGATGGAGCATCACTATCTCATTACCGAAGACATACCCGAGGTGGTCTCCCGCTCGAGGGAACTGCCCGTCGTGGTGGACCTGGACGGAGAGATGTATCTGCGGCAAGAGCGGCACGGCGTGCTGTTGGGCGTATATGAGACCCCGGCCACACCTTGGGCCACGGGCGGGACTCCCTGGGACTACGGCAGCGATGAGCTCCTGCCTCCGGACCTGGAGCGGCTCACGGGGTCATTGGAGAAGGGATTTCGCCGCTTTCCCGTTCTGAACGAGATCGGTATCCGGCGGGTCGTCAACGGCCCGTTTACCTTCACGCCCGATGGCAACCCACTGGTTGGTCCTGTTCCAGGAATCAGAAACTACTGGTCGGCTTGCGGCGTCATGGCCGGCTTCTGCCAAGGCGCCGGCGTGGGACTGGCACTCGCAAGTTGGATGGTGAACGGTGAGCCTGATGGCGACATCTTCGCTTTGGATGTGTCTCGTTTCGGCCCGTACGCCTCGCCCGCGTACGTCCGAGAGAAGGCCACCGAGTTTTACTCGCGCCGCTTCCGCATTGCCTATCCGAACGAATACTGGCCCGCAGCCCGACCGTGCGAAATCTCGCCGCTATATGAACGCCTGGTTGCGAAAAACGCGGTGCACGGGGTCAGTTATGGCCTGGAGTATCCGCTTTACTTCGCTGCAAAGGAAAGTGCTCCGGTTGAGATTCCCAGCCTGCATCGATCGAACGCGTTTTCCCGAGTTGGGATCGAGTGCCGGACCGCGCGGAGGACCGGTGGAATCCTCGACGCCAGCTCGTTCAGCCGGTTCGAGGTTTCGGGGCCGGGTGCCCAGTCGGCCTTGGATCGGCTGCTCGCGGGAAGGCTGCCGGATATAGGGCGGGCACGCCTCACGCCAATGCTGGCGGTCAGCGGCAGGCTGATGGGCGATCTGACGACGGCGCGTCTAAGTGATGAGCGGTTCATTCTGTTTGGTTCCGGATATCTGCAGGCCTGGCATCTGCGCTGGTTCCACGAGCATCTTCCGGCGCGGGGAGTGACGGTCCGCAATCTAACTGCCGCCTGGGGTGGAATCTCCTTGTTCGGCCCCCGCTCGCGCGAGCTACTGGGCGCCGTTACGGACGAGGATGTGAGCAGCGAAGCATTTCCATTTATGAGCGTCCGTTTACTGGAGGTCGCAGGGGCGCCGGCCCTGGCGTTGCGGATGTCAGTGACCGGTGAGTTGGGGTTTGAAATTCACGGCCCTCCGCACCAGATCCAGATTATCTACGATCAACTGAGCACGGCTGCGCTCTCGCTCGGGATCGTGGACGTCGGAATGTACAGCCTCCTGTCACTGCGGATGGAGAAGGGCTTCGGCATCTGGAGCCGCGAATTCTCGCGGGATTACACTCCAATGGAGTGTGGCTTGTCGCGCTTTGTTGCCTATGACAAACCCGGATTCGTCGGCCGCGAGGCGGCGCTACGGGATCGCGACCGCAAGCCCGGGCGGCGGCTCGCACTCATGGCTGTCGACGCATCCAATGCCGATGCCAGCTTTCTCGAGCCGGTCTGGGCCGGCCATCGCCAGGTTGGCTTCATAACGTCTGCCGCCTTCGGGCATACCTGTGACCGCAGTCTGGCGCTCGGATACGTGGATACGGCGTTGGTCGAGTCGGAAGCCGCATTGGAGGTATCCATTCTGGGCAAGCACCATGCTTGTCGGATTTTGAGTGAGGCCCCATGTGATCCTCGTGGCTCGAGGATGCGCTCATGAGTCGGCGCGGGCCCGGGGGCCGGGAAGCGAGGATCGCTCGACGAGCGGAGCGCCCGCAAGCACCGCCGTTCATTACGCGCTGCCTGCCACCGTACGGGCTGCTGTCTGAAGAGGGATTGCTCGCGGTCGAAGCGCATGCCGACCTGTTACTCCATGAGATCGGTATGGAGATACGGGGTGACGAAGTCGCCCTGGAGCTTTGGCGCAAAGCTGGAGCGAGGGTGGAGGACGACTGCCGTGTGCACGTGCCACCCGGGCTTGCGCGTGCACTCATCCAGAGCTCAGCTCCGCGCGAGTTCACTCAGTACGCGCGCAATCCCGCCCGCAACGTGCGGATCGGCGGAATGCACACAGTCTTTGCTCCGGCATATGGATCGCCCTTTGTCAGCGACCTCGACCAAGGCAGGCGGTATGGCACTCTCGAGGACTTCCACAATTTCGTCAAACTGACTTACCTCGCACCGTGGTTACACCATTCGGGAGGCACGGTATGCGAGCCGGTCGATGTGCCCGTCAACAAACGGCACTTCGACATGGTCTACGCTCACATGCGCTATTCCGACAAGCCCTTTATGGGCTCCGTCACTACGGCGGCGCGCGCCACGGACTCCATCGAGATGTGCCGCCGGCTCTTCGGCGCGGAGTTTGTGTCTCGCAACTGCGTCATTCTCGGTAATGTGAATGTGAATTCGCCATTGGTACTCGATGGCGAAGCCAGTCGGGTCATCCGGACGTACGCTGCCGCCAATCAAGCGGCAGTCTGCGTGCCTTTCATACTGGGCGGAGCGATGGGCCCGGTAACTACTGCCGGCGCCTTGGCACAATGTTTTGCGGAAGCAATGTTCTGTGTCGCCTTGACACAGCTGGAGCGCCCGGCTGCGCCGGCCATCCTGGGTAACTTTCTTTCCTCCATGTCTTTGCGCAGCGGCGCGCCGACATTCGGTACCCCCGAGCCTGCGCTAGCGTACCTGGCGATCGGTCAGCTCACGCGCCGCCTGGGTGTGCCGCTGCGGTGCGGTGGCAATCTGTGCGCCTCGAAAACGCCCGACGCGCAAGCGGCCTCCGAAAGCGCGAACTCCCTATGGCCGGCATTTCTCGCCGGCGCCAATTTCATCTTGCACGCAGCCGGCTGGCTGGAGGCGGGACTGTCCATGTCATACGAGAAGTTCGTCATGGATGTGGACCAACTCGGCGCGTTTCACACGCTGGCGCGCGGCCTTACCCTGGACGAGAACGGCTTTGCGCTCGAAGCCTTCCGCGAGATCGGCCCGGGTAAGCATCACCTGGGCTCGAGCCACACCCTCGCGAATTATCAAACCGCCTTCTACGATTTCGACCTCGCGGACAACAACTCGTTCGAGCAATGGAGCGCGGAAGGCTCACGTGACCAACTCGCACGAGCCAATGCCCGCTGGAAGCGACTGCTCGGGGAATATCAACCGCCGATGTTGGACTCTGCCGTCGATGAACAGTTGCGCGAGTACATCGGGCGGCGTAAGAGCGAGATGCCCGACGAGATTGCCTGATGTCGCAAAGGACTGAAGCCGCGCGGGACACCTGCCGATCTCCCTGGGACGAATAGCGCAAGGGCCTGGTGACAAACGCCCCTGGCCTGTCTGGGCCCTCAGCTCTCGCCGCTATGCGTGATAATCAAGAGCGGAATGGCAGCGAGTGCTGCAAGGGTGACTAGTACCAGAAAGAAGACACCGAGAGTATCCGCGACCCAGCCATTCGCGTGCGAACCCATCAGCTCGCGATTGCGCGCCGTACGTAAGATGGGATAGTAGCTCAACGGCAGAATGACGACAGAGAACACGATCGCGTACTCCACGACCTGCACTGGATCCACGCCGGTCATGACAATTGCGGCGGACAGCACAATAACTATGAGCCATATGGCGGTGAATCGGGGCACGGTCCTGGCCTCGAGACGCTTGCCCCACTTCCATCCGTAGAACTGACAGATGTTGTAGCTCACGGACAAGCAGTTCTCGATCGTCGCGCCCGCGAACGCAAAGAACATTCCCGCGAGAGCGAGCAGCAGTCCGGTCTTGCCGTAAGTCTCGATAGGCCCGAGCACAGCCGTGCCCGGCAATTGGGCCTCGATATCGCGCGAGGCAAACAGCACTGCTCCCATGATCACCAGCGATAGGGTCAGGCAACCACCCAACGTGAATCCCACGGCCGAGATAAAACGGTTCATGGGCACATCTTTGGAGCTCCAGTCGTCCTCTATCCCTCCTGACGCGTAGAAGTAGGTTTCGTACGGAAGCATGATGGAGCTCAACAGCGCGACCGCGTAGTACGCATAGGAGAGCAGATCTTGCTTGTCCGATGAGCTGGGTACCCACGGAATCAACCCGCGCGCAACGTTCGGCCAGTCCGGATGCAAAGCGAAGGCAGTGACGATGAAGATCAGCATCAAGAGACCACCGATGCCGAACGTGCGCTCGATCCACTTGAGATTGGATAGGCCGATTACGATCAGGAAGAACAGCAAGGTCACGACGATCAGCACACGGTACGGCATATCGAACAACAGCCTCAGGATCATTGCGACCCCGCCCACCTCGGCGGCGCATGTCATGACGCCGACGAACACGGCGGCAAGGAGCGTGATGAGCCCAAGTCGAGGCCCGATGGTGTCGCGTATAACATCGAAGACAGACGTGCGCATCACCGCGGCGATACGCCCGGCCATCTCGCCATACACGATAATGCCAATCGTTCCGAGCACCACGACCCACAACAGGTGATAGTGGAATTTCGATCCGGCATTGACTGAGAACAGCAGCTCGCCGATCTCGACGAAACCGCCCACGGCGGTGAGAACGCCGAGAAAGATTTCGAGAAATTTCAGGGCGCCCTCAATCCGGGGTGAGGGACAGCCGGGACTTCAACTGGCGAGCGTCCAACGCGGCTTGTTTCAGCTCCGAAGCGGCCGCGGTGGAGGTCTCTTCCCTGGTGAGATTCTCCGTAACGACATCAGTGACGCAGAGCAGGCGTTGCGCGAGCGCGTGGACCTCGCCGAAAGACTTCGTGAGCCCCATCTCCGGCTCGCGCGATTGGTATTTGATGGCAATTTTCTCGATCTTGTCGCGCCACATCTGGCTCTGTACTTTGGAGTAACTGCGCGTCAGCGTCGCACCGACGCGCTGTTTGGTGAGCAAATCGCCTTCCGCCGCATACGAACCGAGGTCCGCGACGTCAATCTTCATATCCTCCGCGTCAAGCGGGCGCTCCAGTCCCGTGCCTACCTGCCACGCGACGCTCGCGATAATCAGCACCACGCCAACTGCGAGTGCGCTTTGGAATCGGACGCTGACCTGCCGTGACATAAATGATCGAGATCCTGCGCTTGAGCTTGCGATAGCAATAGCTATGCCCGATCGGATCGGGTGTCGGTCATTTCAGCAAGCGCAAGTCTCTAATCCAGCATGCGCGCACGTCACGAAAGCCGCGCACGCCTTCAATGTGATGGCCCCCGCCAGTGACTGGAGCGTCGCAGTTGAACAAATGCTGCCACAAGGGCGACGCATCTGATCAAACGGGTGTCAGTGTGCTGCTGAGCTGAGGCGTGAGTTCGGGTTGTTTGGCGAGTCGGGTAACCATTTCGGCTATAGTGTTCGCTGATGGCGGGAAGTAGTGGGAGCCGGCGTGGACCATATCTTTGCCAGCCTGGGCATCTTTACCGACGTATCGCTCGTCATCATTTTGCTGCTGGCAATCGGACTCCACTCACGCTGGAATCGAAGGGCTGCCGCTGCTGGACCCGCCTTGCTGACCACGGTTGGGATTTTCTTTTGCTTTGCCGGCATCACGTGGGGCCTCGTCGACTTCGATCCACGCGATCTCAAAGACAGCGTTCCTCATCTGCTGCAGGGCATTCGCACGTCATTCTGGGCGTCCGTGTTCGGAATCGGCTGTGCTCTCACGATCAAACTGCGACTGCTGTTTTTCGGGGAGCCGGCTTTAGCTCTCTCTGGAGTACCGGCCGGCGCAACCATTGACGACCTGGTAGCGCAGCTACGCCGATTGGAGCGATCCGTTGCCGGAATCGACGACTCTGCCCTACTGGGCCAGGTGAAGCTCGCAAGAATCGACTCCAACGAACACCTCGAGGCACTGAATCGCTCCTTCCAACGTTTTGCGGACAACGTGGTCGAAGCAAATCTCGAAGCCCTCGTCCAGGCGCTGACGAAAATAGTGGGAGATTTCAACGTCAGTCTCAATGAACAGTTTGGGCAGAATTTCCAGAACCTGAACTCAGCCGTGGCAAAGCTCGTCATCTGGCAGAAGCAGTACGAGCAGCAGCTCAATTCGCTCATAGAGGAAGAGATAAGAACACGCAACAATCTGGCCGCCGCTGCTTTGAGTATCGGCACATTCGTCGACAAGGCATCCGGTTTCACTCCCACGCTTGAATGGTCGGAGCGCCTCGACACGACATTGCTGAATCTCATCGGCCTTTCCACCGATGCCGTCACGAGAACTCGGCAAATAGAGCTGAAAACGTCGGAGTTGACCAGAAAAGTCGAACAAGTCGCGCGAGTAAGCCAGGAGTGCTTGAGCTCTGTATCGAGAGCATCGACTCAACGGTCGACCGAGGAGCCGGCCGACAGCACCGACGGCGCCATCAGGCCGGCTGGGCACGCCAAAAAGCAGATGGTTGGAATCGACCGGCTTTGGAAAAAGAAGTAATTCAATTGGGGGTCTGAATGTCACCGAACAGCCTGGAATCTTCCAACTTCACTCCCGATGAGGCGCACTGGATTCCGTTGAGCGACTTGATGACCGGCCTCATGGTCATGTTTCTTCTGATCGCGGTAAGTTTCATGATGCACGTGGAAGCGGAGGCTTACAACGTCAGGCAAGTGGCAGTTGCGTACAGCAAGATCAAGGACGCGCTGTTTGAGGATCTGCGGGCCGAATTCAAAAACGATCTTCCGAAGTGGCAAGCCCAGATCATAAAGGAGGATCTCTCCATACGATTCACGGAGCCGGAAGTGCTGTTCGCGACCGGCAGCAGTGAGCTCAAGCCGGAGTTCAAAGCGATTCTATCCAGCTTTTTTCCCAGATACGTTCGCATCCTGACTTCCGCAAAGTACAAGGGCTCGATCAGCGAAGTTCGTATCGAGGGCCACACCTCATCCGGGTGGATTGGTGTTACAACACCCGAAGATGCCTATTTTCGCAACATGGAGCTTTCCCAGGCACGGACGCGCTCAACGCTCACGTATGCCTTGACCCTGGCGCAGGTCAACGACCAGCGTGATTGGTTACGCCGGAACGTGACAGCCAACGGCCTGTCCTCTTCGCACCCGGTAGTTGACGCAACTGGCGCGGAGGATGCGGCAAGATCGCGACGCGTTGAATTCAGGGTGAGGACGGATGCGGAAACCCGGATAGCGAAGATCATTGAAGTATCCAAGTAAGGCACTGCCGACCAGGATCGCGGCAGCAAAGCGCGTCTCATCGCGCTTACCGGATATGGTCAACCGGAGGATGTCCGCCGTGCACTGCGTATCCGCGGCGTAGCCGCTATCGCCGAGGGGCGCGCAGATTTCCGCGGCGACTCACCACGGCGACGCGGACGGCTCAGCAACACATCCTGTCAGACGGTCAACACCGACGCCAATTTAGCGTGCGGACTCCACGCTGCGACAGATCTACGAAGGGGTTCAATGCGACTCCTCGTGAGCGCAATGCTAGAGTGTCCGCAAGGTAGGGGGCTAGGCAATTCGAGCCGCGAAGTCAACTATGGCACTCAGTGACACGATTTACGTATTTGACATCGAGCTGGCGAACTCCGACACCGGAGTCTACGAGTCGTTGAGCTTGCGCGTAGCCCGTCATCCGTCCGAAACCGCCGAGCGCATGCTGACGCGGCTGTTCGCCTACTGCCTCGAGTACACGGAGGGCATCGCTCTTACGAATGGAATATCCGAGCCGGATGAGCCGGCGATCGCCATACGCGATCTGACTGGGGCACTGCAGGCGTGGATTGACGTCGGAGCGCCCGAACCGCCGCGCCTGCATCGTGCGAGCAAGGCCGCGCGACGCGTTGCAGTGTACGCACACAAAGACGCCGAGCAGCTCGCTGCGCGGCTCGGTGGAGAGCGGATTCACCGTATGGATGCGCTCGAACTGTATGCCATGGACTTCGAGTGGCTTTCGCACCTCGCCGAGCGACTCCAGCGCCGCACCACATTCACGCTGACAGTCTCTGAGCAACATCTCTACCTCTCACTCGGGGAAGAGACGCTGTCAGGCGTCATTCAGCGAATTCCCGTCGGTCGCTAGGCGCAACACTCAAGCTCGTCACCCCCGACACGA
>Ga0268266_10001089_pt1 | contig 34078 bp, 34 predicted proteins | sample KBSS13metaG_FD_190356 | JGI IMG/M metagenome (GOLD analysis project Ga0268266, IMG submission 190356) | Switchgrass rhizosphere microbial communities from Kellogg Biological Station, Michigan, USA - KBS S1-3 metaG (SPAdes) (version 2) | ecosystem: Host-associated > Plants > Roots > Rhizosphere...
CCGTTGAAATGAGCGCTCCGGGAGTGGCGCTCAAGGAGAAGCTTCTCGAGCTGGCGCAGCGTGCGATCCTGAGAACCGGGGCGGCCAGCGACAACACTTCTGTGGCAGCCCTGCGCTGGCTGGGCTAGCCTCCAGCGAATCATTCGCCAGGGGACTACACATGGGACGACCGAGTGGACGCGCGGCTGATGAGCTGCGGCGCGTAAGTTTCACACGTCGATTTGCGAAACACGCGGAAGGCTCGGTGCTGGTCGAGTTTGGTGACACGCACGTGCTGTGCACGGCGAGCGTCGAAGAGACGATTCCGCCATTCCTGCGCGGGAAGGGCCAGGGATGGGTCACGGCGGAATATGGAATGTTGCCTCGCTCCACTCACACCCGCACCGCGCGCGAAGCCGCGCGGGGTAAACAGACCGGCCGGACGCAGGAAATACAGCGTCTGATAGGCCGGTCGCTCCGTGCGGTAACGGATCTCAAGGCGCTCGGCGAACGCACCATCACACTTGATTGCGACGTCCTCCAAGCCGATGGCGGCACACGCACGGCGTCCATCACGGGAGGTTATATCGCGTTGGCGGAAGCCTGCGAGGCGTTGGTCAAGAAGCGGCTGATCCCGGCGAACCCGCTCCACGGGCAGATTGCTGCTATCTCGGTGGGCATTTGCGATGGCGTATCCGTGTTGGATCTGGACTACGCGGAGGACTCGCAGGCGGAAACCGACATGAACGTTGTCATGAACAACGGCGGCGCGTTCGTTGAGGTTCAGGGCACGGCCGAAGGGCACGCATTCCGCCGCCACGAGCTCGATGCGATGCTCAACCTCGCCGCGAGTGGTATCGGACAGCTGTTTGCGCTGCAACTGCAGGCGCTTGAGTAATGACCGCGCCTCTTGACCGGCGCGTAGCGCCGCTAAATGTAGCGGGTCGCTTCGACCCGCAGGAAAGGTGGGCGAAGCCCTTATGAGAGTGGTTCTCGCCACGGGCAATGTTGGCAAGCTGCGCGAAATGAGCGAGTTGCTCGCGCCGCTGGGCTTCGAGCTCGTCACGCAAAAAGAGCTGGGCATCGATGCGGCGGACGAAACCGGGACGACCTTCCTCGAAAACGCCTTGATCAAGGCGCGCCACGCTGCGCGGAAAGCGAAGCTACCCGCAATATCCGACGACTCCGGGATCGAGGTGGACGCCCTCGACGGCCGCCCCGGCGTGTACTCCGCGCGCTTCGCCGGCGAAAACGCCAGCGATCACGACAACCTGCGCAAACTGCTGATGGAGCTACACGACGTCCCGACCGAATTCCGCCAGGCGCGCTACCACTGCGTCATTGTGTTTGTTCGCGACGCCAACGATCGCGATCCGGTCGTGGCGCATGGCACCTGGGAAGGCCAGGTCGCCACCGAGCCCCGCGGCACGGGGGGCTTCGGTTATGACCCGATCTTTGTTCCCGCCGGAATGCACAACACCGCGGCGCAACTGGCCCCCGAGAAGAAAAACGAGCTCAGTCACCGGGGGCAGGCGCTGCGGGCGCTGGCGGCGGAACTCGCGCTCATCGGCCAGTCGTCCGCTTGAGGTCGTCCGACGCAAGATTCAGGCTTGCGGCGCGCGCATTTGCGCGCTCACAAGCGCCATCAGTAGTGCAAAGGCCCTCAGGTTGGTAGTACCTTCCGCCCCTTGATTCGCCCTCTCCGTCTTCAGGAATGACCCAGATACCCGTCCAGCCGCCGCCCGCACGACGCGGCAAGCTCTTCGTCATCGCCGCGCCATCGGGCGCGGGCAAAACCTCGCTCGTGAAAGCACTCCTCGAGCGGATGCCGGAGCTGCACGTGTCCATCTCGCATACGACGCGTAACAAGCGACCGACCGAGCAGGCCGGGAGAGAGTATTACTTCGTGAGCGTGCCGGAGTTCGAGGGGCTCGTTGCCCGCGGCCAATTCCTCGAGCACGCGCGCGTATTCGACAACTACTACGGCACGGCGCGGCAACCCGTGGAGGCGGAGCTGGCCAAAGGTCAGGACGTGGTGCTCGAAATCGACTGGCAGGGCGCGCAGCAGGTGCGCAAAGCGCTGCCCGAGTGTCAGACCATTTTCATTCTGCCGCCGTCCCGGCGAGCCCTCGAGGATCGCCTGCGCAACCGAGCGACCGATTCCAACGAGGTCATCGAGCGCCGGCTGCGGGACGCCGTGGGGGACATGACACACTGGCGCGAATTCGACTATGTCGTGGTGAACGACAATTTCGAGCATGCCGTCGGCGATCTCATCCGGATCGTTTCCGGCGACGGCGACAGCCTGCGCGCCGCGCGGCCGCAACTCCAGGCCTTGCTGGCAGAGCTATTGGTCTAAAGTCATCAGGGACGGCCACTGGCCCGAGTGGCCGATTATCGGGTATGATGACCGACCTTTCGCGCCAGCGGCGCGCCTCCTTTTTTGAAGATTGAGCCATGGCACGAATCACTGTCGAAGACTGTCTCGTAAACGTCGACAACCTCTTTCAGCTCGTCCTGCTGGCGGCGCAACGCGCCCGGCGCCTCGCCAATGGCGCTGAGCCCACGGTCGCCTGGGAGAACGACAAGCCGACCGTCGTCGCCCTGCGCGAGATTGCCGCGGGTAACGTGACTGTCGAGATGCTGCGTGAGCCGGAGCCGCCGGCCGAGCCCGCCGTACCCGAAATCGAAATGCAGTCCACGTTCCGCGCGCCGCAGTTCGGTCTCGGAGACTGACCGGGGCGCGTAGCCGGGGGCGCCCAGCCGAACCGCTCTACCCTTAAGATATGGACTACGCGTCTTCTCTCCTGGGACTGCTTCCCGGCGGAAGGCGCACTCCCGGGCTGAAAGAGCTGCTCGCGTCGGTCGGCACCTACCTTCCCGCGGAGCAGATCGCCCGCATCCGTGAGGCCGCCGAATTCGGCGCCTCCGCTCACAAAGGCCAGAAACGCCTCTCGGGTGAGCCCTACATCGCTCACCCGGTCGCCGCCGCGTCGATTCTCGCGGACCTGCACCTCGACGCTGACACCATCATTGCGGCGATCCTCCACGACGTCATCGAGGACACCCCGACGCCCAAGGATCAGCTGGCGGCGCGCTTCGGGGCCGACGTGGCGGAGCTCGTCGATGGCGTCACCAAACTCGACCAGATCAAGTTCAAGAGCCGCGAGGAAGCCCAGGCGGAGTCCTTCCGCAAAATGCTGCTCGCCATGGTGCGCGACCTGCGCGTCATCCTGGTGAAGCTCGCGGACCGCACTCACAACATGCGGACCATCGAGGCGATGGCACCGGTACGCCGGCGGGCCATTGCCCGCGAAACCCTCGAGATTTACGCCCCGATCGCCGAGCGCCTCGGCCTCTACAACATGAAACTGGAGCTCGAGGACCTCGGCTTCCAGGCGTTGTATCCCCGGCGCTACCTGGTTCTCGAGCGCGCTCTCAAGAAGGCGCGCGGCAACCAGAAAGAATTCCTCAAGAAGATTGAGCAACAGCTCAATGCGGCGCTGTTGAAGAACGGAATCCCGGCACGCGTCGAGACACGCGAGAAGCATCTCTACAGCATCTACAACAAGATGCGCCGCAAGCGAGCAATCCTCAATGAGATCGTGGACGTTTACGGCATCCGCGTCATCGTCGACAAGCCGGATACGTGTTATCGCACCCTCGGTATCGTACACGCGGTATTCAAACCGATGCCGGGCCGCTTCAAGGATTACATCGCGATCCCACGCGTGAACGGCTACCAGTCGTTGCATACGACGCTGTTTGGTCCGAATGGCGTGCCGATCGAAGTGCAGATCCGCACGGAAGACATGCATCGCGTCGCCGAAGCGGGCATCGCCGCGCACTGGAAGTACAAGAGCGGCGAAGCCGCGGCCGATTCCATGCAACAGGCGCGCACCCGCGAATGGCTCTCCAACCTGGTCGAGCTGCAGGAAGATGGCACGTCAGAGGAATTCCTGGAGAGTGTCAAAGTCGACCTGTTCCCGGACAAGGTGTATGTCTTCACGCCGAAGGGAACGATCCTCCGCCTGCCCAGTGGCGCGACGGTCGTCGACTTCGCGTACTCCGTGCACACCGACATCGGTAACCGCTGTGTCGCTGCGAAGGTCGATCGCCGCCTCACACCCTTGCGGACCGTGCTGCGCAACGGTCAAACGGTTGAGATCATCACCGCCAAGGGTGCGATGCCCAACCCATCGTGGGTGAACTTCGTCGTCACCGCGAAGGCCCGCAACGCGATCCGCCACTATCTGAAGAGCCTGCGCCGCACGGAAGCGATTGCCCTCGGACAGCGGCTTCTCAACCAGGCGCTCGGAGAATTCCGAGTGTCGCTCGACGATGTGAATCCCGACCTGCAGCGCGCCGCGCTGGGCGAGCTCGGCATGAAGGATCTCGACGAGCTGTATGAAAAGATCGGCCTCGGTGAACGACTGGCGCCCTTGGTGGCGCGCCGTCTGCTGCCGAGCGGCCAGAGCCAGGGGCAAGCCGGAGGCGCGGTCGAAGGGGCCGAGGACGGCAGCTCGATCAGCGCGCCGCTGCCGCTCGCGATCGCGGGTACGGAAGGACTGCTGGTTACCTACGCACGGTGTTGCTTCCCGATTCCCTACGATCCGATCTTTGCCTTCCTGTCAGCGGGTCGCGGCGTCGTCATTCACCGCGAGAATTGCGTGAACGTGGAGGACTACCGCAAGCATCCGGAAAAATGGCTGCCCGTGAGCTGGCAGACCACCCCGGACCGGGAGTTCAGCTCGGAGATCCGGGTGTACGTGGCGAACCGCACCGGTGTGCTCGCGGCCGTCGCCGCCGCGATCGCCAGCACCGAAACCAACATCGACCACGTTTCGATCGACGAGCAGGACAGCGACGCCTCGATTTTGACTTTCGAGCTCCGTGTTCGCGACCGTAAGCACCTGGCGCACATCGTGCGAGTGATCCGGCGCATGCCCGACGTAACACGCGTCACACGCACGATCGCCGCGCATGCGCACACCCGCAGCGTACGGGGTGAGCCGGTACGCGGCGAGCAGGAAGCCGACGGCTCCGACCCTGTTGACGAGAATCCTGAGTAACCTTTCTTGAGGATCCATTCCCATGAGCCGCCAGACCATCCAGACCTCTAACGCTCCGCAGGCTATCGGCCCCTACTCCCAGGCGGTCCGGGCGGGCGACACGGTGTATCTGTCGGGTCAGATTCCGCTCGACCCCGCCACCATGCAACTGGTCAGCGGCGACATCGAGGCGGAAATCCACCAGGTGTTCAAGAATCTCAAAGCCGTTGCCGAAGCCGCGGGTGGCTCGCTCGCCAAGGCGGTAAAGGTCAATGTGTTCCTCACCGACCTCGGCCATTTCGCGAAGGTCAACGAGATCATGGCGACCTACTGCACGCAGCCTTTCCCGGCACGCGCGGCGGTTGGCGTAGCGCAGCTTCCGCGCGGGGCGCGAGTCGAGATCGAGTGCGTTTTGTATCTTGGCTGAAGGTGCCGCCAGCCGTGTCGTGAGCACACCGCGGGAGCAGCGGCCGATCACCGCCTTGCGCGGTGTCGGTGAAGCGCTGGCGGAAAAGCTCCAGCGGCTTGGTGTCACGCAGGTGCAGGACCTGCTGTTCCTTCTGCCCTTGCGCTATGAAGACCGCACGCGCGTCTGGCAAATCGGTGCGCTCCTGCCGGGTGTGCGGGCCGCCGTCGAAGGTGAGATCCAACTCACCGAGGTCACCTACCGGCGCCGGCGCCAGCTGCTATGCCGCATTTCCGATGGCTCGGGCTTCCTGACCCTGCGGTTCTTCTATTTCTCCGCGGCCCAACAGAACGGCCTTGCGCGCGGCCAGCGTATCCGCTGTTTCGGTGAGGTTCGTCGCGGGCCCTCGGGACTGGAGATCGTCCATCCTGAGTATCGCCGCGTGCGCGCTGACGACCCGGAGTCCGAGGCTCTCGAAGAAACGCTGACGCCCGTCTACCCTCTTACCGAGGGCGTACCGCAAGGACGACTGCGGGCGCTCATCAACGAGGCTCTTCGGGAGCTCGAGACTTCGGCCGTTCGCGACTGGATTCCGGCGCACGTGATCGCGCAGTTGGGGCTTCCCACGCTTAAGGACGCGATTACCTACATGCACCGTCCGCCTCGCGAGGCGGAATTGGACGAGCTCGCGGCAGGCCGGCACCCCGCGCAGCGGCGGCTCGCGTTCGAGGAGCTTCTCGCTCACCATCTGAGCCTCAAACTCCTCAAGCGCGCGGCGAAGACCGATCCCGCGCCCGTACTGCAGGATGACGCGGGGTTGGAGGCGCAGTTCATCCAGGCGCTCCCCTTCAAACTGACCAAGGCACAAGCCCGGGCGCTGAACGATGTCGATGCCGATCTGAAGGCACAACTGCCGATGGTTCGTCTCGTGCAAGGGGATGTAGGTTGCGGCAAGACCGTTGTAGCCGCTGCCGCTGCGGCACGTGCTGCGGGCAGCGGGATGCAAGCAGCACTGATGGCGCCCACGGAGTTATTGGCGGAGCAACACTGGCGCAACTTTCGCGATTGGTTCAAACCGCTCGGCCTGACCGTGGCGCTGCTGTCCGGCTCACAGCCGGCGCGGACCCGGCGTAGCGCCTTCGAGGCGATCGCGTCGGGAGAAATCCGCGTGGTCGTCGGAACTCACGCACTGTTCCAGGACGGTGTTGACTTCGCGAACCTCGCCCTCGTCATCGTCGACGAGCAGCACCGCTTCGGTGTGCAACAGCGCTTGCGTCTGCAGGAAAAGGGGCAGAAGCAGGGACGTATCCCGCACCAGCTCATCATGACCGCGACGCCGATTCCGCGCACGCTGGCCATGACCGCCTATGCTGACCTCGACATCTCCGTCATCGACGAACTGCCCCCGGGACGCACTCCGATCACCACGGTGGTCGTGCCGGAGCAGCGGCGCGATGAAGTCGTCATGCGGATCGTCCAGGCCTGCAAGGCGGGGCGGCAAGCGTATTGGGTCTGCCCGCTGATCGAGGAGTCGGAGGAGATGCGCTCGCAGGCCGCGGAAGAAACGGCTGCGGCACTTGCAGAGGCATTGCCCGGCATCCGCGTGGGCCTGGTCCATGGGCGCATGCCGTCGGCGAAGAAAGACGAGGCTATGCTCGCCTTCAAAGAGGGCAAAATCCAACTTCTGGTCGCCACGACGGTGATCGAGGTCGGTGTGGACGTACCGAACGCTACGCTCATGGCCATCGAGAACGCCGAACGCATGGGACTCGCGCAACTCCACCAGCTTCGCGGCCGGGTGGGACGTGGGTCCGAGGCGAGTACCTGTGTGCTGTTATATCGTGCGCCGCTGTCGCAGCTCGCACGCGAGCGTCTGAAGGTGATTCGGGAGACCAACGATGGCTTCGAGATCGCACGCCGCGATCTGGAACTGCGCGGCCCCGGGGAACTGCTCGGCACACGTCAGACGGGCCTGGCGCAAATGCGGGTCGCGGACCTCATGCGGGACGCCGACCTGTTGCCGCGCGTTCAGGAGACGGCAGAGCTGCTCCTCGACTCGCACACGGATAATATTGCGGCACTCGCGGCCCGGTGGATCGGGTCGGGAGAGCGTTATGGACGCGTGGGGTAGATGAATGGCCGCGGTCGCACCGGAACTTCACGGCACTGAGGCACGGCCTCCGGAAGCTCCATTTCTGTATCGCCTGCAGCGGCGTATCGAGGAATACGCGCTGCTCGCGCGTCTGGATCGCCCCATCGGAACGTGGCTGCTGCTGTGGCCCGCGCTATGGGCTCTCTGGATTGCCGGTGCCGGACGGCCGCATCCGAAGGTCCTTGGGGTCTTCATAGCAGGCACCTTCGTCATGCGCGCGGCGGGATGCGTGATCAACGATTTCGCCGATCGCAACATCGACCCCCACGTGCGGCGTACGCGCGATCGGCCGCTCGCCGCCCGCCGCGCGTCCCCTCGCGAGGCGCTTTATCTTTTCGCGCTCCTCGTCACGATCGCTCTATATCTCGTTACCCGGCTCGATCTGCTGACGATCAAGTTAGCCTTCATCGGTGCTGCCCTGACGGTGTCCTATCCGTTCGTGAAGCGCGTCTTCCCGATGCCCCAGCTGTACCTTGGGATCTCCTTCGGTGGCTGGAGCGTTCCGATGGCTTTCGCCGCGGAAAGTGGCGCCGTGCCGCGCGTGGCGTGGGTTTTGTACATTGCGGCGGTCATGTGGGCCGCGATTTACGACACGATGTATGCGATGGTGGATCGCGAGGACGACCTGAAGGTCGGCGTCAAGTCGAGCGCCATCCTGTTCGCCGACATGGACAAGCTCCTGATCGGTGTCATGCAGGCAATGATGCTGTTCGCGCTGGTGCTGGCTGGCCGCAGCATGCACTTTGGCGAGTGGTACGACGCCGGTATCGTGGCCGCGGCGGGGTTGTTCCTGTATCAGCAGTGGCTGATTCGCAAACGCGAACCGGCGGGATGCCTCAAGGCGTTCTTGAACAACCAGTATGTCGGGATGGTCATTTTCGTCGGCATTCTGCTGCAGTACCTCTACGGGTGAAGAACCAGCCCTTCCGTGAGCGCCTCCGTTTTGCCTTGGCCGGTTTGAGGCACGCGGCGCGCGCCGAGAACAGCGTCCGAACTCAGATCGGCATTTTCGTGGTGGTCATGGTGGCCATGGCCATCCTGCGACCCGGGCTCGTGTGGTGGGGCCTGGTGCTGCTGGCGAGTGCCGGGGTGCTGGCAGCAGAACTGTTGAACACCGCGATCGAGCACCTCGTGGATCATCTGCATCCCGAGATCCACCCGAGTATCCGAATCGTGAAGGACTGCGCCGCCGCCGCGGTCTTCGTGGCCGTGCTGGGGGCGGTTGCCGTGGGAATCGCGCTGGTCGTGCACTGGTTGATCATAAAATAACCAATTGTCGACTCGATGGCGGGGTAGTCGTTGACATTGGCCCCTGCGGTGCGGAATATCGGCGCGCCGCATCCACTGGAATAATTGCGTATGAGCTCCGCCTCCCTGGGATCGATCCGTCACGACTGGACACTGGCCGAGGTCGAGGCGCTCTTCGCCCTCCCGTTCATGGACCTCGTCTTTCACGCGCAGCGGGTCCATCGCGCGAACCACGAGCCGAACACGGTGCAGACCAGCACGCTGCTGTCCATCAAGACGGGCGCCTGCCCTGAGGACTGCGCGTACTGCCCGCAGAGCGTTCACTATGACACGGGGCTGGAGCGGGAAACGCTCATGGAAATCGCAGCGGTTCGCGAGAGCGCGCAGCGCGCACGCGCGGCCGGCGCTACGCGCTTTTGTATGGGCGCTGCCTATCGCTCGCCGAAAGCGAAAGACATCGCCGTAATCGCGCAGATGATCCGCGAGGTCCGTGCCGCGGGCCTCGAGACTTGCGCGACATTAGGTATGTTGACGCCGGATCAGGCGCGTGAGCTCAAAGAAGCCGGTCTCGACTACTACAACCACAATATCGACACCTCGCCAGAATACTACGGCGAGATCATCACGACACGGACCTACCAGGATCGGCTCGACACTCTCGAAGCGGTGCGCGACGTCGGTATGAAGGTGTGTTGTGGCGGTATCGTCGGATTGGGCGAATCATCGACCGATCGCGCGAGTATGCTGGTGACACTGGCGAACCTCCCGGAGCACCCGGAAAGCGTGCCGATCAACCAACTCGTCCGCGTTGCGGGTACGCCCCTGGAGCGTGCGACCGATGTCGACCCGTTTGATTTCGTGCGCACCATCGCGGTCGCGCGATTGCTCATGCCGCGCTCACACGTTCGCTTGTCCGCCGGCCGGCAGTCGATGACCGACGAGATGCAGGCGCTGTGCTTTCTGGCCGGCGCGAATTCCATTTTCTACGGTGAGAAGCTCCTGACGACGGGCAACCCGGATGTCGAGCGCGATCGCCAACTGTTTACGCGACTCGGACTGCAGCCGGAGCAACTGCCGTTAGAGCGAGCGCACGTCGCCCATGAAGAAACGGTCGCTTGATGGCGTACTCGCGGAGCTCGACCGGCAGCACCTGACACGCCGGCGCACGACGGTCGACGGATTTGCAGAGCCGGGCAGTCGGCTCGTTACTACGGTCGGCGGGCGGACGCTCATCGACTTCAGTAGCAACGACTACCTGGGGCTCGCGCATCACCCCGCCCTTGCGGCTGCGATGAGTGAGTGCGCCTCGCGAACAGGTGCGGGAAGCGGCGCATCCCACCTCGTCACGGGTCATGGCATCGAGCACGAGCGCCTCGAAGCAGAACTCGCCGCCTTTACCGGCCGTGAGCGCGCACTGTTGTTTTCCACAGGCTATATGGCCAACGTCGGGGTCATCGCTGCTCTGGCGGACCGTGGCGAGTTGGTGCTTCTGGACCGTCTCAGCCATGCGTCGATCATTGACGGTACGGTGTTGTCGGGGGCTCGTTTCAAGCGCTATACCCATGCCGACGCCGACGCGGCCGGCCGCATTCTCAGCGACAATCCGGATGAGAGCGTGCTGGTAGCGACTGACGGAGTCTTCAGTATGGATGGCGACATCGCGCCTCTCTCGCGGCTCGCGAAGGCCGCCCGAACACACAACGCATGGCTCGTCGTGGACGACGCACACGGGATCGGCGTCCTCGGCAAGAAGGGACGCGGCGCGACCGAAGAGTTGAGCTCGGAGGATGTGCCGGTGTTGATCGGAACACTCGGCAAAGCCTTCGGTTCGTTCGGCGCCTTTGTTGCGGGCTCACGCGACCTCATTGATTTTCTGATTCAAAGAGCGCGCTCCTATATTTACACCACGGCACTGCCGCAGCCGGTCGCCGCGGCGACCCGCAAGGCGCTGGAGATGTCCCAACGGGAGTCATGGCGCCGCGAGCGGGTGCTCGCACTGACGGCCAGATTCCGCGAGGGCGCCCGCGAGATCGGGCTGCCCCTGATGGATTCCAACACGCCGATTCAGCCGCTCCTGCTCGGAAGCTCCGCGGCCGCCTTGCAGGCCCAGGCGGAACTGCTCGAAGCGGGTTTCAGGGTCGTAGCGATTCGCGCGCCTACGGTGGCGAAGGGCAGCGAACGGCTGCGGATCACGCTGTCCGCCGCACATACCGAGGAGCAGGTCGATGCGCTCATCGCCCGACTGGGGCAAATTCAACTCGCGCGTTCAGACAAACGGATGGGTTTTGCCGAATGAGTGACCTTTATGTGGAGATGCGCGGCAGCGGACCGGACCTCGTGCTCCTGCACGGTTGGGGACTCAACCTGCGGGTGTGGGACGGGTTGACCCGTGAGCTGTCGAAGTCGTTTCGTGTCATCGCGGTAGATCTGCCCGGTCACGGTCGCAGCTCGTGGAATCCGAAGGCGCGGACACCCGCGGAGCAAGCCTGGCAGGTGCACGCCACGCTGGCGTCGCGATCGGATCGGTACTCGCTGTTGGGTTGGTCCATGGGTGGCCAGATCGCGATCGACCTGGCGGCGGCTATGTCGGGAAGCGTGGAGCGTCTCGTCCTCGTAGCCACGACACCGCGCTTTGCCGCCACCGAGGATTGGCCGTACGGCATGCCGGCCTCGTCGTTGGAGAAGCTCGCTACCCAACTGCGCACGAACTACAAGCGCACGGTCAGTGAATTTCTCGAGCTCCAGGTGCGTGGCAGTGCTGCCAGTGACAAAGTGCTCGCCGAGTTGCACTCGTCGTTGTTTTCGCACGGCGAGGCCCATCCCAAGGCGCTGGTCGCCGGGCTCAATACGCTGAAGAACAGCGACTTGCGCTCGATGTTGAGTCTGGTTCGCGCGCCCACTCTGGTCATTGCGGGGCAATACGACCGCGTCACGCTGCCCGCTGCCTCGCATGCGATGGCCGACGCGTTACCCAACGCCCGCTATGTCGAGTTCCGGCGCGCGGCGCATGCGCCATTCTTGTCGCATACAGCCGAGTTCGCTGCGCTGGTGACCGAGTTCCTGCGCGGCGACAAAGCCGTGTTGCAGGATGAGGGCATCGCGGCGGAGCGCATTCTGAAGACTGCTGGCTTCGGTGCCGCAGACCCCCCGCTGGCGGAGGAAGTGACGCACAAGCGTTCGCAGGCATCCTAGTGACTACTGACGAATCCACAGCAGCCCGGGGGACCCATGGGCCAGTCTTTCGTCTCGCACGGCAGGAGGTACAGGCATCGTTCGATCGCGCGAGCGCGACCTATGAGGCGGCAGCCGTGTTGCAGGCTCGGGTGAGCAACGAGCTTCTCGAGCGGCTGGTGCCGTTCGACTTCAAACCCGCCGTGGTCGTCGACCTGGGCGCCGGCACGGGCCGCATGACGGGAGAGCTCAAGAAGCGCTATCGCCGGTCGCTGGTCGTCGCCATCGACCTGGCTCCCGGGATGCTCCAGGAAGCGCGACGCCATCAACAGTTCCTGCGTCGTTTCGAACGCGTATGCGGGGATGCGATGCGCCTGCCGCTCGCCGACGCCAGCGTGGATGTCATCGTCAGCAGCTTGATGCTGCAATGGTGCGATCCGCCAGACCAGGCGTTTGCCGAGATCCGAAGGGTTCTCAAACCGGACGGCTTCGTCGCTTTCAGCACTTTCGGACCCGACACGCTGCGCGAGTTACGCAGCGCCTGGGCCGAAGCGGATGGGGTCGGCGGGGTGGAACAGACTTACAACCATGTCAATCACTTCACCGACATGCATGACGTGGGCGATGCCGTCGTACGCGCGGGGCTCTCCGAGCCGGTGTTGGATGTTGATCGCGTCCAGCTCACGTACCCGGATGCCATGGCGTTGATGAGGGACTTGAAAGCCATCGGCGCGCATAACGTCACCGCGGGTCGCCCGCGTGGGCTCGTCGGGCGGGCACGGATGCAGCGCATGCAACAGGCCTACGAGACCTTCCGACGCGACGGACGCCTGCCGGCTACTTACGAGGTCGTGTACGGAGTGGCGTGGGGCGGCGCGGGGCGTCCCGCCAGCGGTATGGTCGGCGGAGAAGCTCGCATTGCGCCTGGATCGATCAGACGGAGCAGCAGGTGAACACGAGAGGTGTCTTCATTACGGGAACGGACACGGGCGTCGGCAAGACAGTCGTTGCGACCGGGCTGGTCCGTGGGCTCGTTGCGCAAGGGCAACGTGTGGCGGTGATGAAGCCGGTAGCCTCCGGATCCGAACGCACCAGTGAAGGCCTCCGGAACGAGGATGCGCTGGCCCTCATCGCGGTCTCGAACGTGCCTGCGCCCTACGGAATCGTCAACCCGTATTGCTTCGAGCCGCCAATATCGCCGCACATCGCCGCAGATGAGGCTGGGATCCGGGTCGATTTGGCGCAGATTCGGCGTAGTTTCGAGTCCTTGGCGGACCGATCCGACTGGATCGTGGCCGAAGGGGCGGGGGGCTGGCTCGCCCCGATCGGGGCTGCGACGAGCATCCGCGACCTGGCCCAGGCGCTGCATCTACCCGTCGTAATGGTGGTGGGGCTGCGGCTCGGATGTATCAATCACGCGCTGCTGACGAAGCTTGCTATCGAGTCGCACGGCGCTCACTTCGCCGGTTGGGTGGCGAACACGATCGATCCGGCGATGGCGCGCCGCGCTGAAAATCTCGAGACCCTGGCCAGGCTGATCGGCGAGCCACCGCTGGCGATCGTGCCGCCACTGACGCTGGAATCGCCACCCTTGCAGCTTGGCGATGCGGTCACCCAGCTACGCGCGGCGTTCGGGAAATAGGGCACTTCGACCACCCGCGGCACACCGTGCAGGAGCCTGTCTGAGTAATGCTCGCCGTCACGAGGGGCGGCCGCAGTAGGCGCAGCATTATTCAGACAGGCTCCTGGTGGCCGGGAACCGCCACGGTGCTTCTCGCTTGGTAGATAATGACTGTACTATTAGCCGTTTGGCCGTACTAATACTGTTCGATGATCGCCTTGGCTAAAGCGACTGCAGGGCACGGGCCGCTGCGCATCGAGATCTGCCCCAACTGCTCGTTGAGCGTGCGGGGCGCGGTGATGTTTTTTGGGAGCCTGTGCTTCGTATCCTTCTCGATCGCGGCAATGCTGGCCGTGCTGGGCTTCTGGCCCGTGCTGCCTTTTGCCGGGCTGGAAATGCTGGGATTGGCGTGGGCGCTGCGAGTGAGCCTGCAGCGTCGATTCCACCGCCAGACTATTACCGTCACGGACGCTGACGTGAGCGTGGAGTCGCGTGACAGGATCAATTGCTCACAAGTCGTGTTCCCCCGTCATTGGGCGCAGGTTAAACTTCGCCGCCCCGCGTCGCGCTTGCATCCGAGCCGGCTCACTATCGAGTCGCACGGCCGTCAATGCGAGCTGGGCAGCTTCCTCACGGAAGCCGAGCGGCGGGGACTCGCACTGCGGCTGCAGCGTCTGGTCGGCCGCATCAATGAGTCGCCCTCGTTGTAGGGCGTACGAAAGGTCCGCTTTCGAAGAAATGCGCCGTGCCCGGATGGTCCGGGTGCGCGCTGTAAGGCACGTAATGATGATTCGCGCAAAAAACGCACAACTGTCCAACAAGCTCGCAGCCATCGTCTCGTCTCTGGGTCTGTCCCTGGCGTGCGCCCTACCCGCTCATGCCGAGTCCGAGTCGGGCTGGAGCCTGCTCAACATGACTCAGGGAGTCACGGATATCAGCCGTGAGATCTACAGCCTCCACATGGAGATCTTCTGGATCTGCGTCATCATTGGCGTGATCGTCTTCGGTGCGATGATCTACTCGATCGTCACGTTCCGGAAATCCAAGGGCGCCGTGGCGGACGTGACCCTCGTCCATAACACGACGGTGGAGCTGATCTGGACGGCCGTGCCGGTCGCGATCCTCGTCTTCATGGCGGTACCGGCCGCGAAGACCCTCATCAAAATCGAGGACGTCACCAAGACGGACCTCAGTATCAAGGTCACCGGCTTCCAGTGGGGCTGGCAGTACGATTACCTCGACAGTGGTGTGTCCTTCTTCTCGCACCTCGACCGCAAGAGCAACACCGCGCGCGAGCTCGCCTCCGGCATCGATCCGAACACAGTCGATCACTACCTGCTGAACGTGGACAAGCCCCTGGTCGTTCCCGTCGGTAGCAAGGTCCGGCTGCTCCTCACGGGCGCGGATGTCATTCACTCCTGGTGGGTGCCTGCCTTCGGCGTAAAGAAAGACGCTATCCCGGGCTTCATCAACGAAGCCTGGTTCAAGGTCGACACCGACAAGCCCGGCCTCTACCGCGGCCAGTGCGCCGAGCTGTGCGGCCGTGATCACGGATTCATGCCCATCGTCGTCGACGTCCGTTCTAGAGAAGACTTCGACGCGTGGGTGAAGGCTCAGGCCGCCGAGCAGAAACAGGCCGCGACGCCGGGCGCGGCTCCGGCGCAGGTCGCAGCCACCGCGTCGACTACGGGCTGAACGACTACAGACGCAACACGCCCGGGCACGCATAGTCCCTTTTTCCAACTTCGCACTTTTCGCACTTGAGAGAACAGAACATGGCCGAGCAGCACGCACACGCCACCGAGCACGCCGATCACGACCATAAGCCGCACGGCTGGCGTCGCTGGGTCTATGCGACGAACCACAAGGACATCGGCACGATGTACCTGGTGTTCGCCTGCTTGATGTTTTTCATCGGCGGCGCGATGGCCATGGTCATCCGCCTCGAGCTGTTCAAGCCGGGTATGCAGATCGTCGACCCGCAGTTGTTCAATTCCATGACCACGATGCACGCGCTGATGATGATCTTCGGCGCCGTCATGCCGGCGTGGACGGGGCTCGCGAACTGGATGGTGCCGCTACAGGTGGGCGCGCCCGACATGGCGCTGCCGCGGTTGAACAACTTCAGCTTCTGGATCCTGCCGTTCGCGTTCTTCCTGCTGCTGTCGTCGCTGTTCGTTCCGGGCGGTGCGCCGGCGGGCGGCTGGACGATGTACCCGCCGCTGGTGCTGCAGAACGGCGCGTCCTTCCCGATGTTGATTTTCTCGATTCACATGATGGGCGTCTCCTCGATCCTGGGCGCCATCAATGTCGTCGTCACGATCATGAACCTGCGCGCGCCTGGCATGAGCCTGCTGCGCATGCCGCTGTTCGTGTGGACGTGGCTCATCACCGCCTATCTCCTCATCGCCGTGATGCCGGTGCTCGCGGGCGCGGTGACGATGCTGCTGACGGACCACTTCTTCGGCACGACGTTCTTCACCGCGGCCGGCGGTGGTGACCCCGTGATGTTCCAGCACATCTTCTGGTTCTTCGGGCATCCCGAGGTGTACATCCTCATCCTGCCGGCCTTTGGAGTCGTCTCGGAAATCATTCCGACGTTCTCGCGCAAGCCGCTCTTCGGCTACGAGGCGATGGTGTACGCGACGGCCTCGATCGCTTTCCTCTCCTTCATCGTGTGGGCGCACCACATGTTCACGGTCGGCATGCCGCTCGCCGCTGAGCTCTTTTTCATGCTCTCGACGATGCTCATCGCGATCCCGACCGGCGTGAAGGTCTTCAACTGGACGACCACCATGTACAAGGGCTCGCTCACCTTCGAGCCCCCGATGCTGTTCGCACTCGCCTTCCTGTTCCTGTTCACGATCGGCGGCTTCTCGGGCCTGATGCTCGCGATCGTGCCCGCCGACTACCAGTACCAGGACACCTACTTCGTGGTGGCGCACTTCCACTACGTGCTCGTGCCGGGCGCGATCTTCGGCATCATGGCCGGCGTGTATTACTGGCTGCCGAAGTGGGTCGGCAACATGTACGACATGACCCTGGCCAAGTGGCACTTCTGGCTTTCCACCATCTTTGTGAACGTGCTGTTCTTCCCGCAGCACTTCCTCGGTCTCGCCGGCATGCCGCGCCGTATTCCGGACTACGCAGTGCAGTTCACCGACTGGAACATGGTGTCCTCGATCGGCGGCTTCGGCTTCGGTCTGTCGCAGCTGCTCTTCCCGTACCTCATCTGGAAGTGCGTGAAGTCCGGTCAGCGCGTCACCAGCAACAAGGTTTGGGAAGGCGCGCACGGCCTCGAGTGGGAGCTCCCCTCGCCGGCGCCGTATCACTCGTGGCAGGAGCCCCCGTCGGATGCGGTCATCGCCCGGGGCGCGTTTCATTAAACGATGAGTACTGTGTTGGCTCAGCAGGACGATGAAGCAGAGAAGCGCAAGCGCGGGGTCCGACGCACGGCCATCGTGTTCGGGCTCATTGCCTTGTTCTTCTATGTGGGCTTCATCGTTCTGACAGTCGTAAGAGCTTCAAAATGAGAAGGCCCTCTGATCGGCGCGCAGCGCCGCTAGATTCAGCGGGTCGCTTCGACCTGCAGGAAAGTTGGCCGAAGGCCTAACATGAGTGACCGCAAGCGCGCAAACCTGGTGATGACCTGGAAGCTGGTGGCGATTGCCGTCGGCGCTTTCGGGTTTGGTTTCGCGCTCGTGCCGCTCTATAACGTGCTGTGCTCGGTGACCGGTTACGGGGATGCCAGCAAGCTGCTGCAGAAAGTGAAATTGGATACTTCCGAGCAGTCCGATCCCAACCGCACGGTCACCATCGAGTTCATGACGACCGTAGCGAGTGCCGGCAGTTGGGATTTCCGCCCGGTGAAGCGGACCATCGAGGTCCACCCCGGACAGCTCTATTCTGCCGACTTCATCGCGCACAATCTGACGGGACACGAGAGCACGGCGAACGCCGTGCCCGATATCGCTCCGTCGCAGACGGCGGCGTGGTTCCACAAGACCGAATGTTTCTGCTTCGCACCGCAACACTTCGCGCTCAACGAGGAGCGCAGGATGCCGGTGCGCTTCTTCGTCGATCCGGCGTTACCCAAGCACATCGACCGGATCACGTTGAACTACACGTTTTATGATGAATCGTCCCGCGTAAAGACCGCGGCGCGCTAACGGGAAAGATCCTGAATTACTGAGAATAATGGCAATGGCAAACGCACACGCCTCCGACAGCAGTCACTATTTCGTACCCCACGACAGCCCGTGGCCGATCCGGGGTTCCGTCGCGCTGTTCGCCATCATGGCCGGTGCGGTCTCGTTCTTTAACGACTGGGCTGGCGGCTGGGCCTTCCTGCCGGGTGTCATCCTGCTCGCGTACATGTTCTTCGGTTGGTTCTCCACCGTCATCGGCGAGAACCAGCAGGGCATCTACAACGACCAGGTGGATCGCTCCTTCCGCATGGGAATGATGTGGTTCATCTTCTCCGAGGTCATGTTCTTCGCCGCCTTCTTCGGCGCGCTCTTTTATGCGCGCACGCTGTCGATTCCGTGGCTCGGCGGGCAGGGCGTGAAGGTATTCACCAACTTCCTGCTGTGGCCGCAGTTCGACGCCACCTGGCCCACCAATGGTCCCGGACACGTCGGTGGTCATGCTGACTCGACATTTGGCGTGATTCCGGCCATCGGCATTCCGATGTTGAACACCGCCATCCTGCTGACGAGCGGTCTGACCATCACGGTCGCCCACCACGCGTTGCGCGCTGGTAAGCGCGGCACCTTGACGCTGTTCCTCGCTCTGACCTTCCTTCTGGGTTTCACGTTCGTGGGCTTCCAGGCGCACGAGTACGGCGAGGCCTACAAGGAGCTGGGCCTGAAGCTCTCCACGGGCATCTACGGCTCGACATTCTTCATGCTCACCGGCTTCCACGGTCTGCACGTGACGGTCGGCGCGATCATGCTGCTCGTCATCTGGTTCCGTGTGTTGAATGGCCACTTCACGCCGCGCAAGCACTTCGCCTTCGAGGCGGTTGCCTGGTACTGGCACTTCGTCGACGTCGTGTGGCTCGGCCTGTTTATTTTCGTGTACTGGCTCTAAATGACGGCCTACCCCGTCACCGGCGACGCGAGCGTCAGCGCACGTACCCGGGGGCGGGCTGCAGGCCATGGGGCTGGATCAGCCCCATGTACCAGGCAAGTATGAGCAGCGCCAGAAGCGCTAGCGACAGCGAAATCCGGATCGTCAGCGCGCGGGCCATTTTGCGCGAGTCTTCTTCGCTACTGCTGCGCGACAGGTGGCGCAGGGCGGAGGCCAGGCTCACCACGATGGCAATGAGCATCACGATGACGAGCGGCCGGACCAAGGGTTGCAGTTCCATCATGCCGCCCAGTGTAACGCCAGTGTGCTGCGCAGGCCGCCAAAGGGCCGTAGGCCGCGGTGCTTTTCTTGAAGCATCGCCCTTGGGCGGGCGGCAACGAAGCCTATGTCCGAAAAAGGGCTGGCCCATTTCGGGCCGAAGGCCACTTTTTCCAAATTGAATAGGCTGGGGGCGTTTTGAGCAACTCCCATTCCCATGGGCTCGTGCCCCCGGAGCCGCACATGAAACGGGGGTTCGCCCCGCCCTGGCCGGTGACCGTCGGCGCCGTGCTGTTGTGTGTGCTGTTTGTCCGGCTCGGATTCTGGCAGTGGGATAGAGGAAACATCCGCCAGGAGCAGTGGTCGAAGTTCTCCAGCGGTGCCGGTGAAGCTGTCGCCCTGGGCGCGCGTAGCCTCGCGGAGGTCCCGCGGTTCCAACGGGTGACCGTCGTCGGGCGCTTCGAGCCGGAGCACCAGTTTCTGCTGGATAACCGGACCAACAATGGCAACCCGGGATACGAGGTGCTGACGCCTTTCGACCGGCCCAACGGACGCACGGTCCTGGTGGATCGCGGCTGGGTGCCCTTTACGGGCTCCCGGGCCCGCCTTCCGGACGTGTCTTTGACGATGACCGGACCGATGAACCTGGTCGGGCGCGCGGACGACCTGCCGAGCGCAGGCCTGGAGTTGGGTCGTGCGCCGCCGCCGCGGGAGGGTGGATGGCCGAAGGTGACGAGCTACCCGAGCATGAGTGAGTTGAGTACAGCATTGGGGGGCCGGACATTGGAGCCGCGCATCGTCCTGCTCGATCCGAAGGAGCCGGACGGTTACGTACGCGAGTGGCATCCCCCGGGAATGCAGCCGGTGCGGCATTGGTCCTATGCCGTGCAATGGTGGTGCTTTGCCGTGGCGACCCTGGTTTTCTGGGCCGTCATCGGCCGCCGCCGGGCAGCGAGTATCTTCAGGCCGTAGTCCACGATGAACACGACACAAGACAACCTGCGGGCGCGCAACCTACGCATGCTGGCGGTACTGGCCGGGCTGTTCCTGCTGCCCCTGCTGCTGGCGTTCTACATGTATTACGCCACCGATTGGCGCCCGGTGAAGCGGGTGAATCACGGGACGCTCATCACTCCGGTGCGCGCGCTGCCGTCGGTCCGGCTTCACCAGGTCAGCATGACCGACACCGACCCGGTGACCGCAACGGCCGGCGGCGAGCTCCTGCGTAAGAAGTGGTCCCTGGTCTACGTCGGTGCCGGCAACTGCGACGAGCCCTGCCGGCAGGCGCTTTATGTCATGCGCCAGACGCGGCTCTCCCTGAACAACGAAATGTCGCGGGTCGAGCGGGTTTTTCTCACGACCGGCAACTGCTGCGCACGGGAGTTCCTCGCGCACGAGCATCCGGGTCTCATCGTCGTGGATGCGACAGACGCGCAGGGTGAGCGGCTGCTGCACGAATTTCCGGCAGATGGGCGCCCATATTCGCTGTTCATCGTCGATCCGCTCGGTAACCTCATGATGAGTTACGATGCGCGCCAAAATCCGAAGGGGCTGCTCGAGGACCTGCAAAAGCTCCTGCGACTCTCGCATATTGGATGAACCAATGTTTTTTGGCGCGCGTAGCGCGCCCTATATGGTCGGGGTCGCTTCGACCCCGAGGAAAGTCTGGCCGAAGGCCATAAGAAGAGCCCCCTGTCACCATGCCGGTTGCCCGCTGGATTCGTCGCCTTGCCCTCGCAGGCGTGCTGCTGTGTTTCGTCGTCGTCGTCCTCGGCGCCTACGTGCGTTTGAATGCGGCCGGGCTCGGCTGTCCCGACTGGCCCGGTTGCTACGGACACGTGACTCCGCTCGGAGCCGCAAACAACGCTGCCGCACAGGCTGCTTTTCCGAACCGGCCGTTGGATACCGGCAAGGCCTGGAAGGAGATGGTTCACCGCTATGCGGCGGGCACGCTCGTCCTCATCGTCGTTTGCATCACGGCGATAGCCATCGCTTATCGCCGTAAGAAATTGCTGAGCATTCCGTACGTGGCGGCACTGCTGGCGACCATCGTCGTGCAAGCGGCCCTCGGCATGCTCACCGTAACGCAGTTACTCAAGCCGCTGATCGTGACGCTACACCTGGTCTTCGGCATGACGACTCTCGCGTTGCTCTATTGGCTCTGGCTTTCATTGCCGAGCCATTCGTGGGGTGGCATGGCCATGCACAATGGCGGTCGGGCGGCTTTCAATGGTGGCGGCAGCGGTGGGAGTGCGGGTGCCGCGATGCGCATCGCTCACCAGCTCGCTCTCATCGGCCTGGTAGCCCTCGCCATCCAGATCACGCTTGGAGGCTGGACCAGTAGCAACTATGCGGCGGTGGCGTGCCCTGACTTTCCCACGTGCCAGAACTCGTGGTGGCCCCACACCGACTACAAGAGCGCCTTCGTCCTGTGGCACGGCCTCGGCATCAACTACGAAGGCGGCATTCTCGACAATCCGGCGCGGGTCGCCATTCACCTCACGCATAGACTCGGCGCCCTTGTGGCAACGCTCGCGCTCGGCGCTGCAGCCGCGTTCGTACTGCTTCGCAAGACGGTTGCGACGGCCGTACCGGCCGCCTACGCGGTTCTAGGCGCGCTCGCGCTGCAGCTCACGATCGGCATCTCCATGGTGCTGAAGGCTTTCCCGCTGCGCCTCACGACCGCTCACAACGCAGGCGCGGCACTATTACTGCTGGCGACACTGACGCTGGTTCGCAGGGTCAGCGCGCGATGAGCGTCCCGGCTCGATCTGTTACCCTGCACGCCCATCCACTCCGCGGGTTACCGCAGTAATAGCCGTGGCGACGACATCGGAACTCGTACCGGCGGGGGTGCCTGTCTGGCGCCGCTACCTGGAGTTGACGAAGCCCAAGGTCGTCGCGCTCATCGTCTTTACAGCGATTGTCGGGACCCTGCTCGCCAGTCCCGGGTGGCCACCGCTCGAGGCCCTGGTCTGGGGCAATCTCGGCATCGCGCTCGCGTCCGGCTGCGCGGCGACCATCAATCACGTCCTCGATCGGCGGATCGACGAGCAGATGGCTCGGACCCGGGCGCGACCGCTGCCGAGCGGCCAACTCACCGAGCGCAAGGCGCTCATTTTCGCGGCGGTGCTGGGTATCACCGCGATGGCGATCCTCTCATTTCTGGTCAACTTACTGACCGCCGTGCTGACGTTTGTCTCGCTCATCGGCTACGCGGTCATTTATACCGTGTGGCTCAAGCGCGCGACATCGCAAAATATCGTGATCGGAGGGGCCGCGGGCGCTGCGCCGCCGGTGCTCGGTTGGGCTGCTGTCACCAACACGATCGATCCCAACGCGCTGCTGCTCTTCCTCATCATCTTCATCTGGACACCGCCGCATTTCTGGGCGCTGGCGATCGCGCGACGCGACGAATACGCGCGAGCTGGCATACCGATGCTGCCGGTGACCCACGGCCTGGCCTACACGCGCCTACACGTTCTCTTGTACACGGTGTTGTTGTTCGTAGTGACACTCATGCCGTTTCTCACGCACATGAGTGGGCTGCTTTATCTGACGATCGCGCTCGTGCTGAACGTGATGTTTCTCTACTACGCGCTCGCGCTCAAAATCACCGCGCGCCAGGAGCTCCCCATGCGGGTGTTCAAGTTCTCGGTGAAGTACCTGATGTGGTTGTTCGCGGCGCTGCTGGCGGATCACTACCTGCCGACGACGCAGGGTGTGATGCCCTAGTTTATTGGAAAAACTGGCCTGCGGGCTGGGCGCCCCCGCCCAAATAGGCCAGCCGTTTTCAGACAGTGGCTCCGTTATCGCCTAAGGCAGGTCAAACATCAACACCTCGGCGTCCCGCCCGCTCTGCAGCGCGAATCGGCCGGACTTGGTGATCTTGACGCCGTCGCCGGCATTCAGACGCGTCTCATTTACCGCGATCGAGCCGCCCGCGACGTGCGCATAAGCGCGTCGGCCCTTGCCTACCTCGAACTCGACTCGCTCGGCTGCGTTGAAGAAGCCGCTGTAAATGCGCGCGTCCTGGCGGATGCGGAGCGAACCGTCCTCGCCGTCAGGTGAGGCAAGGAGCCGCAATTTCCCGCGTTTCTCGCTTGCGGGGAAATGCTTCTGCTCGTACCCCGGGACCGCGCTCGTTGCTCCCGGCTTGACCCAGACTTGTAGCAGGTGTGCTTCCTGCGATGTCGAGGGATTGTGCTCGCTTTGTTTGACGCCAGCGCCCGCGCTCCAACGTTGTACGTCGCCCGCGCGTAGCACCGAGGTATTGCCCAGGGAGTCTTTGTGCTCGAGCTCACCGGAGATGATGTACGTCAGGATCTCGACGTCCGTCTCCGCGGGGCCCGGGTCGTAGCCTTTGCCGGGCTTGATACGGTCCTCATTGATGACACGCAGCGCGCCGAAGTCCTCGAACACAGGATCGTAGTAATCACCGAAAGAAAACGTGTGAAACGACTTCAAGCCACCCTGGTTGGCGTAGCCCCGATCGAGACTGCGGCGTACTTCGAGCATTCGTGAATCGCTCTCCCACGATGAAAGGACTTCCGATTCTAACAACCTTCAGCGCCGCAGGGTGATCTGCCACGATGACAAAGCGCGGTCTTCGAGGAACAACACGCCGGCACTGCGGTAGGTGTTGTTGTCGAGTTGTTCGTAGTGCTCAGCGCCGTGGTAACCGGAGTCCCGGCAACGGTACACGCTGAAAATGCAAGTGCCGATGATGGAGAAGGCGCCCTGAAGTTTGCCGAGTGTTGCGTTTTCCGAAGTCCATTTCAGGGTCGCGTGGTTGCGCCCCGGAGGCTCGATGCGGTAGGCCGTAACGAATTCGACCGGCGGTGAGCCCAGGACCTTGAGCTTACCGGCCAGCAACCAGCAGTCCTCGCGGTGGGTGATCTCGGTGCGAGCCTGCGTTTCCATGGGCTCACCGTCACCGCGCCAAAACGTCCCCGAGGCCGTCCAGATGCCTGGCTCGAACAGAAACGTATGCGTCATTAGGACCTCTCTGGCGACGCGGCACGAACGCGCCCATTATGGCGCGAGGAAGGCTTTCAGGATACGTTGCGACTAAGCCACAGCGGGAAGCGGGTTACACTAGGACCGAGGGGGGCAATTATGTTGATCGAGCGAATCTGGGCCGCCAACTCCTACCGCAACTTCCACTATCTCATTGCTTGCCCCGAGACCGGCGAGGCCTTGGCCGTGGACCCCCTGGAGTGGCGTTTGTGCCTCGATGCTGCGCGCCAGAAGGGCTGGACGATCACCCAGATCCTCAATACCCACGAGCATCTCGATCACACCGGGGGCAACGAAGGCCTGGTCGGTGCGACCCGGGCCAAGGTCCTCGCTCACGCCGGCGCCGCCAAGCGTATCGGCGGAGTCGACCGCGGCCTCATCAAGGGTGATGTGATCAAGGTGGGCCGGACGGTCGTGCTCGAATGCATGGATACGCCGGGCCACACCATGGCGCACGTCTGTCTCCTGGGTCACGACGAGGAGCCGGCCTTGTTCTGCGGCGATACGCTCTTCAACGCCGGCGCGGGTAATTGCCACGGCGGCGGCGATCCGGCGGCGTTGTACGACACGTTCGTCAATCAACTCCTGCGCCTCCCGGACAGTACGCGGGTGTTTCCGGGGCACGAATACCTCGCGCGCAATCTCGAATTCACGCTCGACCGCGAGCCGGACAACGGCAATGCCAAGGAGTTGCTCGCGCAGGTGCGCGACCAGGCGCCGGCCTCCGCCACCGTCACCACCCTGAAGCGGGAGAAGGAGATCAACACCTTCTTCCGCTTGAAGAGCCCGACCGTCATCGCGCGGTTGCGCGAGGCGTTTCCGGATATCGGCGACAATCCCGACGCGCGGACGGTGTTTATCAAGCTCCGCGAGCTCCGCAACAGCTGGTGAGTTGCGCACGGATGCCAGCCATTTCGACACCGCCGCTCGCGCTGTACGTGCACTTCCCGTGGTGTGTGCGGAAGTGCCCTTACTGTGACTTCAACTCCTACACGCTGCACGGCGGGTTGGAGGAGCGGCGGTATGTCGAGGCGCTGGAGAGGGATCTCGAGGCGCAGGCGCAGGAAGCGCGGGGGCGGGAGGTCGTCAGTATTTTTTTCGGCGGCGGGACGCCGAGTCTGTTCTCACCGGACGCGATCGGACGCGTGATCGAAAGCGCGCGGCGACATCTCGCGCTGGCGTCCGATATCGAAGTGACGATGGAGGCAAACCCCGGAGCGATCGAGCACGCCCGGTTTGGCGAATATCGGGCGGCCGGGCTTACGCGGGTGTCGTTGGGCGCGCAGAGCTTCGATCAGCAGCGGCTCGAGACCCTGGGCCGGATCCATTCGCCCGATGAGACGAGGCGCGCGGCGGCAGAGTTGCACGCGGCGGGCCTCGACAACTTCAATCTCGATCTCATGTACTGTCTTCCAGGGCAGGATGTGGAGGCGGCCATGCGCGACGTGGAAGAGGCGCTGGCTCTACATCCGGCGCACATCTCGCATTACCAGCTCACAATCGAGCACGGCACCGTATTCGCCGCGCGGCCCCCCGCGCTACCGGAAGACGACATCGCCGCGGATATGTTGTCTGAATGCGCACAGCGCCTCGCAAACGCCGGCTTCGCGCAGTACGAGGTCTCCGCGTATGCGCGACGCGAGCGGCAGTGCCGTCACAACGTGAACTACTGGACCTTCGGCGACTATCTCGGCGTGGGCGCCGGCGCGCACGGCAAAGTGACCTCGGGGACCCTCATCTGGCGGACCCAACAATTGCGCGAGCCGCGGCGCTACCTGGCCTCTACGCCCGCCGCGCTGACCCGGACCGAGGTCCCCCGTGACGAGCTGCCGTTCGAGTTCATGCTCAACGCCTTGCGCCTGGTCGATGGATTCGACGTCGGGCTGTTTCCCGCGCGGACCGGGCTCGCCTGGGAGGAAATCGCCGCTCCGGTCGACCGCCTGGTGAGCCGTGGCCTCCTGCAGAGACAGGGCTCGAGACTGAAGCCCAGCCCCCGGGGCTTGCAATTTCTCAATGACGTGCTGCTCAGTTTCGTGAGCGATCAGCGTCGCCAAAGCGCGAAAATGACCGGCGCTTTTGGATTGTCAACGGCGTCTTGAGGGGCCGAAACGGGGTGCCCGCGGGCTTTATTCACAGGCCAGAGGGCGCACATTGGAGAATGAGCGGATTACGTGCTAAATCGACCAAGTTATACAATGAGATGCTCGTAACTCATTGAGAAAAAAGGGCAAAAAGGGCTGGTCATTTTTTGACCAAGGTAACAAATATGCAATCTGGCCGGGAAATGGGACCGCGGCGAGGAGCGCCGTCCACAGAGTTATCCACAGCTTCTGTGGATAAGGAAACGCCAAAGGCGGCGCCGCTACAGGCAGCGCGACCTGGGCTGTATGACGGGAGCTGTATGCCTCTTGAGGTGCGCCAGATCTGCCGCTAAACTCGCGCGCCCTTTAAACCGGTAGCCGCTGCCGCAATGATGCGGAGGGACCTACCACCCTCTTAAAGTAAGCGAGAGTAAGCGAGTTACCCATGAAAGCCGCCACCCACCCGGACTACAAAGAGATCACCGTCACCTGCACGTGCGGCAACACGTTCAAGACCGGCTCGACCCTCGGCCAGGATCTCCAGGTCGAGGTCTGCTCGAACTGCCATCCGTTCTACACGGGCAAGCAGAAGATGGTCGACACCGCCGGCCGCGTGGACAAGTTCCGCAAGAAGTACGCCGCGGCTGCCGGCAGCGGCAAAGCCTGATCGGTGAGCCTTCGGGATGCCGCCGCGCTCGATCGCCGGCGGCCTCCGTCCAGCAACCTCACGGTGCTCCCCGCACCACGCTGGACCCAACACAGCGGTACCTGCGCCGCTAGGTAAATAAAGTCCTCGTCATCTTCGCTGAAGTGCGACAGCCCTGCGAACCTACTCGCCGGTAACCGTACTCGAGTGCGCTCGTGCGCCTTGATTCGGCGCACGGACCATGTAACCCTCCTTGGCTCGCGCCTCGCGGCTTGCTGCGCACCGCGTAAGACAAGCCGATCCTTTTGACCTAAACGTTTTTTTACCGCATGAGCGACAAAAAATTCGAGCTCGTCGACCGAGCGAGCGAGCGTAAATCAGCGCTGCCTGTCCGTAACGGCACCATCGGCCCCTCCGTCGTCGACATTGCGACGATCCAGAAGGACCTGGGCGTGTTTACGTACGACCCGGGCTTCGGGATGACGGCCTCGACCGAGAGTCGCATTACTTATATCGACGGCGACGCGGGACAACTGCTGTATCGGGGCTACCCGGTCGAGCAGCTCGCCGAGAAGAGCTCCTTCATGGAGTGCGCCTACCTGCTGCTGTTGGGCGAGCTGCCCAGTCGCAAGCAGCTCGACGAGTTCACCAACAACATCCGCCACCACACGATGTTGAATGAGACGCTGCTGCGTTTCTTCAACGGCTTCCACCACAACGCCCACCCGATGGCGATGGTGTCGGCCGTGGTGGCCTCGATGTCCGCGTTCTATCACGACACGATGGACATCTATAACCCGCGGCATCGCGAGATTTTCGCGCACCGCATGATCGCGAAGATTCCGACGATCGCGGCTGCCGCGCACAAGCACGCCATCGGGCAGCCGTTCGTTTACCCGCGTAACGATCTCGACTACTGCAGCAACCTGCTGCACATGTTGTTCGCGGTGCCGAGCGAGCCGTACCAGGTCGATCCGGTCGCCTCGCAGGCGCTCGACCTGTTGTTCGTCCTGCACGCGGACCACGAACAGAATGCGAGCACCTCCACGGTACGCCTCGCCGGAAGCACCGGAGCGAACCCGTACGCCGCGATCTCCGCCGGGGTGTCGGCGCTATGGGGGCCCGCTCACGGCGGCGCCAACGAGGCTGTGCTCGCGATGCTCGAGCAGATCGGCACGGCGGATAACATTCCGAAGTACCTCGACATGGCCAAGGACAAGTCGAGCCACTTCAGGCTGATGGGCTTCGGCCACCGCGTGTACAAGAATTTCGACCCGCGCGCGAAGATCATCCGCGAGATGTGCCACAAGATTCTGGCGCGCCTCGGCCGCTCCGACAACCCGCTGTTCGAGCTGGCGTTGCGCCTGGAAGAGATCGCGCTCAAGGACGAGTATTTCGTTTCCCGCAAGTTGTACCCGAACGTGGACTTTTACTCGGGAGTCATCTACAGCGCGATCGGCATTCCGCGCTCGATGTTCACGGTGATGTTTGCGATCGCGCGCACGGTGGGTTGGGTAGCTCACTGGCAGGAGATGATCTCCGATCCGCACATGCGAATCGGCCGCCCACGGCAGCTCTATACGGGCGCTACGAAGCGCGACTACACCGAGATCGGCAAGCGCGGCTAGTCGCCCGCGAAGCAGGTCGCTATCGGCGCGCGGCTGACGCGCCGAAGGCGCACCCGGTTGCGCAGTCGGCAAAAACCGCGCCTGAAATTGCCCTTGGGCAATTTCGGCCAGACCAGCAATTGCCGGCGGTCTACGGAGTAATGTCCGCTGAAAGCGCCGTAGGCGACTTTGCTCGGCCCATCCTGGGCCTCGGCCCTTTGGGCCCGCTGAGCGCAGAGCCGCTCAGCGTCCAAAATCGCTCCCGGCGATTTTGTCAGCCAGTCGACAATAGCGCTTCCACCTCGAAGGCGTTCGCACGCTTCATCGGCCTCCCGTCGACGGGACTCACCGGTGCCTGCCGGATGCCGTCGGTGGGGAAGACCGTCGCCTCGATCTCGTAGTCGTCCATCTCGAAGCGCAAGCCGGGGTAGGCCAGAACGCGTTCCGCGTTCATCTTGACCCGCCTTTCCGTCACCTCGTAAGGCACGCGCTGGTCCATCAATTTCAGCGCGACCGATTCGGCGCTATCGGTGAACAGGTGGAGCTGCACGTCGGAGTGCTCGGTCGCCGTGCCGGTCAGCACCGGCCCGACCAGGCGCGGCTCGAATTCGTGCAGGTAGCGCATGGCGCTGAGGGCGGCGCGACGCTGTGCGTAGAGCGACTCGCTGTGCGATTCGCCGCCAAACAGGCGTTGGTATTCGACGAGCGCCGTCTCTATCTCGGTGTTTTTCGGCAGTACCGCGGAGCCGTCCGAGACTCCCAGGCGTTCGGCCGCCTTTTTCTTCGCTACAAAAAAATCACGGATGCCGTGTTCGGCCATGATGCGCGCGGCCTCTTGAGCCAGCGCGCGCCGCAGGTTCTCGCTGCGGCCGGGATGTTTCCTGGTCATCGCACACTCGTCTTGGCTAGGGCTTCGCCCAACTTTCCTGCGGGTCGAGGCGACCCGCTACGTCCGGCGAATGCCGGCTTTGTCACGACAATCGCGGCGCTGCGCGCTTCGGAACCCTCCATCTTTCCAACCTTCTTTAGAAGATGGGCTCACCGCCCGCCTGTCCGGCTGGTCCTCCTTCGGCGCTCTGCGCCATTGAGCCTTGGTTACCGGCCGCCGGAAGGTGGTCGGCCATGAAAATCTCCGCAACGCCGTCCGGGTTCTCGCTGCTCACGAGTGCGCCCGTCTGTGGCGACACGCGCAAGGTCACAATACCATCCGGCATCGGACGTTTCTCCTGCGGTACGCCCTTCAACGCCTCGCGCATGAAATGTATCCAGATGGGGAGCGCCGTCTTGGCGCCTTCCTCGCTCTCACCCAGCGGGCGTTCCTGGTCGAATCCAACCCACACGGTCGCGACCAGGTGGGGGGTGAAGCCGTTGAACCAGGTGTCCTTGGATTGATTGGTGGTGCCGGTCTTGCCCGCGAGGTCGGAGCGGTTCAACTGCAAGGCGCGGCGCCCGGTGCCGTGTTTGATGACGTCGGCCATCATGTCCGTCATGATGAAGTCATTCTGCTGAGAAATCACGCGCGGGGCCAGCTGTTCGGCTGACAAAGGCCCCGGCCCACCGCGGACGCTGTCTTCGGCCTGCAGGACCTGGTCCGGGTTGCCGCTCTGTGGCACCTGGCTCAGGTCCACCGGGTGCTCGCAGGGCTCGCAGGCGATACGGGGTGAGGCCCGGTACACAACTTCACCGACCGCATTTTCGATCCGATCGACGAAGTACGGTTGCACGCGGAAACCACCGTTGGCGAACACGGCGTATCCCGTCGCCACCTCCAACGGCGTGACCTGCAAAGTCCCGAGCGCGAGTGTCAGGTTCTGTGGCATTGCCCGCTTGTCGAAGCCGAACCGAGCCGCGTAGTCCGTCGCATAGGGCGTACCTATCTCGTGCAACAGGCGGATCGTGACGAGGTTGCGTGAGAATGCGAGCGCTTCGCGCAGCCGTGTCGGTCCGCCGAACCGACCCCCATGGTTCTCCGGTCGCCAGGAGCCTTCGATCCCCTGGCCCTCCTGCACGAACGGGGCATCCAGGAGCGTACTGGCCGGGGTGAAGCCGTTTTCCAGGGCCGCCGAATACAGGAAGGGCTTGAATCCCGAGCCGGGCAGCCGCTTCGCCTGGGTCGCGCGGTTGTACTTGTTGGTGAAGTAATCGAAGCCGCCGACCAGTGCGGCAATGCCGCCGTCGTCGGGATCCAGGGCGACCAGGGCGCTCTGCGCTTCGGGGACCTGCGCCAGCTGCGCGTGGCCCGAGGTATCGGCGACGACATATACGACATCGCCGCGGGCGACGATCTCATCGGCGCTCTTGGGGGGCGGTCCTACCGTTTCGTTGCTGCCGGGCTTACGGGCCCAGGACATGCCGTCCCAGTCGATCTGGGAGAAGCCGCGTCCCTTGGCGTACACGCGCACGCTCTTCGGCGCTACCGAGACGACGACGGCGGGCAACAGGTTCCCGACCGACACATATTCATTGACCAACTCGTCCAGTTGGTCGGGTTGGCCGTTCGCGGCGAGTTGCGCGTGTCCCACCGGGCCACGGAACCCGTGCCGGCGGTCGTACTCGATCAATCCAATTCGTAGCGCCCGGTTGGCCGCCGCCTGCAGGCGGCCGTCGATGGTGGTGTATACCTTGTAGCCGGCGGTTTCGGCGTTGGCTCCGAACCGCTGCCGCAACTCGAGGCGCGCCATCTCGGCGACGTACGGGGCCTCAACATCGAACAGCGGGGCATGAAAGTGAGCCTGGATGGTCTCCTTCGCGGCCGCCTGCGCCGTCGCATCATCTATATAGCCCAACACGCGCATGCGACCGAGCACGTACGCCCGGCGACCCATCGCGAGCTGCGGGTTGACGATCGGGTTGTACTTGGAAGGGGCCTTGGGCAGGCCGGCGATGGTGGCCGCCTCGGCCACCGTGAGTTGGTCGAGGCTCTTGCCGAAGAAGGTTTCGGCCGCGGCGGCCACGCCGTAGGCGCGCTGGCCGAAGAAGATGACATTCAGGTAGAGGTTGAAGATCTCCTGCTTGGAGAGCTCGTGCTCCATCTCGTAGGTGACGAAGGTCTCCTGCAGCTTCCTGCGATATGTCTTATCGAGTGTCAGGAAGACATTGCGGGCGGCCTGCATGGTGATCGTGCTGGCGCCCTGGGTCTTGTCACCGGAAATCAGGTCGACCGCGACCGCCCGCAGCACCCCCAGGTAGTCGATGCCATGGTGCGCGAAGAAACGGTCGTCCTCGGCGGCCAGGAAGGCGTGTTTCAACAGGTCGGGGATCTGGTCGTAACTGACCGGAATGCGCCGTTGTTCGCCGATTTGCGCGATCAACGCGCCACTGCGCGTGTAAACACGCAAGGGCACCTGCATCTCGACGTTGCGCATTGCCTGCGCCGAAGGTAGCGACGGCGCCAGGTAGACATAACTGCATATATACGCATACGCACCCAGAAGTGTGACCAACATCACACTGGCGGCAGTGACGCCGGCGATCCGAAACCAATTCCATTTCACAAAATCAACTCTCTTCAGCTTGCGCTCCCCAAAGGGCCTATGCATAGTAGCCGCCGTTTCAAAGGCAAACTCACCGAAAGGTGGGGACGCAAAGCTTCCGGTCTACGGGACGTACGTGCCTATGACAGCGGGGTTGCCGTTCGAACGTTAACTCACCTCCGTCTGCTGCCCAAGCAGCGGGGCGCCGAAGTTCGACCGACTCCACGCATTGCACATATCTCCCGACTCGTAGCCAGCGTCTCCAGGATACTTGGACAAGACGAAGCTCGAATCGTTGAACAGGGATTCCGCGTGCGGCGCACGTCGTGATGCCTTTGGCAATTCCGACGTCCCGCGGGCGCCCTACGACAGGTCGGCGCAGTTCCGTGAGCCCCCTCACGTTCTATTTAACATTGCGCTGTTATATAGTGTTTCCAGAACTTATACGGGGCGGTCATTTTCAGGGCTAACGTCCTGAAAAGGAAATAAAAATGTTCCTCCTGCAGCGAAAATATCGCCCGCTTCTGGGACTTGACATAACCACGTCATCCGTGAAATTGATCGAGCTGGCCATGGCCGGGGGTCAATACCGGGTCGAGGCCTATGCCGCCGAGCCCACGCCCCAGAATGCGATCAACGAGAAGGCTATCGTCGATGCCGAGGCGGTCGGCGAGGCCATCCGGCGGGCCGTGAAGCGTGCCGGCGCCAAGACGAGCGAGGTCGCGGTGGCGATCAGCGGCGATGCCGCGATCACCAAGGTCATCCAGATGCCCCGCTCCCTGCGCACGGCCGACCTCGAAGGCCAGGTCGAGATGCAGGCCGACCAGTACATCCCCTTCCCGATGGACGAAGTGAGCTATGACTTCGAGGTTCTCGGTCCCTCAGAAAAGGATACCGAGACGAATGACGTGCTCCTGGTTGCGACGCGCACCGAGAACGTCGAGCAGCGCCAGGCCGCCGTGAAGGCTGCCGGACTTACCGCGAAGATCGTGGACGTCGAAGCCTTCGCACTCGAGAACGCCTGCAAGCTCATGACGCACCAGATGCCGGACGGTGGCATCGATCGCACTATCGCGGTAGTCGATTTCGGTGCCAGCAGCACCACGTTTAGCGTGCTGCGCAACCTCAAAGTCGTTTACACGCGCGATTTCGCCTTCGGCGGGCAGCAGCTCACCGAGGAGATCATGCGGACCTACGGACTATCGATGGAAGAAGGCGGCCGCGCCAAGAAAGAGGGCGGGTTGCCGGGCAACTATCAGTCCGAGGTGCTCGATCCGTTCATCGATGACATGACTCAACAGGTGAGCCGCTCGCTGCAGTTCTACCTCGCGTCCGGATCCGGGCGCGAGCAGCCGGAGAAAATCCTCGTGTGTGGCGGTTGCGCCAACATCCCGGGGGTTGCGGACGTGATCTCCAGCCGCGTCGGCATTTCCGCCGAGAAGGGCGATCCTCTCGGCCAGATGAAACTATCCTCCCGCGCCAAAGCCCAGGCCGTGCAGCGTGACGCCACGGCGCTGCTGACGGCGTGCGGACTTGCACTGCGGAGTTTCGACTGACATGCCACGCATAAACCTACTTCCATGGCGTGAAGGCCAACGTAAGGAGCGCAAGCTCGCTTTCGCTGTCGCAATGGGGGTGGCCGCGGTGGCCGCCTGCGTGACCGCCTTCGCCGCCTACCTGATGTTCGGCTCGATGATCCAGGCGCAGGTCCGCCGCAACGACCAGTTGCGCGCCGAGATCAAGCAGGTCGACAAGCAGATCGAGGAAATCAACAACCTGGAGAGTGCGAAGCAGAAGTTCATCGCGCGCATGACGATCATCGAGCAGCTGCAGCGCTCGCGTCCGGAGATCGTGCACGTGTTCGATGAGATCGTGCGCACGCTCCCGGATGGCGTCTATCTCACCAGCGTGAAGCAGAACAACTCGAAGCTGAAGTTCGAGGGCGTGGCGCAGTCGAGCACCCGCGTGTCCTCCTTCATGCGCAACATCGACGGCTCGGACTGGCTGAAGAACCCGGAGCTCGAGGTCGTGCAGACGGCCAAGAACAGCGCGCCGGGCTCGAGCTTCACACTCACCGCCGACGAAGTGAACACCGCCGCCCAGGTTGATGCCACGGGCAAGGGTCGCAAGGGTGCCAAGGCCGGCAAAGTCATGGCCAGCAACGGGAGAGCGCAATGAACCTGCTCGAGGAGCTGCAGACGCTCGACCCACGTGACCCGGGTCGCTGGCCATTGCCAGTGCGCGCCGGTGCGGTTGGGCTCGCCTTTCTCGTGCT
>Ga0268266_10001090_pt1 | contig 34068 bp, 29 predicted proteins | sample KBSS13metaG_FD_190356 | JGI IMG/M metagenome (GOLD analysis project Ga0268266, IMG submission 190356) | Switchgrass rhizosphere microbial communities from Kellogg Biological Station, Michigan, USA - KBS S1-3 metaG (SPAdes) (version 2) | ecosystem: Host-associated > Plants > Roots > Rhizosphere...
CGCCCTCTACTCCGCCGTCGCCAGCGCCGGCGCCTCGATCGGCCTCGTCCTCGGCGGCATGCTGACCAGCTGGATCTCCTGGCGCTGGAGCCTCTTCATCAACGTCCCGATCGGCGCCGTCCTGATCGCCCTGGCCCCGGCCTACCTGCCGGAGACCGAGCGCCACACCGGTGAGTTCGACATCGCCGGCGCGGCGACCTCGACGCTCGGGATGAGCGCCCTCGTCTACGGCCTCGTGCGCGCCGCCGAAACCAGCTGGGGCGACGCCGTCGCGCTCGGCTCCTTCGCCCTCGCGGCGGTGATGCTCGCCGCCTTCGTCGCGATCGAGAAACGCGCCCGTCAGCCGATCACCCCGCTGCGCCTGTTCGCCAGCCGCGAGCGGGTCGGCGCCTACGCGGCGCGCCTGCTGATGGTCGGCGCGATGTTCGGGATGTTCTTCTACCTGACCCAGTTCCTGCAGGGCGCCGAGAACTTCAGCGCGCTGAAGGCCGGCCTCGCCTTCCTGCCGGTCACGCTCTCCATCTTCGCGATGGTGAAAGTGGTGCCGCGCCTGCTCGGCCGAATCGGCCCGCAGCGCACGCTGATCGGCGGCCTCGCGCTCGCCCTGGTCGGGATGATCTGGCTCAGCCGGATCACGACCACCACCGATTACTGGCTCGGGATCGCGATCCCGATGGCGCTGATCGGCGTCGGCATGGGCCTCGCGTTCACGCCGCTGACCCAGGCGGCGATCGCCGGCGTCGACAACCACGACGCGGGCGCCGCCTCGGGCCTGGTCAACGTGTTCCAGCAGCTCGGCTCGACGATCGGCATCGGCGTCCTCGTCACCGTCTTCGCGGCGGCGAGCGAAGGCTCCGGGGCGAAGGCCCTGACCGAAGGCGTGCCGACCACGATCGCCGTCTCGGCGGGCCTCGTCGCCGCGGCGCTGGCCGTCGTCCTGGTCGTGATGCGGCCGGGACTGATGCCCGGCGCTAACCGGTCGCCGATTCCCCAGGCCGCGGCGCCGGCCGGCGAGTGATCGCGGGCGAGCGCCCGCTGGTCGCGAAGATCCACCGGGAGCGACGGGTGAAGACGCCCGTCGTTCCCGGTTTGATCCGGTCCCGCTTGCGGACCAGGATGAGGCTCATGATCGCCCCCACCACGGCGATGCCCGCGGAGGCGTAGAAGGTCACTTCGAAGGCGTGGACGTGGGAGGAGACCACGACCGGCTTGATCGCTTCGACGAGCTGCGAGTGCGGGAGGTGGTTGAAGCCCTTCTGCTCGGCTTCGACGATCACGTTGCGCGCTTCTTCGACCTGCTGCGGCGTCGGCTTGAAGCCCTTGCCGGAGAGCTGCGAGCCGATGTCGTGGAAGTTCACGCCGAGCTCGACCGCGGAGAGCGCCGCGATCCCGATCGCGCCGCCCATCTGCTCGGAGGTGTTGATCATCCCGGCGCCCTCCCCCGCGTCTTTTTCCGGCACCGCGGTGAGGCCGGTCGGGTCGTTGACGGTGAGGACGATGCCAAGGCCGAGGCCCTGCAGCAGGAGGCCCGGGATCAAGGCGACCGCCGACTCGCTCGAGACCGAGACCGCGAGGACGACCCCCGAGGCGGCGAGGACGAGGAAGCCGGCGACCAGCGGCCAGCGCCCGCCGAAGCGGTCGAAGGCCTTGCCCGCCAGCGGCCCGGCGAGGATCACCGGGATCGTCGCCGGGATCAGCGCGACCCCCGCCGCCGCCGGGGAGACGCCGACCACCAGCAGCAGGAAGAACGGGGTGAGGAAGCCGAGCCCGAGCTCGATCGTCCCGGCCAGGAACTGGCTCAGGTTGGAGGCGAGGAAGTTCTCGTGGCGGAAGAGCGAGAAGTTGATCATCGGTTTCGCCGCCCGTTTCTCGACCAGCAGGAAGACCGGGATCAGGAGGACGCCGACCGCGATCGGGACCCAGGTCGTCGGGTCTCCCCAGCCTTCCGCGGGCCCCTGACTGAGGCCGAAGACGATGGTGCCGACGGCGAGCGCGAAGGTGACGACGCCGGGCAGGTCGAGGTCATGCGAGGCGTCGGGGTCGGGCTCCAGCGCCGGGGTCGCCCGCAGGGTGAGGAGGATCGCGATGATCGCCAGCGGCACGTTGATGAAGAAGACGAGCCGCCAGTCGATCGCGGTCAGCGCGCCGCCGAGCACCGGGCCGAGCGCGGCGAAGAAGGCCGAGGCGCCGGCGAGGATGCCGAGCGCCGCCCCCTTCTCGTTATCGGGGTAGACGGCGCTGACGATCGCCAGCGCGGTCGGCATCATCAGCGCGGCGCCCGCCCCCTGGATCGCCCGCGCCGCGATCGCCCAGGCGAGGTCCTGCGAGGCGCCCATCGCGGTCGTCGCGACGGCGAAGATCACCGCGCCGATGAGGAAGACGCGGCGCATCCCGAAGAGGTCGCCGAGCCGCCCGCCGAAGACCATCAGCGCCGCCAGCGGCAGGATGTTCGCGGTCATCAGCCACTGCGACTGGGAGATGTCGGCGTGTAGGCCTGCGATCGCGTGCGGCGCGGCCAGCGGCACCGCGGTCTGGTCGACCAGGATCATCGAGCTGGCCAGCGTCATCGCGGCCAGCGTGATCCTCATGTTCCGCCGCGAGGTCATCGTCGCGGCGGCAGCCTACTTCGGCAGGCCGATGATCACCAGGGGAGCGAGTCGCCGATCTCGCTCAGGCGCGGCGCGTCTTTGTCGCGCTGGGAGAGGAGCGGCTCCTCGACCTGCCAGTCGACGCCGACGTCGGGGTCGTCCCAGGCGATGCCCGCCTCGGTCGCCGGGTCGTACAGCGAGGACACCTGGTAGGTGACGTCGGCGACGTCGCTGAGGACCGCGAACCCGTGGCCGAAGCCGACCGGGACGAAGAGCTGGTGGTGGCGCTCGTCGTCGAGGACGTGGGCCTCCCACTGGCCGTAGGTAGGCGAGCCCTTGCGCAGGTCGACCGCGACGTCGACGATCGCGCCGCGGGCGGCGCGGACCAGCTTCGCCTGCCCCGGGGAGGTCTGGAAGTGGATGCCGCGCAGGGTCCCCTTCTTCGAGCGCGAGTGGTTGTGCTGGACGAAGTCGACGTCGACCCCGAGCTCGCCCCATTCGCCGCGGGCATAGGTCTCGACCATGAAGCCGCGCTCGTCGCCGTGCACCACCGGTTCGACGAGGACGACCCCGTCGAGCTTCGTCTCGCCCGCGCTCGCCACTAGCCGAGCGCCTTGCCGTACTGGCGTTCGTAGTACTCGCGGTACTCGCCGGAGCGGATCGGGCCCCACCAGTCCTCGTTGTCGCGGTACCAGTTGACGGTTTTCTCGATCCCCTCGTCGAAGTGGACCTGCGCCTCCCAGCCGAGCTCGCGCTTCAGCTTCTCCGAGGAGAGCGAATAGCGGCGGTCGTGGCCGGGGCGGTCGGTGACGTATTCGATCAGCGACTCGTCGCCGTCGACCAGGTCGATGACGCGCTTGACGACCTCGATGTTCTCGCACTCGTCCGGGCCGCCGACGTTGTAGGCCTCCCCCGCCTTGCCTTTGGCGAGCACGGTGTGGATGCCGCGGCAGAAGTCCTCCACGTAGAGCCAGTTGCGGACCTGCTTGCCGTCGCCGTAGACCGGCAGCGGATCGTTGTGGAGCGCGTTCAGCACCATCAGCGGGATCAGCTTCTCCGGGTACTGGCGCGGGCCGTAGTTGTTGGACCCGCGGACGATCGAGGCGTCGAGGTTATAGGTGTGGACGTGGGCCCCGACCAGCAGGTCGCCCGCCGCCTTGGTCGCCGAGTAGGGCGAGGAGGGGTCGAGCGGCGAGATCTCGGTGAAGGAGCCGGAGTCGATCGAGCCGTAGACCTCGTCGGTGGAGACCTGGACGTAGCGCTGGACGCCGAGCTCACGGACCGCGTCGAGCAGCGTGCCGGTGCCGATCACGTGGGTGCGGGCGAAGGCGTCTTGGTCGTCGATCGAGCGGTCGACGTGGGACTCGGCGGCGAAGTTGATCACCGCGTCGACGCCCTGCATCGCTTCGCGGACGATCTTCGGGTCCTCGATCGCGCCCTCGATCAGCTGGGTGCCCTCGGGCAGGTTCTCGGGACGGCCGGCGTAGGTCAGCTTGTCGAGCACGACGATGTCGTGCTCACCACCCGCGATGCGGACGTAGGTGGAGCCGATGAATCCGGCGGCGCCGGTGACCAGGAGCTTCATGGGATGCGTTCCTCCGTCGTCGTCGCTTAGTTCGTCTCGGACTCGCGCTGGGCGAGGTACCCGGCGAGGCCATCCTGCCAGGACGGTAGCCGGATCGCGTGCTCACGCTGGCTCTGCAGCGCGGAGAACGCGGGGCGCGGCGCGGGCCGGCCGAGCATCTCCGTGGTGCCGGAGAGCACTTTCGTTTCGGTCTTCGCCTGCTCGAAGATCTCGCGGGCGAATTCGTACCAGGAGCACTTGCCCGCCGCGGCCATGTGGTGGATGCCGTACTCGATGCCCTCGATCAGCCGGGTGAGGCCGTAGGCGAGGTGCCAGGTGTAGGTGGGCGAGGTGACCTGATCGCGAACCACGAGCACCTCGTTGGTCGACTCGGCGAGGCGCAGCATCGTGTCGACGAAGTTGCCGCCGTTGATGCCGAAGAGGCCGGCCGAGCGGACGATGAAGTGGCGCTTGTTGGCGGCCGCGGTGGCCTCCTCGCCGGCGAGCTTGGTGCGCCCGTAGGCCGACTGCGGGGAGGGCTGGTCGGACTCGACGTAGGGCGAGCCCTTCTGGCCGTCGAAGACGTAATCGGTGGAGACGAAGACGACCGCGGCGTCGACCTCCTTGGCGCCCGCCGCGACGTTCCCGGCCCCGGTCCCGTTCACCGCGAAGGCGGCGTCCTCGGCGGTCTCGGCCCCGTCCACGTCGGTCCAGGCGGTGCAGTTGATAACCATGTCGGGACGCTCGAGGTCCATCCGTCGCCGCACCTGATCGGCATCCGTCACGTCCATCTCGGCGCGCCCGAAGCCCACCACGTCGTGCCCCGCGTTACCCGCGGCAAGCACCATGTCGCGCCCGAGCTGCCCCGCGGCGCCCGCGACCAGAACCTTCATCGACCATTCCCCGCTCTCGTCGTCATCTTCAAAGCCCGAACAGGCTATTGGGCGCGAAGGTGCGGCGTGGATCTAAGGAACCGTTGCCACGCTCGGCTCGGTCCCGGGGGCGAGGTGGGCGGTGGTTTCGAAGGCGCCGCCGGCGTCGGAGGTCGGCCAGATCGCGCTGATGTAGGCCTTGAAGGCGGCGGCGAGGGGGTTCTCGGTCGTGGGTTCGGGCTCCGTGGCCAGACCGGCGACGAGGGTGCCGGTGCGGGTCGAGTAGGTGGAGGTGCTGCCGTCGGGGTTCTGGAAGGAGACGAGGGCGCCGCCGCCGGGCTGGGCGGCGATGGTCGGGCTCGAGCCGGGCAGCATCGGCAGGCCGGTGTCCTGGTAGCCGCGCGTGGTCGAGTAGATCCAGAGCGTGCCGGTGTCGGCCTGGAAGGCGGCCCAGCGGTCGCCGGAGGTTTCGGCGCCGGCCTGTTCCTGGAAGGCGTACCAGGCGGGATGGTAGGTGCCGTCCTCGGCGATCAGGCCCGACCAGCCGTCCCAGGTGGTGCCACCGAAGTCGCGCAGGTTGTACCAGTCGACGTTTTCGATCTTGTCGGCTTCGGCGTTGGCCTTGATCCATTCGAAGGATTCGTCGAGGAGCGTCGCCGCCCCCTCCCCGCTCACGGTCGCCCCGGCGGGCACGTGGCCGTGGGTCGGCCAGCCGACCTCGGTGATCCAGAGGGACTTGTTCGCCCCTTCCGGCAGCGCGTCGAGGTATTCGCGCACGCCGGTGACCACGGCGGCCATGCCTTCCGCGCCGGCGGCGAAGGCGTAGGGATGGATCGCCACCCCGGTCACGTTCGGGGATAGCCCGCCGGTCGCCGCCGCGCCGCCGAGGAACGCTTCGTAGGTTTCGCCCACCTGCGTGTTGATCGAGCCGAAGAGCACGTTGGTCGGCGCGCCCGCCTTCGCCATCGCGGCCGCCTGGATCGTTTCGGCGGAGTAGTTGAGGAAGGCGCCGTAGTTTTCGGCTTCGGCGGGCCGCGGTTCGGCGCCGACGATGTTCGGCTCGTTCCACACTTCCCAGGCGGTGATCGGCGTCGGGTTCACCTTCCCTTCCCAGAAGGTTCCGTTCACCCCGTAGCGTTCGACCGCTTCGCGCACCCAGGTGCTCCAGCCTTCCCACTCGGGGTCGGTCGGCACCAAGAAGAGTTCGCCGGTCTGCAGCGTCGGCAGGATCGTGATCCCGCGCGCCCACGCTTCTTCGACCAGCTTGTCGTTGTTCGTCCAGTCGCCCCCCGGCCCGTTGTATTCGAGCGGCTGGTGCCAGACGGTCGCGCCGGAGGCCAAGGCGTCATCGAGAAGTTCCTCGCTCGGCGAGTTGTTCCCGTCCCAGTTCAGCCCGAACGTCAGCGCCGAGGCAGGCGCGGCCGTCGCCAGCAACAGGCCGACCGCGAGCAGGGCCGCGAGCAGCGACCGTCGATGGATGTGGGTGGGACGCATCCACCCCACATGGTGCCTAGCCGCGAATGCGGGCCGCACTTCGGCCGCTCAGGCCCCTTTGTCCTCCGGGGCGGTCAGCTCGGCGATGTCGCGTAGATCCTTGTCGCGGCCGCTGGCCCGCTTCATCGCGATCAGGTCGTCGAGCGAGGCGATCCGCACCGGAGTGCCTCGGACCTGGACCTCGACCGCCCGCTTACGAAGGTCCTCGTAAGGAGCCGCGCCCGGCGCACCGTTCAGAACATTGAGGTCGGCCGTCGCGGGGGCGCCGAGCTCGTCGAGCGCGGCGGCGAGCCGCTCGTAGTTGGACTCTTCGGGCGCTGGGACGATGTCGACGTCCAGGGTGAGTCGTCGCGAACCGTGAGCGTTGGCGGCGACCCCGCCGATCGTCACGTAATCGACCCCGTGGCGATCGAGCGCCGCGAAGATCTCCTGCGGCGAGAAGCCCCGCTCGCTCACGCCGATTTCGCCGCCCCGTGCAGCTCGGCGGCGAATGCGGCGGCGTCGAAGGCCCGTTCGAGCCGCTCCGCCATCGGGCGGGCGCGATGGGTCGCGTCCCAGACCTGATCTTGGTTGTCGTCGGCGATCCGCTCCACCCCCAGGGAAAGGGTCTCCCCCATGACCAGCAGCAATCGTTCGAGCGACTCGACCGACGGCGAGACTTCTTCGCGCTCGACCCTCGAGATCCAGGCCTGACCGGCCCCGGACCTAAGCGCCAGACGACGCTGCGACAGGCCGTGCCTCGCCCGGGCGTCGCGGATGAGCTGGCCGGTCTTCATGGCCAGATGATATCCGATCAGGCATCATCGGTCGGACTTCCGCGGAGTCGGCGCCAGTCGAGTCCCGCGAGGCCCCAGATCAAGGCGATCGCGCCGATCGCCAGGGAGAGGAGGGTTATCCAGATGCCGACCTTGGCTTCCGGTTCCAGGTGGGTGGCGAAGGTGACTTCGCGGGGCTTGGAGGAGGCCGGGAGGCGGACGATCTGGTCGGAGTTTTCGTTGCGGGCGACCGCTTCGGCGCCGGTGATCTTGACGAAGTAGGGGCCGGTGACGACGTTGGTGAGGATCGTGCCTTCGGGGCCCGGCGGGACGGTGACGGTGTAGCTGTCCTTCACGCCTTCCTCGACCGGGACGTGGATTTCGCCTTCCAGGGTCGGTTCGCCGAGCGGCTCGGTGGCGTCGCCGAACTGGATGAAGGCGTACCAGGATTCCGGCGGCTTCGAGACCGAGGCGACCGCCGCGTCACGGCCTCCCGGCAGCCAAGAGCGCACCCGCGCGTTCTGCACGATCGCCGCGTAGAAGCTGATCGCGCAGACGAGGACCAAGAGCGCCGCGGGCACCTTCGAGGGGTTGCCCGACCGCTGCATCGCGGCGATCGCCAGCGTCGCAAGCCCGACCATCGCCAGGTCGACGTAGGTCATCAGGCGGTACGGGAACTGGATGTAGGTGAGGAAGGTCGGCAGGTGCCAGATCGACCCTGAGTGCATGACGAGAAAGAGGAAGAAGGCGGTGATCAGGACCAGGCCGACCGCCGCGCGCTTCATGAACGGGCTGAGGTAGCGCCAGAAGAAGAGGCCGAAGGCGATTGCCCAAAACGCCATCAGCAGCGGCAGCTGGGCGTTGATGTCGCCGTGGATGACCGGGTTCAGGTGGGCGCCGTCGCGGAAGAGGCTGAAGAGCTGGGAGGCGCTCGTGTATTCCTGCTGGGACAGTGGGTCCGGTTCCTTTTCCGCCAGCTTGCTGTTCATCAGCAGCTCGGGCAGCAGGATCCAGGCGTTGATCCCGAAGGCGAGGACGGCGAGCCAGACGAGCCGCAGGCCGCGCCGCAGGTGGCGGCGGGCGGAGCGCCAGTCGGCGGCGACCATCACCGCGCCGACCATCACCAGGAACGTCACCCCCCAGGCCGTGGTGAGCACATGGGAGCCGGTGAGGAAGACGAGGCTGACGACGAAGGCGGCCGCCGGGCCCACCTTGGTCCGCTCGGCGCGGAAGAGCGCCAGGCCGCTGGCGGCGACCAGCGGGATCATGAAGCAGCCGATCGTCTCCGGGATCCCGCCGCGGCCGAAGTTGTTGGAGATCGCGTAGGGCGCGGTGATCGCGAGGAGGCCGGGGAGCTGCATCAGCCAGCCGCGGATCCCGGCCAGCTTCGCCAGCCAGGTCCAGCCCAGGTAGGAGGCGGCGATCGCGAGCCAGATGCCGATCACGGCCGCCGCGTTGGCGCCGATCAGCCAGGCGCCGTAGCCGAGGAACGCGTAGAGCGTCCCGCCGTAGAAGGCGTAGTACGGATAGAAGGCGCCGAGGTCGGACTGCAGGTAGTAGCTAGGCAGGCCGAGCTCGGAGATGTTCGCGCCCTGGGCGTGGATCAGCCAGAGGTGGTTGCCCCAGTCGGAGGCGAAGGTCCGGTCGCTCAGCAGCGGCGAGCCGATCGTGATGATCACGACGGCGGGAATCACCCAGTGCCAGTGGGCGCGCCAGTTCCAACGGTTGAGGTAGCTCATCGGCCGAGGGCCGCCGCCGTCAAAGGATTTCGATGATGGAGTTGTCGCCGACCAGGAGGCGGAGCGTTTTCGGCAGTCCCTCGCTGCGCGTCAGCTTGACGTTGCGCCCGAGCAGCGACGCCTCCATCCGGGTGCCGAGGTCCTCGACCGTGGAGTTGGCGAGGACGATCGAGTGCTCGACCTCGCAGCGGCGCACCGCGACCTCGTCGCCGAGCGAGGTGTAGGGGCCGATGAAGGCGTCTTCGACGATGGCGCCGGGGCCGATCACGGCCGGGCCGCGGACGATCGAGCGGACGATCTTGGCGCCCGGGGCGACGACCACGCGGCCTTCGACGCGCGACTCCTCGTCGACCTCGCCCTCGATCGACTCCTCGACCTCCTCCAGCACCAGCCGGTTGGCCTCGAGCATGTCGGCGAGCTGGCCGGTGTCCTTCCACCAGCCGCGCACGACCTCGGACTGGACCTTGCGACCGTCGTCGATCAGCGTCTGGATCGCCTCGGTGATCTCGAGCTCCCCGCGCCAGGAGGGCTCGAGGCGCCGGGCGGCGTCGAAGATCAGCGGGCTGAAGAGGTAGACGCCGACCAGGGCGAGATTCGACGGCGGGTCTTTCGGCTTCTCGATCAGGCGGACGATGCCGCCCTCGGGGGTCAGCTCGGCGACGCCGAAGGACTGCGGGTCGTCGACCGGGGTCAGCAGGATCAGGGCGTCCGGGTCGTCCTCGGCGAAGGTGGACACGAGGCCGCGCAGGCCGTGGCTCAGCAGGTTGTCGCCGAGGTACATGACAAACGGCGAGCCGCCGATGAACTCCTCCGCGGTCAGCACCGCGTGGGCGAGCCCGGCCGGTTTGTCCTGGACGATGTAGGTGATCTGGGCGCCGAACTGCGAGCCGTCCCCAGCCGCCTCGCGGATCTCCCCGCCGGTCTCCGGCGCGATGATGATCCCGATCTCCTTCACGCCCGCGTCGACCAGCGCCTCGATCCCGTAGAAGAGCACGGGTTTGTTCGCCACCGGCACCAATTGCTTGGCGGAGGTGTGCGTGATCGGTCGCAGGCGGGTGCCGGCGCCGCCAGAGAGGATCAGTCCTTTGAGGGGCTCCATCGGACGCTGGAACCCTACTCAAGGAATGAAAGAGCGGTGGGGCGACCGGGTACCCTGCCGCCGTGGAACCCGTCCGCTCAAGCGCCGAGCTCGCCACCGCGGGCGCCGCGACCCCGCCGCCCGCCTACCTCGACGCCCGTGCCGAGTTCGCCTACCGGTACCTGCGCGGCACGGGCCTGGAGATCGGCGCGCTGAACCGCCGGCTGCCCGTCCCCGCCTGGGCGACGGCCCGCAACGTCGACCGCCTGCCGACCGAGGAGCTGCGCGCGGCCTACCCGGAGCTGGAGGGCGTCGATCTGGCGCCGGTGGACGTGGTCGATGACGGCGAACGGCTGGAGACGGTCGACGCCTCCTCCCAGGACTTCATCGTCGCCAACCACTTCCTCGAGCACACCGAGGATCCGATCGGGACGATCGGCATGCACCTCGGCAAGCTGAAGCCGGGCGGGATCCTCTTCTACGCGGTGCCGGACAAGCGCTACACCTTCGACCATCGGCGGGAGGTGACGGCGGTCGACCACATCGTCCGCGACCACACCGAGGGGCCGGAGGGGTCGCGCCGCGGGCACTACGACGAATACGGCGCGGCGGTGCTCGGCGACGCCGAGGAAAAGGAGGCACCCGACTTCGCCGAGCGGGCGGAGAAGTTCTCCCGCGAGCTCGAAGCGAGCCAAGTGTCGATCCACGCCCACACCTTCACCGCGTCGAGCTTCCTGGCGGTCCTGCTGGAGATCCGCGAGCGCCTCGACGAGGGCTTCGAGATCGAGGCCTTCGCCCGCCACGAGGCGGAGGCGGTCGCGATCCTGCGCAAGGTCGGCGCCGATCCGCAGCCCGCCGCGCCGCCCCAGAGCGCTCCCGACCTCGCCGCCGAGGCCGACCGCCTGCGGACGCAGATCGCCCAGCTCGAGCGCGAGCTGCGCCGGCTCACGACCTCCTCCAGCTGGCGGGTGACGGAGCCCCTGCGCGCCGCCAAAGCGCGCCTCGGCGGGCGTCGCTGAACGGCGGCCCGCGGCGCATGCGACCCGCGGTCTACATCCCCAACTTCAACGGCGGCGAGCTCCTCGCGCGGGCGCTGGAAAGCCTGCGCGCGCAGACGCGGGAGGTCGACGTGGTGGTCGTCGACAACGCCTCGAGCGACGGCTCCGACGCGATGGTCGCCGAGCGCTTCCCCGAGGTGACCCTGCTGCGCCTGGGCGAGAACCTCGGCTTCGGCGCGGCGCTGAACCGGGCGGTGGCGGCCCACCCCGGCGACCCCCTGATCCTCTTCAACAACGACGCGAAGGCGGAGCCGACCTTCGTCGAGGGGCTGCTCGACGGCCTCGGCGACGGCGTCGACTCGGTCGCCGGAGTGCTGGTGCAGGAACGCGACCCCGGCCTGGTCGACTCCGCCGGCGTCGTCGCCGACGGCACCCTGATGGGCTTCGACTACCTGCACGGCGAACCGCTGGCGGAGCTCGCCGGAGCGCCCGATCCGCTCGGCCCGACCGGCGGCGCGGCGCTCTACCGCCACTCGGCCTTCGAGGCGGTGGGCGGCTTCGACGAGCGGATCTTCCTCTACTACGAGGACCTCGATCTGGCGCTGCGACTGGCGGCGCGCGGTGGGCGGTGCCGGCTGGCGGGCGAGGCCCGCGCCCTCCACGCCTACTCGGCGAGCCTCGGCGCCGCGAGCGGCGCCAAGTACGCCCGCACCGGCTGGAGCCGCGGCTACATGCTGCGCCGCTACGGCGTGATGCGGAACCCCCGCCTGGCGCTCCGAGCCATCGCCTGCGAGGCCGCGATCTCCGCCGGCCAACTCGCCAAGGACCGCACCGCCCAAGGACTGACCGGCCGCCTCCGCGGCTACCGCGCCGCCGCCGGCCTCCCCCGCGAGACCGCGGGCGGCCCCCTCCTCGACCTCACCGCCCGCGAGGCCCTCGCCCTGCGCCGCAAGCGCCGGGCTTAGCCGCCCGACCCGCGTTGTCGACTTGAAGTCCCCTATAGGGGCCCCGAAGTCGGAAACGTCGCTTAGCGACGGCCGAGCCAGGACTGGGCGCGGGCGAGGCCACCGGTCGCGGCGAGGCGGCGGCGGGTGCGGAGGGCGGCCGGGAGGCGGGCTAGGCCTTCCAGCTTGCCGCCTGCCGTCGACCGGAACCGTCCCTCGCGGGCGGCGCGGAGGAGGGCGCCGCACTCGACGGCGAGGATCCGGGGGAGGGACGCGAGGGGCATGAAGCGGGCCTGGGTGACGATGCGGTTGCGGGCGACGAGGCGGGCGTTCCAGGCGCCGGGGCGCGGCGCCTCCGCCATCCAGGAGGCGTTGCCGAGGTGCCAGACGACCGCCTCGGGGACGTAGGCGAAGCGGCGGCCGGCGATCCGAGCGCGGACGTTCAGGTCGACGTCCTCGTAGAAGGAGAAGAAGCCGCGGTCGTAGCCGCCGAGGTCGGTGAAGAGCTCCCGCCGCAGCAGGCAGGCGGCGCCGCAGACGCCGAAGACCTCGCCCCCGCCGAGCGTCGCCGGGCCCTGGGCCTCCCCCGCGCCGATCTCGAACCCCCGGCCGTCGCTCGTCAGCGCCTGCCCGGCGCTGTAGAGGCGCGCCGCCGCCGGGTCGCGCGGCGTGGCGTCGTCCCCGCCCCCCTCCAACTGGAGGATCCGCGGCGCGACGCCGCCCAGGCCGGGATCGGCCTCCAGCACCGCCCGCAGCGCCGCGATGCTCCCGGGCTCCAACTCGGTGTCGGCGTTCAGCGGCATCACGAAGGGCGCCGCGGTCCGCTCCGCGCCTAGATCGACGGCGGCGGCGAAACCCGTGTTCCCTCCGAGGGTTAGGTGGGGGATGCCCCGCTCCGCCAGCAACTCCAGCGTCCCGTCGCTCGACCCGTTGTCGACCGCCAGCAGCTCGATCGGCTCCTCCTGCGCCGCGATCGAGTCCAGCAGCCGCGGCAGCAGCGCCGCCGAGTTCCAGGTCGGGATCACCACCGCCACCTTCGGCTCCTCGCTCACGCGGGCAGCCTGACACAGATATGAGCGAGTCGGACCGCCTTGGAGGCACGCTAGCGTTGAGGGACCCGCACGGGGCCTCCCCGCGCGATCCCGACCCCACCATGGCCGCCAACGAGGAACTGACGCTCGAACCCACCGTGCCCGGCGCTCCCGGGCCCGACGCCCCCGTGGCGATCCGGGTCGAGGACCTGCACAAGACCTTCCGGATCCCGACCCAGCGGGTCGACTCGCTGAAAGAGCGGGCGGTCCACCCCTTCTCCTCGCGCGACTACCGCGAGCTGCACGCGCTCGACGGCATCTCCTTCGAGATCCGCCAGGGGGAGTTCTTCGGCATCGTCGGGCGCAACGGCTCCGGCAAGTCGACGCTGCTGAAGCTGCTCGCCTCCATCTACCGCGCCGACGCCGGCCGGATCCAGATCGCCGGGCGCCTCGCCCCCTTCATCGAGCTCGGCGTCGGCTTCAACCAGGAGCTGACCGCGCGCGAAAACGTCGTCCTCAACGGGGTGATGATGGGCCTCACCCCGAAAGAGGTGCGCGAGCGCCAGGACTCGGTGATCGACTTCGCCGAGCTCCACGACTTCGCCGACCTGAAGATCAAGAACTTCTCCTCCGGGATGCTCGTGCGGCTGGCCTTCTCGGTGATGCTGCAGGCCGACGCCGACGTGCTGCTGATCGACGAGGTGCTCGCCGTCGGCGACGCCGCCTTCCAGCAGAAGTGCGCCGACGCCTTCCACCAGATGAAACGGGAAGGCAAGACGATCATCCTCGTCACCCATGACATGTCGGCGGTCGAGCAGTACTGCCACCGCGCGCTGCTGCTCGCCGACGGCAACGTCCAGTACATCGGCTCGCCGGCCGAGGCCGGCCACGAGTACCTGAAGCTGAACTTCGAGGCCGACACCACCGCGGCCGGCCTCGGCACCGCGGAGTCGGATGGCGTGAAGCTGCTCACCTGCCAGATCGAGGACGAGGCGGGCGAGCCGGCGATGACGGTCGAAGACCGCGAGCCGGTCAGGATCAAGGTCGAGATGGAGCTGCAGCGCGACGCCGACGCGATCAACGTCGGCTTCACCTTCGCCGGCGCCAACGACCTCGGGGTCTTCGAATTCGGTGAGCTGCTCACCCGCGAAGCGGGCTACGACCTCAGCGCCGGCAAGCGCGTCACGGTCCACGTCAACGTGGAAAACCGCTTCGCCGCGGGTCGCTACTTCCTCCACTGCGGTATCCACAGCCCCGACGGCATCGCCCTCTACGTCCACAAAGCGACGACCTTCGTCGCCTTCGGCAGCGACGAGACGCGCGGCGTGATGTCGGTCGATCACCGGGTCGAGGTCGAGATCGAGGACGCCGGATGAGCGCCGAGGTCGGGACGCATCCGGTCCGGCCGGTGGCCGAGCTCCGCGAGGTGCAGGGCCCCTCGGCCCTCGGCGGCGGCTCGCGGCGCTTCTTCGACCTGCTCTGGCTGATCTCGGTGACCGAATTCAAGCGCGTCTACTTCGGCACGGTGCTCGGCTACCTCTGGTCGCTGCTGCGCCCGCTCTTCCTCTTCGGCGTGCTGCTGCTGGTCTTCACCCAGGTCTTCCGCATCGGCTCGAAGGAAGTCCACTACTACCCCGTCTACCTGCTGATGGGGATCGTCCTCTACACCTTCTTCAGCGAAGCAACCAGCAACGCGGTGACCTCGGTCGTCTCGCAGGAGGGCGTCGTCCGTAAGACGCAGTTCCCGCGCGCGGTGATCCCGCTGGCGACCGCAATCACCAGTCTTTTCAACCTGACGCTCAACCTGCTGATCGTGCTCGTCTTCGTGCTCGCCTGGGGCGTCACCCCGGTCTGGACCTGGCTGCTCTTCCCGGTCTGCCTCCTCTTCCTCTTCGTCGGCACGGCGGGGTTGTCGATGGCGCTCTCGGCTCTCTACGTCCGCTATCGCGACACCGCGATCATCTGGGTCGTCGCCTCGCAGGTGCTGCTCTACCTGACCCCGATCCTCTATCCGGTCACCGCCCTCGGCACGGAAACCAAGGAGCGCCTGCTGATGATCAACCCGCTCTCGGTGATCTTTGAGCAGATCCGCGTCTGGGTCCTGCATGAACCGCAGGCGCCGACCGCGGTCGAGGCCGCCGGCGGCTGGCTCGGCCTTCTCCCCGCGGCGGTCATTTTCTTCGGGACCATCGCCTTCGGCATCTGGTACTTCAACCGCGAGGCGCCCCGGATCGCCGAGGCGCTCTGAGCCTCCGTACACTCGTCGGGATGCCAGAGCCGATCAATTCGACCGAGGCGGTCGGGCGGTCCCAGACCGATCACGAGGCGGAGATCGCCCGCCGCGACGAGGAGATCCTGCGCCTGCGCGACCTGCTGATCACCCGTGACGCCGAACTCGGCCAGGTCCGCGGCCAGCTGAAGATCATCGAAGACCATTCCGAGCGGATGGCGCGACTGGTCGCCCGGATCCCGATCCCCGGCCTCGCCTGGGTGGCCAGCGCGATCCTGCGCGTGCTCCAGGTCAGCGGTCGCTAGAGCTTTGCCGGCTCCCCGCTTCTCGATCGTCACGCCGGTCTACGAGACCCCGGTCGACGTCCTCTGGCTGACGGTCGAGTCGGTCCTCGCGCAGACCTTCTCCGACTGGGAGCTCTGCCTGGTCGACGACGCCTCGCCCTCGGCGAAGGTGCGCGAGGTGCTCGATGCCTGCGCCGCGATGGACCCGCGGGTGCGGGTCGAGCACCGGGCGGAGAACGGCGGCATCGTCGCCGCGTCGAACACCGCGCTGGCGATGGCGACCGGGGAGTTCGTCGCCCTGCTCGACCACGACGACCGCCTCCACCCGGACGCGCTCGCGCTCGTCGACGAGGCGCTCCGCGGCAACCCGGAAGGCGACTACGTCTACACCGACGAAGACAAGCTCACCGCGCGCGGGCGCCACGGCGGGCCGTTCCTGAAGCCCGACTGGTCCCCGGAGCGGATGCGCACGCAGATGTACACCTGCCACCTGAGCGTGCTGCGGCGGGCGCTGGTCGAGGAGGTCGGCGGCTTCGACCCCGACTGCGAAGGCGCCCAGGACTGGGACCTGGTGCTGAAGGTGACCGAGCGGGCGCGCGCCGTCCTCCACGTCCCGCGGGTGCTCTACCACTGGCGCGGGATCGAGGGCTCGACCGCGGCGACCGTCGAGGCGGGCGGCGGCGAAGCGGCGAAGCCGTGGGCGTTCGAGGCGGGGACGCGGGCGATCCAGGGCCACTGCGAGCGGACCGGCGTGCAGGCCACGGTCGCGCGCGACACCGACGACCCGGGCGTCTACCACCTCAATCCGGCGCTGCGCGAGGAGCCGCTGGTCTCGATCGTCATCCCCACCAACGGACAGCGGCGCGAAATCCGTTATCAGGAGGTGACGCTGGTCGGCCACTGCGTGCGCAGCATCGTCGAGACCTCGACCTACTCGAACTACGAGATCGTCGTCGTCGCCGACGAGGGCACGCCGGCGAGCGCGATCGCCGAGCTCGAGGCAGCGGCGGGGGACCGCCTCCGCATCGTCCCCTTCGATCGGCCCTTCAGCTTCTCCGAGAAGATCAACGCCGGCGCTGTCCACGCTCGCGGCGAGCACCTGCTGCTGCTGAACGACGACATGGAGGTCGGCACCGCCGACTGGATCGAGCGGATGGTCATGTACTCCTCGATCGAGGGCGTCGGCGCCGTCGGCGGCCTTCTCCTGCTCGAAGACGGGCGCATCCAGCACGCCGGCGTCGGCTTCGAGGGCGGCCTCCCGGGCCATCCCTACTACGGCTATCCCCGCGGCGTCCCCGGCTACGCCAACGCCGTCCGCATCGCCCGCGATCTCCTCGCCGTCACCGGCGCCTGCCTGATGACCCGCCGCGACCTCTTCGAGGAAGTCGGCGGCCTCTCCACCACCTTCCCGATCAACTACAACGACGTCGACTACTGCCTCAAGCAGGTCGAGCGCGGCCGGCGCGTCGTCTACGACCCCGACCTCGTGATGACCCACTTCGAGTCCTCGAGCCGCTCCTCCGACGTCGCCGAGTGGGAGAAGTCCCAACTCCTCGCCCGCTGGGCCCCGCTGACGACGTCCAGCCGCTTCTCCAACCCCTACGTGCGCAACGAGATCCCCCGCGCGGCGTCGGTGTTCCTCTGGGCGAAGCGCAGCAAGGTCCGCCCGCGCAAGCGGCGTCCGGCCGCCGCCCGCGTCTGACCGCCCGCGCTCACGTCGCCTGTCCCCATCAACGTCGTGACGAGGGCGTCGAGGGCGTCGAGGGCGTCTGGATCAAGCGTCCCGAAGCGGTACCCGGTTACGCCCTCTCGCGTTTCGCGCCGCATCGGCACACCTTACGGCCTCGTTCGACTGTCGTCGGCCTCAGCTCAGGTCTGGAGCGTCGCGCAGAGGACGGCGCGGGCGGCGACTGCCAGGTCGGGATCGCGGGCCGGGCCGAGGTTGTAGGTGGCGTCGGCGGCTTCGGCGGGGGTGGCGCGGCGCCAGCCTTCGGGGGAGTGGAGGAAGACGGTCTCCTCGCGGCGGGGGGCGTCGGCGCGGGTGAAGAGGTCGTCGACCTCGGCGCGGTCGAGTTGGCGGAGCCAGCCGAGATCTTCGGAGCGGCCGAAGGGGACGCTGACGTGGACGCGGCCGCCGGGCTTGACCACCCGGAGGAGCTCGCGGAGGGCCTTGGCAGCCTCGGCCTGGGGGTCGGCGGCACGGGGCGTGGTGGCGCCGTAGATGGCGGTGTCCATGCCGACGTGCTCGAGGGTCGAGAGGCAGACGACCTCGTCGAACCAGTCGTCGCGCAGGGGCAGGTCGCGGAGGTCGGCGTAGAGATAGGAGACGCCGAGCTCGTTGAAGGAGGCCTGCTCGGGCGCCAGGGTGACGATGGTGAGGTCGTCCGCCGCGTCGAGCATCGGTTCGAGCACGTGGCGGTGATTGAGGACCGAGCCGGCGTCGAGGACGTGGCCGCGCGGGCCGCGGGAGAAGAGCCAGGGGTACTCGACCGCGCGCTCGTCGAAAGCCGCCGCGAGGCCGGCCGGGAGCTCCTCGCCCGCGGCGAAGATGGCGCGCCATTCCTCCTCGGCGAGAAGGGAGCGGATCAGCGCCCGGTGGGCCGCGAGGTACTCCAGCGTGTTCGGCTCGACCGGCGGGAAGCGCCGCGCCCAGCGGCGGCCGAGGCGCTTGCGCGGCGACATCACCCGCTCGCGCGTCGGGGCGGAGTCGTCGACCGGCTCCAGGCGCAGGGTGGTCAGCGGCGGGTCGAGCGCGTCGACGGCGAGAACCAGCTGCCCCGGGTCCTCCGGCAGCTCCCGATCGGCGCCGCGCGCCCACAGCCCTTCGCTCCGCCAGCGGTCGATCACCGCCACGGGGTCTTCGCCCGCCTCGCGGAGCCGCTGAGGATGAAACTCGACGTTGTCGGGCGGCACGGGTGCAGCATAGGCTGCCGCATCATGAGTGAGGAGCAGCTAACAGCCGCGCAGATCCGGGCCGTCTACGAGGAGGTCCTGGGACGGGAGCCGGCCGAGGCCGAGGTGAACGAGCAGCTCGGCCTGCCCGACCTGCGGGCGATGCTCCGCCTGGCCCTCGACTCGCCCGAGTTCGACGAACGCCTCCACGAGGCCGTCGTCGCCGAGATCGCCCGCAAACCGGCCGTCGTCAACGTCTACCACCCCGACCTGGCGCCCTACGCGACGCAGCCAGGGACGCGCTCGCCCGACGGGATCGCGATCGTCGGCCACCATGGCACGCTGCACCTCTGCGGTGGAACCAACGCCATCCTCGACCAGTACGTCGGGGAATTCGCGCTCGCCCCGGACTGGCTCGACCAGTGGCGTGAGATCGTCCTCGCCCGCCGCGAGGAGATGCGCGCGATGGGCCTGGCCAGCGCGCTCATGGTGGTCCCGGACAAGCTCGCCGTATATGAGGACCGCTACCCCGAGCCGCTGGTGAAGATTGGCCCGCGGCCGGTCGAGCACCTGCTCGCGGAGCCCGATCTCGATGTCCTCTACCCGCTGGCCGAGCTGAGCGCGACCGCCGCCACCGAGGCCGTCTACATGCCCAACGACACCCACCTCACCTTTCGCGGCAACGAGATCCTCTTCCGCACCCTGCTCGAGCCGCTCGGGATCGCCGCCCGCGATGTCCCCGACTTCGCCGCGATGCCGCTGCGCTCCTACCCGATCTTCGGCGACCTCGGCGAAAAGTTCGACCCCCGCATCGTCAACATCGTCAGCGAGCCGAACACGCTCGGGGCGGCGGAGATCGTCGAGGACAACCGGGCCGAGATCGAAGCGGTCGGCGGGCACATCGGCAGCCGCCGCGTCTTCCGCAACGACGCCGCGCCCGATCGCCGCGTCGCCGTCCTCTTCGGCGACTCCTTCGGCTTCTCGGCGGCCTACTACCAGGGCGTCTCCTGGTTCATGGCGCAGGTCTTCCGCGAAGTCCACTTCGTCTGGGTCCCCTTCGGCTGGGACCCGGATTACGTCCGCGAGGTCGGCGCCGAGGCGGTCCTGATCCAGGGCGCGGAGCGCTTCGTGGCGCGGGTCCCGCACCCCCGCTCGGAGGTCGCCGCGCTGGCCGAGGAGACGCTGCGGCGCAAGCGGCCGGTCGGGCTCGAGGCCGTCTCCGACTGAGCAAACCTCGGCCCCGAGGGCCATCTGACTAGACTCCGTCGCATGCACGACGACGCCAGCCGGCGCGCCGAAGAGGCGATCGCCAAGCAGGCGAAGTGGCACCACCGGATCGAAGTAGCGCCGGGGGTGACGACGCCCGGACTCCAGGAGACGCCAGCCCTGCTGGCGCAGATCGGCATGCCCGAGGACCTCACCGGGATGCGCGTCCTGGACATCGGCGCCCGTGACGGCTTCTTCACCTTCGAGGCGGAAAAACGCGGTGCCGCCGAGGTGGTCGCGCTCGACAACGAGCCGCCGACCCACACCGGCTTCGCGATCGCCGCCGAGCTACTCGGCTCGAAGGCCACCTACGTCACCGAGAACGTCTACGCGCTCGACGAGGAGCGCTTCGGCCGCTTCGACCTCGTCCTCTTCCTCGGCGTGATCTACCACCTGCGCCACCCGCTGCTGGCGCTCGACCGCATCCACGACGTCACCGCCGACGACGGCCTGATGCTGATCGAGACGCACATGATCGACGAAGGCCTGGTCGACGCGGACGGCAACTGGCGCGCGCTGGGCGACTTCCATCCCGACCTCGCGAGCCTGCCGATCGCCCAGTTCTACCCCGGCGACATGCTCGGCAGCGACCCTACCTCGCAGTGGGCGCCGAACCGGACCGCCCTCGAGGGTTGGCTGCGCGGCGCCGGGTTCGAACCGCTGAGCACCTGGCAGGTGGCCTTCCGCGGCGGCGGCGTCTCCCGCCGCCTGCCGCTCGGCGCCAACGGCGAGCGCGCCGTCGACGAGGCGGCCAGCTGGGACATGACCACCTGGACCGTGGAACAGTCGACCTCGATCGGCCGCTGACGCCGACGTCAGGCCCGCCCCGGTGAATATCTGCACGATCATCGCCAGGAACTACCTGGCCCAGGCCCGGGTCCTGGCTCGCTCCTTCAAGGAGCACCATCCGGACGGCACCTGCACGGTCCTCGTGATCGACGATCCGAGCGGCTATATCGATCCGGCCAACGAGCAGTTCGAGCTGCTGACCCTCTACGACATCGGCCTGCCCGACGTCGAGCGGATGGCGGCCTACTACGACATCATGGAGCTCTCCACCGCGGTCAAGCCGTGGCTGCTGCGCACGCTGCTGGCGCGGCCCGGCGTCGACTCGGTCTCCTACCTCGACCCCGACATCCAGGTCTTCGCCCCGCTGACCCGGATCGAGGAAGAGGCCACGACCCACGGGATGGTCCTCACCCCGCACTTCACGACGCCGCTGCCGCGCGACGAACTGAAGCCGAGCGAAGAGGACATCCTCCTGGCCGGGGTCTACAACCTCGGCTTCATCGGGCTCGGCGTCGGGCAGACGGCCGACGAGCTGCTCGACTGGTGGTCGGAGCGCCTCGAGAGCGACTGCATCAACGAGCCCGCCGAGGGCTACTTCGTCGATCAGCGCTGGATCGACCTCGCCCCCGGCTTCTGGCCGAACCTCTACCTGCTTCGCGAGACGACCTACAACATCGCCTACTGGAACTTCGCGACCCGCGACCTGGAGACCGACGGCGCGGGCTACACGGTCGACGGCGAGCCGCTGCGCTTCTACCACTTCAGCGGCTATGACCCGCGCCGTCCGCGCGAGCTGAGCAAGCACCAGAACCGGGTGCGGATGGCGTCCCATCCCGCCCTGATGCGGATCTGCGACGAATACGGCGAGGCGCTGATGGAATGCGGCTTCGAGGAGACCACCGCCTGGCCCTACGGCTGGGGGGAGACCGCCGACGGCCTGAAGATCGACCGGACGGTTCGCGACCTGTTCCGCGAAAGCGTCGAGAACGAAGAGTTCACGGACTCGCTCTTCAAACCGGCCGGGGCGGCGACCTTCCGGCGCAACCTGACCGAGCAGGTCGCCGGGACCGCGGATCACAAGATCGGCCGCTTCGCCGCCCAGATCTGGGAGCAGCGCGATGACCTGCGCCAGGCCTACCCCGACATCGACGGGCCCGACGCCGCCGGGTTCGTCGAGTGGCTGCACACCTTCGGCCCGGAAACCGGGGCGCCGCCGGAGCTGCTGACCGCGGACGCGCCCCCGGCGCCGCGCGGGAACGGGGCCGCCGCGCCCACCACGACCCGTGCCGCCACCCCGGTGCCGATCGAGGAGGGGGTCAACGTGGTCGGCTACCTCAGCTCGGAGCGCGGGGTCGGCGAGGTCGCCCGCCAGATGCTCGCCGCGCTGCGCTCGCGCGACATCGCCGCGGCCGGGATTGACACGCCGACCGAGCCTGCCGAGATCGAGAAGCAGCTACTGAAAGTCCGGCCCGCCGACCATCCCTACGACTACAACCTGATCTGCGTCAACGCCGACATGACGCCCGCCGTCACCGCCGCGCTCGGTCGCTCGTTCTTCGAGGGCCGCCGCACCGCGGGGCTGTGGTTCTGGGAGGTCTCCGAGTTTCCCGACTACTGGCGCAAGTCCTTCGACGAGGTCGACGAAGTGTGGGTCGCCACCGAGCACATCGCCGACGCCCTGCGCTCGTTGACCACGAAGCCGGTGCGGACCGTCCGCGTCCCCCTCACCCCCGGCCCGGTCGGGGCCATGAGCCGCGCCGAGCTCGGCCTCCCGGAGGGCTTCACCTTCCTCTTCGTCTTCGACTACCGCAGCGTCTTCCGCCGCAAGAACCCCCTCGGGCTCGTGCACGCGTTCAAGGAGGCCTTCCCGGCGGGCGAGGGCCCCTCGCTGGTGATCAAGTCGATCTGCGGCGACGAATTCCCGTCGGACCGGGCCGAACTGGTCGAGGCGATCGCCGACCGCCCGGAAATCCACCTGGTCGAGGACACCGTCCCGGTCGAGGCGAAGAACGCGATGATCGCCAACTGCGACTGCTACGTGTCCCTGCACCGCTCCGAGGGGCTCGGGCTGACGATGGCGGAAGCGATGTACTTCGGCCGCCCGGTGATCGCCACCGCCTACTCCGGCAACCTCGATTTCATGACCGAGGACAACAGCTTCCTCGTGCCGTACACGAACGCGAAGATCGGCCCGCACGCCGATCCCTACCCGCCCGACGGCGAATGGGCCGAGCCGGACCTGGCCGCCGCCGCCGCGATGATGAGGGGGGTCGTCGCCGACCCAGAGGCGGCCGCTGCCCGCGCTCGCCGCGCCGCGATCGACATCCGCCACACCCACTCGCCGGAGGCCGCCGCCGCCTCGATCGAGGCACGGGTCGCCGAAGGCCGCACCGACGAGTTGATCGGGCGCCTCACCGACTTCGACTCGCCGCGCGGCGACCACCTCCGGCACCTGGTCGACCTCGGTGGCCCCCCGGTAGACCGCCAGTCCAAACAGGTCAAAGACACCGCCAAACGCGCCTACATGCGCCTCCTGCGGCCCTACGTCTCCTACCAGGCCGAGGTCAACGCGCGCGGCGCCGACGCCCTCGATGAGCTGACCGGTGAGATCCGCGACCAGCTGGTCGACGCCCTCGCCCTCGACCAGCGCCTCCACAATCGCGTCGGCGAACTCGAACAGACCCTCACCGAGCAAGCAGCAGCGATCCGCGACCTTCAGACCCGGGCGGAATCCGAGGACTCGGGGTCGTAGGAGCGGTGCCGCGGGTCCGGGGCGCGGTGCCCGGGCGGTGGAAAGGGACGGGTAAGGGACGCGAGGCGTCTCGGTGAGAGCGGCCGTCTCGGTCACGGCCCTGGCTGGCTGTGACCGTGCCCGAGACGGCCGGGGGATGTGGGGAGTGCGGCTGGAAGTTCGCCGCGTTGCCACGGGTTCGTCACGGGAGGGGCACGGATGGGTCACGAGACTCGCAAGTCGTGACGGAGAGCGTGGGAAGTCCACCCTTCCGTGCGTGTTGGACAACAGGCAATTCAGCGCTGCGTGGATTAGGGCCCCTATAGGGGGGTCAATGCATGCAGCGCGTTTCGGGGCCTCTTTCAAGGCCCGAAAAGCGCACGAAGGTGACGGAAGGGTTGGGGAAGTGTGGAGTTCCCGGCATCTTCGTCACGGCTTCGTGCCGGGTGTGCCTTCTCTCGCACGCACCCTCGACGTAAGTCCGACCTCCGCCCGAACCCTTGACGAGAGACGCACTCCCTCCCGTCCTGGGACTGGCACCCCGCCCCGCCCCCTACGTATGCCCGAACAACAAACTGTCACTCGCCCCGGTGACGATGATCGCGACGACGCCGAAGAAGACCACGGCGCCGGCGGCGATCGCGACCGTCGGTAGGTAGCGCCGCGGGCCGAGCTCGGGCGGGCCGATCGGGGTCGTCCAGCCGGGCAGGATGACGAGGATCGTGGCGAGCAGGAACACCGGGAGCAGGAACCGGGTCTCCACGGCGGAGGCGACCGAGCTGACGCTACAGAGGAGCAGGGCGAGGAGGTAGCGCCAGCTGATCGGCGCGAGGCGGCGCCTCGATCGCGGCCAGGCGAGCCTGACCAGGGCGAGGAACACGATCAGGAAGCCCGCGATCCGGAACACCTTGTTGGAGGCGCCTTCGAGATGTTCGATGTACGGCGTGTCGTAGCGCTGGTCGAGGCCGTTGACCAGATGACGGATGAAGACGCCCGCCATCTGCACCGGGTGTTCGACGACCAGCTTGGCGTACTGACCGGTGCTTTTCACCACCCCGTTTTCGACCCCTTCGAGGATGCGGATACCGTCCCGGTCGACGTAGTTCATCTGGGCCTGGCTTTCGGGCCCGCCGACGTAGGTGTCGTAGCGCTGCAGGATCAGGCCGTCCGTGTACTGGAGGGCGACCAGGCCATTGCCGCCCGGGATCGGCGTCCAAGTGCCGAAGTTTTCATGCTGGGAGAGCGACTGCGGCAGCGAGACGAGGACGACCGCCGCGAGCAGGCAGCCGAAGCGGGCGATCCAGAGTGGGCTCCGGCGTTCGTCATCCGCGTACCAACGCCAGAGGTAGAGGGCGATGACGGTCGGGACCAAGAGGAAGTAGGCGGGGCGCACGTCGAGCGCCAACGCGGCGGCGCCCCCGACCAGCGCGAAAGACGGGATCGAGACGCTCGACCCGACCACGCCGAGGGCGAGCAGGGCGAGCGCCAAGGCGACGAAGTCGCTCAACGGGTAGTTGAGGAACCCGCGCCAGAAGATCCAGAGGATGGCGCAGAGGAGCAGCCGCCGACCGAACCCCCACTCCACGCTCGGCACCGCGACCCGTGCCAACCGCGGCGCCAACACCGCGCCGATCACGGCGAACAGAGCCGCGTTGAAGATCGCCACCGAGGTCGCGTCGGCGAAGCCGAGGAACTCCCCGGCGTTACGGACGAAGAAGTAGACGAACGGCAGCCCGTACCCGCGCAGGTTGGTGTTTTCGAAGTTCAGGAACGAGAAGTGCCCGGCCTTGACGAAGCTTTCCGACAGCGACCAGTAAGCGCCGGAGTCGTAGTAGAACGGCTTCTGGCCCTGCAGTAGGGCGGTTACAAGGAAGACCAGGAAGGCGACCGCGAAGGCCGTCGCGGCAGGGCTTCGCTGCCATCGGCTTTCACTTCGCGTGGTCAACCAGGCGGCAGTCTATGGCGGTGGATACGCTCATGGGGTGGCCGAGGCTGTATCCATGGACCGGAATCTCGGCGGGGACGACACGGTGAAGGTGGCGAACTCGGTAGTGGTTCCGGTCTACTCGAATCAGGACCAGATTCCCGATCTGGTCGCGGCGATCGACGCGATCGCGAGCGAGGTCCCCGGCGATTCGGAGGCCGTCTACGTCATCGACGGCAGCCCGGACGAATCCCGCGCCGTGCTCCTGCGGGCCCTGCGGGGGGCGGCGACCCCGGCGCGGGTGATCGAGCATTCACGCAACTTCGGTTCGTTCGCCGCGATCCGCACCGGTATGCAGTTCGCACGCGGCGAGCGGATCGCGGTGATGGCCGCCGACCTCCAGGAGCCGCCCGAGTTGGTGGTCGAGTTCCTGCGCCGGCTCGCGTCCGGCGAGGTCGACGTGGTCGCCGGACGGCGAGTCGGCCGCGACGATCCGGGCGACCACTTCTCCAGCCTCTACTGGCGCCTTTACGGGCGCTTCGTGATGAGCGACGTGCCGACCGGGGGCGTCGACGTGTTCGGCTGCACGGCGGCGGTCCGGGACGTCGTCTGCTCGCTTGAGTCGGTCCACACCTCTCTGGTCGCCCAGGTGCTCTGGGTCGGCTACCGCCGCGAGTTCGTCGACTACGAACGGCGGCCGAGCACCGGCCCCAGCGGCTGGACGCTGGCCCGGAAGATCCGTTACCTCTCCGACAGCGTCTTCGCCTTCACCGATCTTCCGGTCCGCATCCTCTGGATGGCCGGACTGCTGGGCCTGTGCCTGGGCGTGATGATCGCGGTGGTCGCGCTGATCGCCCGGATCACCAACCCGGGCTCGGTCCCCGGCTACACCGCGACGATCCTCGTGATCATCTTCTTCGGGGCGCTGAACATGATCGGCCTCGGCATCATCGGATCCTACGTCTGGCGGGGCTACGAAACCTCCAAGGGCAGGCCGGGCGCGATCGTCCGCGAGATCGTGGAAACTCCCGCGCGATCCCTCGATGGCTGACTTCTTCGTTCACGCTCAAGGCATCTGCGAGACCGACCGGGTCGGGTCGGGCACCCGCATCTGGGCGTTCGCCCACGTCCTGCCCGGCGCGAGCATCGGCGCCGACTGCAACCTCTGCGACGGCGTCTTCGTCGAGTCCGACGTCACCGTCGGCGACCGGGTGACGATCAAGTCCGGGGTCCAGCTCTGGGACGGCGTGCGCCTAGAGGACGATGTCTTCGTCGGTCCCAACGCGACCTTCACCAACGACCCGTTCCCGCGCAGCCGGCAGTGGCTGGAGGAGTACCCGCTGACGACGGTGCGCGCCGGGGCCTCGATCGGCGCCAACGCGACGATCCTGCCCGGCCTCGAGATCGGGACCGGGGCGCTGGTGGGCGCCGGAGCGGTGGTGACCCGATCGGTGCCCGCCCACGCCATCGTGGTCGGCAACCCGGCGCGGATCACCGGCTACACCGACGCCGCCGGCGCCGCGCCGGAGGCCGCCCCGGTGGATCCCGTGCCCGGCGTGACCGAGCTGCCCGTCCGCGATGTCGTGGTGCGCAAGGCGGCGAGCTTCTCCGACCTGCGAGGGACGCTGACCGCGGGCGAAACCCCCGACGACGCCGTCCCCTTCAACCCGCGCCGCTGGTTCCTCGTCTACGACGTGCCGGGGCGGGAGGTTCGCGGCGCCCACGCCCACCGCGAGTGCGAGCAGTTCCTGATCTGCGTGCACGGCAGCGTCAGGGTCGCGGTCGACGACGGCGAGAACCGGGCGGAAGTTACCCTCTCCGACCCGACCGAGGGCATCTACGTGCCGCCGCTCGTCTGGGCGAGTCAGTTCCGTTATTCGCCCGACGCGGTCCTGCTGGTCCTCGCCTCGCACCCGTACGACGCCGCCGACTACATCCGCGACTACGGCGAGTTCCTCGCCGCGGTCGGGGGCTGAGCCGGCTCAGGCCGGGTTCAGCTCGAGCAGCGCGGCGATCACCCGGTCGCAGTCCTCGGCCGCGAGGAAGGGGTGCATCGGCAGGCTGAGCACCTCGTCGGCGAGGCGCTCGGAGATGGGGAAGGTGCCGCGCGGGATCCCCGCATCCGCGTAGGCCGGCGAGAGGTGGGGCAGGATCGGATAGTGGACGAGCGTTTCGATCCCGCGCTCGGCGAGCGCCTGCCGCTGCCCGTCGCGGTCATCCAGGCCGACGTAGTAGAAGTGCCAGACCGGCTCGGACCCGGCCGGGGGCTTCGGCCTGCGGATCGACGGATTCCCGGCGAAGCCGGCGTCGTAGCGGGCGGCGAGGGTGGCGCGGGCGCCGTTCCACTCGTCCAGGTGCGGCAGCTGGGCGCGCAGCGCTGCCGCCTGGACCTCGGCCAGCCGTGAGTTGACCCCGGCCGTCTCGATCTCGTAGCGGTTGCGGGTGCCGTAGTTGCGCAGCAGGCGGACGCGCTCGGCCAGGTCGGCATCGTCGGTGGTGACCGCGCCGCCGTCGCCGACGGCGCCAAGGTTCTTCGAGGGGTAGAAGGAGAAGCCCGCGGCGCCCCCGATCGAACCGGCCCGCTTGCCGTCGCGGCGCGCGCCGTGCGCCTGCGCGGCGTCCTCGAGCACGAACAGCCCGTGGGAGGAGGCGAACTCGAGGATCGGCGCCAACGCGGCGACTTCGCCGCGGAGGTGGACCGGCATGATCGCCGCGGTCCGCTCGCTGAAGGCGCCGGACAGCACGGTGGGATCGATGTTGTAGGTATCGGCCTCGACCTCGACCCCGACCGGCGTCGCGCCGACGTTGGTGATCGCCAGCCAGCTCGCGATCCAGGTGTAGGCCGGCACCAGCACCTCGTCGCCGGGGCCGATCCCGGCCGCCCGCAGCGAGAGTTCGAGGGCGCTGAGGCCGCTGCCCACGCCGACGCAGTGGGCCGTGCCGCAGTAGGCGGCGAACTCGGCCTCGAACCGCTCGAGCTCCTCTCCGAGCAGGTACCAGCCCGAGGCGAGCACCCGCGCGACGGCCTCCTCGAGCTCGCCGCCGAGGGCGTCGCGGGCGGCGCCGAGGTCGACAAAGGGGATCTGGTGGTCCATCCGCCCGGGTTCGATCAGTCGGCCGATTCTTCGCCGAGCCAGGCTTGGCGGGAGGTCCGCGACTCGTGCTTGACCGCCACCAGGTCGTCGATCATGCCGAAGCGCACCCCAGCGGCGATCATCCGCCGGGCCAGGGACCAGTCGTTGGCCTCGGAGTAGAAGACGTCGAGGGGCTCGAACTGGAAGAAGCGCAAGCCGGCGTGATAGATCGAGAACTGCAGCGTGAAGTGGCCGTACTCGGGCGGGAACTTGCCGAGCCCGAGTTCGCTCCCGTCGCCGAACTTCACCGTCAGCCGTCCGTAGGGAAACTCGAGCCGCTGCTCCTGCGCGGCGGCGACCAGGCGGTCGGTGTGGTTCGGCAGCACTTCGTCGTCGTCGCCGAGGATCGCGATCCAGCGGCCGCGGGCCTGAGCGACTCCGTCGTTCATCGGCGGCGTGCCGACCATGAACCAGCGCCGCTCGGGATCAGCCGGGTAGGGGCCGTTCACCGTGCGGTTGATGAAGCGCAGCCGCGGGTCGTCGAGCTCACGCACCGCCGCCTCGGTCTCCGGCGGCGAGCAGTCGCCGGCGACGATCACCTCGATGTTGCGGTAGCTCTGGTTGAGGATCGAGGGGAGGGAGACGTCGCGAAGGGATTCGTAGCGGTCGTAGGTCGGAACCACGAACGAGACCAGCGGTTCCTCTTCCGTGAAGGCCGCCTCGTAGTCGTCGCTGCGGCGCAGGTCATAGAGGCGCAGGCGCTGCTCGTCGGCCCGCTCGTAGACCTCGCGAAGGATCTGGCGGTCGGACCGCAGGGCGTCGGAGATGTCGGCGACCTGGGCCTCGAGCGCAGTCGAGCGCGTGTCCAACGCGGCGAGTTGCGACTGGATCCCGTCGAGCCTGGCGCTCAGGTCGAGGACCGACTGGTGCACCGCGCTCAGCTGGTCGGCGAGCCCGTTGACGTAAGGGGACACCACTTTGTCGGTGACGCGTCGGGCGCGTTTCGCCGGGGACTCGGACATCAGGGCCATCATATGGTCCCCCCTGCTCCCATCGGTGCTAGCGTGGCGCGCCAGTTGAACGCGCCGCTGGTCTCGATCGTCATCGTCACCCACGGCGCCTGGTCGTGGGCCGAGCGCGCGATCGGCGCGGCGCTTGCGAACACCGACGTCCCGCATGAGGTCATCGTCGTCGACAACGCCTCGCCCGACGGCACGGCGGCGAAGGTGCGCGAGCGCTTCTCGGAGGTGAGGCTGATCGCCAACGATGACAACGCCGGCTTCGGCGCCGCCAACAACCAGGCGGCCGAGGTCGCGCAAGGCGAGTTCCTGGCGCTCGTCAACAGCGACGCGGTCGTCCCCGCAGGGTGGATCGGCCCGCTGCTCGACGCGCTGCGTCGGCCGGGGGTCGGCGCGGTCGTCCCGGCGCTGGTGAACGAGGACGGCACGATGCAGATCGCCGGCGCCCTCGCCGCTCCCGACGGCAGCGTGCTGGCGCTCGGCAACGGCGACGACGTCGAGGACCCGGCCTGGAAGTTCCCCCGCGCCACCGACTTCGGCGCCGCCGCCTGCATGCTCCTCCGCCGCCGGGACTTCCTCGCCGCGGGCGGCTTCCTCGACGACTACAACCCGGCCTACTTCGAGGACCTCGACCTCTGCATGGACCTCCTCGACCGCGGCCTGCGCACCCTCTACGTCCCCGACGTCCGCGTCCTCCACGGCGGCTTCTCCTCCGGTGGCCAGGAGGCGGCGACCGAGCTCTTCGAACGCAACCGCCCCACCTTCGTCGCCCGCTGGGGCGCGAAGCTCGCCGCCACCCATCCGCCGTCCCTCTGGCCGCCGGACCCGGCGACGACCCTCGCCGCCCGCGACGCCCTCGCCACCGGCCGCGCCCTGATCGTCTGCGACACCCTCCCCGCGCCGGATACCGACCTGGGCGCGGCCATCCGGGACGTCCTGGCGGAGCTGCCATGGGCGCGAATCACGATCGCCGCCCGCACCGGCGATCCCGACCCCTGGTACCGCCTGGGCGTCGAGATCCTCCTCCGTGCTCACCCCGCCGAGGTGCGCGCCGAGCGCCCCAACCACTACGACGTGATCGTTACCCCTGCCGAATTCGCCGTCCCCGAGACGCTGGCGACGCTGCGGGCGACCGCCTCCTAGGCGGTGGAGATCGGGCTGCCTTCTTTGAGCAGCGCCATGTCGGCGTCGATCATGAGTTTCACGAGCTGCTCGAAGTCGACGGTCCGCTCCCAGCCAAGCTCTTTGTGGGCCTTGGTCGGGTCGGCGATCAGCAGGTCGACCTCGGCGGGGCGCATGAACTTGGGGTCTTCGCGCACGTACTGGGCGGGGTCGAGGCCGAGGTGGGCGAAGGAGATGTCGACGAGTTCGCCGACCGAGTGGGTTTCGCCGGTGCCGACCACATAATCGTCGGGCTCGTCGCGCTGCAGCATCCGCCACATCGCGTCGACGAAGTCGGGGGCGTAGCCCCAGTCACGCCGCGCGTCGAGGTTGCCGAGGGCGAGCTCGTCGGCGAGGCCGAGTTTGATCGCCGCCGCCGTGTGGGTGATCTTGCGGGTGACGAACTCGAGGCTGCGGCGGGGGCTCTCGTGGTTGAAGAGGATCCCCGAGCAGGCATAGAGGCCGTAGCTCTCCCGGTAATTGACGGTGATGAAGTGGGCGTAGACCTTCGCCACGCCGTAGGGGCTGCGCGGGTAGAACGGGGTCAGCTCGTTCTGCGGCGTCTCCCGGACTTTGCCAAACATCTCGCTCGAGGACGCCTGGTAGAAGCGGGCCTCGGGCCGCGCTTCGCGCATCGCCTCGAGCAGCCTGGTGACGCCGACCCCGGTGAACTCGGCGGTCAGGGTCGGCTGGTTCCAGCTCGCGCCGACAAAGGACATCGCGGCAAGGTTGTAGATCTCGTCCGGCTCGCAGGCGCGGATGATGTCGCTCATCGAGCGCTGGTCGAGCAGGTCCCCGGTGTGCAGGTTGACCCGGTCGCGAAAGCTCTCCAGCCGGTGGTGGTTCTCGCTCGAGAGCCGCCGCACCATGCCGTGCACCTCGTAGCCCTTGTCGAGAAGCTGTTCGGCCAGGTAGCTGCCGTCCTGGCCCGTGATTCCGGTGATCAACGCGGTTTTCGCCATCGGTCAAGCCTACCGAGGTCCGCGCCCGTTATTTATCGGCCGCGGTACCAGTCGACGTACTTGCCGCAGGCCTTGCGGACCGGGATCAGGTGGGTCTTCGCAACGGGGGTCGCGGTGATCGCGCCGATTTCGGCGAGCAGGATGCCGGGGGCCAGCACCGGGTTCGCGACGGTGAGCGTGACGGGGGTCGGCGCTTCCCGCTGCACCGTCACCTGACCCAGGGGCCAGCGCGGCCCGGGTCGGTCGAGGCTCCCTGGAACCGTGGTCCGCAACCCGGGCGCGGACACCGTGATCGTCAGGCGACTGACGTAGGAAAGCTCGAGGTTCCAACGGCCCGGCGCCAGGTCCATTTCGACCGTGGACGTGCCACCCGGCCCCATGCTGAAGCCCGGCACCACCGTCGGTTCGGGACGTACCGCGGCGACTCCACCGCCGGCCAGGACCTTGCGACCGCGTGGGGTCTGGCATTCGAGGACGGCCCCCGGCATCGGCCCCTCGTTCAGGATCGAGCGCGGAGCGACCTTGCCGATCCGATGCCAGAGGATGAAGTTTTGCGTCTCCCGGACGGGCCGCATCTGCGGCGGGGGCGAGCTCCCGGCCGCGTCGCGCGTGCTGATGACCCAGTCGAAGGAGTTGAGCTCCGCCGCGTCGACTGAGTCGAAGTCGAAGGGCTGTCCGTTTTCCCAGTGCTTCTGAGGGCGGATCGGGAGTTCCTGGAGGCCGATCACGGGTCCCTGGACCGGCACTCCCGCCAGCTCCCAGTGGGCGAAATCGTCGTTGCCGAGGAAGAGGGTCGGCTGGCCGTGGACGAGTGGGCCGAGTTCGCGCAGTTCGTCGGTATGGGCGGTCGGCCCGACCGGGCTCACACGCAGCGCTTCGCCGTCGGAGATCCCGACCCGGACGAAGAGGACGACGGCGAGGATCGCCGCCACGCCCCAGGCCAGCGGCTGGCCCGGAACGGCGCGGAAGGCTGAGGAGAGCGACCGCCAGGGCCGCGCCGGAAGGGCCTGGGCAAGAGGAACGATGGCGACTGCGAGCAGTAGCGGCGAAGCGATGACCAGAGCCTTCGCGGCGACGTAGGGCGACTGCGAGTGCTGCGTCAACGCCCAGACCAGCATCGCTCCGGCAGCCGCGAGCGGCATCATCCAGCGCCCTCGACGCAGCAACGAGAAGGTCCCGAGCAGGACCAGGGCGACGACGAAGGCCGTCCACATCCCGCCCGTGAACGCCGGCGCTGCGGGCAGACGAAAGTCCGGGTTGTTCCAGACCCCGAAGGCCTCCCAACCAGGCAGCGGCGCGACCAGATTGCCGAGCGCGTTCCCCGGCACGAACCCGGTCCCGCCCGAGTTTTCGGCGAAGGTCCGAATCCGCGAGGCCTGGGGAAGAAGGATGACGATGAAGACGCCAAGACCGATGGCGATCGAGGGGACCTCCCGAACCACCGTCGCCACCAGCCCTTCGGTGCCGTTGGCGCGCACCCAGAGTGCGCCCGTCACGAGGAGCCACAATCCGCCGAGCGCGATCGGCCACACCAGGCCAGGGGTCGAGTACACCGACACGATTCCGCCCAGGATCAGCGCCAACGGAACCCAGCGGGTCCGCCCGAGCCGGGGCCCGAGACCGGCGAAGATGAGAGCGCTCGCCAGGACCAGACAGGCCTGGAGCACCTCCTTGAACGCACCCTCCCCGTAGTAGGCGGCGACCAGGAAGGGCATCCCGACGACGGTCGCGATCAGCACCCTGCCGAGCCAGGAAATACGCGGGGCGAGCGCGAGCGCCGTCCAGGCGCTCAGCACGGGGAGGGCCATCGTCCAGCCCGAGAAGGCGTAATCGACCCGCACGCCGAGGCCGTTCGCGAGCAGGGCCACCATGCCGTGGGGGGCGATCGGATAGCCGGGCGGGGAGATATCGGGAACCGACGACGGCGACAGATAGTGCTCGGCGATCAGCAGGTGCGACGCCATGTCGTTGTCGAGGTTGACCCCGAGGATCCCGGCGCCCCCGACGGCCAGAAAAGGCACGAGCACCAGCAACGCGACGGGCGTGGCCGCGACCAGGCCGGTCAGGGGCGGCCGCTGCGCGGGATCTAGCCCGCACCAGAGGATCGCCGCTACCGTCAGAACCCCCGTCACCACGGTGACCGTGGTGACTCCACCGGGAATCCAGAGTGCCGTCGCCGCGATCAGCATCGCCACGGAGATCCCGACCGGCGGGGCCAGCCAGCTCCACTCCCGCGCGCCCGCGAGCCGCAGCGCGGCCTGCCCGAGGGCTAGCGACACGACGCAGGTGACCGCGGCGCTGAGAAGGGTCGCGACCAAATCTCAGTATGCGTCGAAGTCGAGGAACTCGAAGCGGGCGAAATCGGTGCGAGGGGGAGCACCCTCGAGACGGCGGACGATCAGGTTGAGGGGCGAGGACCGCAACCGCTCCGGCAGGGCCGGGCCGCGGAAGCGCATCATCTCGTTGAACCCCACGTGCAGCGCCAGCGGGGCGCGGTGAAATCCGCAGGCGGCGGTGACGAGGGCGGCGCGCTCGGCGGTGCTGATCGGCTCCGAGGCGAAGACCTTCAGCATCATCGCCACCGGGACCCCTTTGCTGCGGTCGGCGGTGCTGACGGCGAGCGCGTGCTCGGAGCGGTGCAGGGCGTAGCGGGAACCCGGGGCCGCGAGCCGC
>Ga0268266_10001091_pt1 | contig 34064 bp, 26 predicted proteins | sample KBSS13metaG_FD_190356 | JGI IMG/M metagenome (GOLD analysis project Ga0268266, IMG submission 190356) | Switchgrass rhizosphere microbial communities from Kellogg Biological Station, Michigan, USA - KBS S1-3 metaG (SPAdes) (version 2) | ecosystem: Host-associated > Plants > Roots > Rhizosphere...
CTTTGGCGATGAGCGAGTCCATACCGCTTATCACGTCCCACATGTCACCGACACCGAGGTTGCGGACGTTGAGTGCGCGGAAGGCGGCGCCGTAGCCAGCGCTGCCGCGATAGTTAGGTTGGAGAATGAGCGCGCCGCGAGCGAGCCAAGTCTGGATTGGGTAGTAAGTATCGGCGGGCGAGAAAGTCGGATCTGATACGCCGGTGGGGCCGCCATGGATGATGACGAGCAAGGGATATTTTTTCGCCGGGTCGTAGTCGGCGGGCTTGCGGAGGACGCCTTCGATGGTGGTGCCGTCCTGGGATTTCCAGGAAATGACTTCGGCGGTGCCGACGTTCCAGTCGGCGACTTGCGCGGTGAAGTCAGTTAGCTTGCGTGGGACGAAATTGTCGGTCGGAGAGACGAAGAGCTCCGCCATTTGCGTTTGAGATTCAGCGGCGACGGCCACGGTCTTGAAATCTTTGGTGAAAGAAACGCCATCGAGGTAGTAGGCGTCCGGTGTCGTGAGGCGCGTGATCTTTGTGGATTGAGGATCAATCCGAAAAAGATGGCTGGAGGTTTTCTGGCTCGCCTGGAAGTAGATGCCCTCAGGGCCCCAATCTATCAGGTAAGGATCTTCGTCGAATTTAGCGGTGAGGTCGCGGACGTCGGCCGGAGTCTTCGCGGGAGCGGAGAAGACTTTGTCCACGTCCACGACGGCGATGTGGCCGTTGGCGTAGAAGAAGTATTGCTGGTCGAGAGCGGTACTGAAGGCGAGTTGCTTACCGTCGGGAGAAAAGACGGGATTGTTGTCGGGAGAAGAGAGAGCGACGGCTAGACGGACCTGATTGTCGTGAGCGAGGTCGGCGATATAGATGTCGGTGTCAATGGCAGCAGGAAGCGCGGGACTTTTCGATGCGGAAAAGGCGATGAGCTTGGAGTCGGGCGACCAGTTAAAGCTGTTGACGTTGAGCTTGGCGTCCTTGGTGATTTGCGTGGCCTTGGCGGGAAGCCCAGTCTTTTCGGCGGCGGTGACGTCGACCGTCCAGATTTGATTCTGGCGATAGTCGGCTTCGAAGACTTCGTAGTCGGAGAATTTTTCCTTGCGGTCTTTTTCGACTTTACTTTCCACGGCGGAGGCAGTGAAGGCGATCTGCTTCGAGTCCTTGGACCAGTGGAACCCGCCGATTTCGGCTGGATGGCGAGTTAGCTGCCAAGCTTCGCCGCCGGTGGGTGAGATGAGCCAGATCTGCTGCGCGGCAGGCTTTTCGTTCGAATCGTCTTCTTTCTTTTTGTCCTCTTTCTTGTCGGCGGACTTATCTTCTTCCTTTGGTACGTCCTTCTTTTCCTCCGCCTTTTTTTCTTCGGGTAAGACTGCAGACTGTTCGCGTTCGGTGACGAAGGCGAGCCAGCGGCCGTCGGGAGACCATTCCATGGCGCCAGCTGCCTTTTTGCCGCGCGTGAGCTGGATGGACTCACCGGTCGCGGCGTTGACGAGCCAGATTTGGCGGACGTAGGCGTTCTCTTTCCAATCGGTCTGGCGGACACGGTAGGCGATGAACTTGCCGTCGGGAGAGATTTCCTGGCCGGAGAGGCCTTTCAGGCTTAGCGATTCTGTCAGCGATGGCGTGTGTTTGCTCTGCGCTTGGACTCTATGGGTATCGCCTAAAGCGGCTAGAAAAAAGACAGCGAGAACGAGCTTCTTCAAAGGGCACCTCCGGCCGACGTGCAACTGTATCAGACGATGGAAAGTGGTGGTTGGTCTCGCTCGAGAGGGAAGGATGGGGCAAAGGACGAGACACGCTTGGCTGCGAGGGCCAGCTTCCTCGGAAGACTCCGCCGCAGTTCGCGAGCGGGTCATTAAAGCGAGGGATCGGCAGCGCGAGCGCTATTAAGACGGAAAAGAAAACCTACTGCAACGCACAGAGGGCGCCGAAGCTGATTCGGAAATACTGCGCGATTTTAACCGATGGGGAGAAGTTGCTGGAGAATGCGGTGACGAAACTGGGTTTGTCAGCCCGGGCGCACGACCGCATACTAAAGGTTGCCCGGACAATAGCGGATCGGGATGGCGCGGAATCGCTAGAAGCAAAACATCTGAGCGAGGCGATTCAGTATAGAACGCTGGACAGGTCGTACTGGGCGTAACAGTTTGGGCGGAAACTTAACTGTTTTGACGAGCCTTCTACGCCAGCCACTCCATTGACGATAGGAAGCCCGTTGTGTTACTCATGCAGAGCCCTAAATTCATGCAGTTGCGCGGTGACTAACCCTCGCATGACGCCAGAAAACAAGCACCTGGAAGTAGTCCTGGACACGCAGGTCGAGAGCGTAAATCTGGCCGAAGAGATGTGCCTGCGCGTGGCCGAAGCTGCAGGCTTCGATGAGGAGATGTGCTACCGCATAGGCATGAGCGTGCGCGAGGGCGTAATCAACGCATTCCACTACGGTAACCAAGAACGTCCTGACAAAAAGATTCACCTTGCACTCGACATTACCAATGAAAAGCTGATCATCCACGTAATGGACGAGGGCAAAGGATTCAAGCTGGGCGACGTTCCCGACCCTCTGGCCGAGGAAAATATCCTTAGCACGTCGGGGCGAGGCATTTTCTTAATGCGCGCTTTCATGGATGAGTTTGACGTGGTTTCGGGAAAAACCGGTGGTGCGGAAATCGTGATGTCGAAGTGGTTGCCGGGGGCAGTGAATGCGCCGACGAACGGCGCGGACGGCGAAAAAGGCTCCGGAAAAGCGCACTGAACGAATATGGCGCTCCATGCGACTTATCGAGACGTCGGACAGGTTACCGTTGTGGACCTGGGCGGGCGAATTACGCTGGGCGACGGAAGCGCGTTGTTGCGCAAGACCGTGAGGCAGTTGCTGGACGACAATCGCAAGAAAATCCTGATCAACCTCGCGGACGTAGACTATATCGATAGCTCCGGCATTGGGGAGCTAGTGCACGCATATACGTCGGCACAGAACCGCGAAGGCGAACTAAAGCTGCTGCACCTGACGAAGAAAGTGCGCGACCTGCTGCAAATTACGAAGCTGTACACGGTGTTCGACGTTCACACAGACGAAACCGTGGCCGTGCATAGTTTTCGCTGAAGCTCTCACTCCTCGTTCGACTCAATTGAGTAATCTTTCTGGACTGGCGCGGCGATTTGTGCCAGCATACCGCCGCGTTTCAAGAACGAGGTTTCCCGCCGGCCTCGCCAATTCCCCTGTCGGGCATCCAGCTGCCGGTAAGGAGACGCCGCTCAAGAGCGCGAATTCAGCGCAGGGGAATTTCCGTGAGCAAAGAGCAGGGTACGGTGAAGTGGTTCAACGCTTCAAAGGGTTACGGATTCATTCAGCGGCAATCGGGAGAGGACGTGTTCGTGCACTTCTCGGCGATTCAGTCGGATGGATACAAATCACTCAATGAAGGCCAGCGGGTGGAATTCGAGGTGAAGCAGGGCCCGAAGGGACTGCAGGCAGAGAATGTGACGCCGCAAGGTTAAGTTTTTCAAAATGGAGTTTGCAAGGAGTGGTCGGCCCCTCGGCTGTGGCGAGGGGCTTTTTGTTGTACGCCGTGCATGTTCGGCAGCTAACGGGTGACGGTCCCGTCCCAACCTGATGGAGGTGAAGGGTAGCGAAGCGCAAGGGCGTCACCGTGAGGTGGGGTCTGAAGGAAGCGTGGAGCAAAGATACTGGCTGATGGACAAGAATCGGATTTGAGGCCTACGGCGTCGGACGAGTTGGCAACTGACAACGAAGTCCGTATCCATCAAGGACGCTGGTGGTAAATCCGGCGGTCGCGTATCGAAAGCAGTCGAACTTATCGTGGGAGATCTGCTGCACGTCTCGGATTCCTGACTGGGCGTGGAGTAATTCATGCTGATCCTGCAGCAGAAGTCAGCAGGGGGCGTAGTACTCACGAAAAACAGTGAGAGCGCATAGTAGAACGTCGAACTCACAGGTGGCATGGCGCCAGCCAATCAGCTTCGGCTGAGCTTTACAGGTTCAGAAGACGGGTGAAGCCGAAACGGAAACCTGCAGAGTGGCGAAGCCCTTGTGGCGAACGACGACTCGAACCCCACGGCCCGTGAGGGCTTAACTCACTGAACCGCCGTATGCGGACCTGCATGTACGGTGGTGTGGCAGGGGAGGACGGGCGACCGTCCCCCTATACCGATTACGCTGCTTTTAGCGGAACGAGATTTCAGGCAGGCTTGAGATATGAACTCCGCGTTGCTGCCGGCAAGCGAGACGGGATGGATTCGCGAACGGGCGCAACAGCTCGGGTTCGCGCTGTGTGGCGTGGCTCCAGCGGAAAAATTCCCGGAGCTTCTACGATATCCGGAGTGGCTTGAGCGCGGTTACGCGGGAGAAATGAAGTATCTCAGCGATAAACGACGACTCGATCCCCAAGAAGCAATGTCCGGCGTGCGCAGCCTGATTGTCTGCGCGTTGAACTACAATTCGAAATTTCCTTATTCCACTGAAGTAGGAGCGGAGGATCGCGAAGGCCGGCCGCGAGGATGGATTTCTCGCTATGCGTGGGGCGACGATTATCACGAAGTGCTGTGGGAAAAGCTGAACAAACTCGTTGGAGAGATGAAAACCCATTTCGCGGCGGCTGCTCCATTTGAAGCACGGGCCTACGCGGATACCGGGCCAATCCATGAGCGGGCAGCGGCAAAGTATGCAGGGTTGGGCTGGCTCGGCAAAAATACGCTATTGATCAATCAAACGGCGGGATCGTGGCTGTTCCTAGGCACAATTCTGACAACGCTTGAGCTGATTCCCACGGTCGGAGCCGATGAGCTGCCTCCGGCAGACCGCTGTGGGACCTGCCGCGCCTGCATTGACGCGTGCCCAACACAGGCCATCGTTGAACCATACGTTCTCGACGCCACGCGATGCATCGCCTATCTCACTATCGAATTTCGCGGTTCGATTCCAGAGAACCTGCGCGGGCCGATGGGCCGACATGTTTTTGGCTGTGACATTTGCCAGGACGTGTGCCCGTGGAACCGCAAATCGCCGCGCACCGAAGCCAGCGCTTTTCAGCCGCGAACGCTCGCAAGTAGTGATGAGGGTGGCGGCTGGGATTCGCTGTTTTTGCTGGATTTGGCGCGGCTAGCAAGTCTGAGTGAAGAAGAGTTCCGTCAGAATTTCCGCGCCAGCCCGATCAAACGGACAAAATGGCGCGGTTTGCTGCGGAATGCATGCATCGCGCTGGGAAATTCGGGAATGAGGCCCGAAAACCGCGCTTACCAGGAAGCACTTACAGCGCTGCGGCGATTATGCGAAACGGGCGACGCGCTCATTTCTGAATCTGCCCACTGGGCCCTCTCGCGCATCCAACCCGAAGGCAATCACTCCGGCTGTGCCAAGAGCCGCCTGTGAGTTGAGCGCCCGAGCGGCGTGGCAGTATAATCCGCGGTGCAAGTCCATCAGCCCGCCGCGCTGAGGAGTTCCTCGTGAATCGCAGGGAATTTCTGGTTGCCGGGAGCATTGCCGGTGCCGCGTTCTTTCGTCCGGATAAAGCCGCTGCCCAGTTGCTGGCTGACGGCCCCGCAAAGCACGAGGCCAATCTCACTTTGGAGGACAAACCTGTGGCTTTCTCTGTGCCCCCCTTGCCGTACGGATTCGACGCTTTAGAACCCTACATCGACGCGAAGACCATGGAGATTCACCATGACAAGCATCATGGCGCGTATGTGACGAACTTGAACAAAGCCCTGGAAGGCCATGCAGACCTGCAGTCTAAATCCATTGACGATCTTTTGAAGGGCCTGGATACGGTCCCGGAAAATATTCGCACCGCGGTCCGCAACAACGGCGGCGGCCACTGGAACCACACGCTTTTCTGGACGCTGATGAAGAAAGGCGGGGGCGGGGAACCCAAGGGCGATCTAGGCGCGGCCATTACGTCAAGTTTTGGATCGTTCGGCGCGTTCCAGGAAAAGTTTGCCGCGGCGGGGCTTGGGCGTTTTGGGTCCGGTTGGGCATGGCTCATCGTGAAGGACGGAAAGCTGGCGATTGATTCGACGCCGAACCAGGACACACCCTATTTGCTGGGTGGAAAGGCTGTTTTGGGATTGGACGTGTGGGAGCATGCGTACTACCTGAAGTATCAGAACGTGCGCGGCGACTACATCAAGGCCTGGTGGAATGTGGTGAACTGGGACAAGGCAGCGGAGCTGTTCAGCGCGGCGAAGAAGTAGACTTCAATCCAGAGTCAAAATTGAAAAGCCCGTGCGCCAATGCCCACGGGCTTTTTTTTTACGATTGCGAACCGAAAATGTTCTTAGAACGTTTACTGAGCGACCGCTTCACGTCCCGGCATGGACATGAAGGCGCCACCGCCGCGACGGTAGTTCATAACGCGTGAAACCAGAGGCCGCGCTTCGCGGGTGGCCACTGGCGACGGAACCGGGAAATTCGGCGATGTATGTTGGGTTGCTTCACGCACCAATTCCATTCTGCCGCGAACGCGGAACTTCGCGAGCAGCGACGAGACATGGAATTTAACGGTGCGTTCGGACAAGTTGAGGGTTGCGGCGATTTCCTTGTTGGCTTGGCTGCGCATCACGCCGTTCAGAACCTCTTCTTCGCGACGTGTGAGCTTGACATGGCTCTTGACCGAGCGGCCCGCTTCCAGCAGCTTTAGGGCTTTGTCGGTAAGTCCCGCCAGGTGGGTGGTATCAGCTTCGACCATCACCACGTAATCTTCCGGAGCCTGGTTGCGCACCATGCAGTGCATGGCGAGCAGACCTGCGGCTTGCTCGACAGGAAAACGACCCTGTTCATCGGATTCGACGTGGAAATGACTGACTCCCGTGTTTTTTTCGTAGAAGAAGAACTTCTCTCTTGCGATCGCAGGCTGGGTGGGGTGCATGGAATGCACCTGTACACTTCTGCGGATCACTCTCACTGGACCTCTCCGTTCGCATTTCTACCTGGGCAGAAATGCCTCGACAAATATAAATGCACCTCGGAGCGAGGCTAACGTTTACATCCAGATTCAGATTGACAGAGAACGAACACCCGAACCGGACAAGAGGGCGATGTCACGGCAACCGAGCTTATAAAAGAACGGCGAGGACGAGGCGCGAGAAGGAGCTGGCGTTGCTCGCCTGCGTGCACTACCGAACTGCGGGGAAAGTAGCAACTTCGCGGCCAAAAGGGTCGTACCAGAACTACCGTAAAATGGTAGAGATATGCACACTATTACCCAGATTTCTGTACATAACTCTGTAGGAATTGCACGGGAGGTGCAAAAAATTCCCTAGTCAACTGGGAAAAATACCAGTTGGCCGGCGAGTCCCGCTTTTGGACGTAGTGCTGCAAGTCCAGCTTTCCCTATGGGTTGTGGAAAACTTCCGAGCAACTTTCAGCGCGGAATGATTCTGGTCTGCTGTGGTGAGACGAGTTCGTAGCGAATCCCGCGCCATCGGATTGTCCTTGTGGAAAGGGAGACCACGAAGTTCGCTCCGTAGAGGAACGGAATCATCGTTCCCAGGACGAGATGGATCCAAGACTGGTTTTGAATCTGCCCTTTGATGGGCTGTAGAACATCTTGCGCCGCAGTGACCCTGATGGCGCCGCGGATGGCGGCGAGCAGTAATGGTAGAAAAGTCAGCGCGGCAAACTGCATGGCCGGATGACCCGTGAAAAGACTTTTGACGGTGACAAGAATACCCAGCAGGATCGTTGCGCAAAAAAGCAGATGGGTGAGTCCGCCAATCATCCACATCCTTGGCGAATAGACCCGTGTGATCAGGATTTGACGATTTGTGAATTCCATCAGGCCTGCGAAATCAGTTTCCACATAAGAGGCAGTCAGACATTCGGGCAAAAATAGAATCGGCAGGTTGTGACGTTGCAGCGCATTGGTCATCGCATAGTCGTCGCTGACGGAATGCAGCCACTCGTCAAGGACGGCGGATTGCTCGAAAATGCTGCGCCGAATTGCCGTGCCGCCGCCCCAGCAGAAATTTCTAGAGGTGTTTTCGCCCAGCATGGTCACGATCGGCGCATTCCACGCCGCCAGGAGCAAGGTGGGAAGTTCATTATTGTTGGCGACGAGCCAGCGCATGGTGGTTGTGGCGCCGATGCGGTTGTCGTTGAGCGGCCCGGCCAACTTACGGAGCCATGAGCGGCCAGGCCGTCCGTCGGAGTCCGCGAAGACCAGCACCTCAAAATCCGGGGGAAGTTGTTCGATTGCGACGCGAAGATTGTTGATTTTCTCGCCGCATTCTTGCGGCTGGCCCGCAAAAACAACGTGTGCTTTTGCGCGAGAGCCGGCAACCACGCGTTTCACAATGCTCGCAGCCAGATCGGATTCCGACGCGAGCACAAAAAACACTTCGTAGTTTTGGTGGTCGAATTCGCACAACGCGGTGAGATTGCGTTCGAGGCCCGGCTCTATACCCTTGCAGGGGCACAGCACGGCAGTACGTGGCGAATAGAAGCCTGGATCGGTGGCGTTGCGCCGGCGAACATAGGCGAGCCAACGGACTCCTTCGTACAAGAGATAAAGGCCGACAAGGATCTGCGCGAAGGCCAGGAGAATAAACAAATTGTCCATGCAAACGGAGAATAGCAAACGCACGCAGGTCGCGCAGCACGCGGATTCGCAGGTAGAATCGCAGAGGTAAACGGCAGCCCAGCCGCTCAGAAGGCTGCCCTGAGAGGAGATTCTATGCCGGGGCGCGTGGATTCATCAATGGTTACAACGGCGTTCGAGTTGCCGGGTTACAAGATCGTCCGCAACTTTGGAGTAGTTCGGGGGATCATAGTTCGTTCGCGAAGCGTAATCGGAAACCTTGGCGCGGCATTGCAGACGATCGTTGGGGGCAACATCACCATTCTCACGGAACTGTGCGAAAAAACGCGCATCGAGGCTTACGAACTGCTGTTGGCGCATGCGGCCCAGCACGGAGCAAACGCGATTGTGGGCTTTCGGTACGACGCGACGGAAGTGATGCAAGGCGTCACCGAGGTGCTGGCGTATGGCACAGCGGTACAGGTTGAGCCGCACTCCTGAAGAGACTATTGTTCCTGAATCGCTTCCGTCGCGAGCTTCGCCGCGATTTCCTCTACGCTGGCTAGCGCGCGGCTTGCGGCCAAGCGAGCTTTTTCGAGAAAAGCCGAATCCAGCATGAAGGCGGAGCGGTCGACAAAAGGGTGGTTTGCCGCTTCGTAGGGTTTGCGTGGGCGGCGAGAAGAAGCGGCGCGTGCAAGCAGGTCTTCGTACATTTTCAAGTCGGACTGAAAGTCGAGAGCATCGCCCGCGTTCCAGTTTTGTTGTCGCGCCAAAGCCGATATAAATTTTCTGCGAAAGCTTTCAGCCCCCTTCCGAATCACGACCTTCTGCTTGCCGCGGGTGGTTTCGATCGTTTCAAACGTGGAGATTTCGAGTGCACGTACACATGCAGCCAGCAGCGCCTCCCGCTGCAAGATCGTGAGCAAGTCGCGGTATAGGGGCGCGTGTACCTGCAAGGCGTGGCGGCCGTTTTCCACCACGTACGAATCCACGAAACGGGGAACAACGCGTTCGCGGACGAGGGTTTCTACCAGATTTTGCGCAAGCAGTGCCGGCGCGTCGACGGCCGAATTTTGTCCTTTGGGCATAGTCTTCGGCCATGTTAGCAGGAGTGTAGCTGTGTTTTCGAAGGAGCGGTGGAATCGCTAGCGAAAACGAGTTGTCTTAAAGAGAGAGCCCCCGGCGACGAAGAGTATCAGGAGCGAGGCGATCGAAAGAAAAACAAGGGTGGGCCAGTGGAACGAGATCTGCGGAGTGCGGGCGACCGATCCCAGGTAAAGGAAGATTCCGGAAGTGACTGCCAGGAAGAGCCAATCCAGCCACGAACGTGAACTGTCCGCTTCGCTTGACTCACCGGTAATTGCCGATTTCACGTAGTCGCGTCCGATTCCATAGCGGTCGGCTTCGCGTTCTGCAGCTTCGTGCCAGCTCGCATGCTCGTTGCGCGTTACTGATGCCAAGGCAATCGCTCCGGCACCAACCGCCATCAATAACGAACCTCCGACGATTCTGGCCGAATGAGCCGCTGTTGCGCCGTGCAGTTCGCCGAACACAAAAATGCCCCAGAGCAGACCCCAAAGCTGGTTTGTATTCGACAAAGGAATCCCGCGGCTGATGCCCAAGTATTTCGCAGCGTATTGCTGGAACAGGTCGCCGATGACCCAGACAAACCCGCCCAGCATCAACCAGAAGAGGACATCCTTGGCTTGGGTCAATTGCGTCCACAGTGCGGACGAGCTGCCAGTGTCGGCGAGAGCGAGCGCCAGCATCATTCCTAATTCACCGACAGTGAAAAACGCGACGAAGGAAAGTGGGTTCATGCCGCTTAGGTAGGCCTTGCGGTATGGAATGTACATCGTGCCCCAGAGCGCGCCAGCAGCCAGCGCCGCAACGATTCCGCGTGTGGCCGCTGGGCCACCGGATTGAGCGGAAGAAGCGAGGGCCAACATCGTGGCGCCAAAAAACATTACGAGGGCGCCGCCTACGACCGACCACAAGCGCCTTTTCTCGGCTCCTCGCAGTTCGCGAAAAAGCAGCCAGCCCCAGAAGATTCCCAGCAGACTGTTCAGGTTCCATAGCGGAAACGCGACGCTGAGCCCGATGTCGCGAATTGCAAAAACCGTCAGCGTATTGGCAACGGCCCAAAGGCAACCAGCCAACACACCCCAAAGAATCAGGTGTGGAGCTTGCTTTGCGTCCACCGTCATTTGTGAAGTGCCACGAATCAGCGCAGGCAGAGTCCAGCGGGCGAGAAATACACCCGAAACCATAAGCAAAGAAATGATGACCGGCGAAATGCCGAGGCTTACAAGCTTCGTTGGGGCTTCCGCAGCGCCAAGCCATGCACCCGCGGCAAATCCCGAGAGTATGCCCGTTAGCTGCAGCTTCCGAAGCCTATTTGCGTCCACTTGCTGATTCGCTTCGTGGGGTTGTGCTCCAGTCATCGAGTCCAACGCAGCACCCATAGGCCGAAGAGCAGAACGATTGCCGGGATCCAGAAGTGGACGTCGGTCAAAATGGCCGAGAAAGTTGATTTGGTTTTAGACCGCTCGATAGGTGCGTTCATTTCCGGAAGAAAGTATCACAGATTGATGGCCTCGCTAGAGCCGCACATGCACTCAAGGAACCGCGTGCGGGAAAACGTAGGCGTAAAGCATCACAATCACACCGACGATCGCGGCCAGCGATACGGAATGCCAAAAGACAAACCGGAAGATGCTTCCTTCGCTGCCAACTTGATTCGTGGCCGCGGTCGCGATGCAAATGGACTGTGCATCGATCATTTTTCCCATTACGCCGCCTGCGCTGTTTGCTGAGCACATCAGCACTGGGCTCAAGTGGAGTTGCTCCGCCGTGATCCGCTGCAACCCGCCAAACAGGGCGTTGGACGAAGTGTCGCTGCCGGTCAGCGCGACGCCGAGCCATCCGATATATGTACCAAAGAAAGGAAAGAGCCAACCGGTGCGAGTGAACGCGAGTCCAAGCACGGCGTCCATGCCGGAATATCGCGTGACGTAGCCCAACCCAAGCATGCAGGCCATTGCCAAGACGGCAAAACGCATGCGGCGAAGTGTCTTGCCGAAGATTTTAAACATGACGCTCGGGCGAAGGCCCAACAGAGTTCCAGCCAGTAATGCCGCAAGGAAGCAGGCGGTACCGGTTGCGGTCAGCCAGTTGAAATCAAATTTCGCGTTCTCCGGCGTCGGCTTCGCAACTACCGGTTGCGCGCGTAGCACAGCTTTATGTAGGTAGGGAATATTCCAGCCGCCGTCTGTGAATGCAGGAGTGGTCGCCTTGCCCATCGCCGCCTTAATCGAAGGCAGTCCCCAGCACAAAACGAATACGGACAGAATCGCAAACGGCATCCAAGCCTTCGCAATTTGGGCGCGCGTGTAACGCCGCGATTGGTTGGAAGCATGACCATCGCTAAGCAGCCATTCATCTCCCGTTGCCGCATGCACGACTTCCTGTTCGAGTCGTGTCTGGTCGGCAGGGGAATCACGTTCCTCAGGGAATCTCCAAATTCGCTTCGGCCGCCACACTCGCAAAAACAGAAGCGTAGCCACTAAAGAAAAAATTCCGGCAGCGATATCCACCAGATTGCTGTCCACATGGTTGGACCAGAAATACTGCATACCGGCGAACGACAAACCGACGACCAAAATCGCCGGCAGTACTTCGACCGTCTCGCTCCAGCTGACCATCGTCCGCACCAGCCACAAGGGAATAATTGCAGCGGTGAACGGCAGGATCCGGCCGATCATTTTGTTCAGGTCGCCGTCGGGAAGGCCAGAAACGATAGCCAAGGTGTGGACAGGAGTTCCGATCGAGCCAAACGCGACGGGCGCGGTATTCGCGATCAGGTTCAATACCGCAGCCTGAAAAGGCCGAAAGCCCAGCCCGATCATGAACGCGCCGGCAATCGCCACGGGTGCGCCGAATCCGGCCGATCCTTCGATGAACGAGCCGAAGCAAAATGCCACCAGCAGCAGTTGCAACCGCCGGTCCGGAGTGATTGCCGCGACGGACTCCTTCATGATTTCAAACTGGCCAGTTTCGACAGAAATGTCGTAAAGAAAGACCGCAGCGATCACGATCCAGATAATTTTCAGCAGGCCAAATGCAACTCCGTATCCGAAACTCGCGGCGGCCAGGAGCATGGGCATTTTGAACACGAGAACTGCACAGAGCAAAGCTGCCGCCGCTCCCGCGATAGCGCAGAGGTGCGGCTGAACCTTCAGCCCGGCAAGAAGTCCCAGCAGAATCAGGATGGGAAGGGCAGCCAGCAGAGTCGAAATCCACGGATGGCCGAGGGGATCATAGTTCTGAGTCCAGGTCACGAGAACCTCGGAGGGAACGCCGTCCTCGGCGAGGCGTGCTCGCCTCGGGTGTCGAGTCCGCAAAACAAGACGGCGATTTTCTCCTAGTCGTGGGAAGTAGAAAGGGAAATTGCGCTAGTGGATTCGCGGATCACCAGTTCCGGCGCCGCGCGGTGATGGGTAATCGTCCAGTCGCGCTTTTCCTGCGAAGCGGTAATGCCTTCCATAATGATGTTTACCGCAAGATTGCCCATCGTTTCGAGAGGCTGACGAACGGTGGTCAGGGAAGGCACCGCCATGGAAGACAATGCTACGTCGTCGAAGCCGACCACGGAGCAGTGCTCCGGAACGCGAATGCCCGCCTTGTTAAGTGCGCGTATTGCTCCCAATGCCGTCAAATCATCGAACGCCATCAGTGCCGTAAACTTTTTCCGCCTTTGCAGCAACTCTTCCGTCAGGCGGAATCCCCCTTCGAATCCTGAATTTGGGTCGAACGCTTCCGGCAGTTGCATGATGAGGCTGGAATCAATTTCCAATCCGGCGGTGTGAGCGAATTTTTGGATCCCTTTCCACCGGGGCGCTGAGTCAATCAGCGTCTTTGGCCCGCGAATGAAGGCAATCTTGCGGTGGCCGAGCTTGTGCAGGTGCTCCAGGGCCAGCCGTCCTCCCGTTTCGTTATCGACCATGACGGAGCTCACGGTGTCACCCGGCAGCTCCCAGCCGATGGTCGCCGCGGGAATATTGCGTTTGGAAAAATCTGCCAATAGATGAATGTCGACAAAGAGCCAGTTCGCGACGACGACTAGCGCTTCGACATGCCGTTCGAGAAGCAGTTCAAGGTAGCGCTCGAAGCGGTTTCTCTGGTTGTGCGCATCCGCAAGGATCGGGACGTACGAAGCTTGGAAAAGCGAATTTTCGATGCCGCGCAAGATCGGCGTGCAGAACGGGTCGGTAATATCGAAGAACATCACGCCTACGCTGTGCGTGCGCTTGCTGCGAAGGAAGCGGGCCATGGCGTTCGGGCGGTAGCCCAATTTGCGAGCCGCCTCTTCGATCTTTTTCTTGGTTGCGGGAGCAATGTAGCGCGCTAAAGGCGCATTGTTCAGGACGATAGAAACCGTGGCGGGCGAGAAGCCGCTCGCGTTCGCCACGTCCCTCATTGTTACTGCTGCAGATTTGCTGGAAGCCCGTTTCACCAGTTTTCTCGCTCCAGCATCATCTGGCAGAAGCGTCTCGGTTGGCAATGGTCCAGGCTTCATGACCGCCCTACTCCGCGGGCACTTCAAATGACAACGGCTTGCGGAACCAGTTCGTCTTCCAAATTCCAAACGCTATTCCCAGCGCCATCCAAACGGTTCCAAGAATTTTTGCTGGCGTACTCAAGCTCCACCACAAACCCAGACAAATGAAGAAACCGAGCAGCGGCGGCACAAAGTTCACCACACTCTTCTGTCCATGCACGAAGTAGCGCACGAAGGCGGCCGCATTGACGCCCATAAAGGCAATCAGGGCGCCAAAATTCAGCAGTTCGATGCCGCGCCCGTAGGTCAGGAAAAACGATCCGATCAACACGATCACGCCGATGAACACCACGTTGTTGCGGGGAATGTGGTGCTTCGGGTCCACCTTGCCAAAAAATGATTCAGGTAACGCTTTGCTCTTGCCCATGCCGTAAAGCAAGCGAGCCGCGCCAATCTGCGCGCCCATACCTGATCCGAAATTGGCTACCAACAGGGTGAGTCCCACAATTTTGAATAGCGGCGCCCAGGTCAGCGCAGCGGCATAAACATACGCCGTATCCGCGTCGGGAAACGGCTTGCTTGCTGGCCACACGAGCTGTGCAACGTAGACTTCAGCCGCCGAAAGAAGCCCGATCACGAGGCAAGTTCCGACCGTCGCCAGCAAAATATTTCGCTTGGGATTTTCCGCCTCTTCAGAGAGCGTCGAAATTGCGTCGAATCCGATGTATGTCAGCACTGCCAGCGAAGTGCAACCAAACAAGTTTCCCCACGTAAAAGTTTGCGGGTCGTAGAACGGTCTCGTGAAAAATCCCGGGTCACTGTGCGGTTGGCCCAGAATGTAGCGAGTCGCCGCGACAAAGATCACGATCACGACCGCGCTCATCGCCGCGGCCATTCCGGCGCTGACTCGCGCCGACGTTTTGATTCCCTGAAGATTCAGTAATGTGAAAACGACGGCGAAAAAAATCTTCCAGCCCCAGATTGGAATTCCAGGTGCGAAGACATACGCCTGGCCCGCACACCAAATCGTGCAAATCAGCGGATTTACGATGTAGTCCATCACCATGCTCCAGCCGGTGATGTATCCCGCTGAGGGATGAATTTCCTGCGCTACATAGGTGAACGCGGAGCCCGCGCTCGGATAAACGCGCGCCATGCGGCCGTAGCTGACCGCTGTGGCCAGCATTGCGACCATCGCGATGAGCACCGCCGTTACGACGTGACCGCGACCCCGATCGCTGAGCGCTCCGAACGCCGACATGGGCGCGACGGGCTGCAGCACAATAATTCCGTAAAGGACCAGGTCCCATAGCGTGAGTGTTCGTCTAAGGCGGGGCGCTCCTGTGCCCGTCTGGCTGCTCATTGCGCTCTCTGCCTCCGCTTTCGATTTGCCCGGAAAATTGAAACGTTTTAAGTCTCAGATTGTGCGGAATTTGTGCTGCGCGCGCAACTCTTTTCGTGATTGCGCCGCGGCCAACAGTGCAAGCTGGCACCTGTTCCAACGGCCAGTTTGGCGGCGCGCAACGTACAGCAAAATCCGGCAACGCTTGCCCTTCGCAATGCAGTCTAATTAGGTGAACGCGCCCAACTCCCAGGTACGGGCCATAAGTATTCATGGGCGAAGGGACCCTCAATCCGGAGCGGTGGGAAGCGACGCCTGTCTTCTGGCACGTGGTGGCGCTGCTTCTGATTCTGCTTTTTGCGCTGTGGCTGCGGCCTGTGCCGCTGCACGCCGATCCGTCTCTCCAGGGCTACCTGCAAGTTGTTACCGGCCTGCTGGCTTTCGTTTTTTCCGCCGTCACTCTCGTTCGCTTTCAAGGCACTCAGGACCGTATCTCGTTGATCCTGGGCGCCGGCTTCATGCTTTCCGGTGCCGTGCTCGCTGGCTCGAGCTTTCTCTTCTTTCAACTTCCCGCCGAGCAGCAGATGCGGATTCAATGGGCGCCAGTTGCGCTGTGGGTCGGGCGCATCATTCTTGGTCTGTTGCTTGTAGTCGCGTTGCTCGTCGAGCATTTCCTGCCCCGCTCGCGGCGACCGAAAATCGAAATTGCGGGCGCATTGCTCAGCGTCGTCGCTTTGACATACGCAATCACTGCGGCGCTTCGGAAGTTGCCAACCGAAACATCGCCTCATCCCGGCGCATTTTTCCCTTCGCCGCAGCAGCTCTTACCGGCAGCAGTTTTTCTTCTTGCCGCAATTTGGTATCGCCGGCGCCTCAACCAGGTCTATACCGCTTTTGACAGATCCATCTACGTGGCGGCATGGATGAACCTGGCGTCGCAACTGGTAGCATCGCAATCGCAGCGCCTGCTCGATGCACCGTTCGTTCTTTCGCAGGCGTTCACCGTGCTTGGATATGCCATCGCTCTGGGAGGCGCGCTGCTCGACAATGCGCGCTTGTTTGAGCAAGTCCGCCACCTCGCCGTCAGCGACCCACTAACGGGACTTGCCAACTACCGCCGCTTGCTGGATGTTCTCGAAACCGAGACCGAGCGTACCAATCGCAGCGGCCGTCCATTCGCTCTTCTCTTGCTTGATCTTGATGGGCTGAAAAAAATAAATGACACCTACGGGCATCTCGTTGGCAGTCGCGCGATCTGCCGCGTCGGCGACATCTTGCGCATCCATTGCCGCTCCATCGACACGGCCGCCCGCTACGGTGGCGATGAATTCGCCTTGGTCTTGCCGGAGTCGGAAGAAACCGAAGCGGAAAGCGTGGCCGGCCGCATTCGTCACGTGATGGAAATGGACCCGGAAAAGCCGCCGCTTTCGGCCAGCATCGGAGTCAGCGTTTATCGCGGCGGCGGCATGCGCATCGAAAAGCTGCTTTCCGATGCGGATGCGCGGCTCTATCAGGAAAAATCAAAGCGTGGCCGCCGCGCGACCGCTGGCGGAGCAGCTCGCCGGCGCATAACTCGCCCGCACACGGTCTAGCAAAGGCGCTAAACGAACTCACGATCGAGAGGACCAGACCAGCCAAAGAGCGAACTAATTCTTTGCTCCGTAGGGCGCAACCTGCTCGGCGACCTTAGCTTTGTCGCCCACCACAACGATGGTCATCTGGTCCGGCTTGATGTACTGCAATGTCATCTTTGAAACGGCAGCCGGCGTCACGGCGTTCACCTTCTGTACGTAGGTCTTCAAATAGTCTTCGCCCAGTCCCTGAAAATCCACGAAACGCAACTGGTTGATCAAAGCTCCTCGCGAAGAATTCTGAATAACGAACAAGCCGGAGAGATAGCTTTGGATGCCTTTCAGTTCCGCGTCCGCCGGAGGTTCCTTCGCCAGCTTGTCGATTTCCGCGAAAATTTCCTTCAGCGAATCTCCGGTATGTTGCGTTGTGACGTCGGCAGTTTCCGCCCAGTACGCGTCATGATAGCGGCGCGAAATTTGGCTGGAGGGCGAATAGGTGTAGCCCTTCTGTTCGCGAATGTTGGAAGTGATGCGGGAACCGAAAGAACCGCCGAGCAGCGCGTTGGTGACGCCAAGCGGAATCGCATCCGGGCTCGTCGCATCCGGCACCGGCATTCCGATCAACAGGGTGGATTGCGCCGCGCCGGGGCGATCCGTCAAATCCAACACGCGCTGCGGCTTTACTTTGGGCAAGTTGGTTGCTGCAGCAGCGCCTTTCGCCCAACCGCCGAAGTTTGCCGCGATCGCCTTCTTCGCCGCCGCCGTATCGAATCTGCCGGCTACATACAAATGAGAGCGTGCGGCTCCGAAATTTCCTTCATAGAACTTCTTGATATCCGCAACGGTCGTCTTCTGAATACTCTCCTGCGTTGGGAACACCGTTCCGTAAGGATGATCGCCGTAAAGAAGCTTGCGGAACTTTTCGAGCGCCATGTTTTGTGGCACGGCCTTGGAGATCGAGAGCTGCCGCTCCGCATCGGTTTTTAGCCGTGGCAATTCAGAGTCGGGGAACAAAGGGTGCTGTGCAACGTCACCAAGGAGTGCTACTGCCTTCGCGTCAAAATCGCTCAGCACGTCGATCGTAACGTCGCTTTCGTCCGCGCCAACTGTGATGTTCACGGCGCCGCCCATGCCGGCGGCTTCCTCCGCGATCTGCTTGGAACTCTTCGAAGTCGTTCCTTCCTTCATGAGCTTGCCAACCATGTCCGCGAGTCCGGGCATGTCGGCTGGTTCGTTCAAATTGCCAGTGCGTACAACCAAGCTCAACGTGACCTTAGGCAAGTTTCCGTAGGGGACTAGTGTGACTTTCAGGCCGTTGGGCAACGCATAGCTCTCATGCGCTGGCACGTTAAAAGGCTTCGGTGGACCGCCTGCTGGCGGAGCTTGTTTTTCCTGTGCTGCGAGCGACGAAAGGCAAAGAGCGAATGTTGCGACAGCGAATGCGATTTTCTTTGTCATGTTCGTGTTCATTTCGCTCTCCTAGTTCTTTGCCGGCGCTTCGGCGGGCTTTGCGGCATCAGCGGGTTTTACTTCGAGCACGAGCACCGTGCGATTTTCCGGCTTCAAATATTCCTGCGCCGTCTTCTGAACTAGTTCGGGCGTCACTTTGTCGAACTCAGAGACCAGGGTATTGATCCGCGCGGGGTTGTCGTCAAAGAGCGCAAAGCTTGCAAGCATGTCCGCCAGGCCGAATCCGCCTACCGAACCGATGTTGTCGTAAAGATCGGAGCGCAGCTTCACGCGCGCACGTTCCAGGATCACCTTATCCACCGGCTTCGTGCGCAGAGGCTCCAGAGCTGCGTCCCAGGCCTTCACGATTGTTTCCGGTTTCGTCGCCGGATCGTAGCGAACGTCGGCCATAAACAGCATCGGGCCCTTGTAATTGAACATGTTGCCCAGGTAGTTGATTCCGCCCTGTACTCCGGCTGTCAGGCCTTGTTTCTGCACCAGTTCCTGGTACGCCAGGCTGTCGTCGCCTTCGATCAAGATCTGGTCAATCAGGCCCATCGCGTAATATTCAGGCGTGTTGCGTTCCGGCATGTGGTAGGCGACGGCAAGTCCTGGGCGCTTGGCCAGCGGATCGACGCGCGAGGCGTTCTTTTCCTTCGTTTGCTTTGGCTCGTTCAAGTCAGGCTGTGCAGGCAGGTCCGACGCTTTGATTCCACCGAAATATTTTTCCACCCACTGCCGTGCTTGCATGACATCGAAATCGCCTACAATCGCCAGCGCCGCGTTGTTCGGCGCGTAATAAGTTTTGAAAAACGACTGCACGTCAGTTAGCGTCGCCGCGTCAATGTCCTTCAAATCGCCGTAGAAATTGTGCGCGTTGTACCAGTTGGTGTTCGCGTATTGCGGCATATCCAGCCAGGGGAAGCCGCCATACGGCCGGTTGATCACGTTGACCTTTACTTCGTTGCCGACCACACCCTGCTGGTTCTTCAGATTTTCTTCGGTAACGGCCAAGCCATTCATCCGGTCGGCTTCCGCCCACAGAGCCGTCTCCAATTTGTTCGACGGCAAAATCTCGAAATAATTCGTGAAGTCAAAACGCGTCGAACCGTTCAGAATGCCGCCGTTCTGCTGCACCAGCTTGATGAACTCCATTTTTCCCAGGTTTGCTGAACCCTGGAACATCATGTGTTCGAACAAGTGCGCGAAGCCGGTCCGATCTTTAGGCTCAATGCGAAATCCAATCCGGTAATACACCGCAACGCAGACAGTCGGAGCCGTGTGGTCCTGCGACAGCACCACACGCAGTCCGTTCGGCAGCTTGTAATACTCCACCGGGACTTTCAATTCGCTGGCTGGACCGGCCAGCAAGCCGCTCGCCGCCGACGCAAGCACAGCCATCAAGGCCGCTGCTCGTGGGATACCTCGCAACAAACGCAAGTACATACCGCCTCCAGAACTGCCGCTCGAACTTACTGCGAATGGGAACGAAAGGAAATGACCACACCCCGCCTCGGTAATAAAGACGCATTCGGCGGAAAATAGTTTCGCTAAGGAAGGCTAGAAAACGGCCCGATTTTGGACGGTCAGCTTGCTCGCCAGTGAGAATCGTGGCTCGGGCTTGGCGCCATCCAAGAGCTGGCCGGCAACATATTCGCCGACAGCGGGTCCATGCTTGAACCCGTGCCCCGAACCGCCGCCGGCGAACCAGAGATTGCTCATTTCTGGATGACGGTCGATCAAAAAATCTCCGCTCGAGGTGTTCTCGTACTGACACACGCGCGTCTCGGCGATCGGCGCATCCTTCAAGGCGGGAAACCGTTTTGCCACATACGCCCGCACATCTGCAATCTCCGCTTCCGAGACCAGGCGCGATTGCGTGTCCGGATCGACCGTCTCTCCATGACGGTCGATCGCCACCTTCAGCCCACGGCTTTCCAAGTCTGGCATCCCGTAGCACTCATCATTCTGAATGAGCCACGTGGGCAGAGTCGCCGCCGCGAACCGATCATCGCCGGCCGGGACAGATACATAAAACACGGGCTGACGGGTCACAAATATTCGCTGGCCCAGCAGGCTCGGAAAAAGCTTCTTCAACCACGATCCGCAAGCAAACACAAACGTGTTCGCGAAAAAAGGTTCGCCGGAATTCACGGAGTAAATCGCATCGAGTTTTCCAGAACCGCCAGGCGCACCAACAGCCACCAGGCGAAACTCTGCGCCCAGCCGCACTGCTTCCGCCACCGTCGCGGCCACTGCCCGCCGCGCCATCAGCACGCCGCTATCCGGCTCATAAACTCCTTCACCGACGTTCTGCAAATTGATCTGGCTGCATTTGCTGGCTAGCGCCGCGCGATCAAAGCTCCTGAAAGGAACGCCACACCGTGTCAGCACTTCACGCGTCGCGTGCAATGTCGGATCGTTCGCAGCTGCCATCCAGAGCACGCCGGTGTTCTTGAACAGTTCGCTGTTGCCGGTCGTCGCAAACAACTCTTTCCATTTCACCAGTGAACGCTGCGACCAGCGCGTGTAGATTTCGTCCGCGCCGTAGCCCATTCGAATGATGCGCGATTCATCGCCCGAACTCGATCGCGAGTGCCCCGGCCCATGCGCTTCCAGCAGGGCAACGCTCTTGCCACGCCGCGACAGCTCGAGCGCCGTCCATGCGCCAAACACTCCCGCGCCCACCACCGCCACGTCGTATCTCTTCGTGCTCATCGCGCACGTATCCTATCGCACGCGGCTCGAATTCGTGCATATCCGAAGAGCGAACATCCACTCGTCCTCGTTTTTTGTGGAAGGGCTTCTACTTCTTCGAGGCCGCCCCCGCCCCAAGCAAGTCCGCCCAGCGCGCCAGCCGCTCCAGCGACTCATCATGCGTCGGATCCAGGTGCAGCGGCGTCACGCTTGCATCTCCGGCAAACACCGCCTCATAGTCCGTTCCCCGCTCGACGTCCTTGTCAAACTTCTGCTCAAAAATCCAGTAATACGAGCGCCCCTTGGGGTCTTTCCCTTCGCTCAACTGGTTCCGCGTAATCTTCTTCGACTGCCGCGTGAACCGCACTTCGCCGCTCCACGGCTCCGGCACATTCACATTCAACAAAACTTGGTCCGGTAATCCTTCTTTCAAAATAACCTCCGCCGCCGCCCGCGCTATCCGCGCCGCATTCGCAAAATTCTGTGCGGTCTTTCGCGCGCACAGCGACATCGCCACCGCCGGAATGTGATGCAGCGCCGCTTCCCGCGCCGCGCCTACCGTTCCGGAGTAATACACGTTCTCGCCCATGTTCGCGCCATGGTTGATGCCGGAAATCACCAAGTCCGGCCGCTCCGGCAATAACTTATGCAGCGCCACAATCACTGCGTCCGCCGGTGTTCCTTCCACGGCCCAGTGCCGCGGTTCCTTCGCGTGCACCACGATCGGCCGCCGTAGCGTCAGCGATTGCGCCGTCCCGCTCTGCTCCGCAAACGGCGCCACCACCCACACTGTGGCGAAGTCCTGCAGCGCCTCCTGCAGCGCCCGCAATCCCTCCGCGCCGTACCCATCGTCATTTGTCAGTAATACGTGAGCCATGTTGTTCTATTTTTTGTATGATGCTTCGCTTAGGACATTCAGAATACGCGGTTTTGCTCTCCCGCGCGACCTAGCGCGAGAGACGTTAGCTAAGGAAGGCAACCTGAATGAAGTGGTTGAGTTCTCTTTTTGGACGCACTGGAGAGGAACGTTCGGTCTCACGCCGAGTAACGCACGAACGGCCGTTAGTGATCCGGAACCCGAAGATTGGAATCCTTAATTTCGCTGGACTGTCGGCGCGTCCCCTGATTGAGGAGGACGCGGCGGCCCTAAAGCCCTTGTTTGCTGATTTTGTGGAGAGCGACGGAGACACCCCGACCTGCGATGTACTCATGATTTATGCGACGATCGAGACGAACGGCACCATTCAGAATGCATCGCACAATCTGCGTGAAATCATCGAACAGGCGCGTGCGCCGATTGTGGTGGTGGCAACGGAGAATGACGCCCCGTCCTACATTGCGGCCAGCAAGCGCCCTGGGTTGGGTAGAGCGAACCTAGTTATGACGCTGAAGCGGAACGGCGAGGCCCTGGCAAGCTTTTGCAAAGACCTTTTTGGAATGATGCAGCGTGGAGTCACCATGCCAATGGCTTGGGTAAAACTGGCTCCGCAGATCCCAGGAATGAATCACCAGAAGGTGCCAGAGACGATCTGTGCGATGGAAGTGACGCACATTTTATTCGATTAGGGTGCAGTGGATGGCTTGAAAGGAAGTGGTCGGGGCGCCCGGATTTGAACCGGGGACCTCACGCACCCCAAGCGTGCGCGCTACCAGACTGCGCTACGCCCCGACAAAGTCAATTCTACCGCGTTTCACCGCTTTTCGAGAAGCGTCAAGAACGCCCGCAGCGAATCGCGCATGTCCAGCAGCAGTTTGCGGTTCAGCAACTGGTGCGCGCCATGCCCCGGTGGAATCGTCGCACCCTCTTCCGCGCCGCCGCCTTCGCGCAAATGCCGCCGCGCGCCGGCAATCGTGAATCCCTCGTCATACAGCAGCCGTTTGATCTTCAAAATCAGCTGCACATCTTCTTCGTTGTAGAGCCGCCGCCCGTTTGGCCCCTTCTCCGGCTCCAGCATGGGAAACTCCGTCTCCCAATACCGCAACACAAACGCCTTTATGCCGGTCTTCCGGCTAACTTCGCCAATGCGATACAGCCCCTCTTCCGCCTCCAGCGAAGTCTGCGTAGCCGCCCCGTTGTTCGCCATAGTTCCGCGATTCTAGCAATTAGCGGCGCTTTTATGTAGCAGCGGATTATGCCGCCGCCTCGTCGCTCCTAGACGTCGACGTTCACTCGTCTTCGCCCGCCGATCGCTTCTCCCGGTTGTCCCGCTTGCGCAACCGCTGCACCCACCGTACGGGCGTCCCCGCAAAATCAAACTTCGCGCGCAGCTGATTCTCCAAAAAGCGTTCATACGCAAAATGCAGCGGCTGCTTCTGGTTCGTAAAAAGCAAAAACGTCGGCGGCGCCGTCTTCGCCTGCGTCACATAGTAAATCCGAATCGGCCGCGACTTCGGCAGCGTCCCGCGCTGCAAATCAATCGACTTCAGCCACCGGTTCAGCTCTGGCGTCGAAATTTTCCGCTTGCGCGCCGCCGCCACATGGTCAATCAGCGGAAATAGTTTCTCCGCCCGCTCCCCGGTCTTCGCGGACAAAAACACAATCGGCGCGTAACTCAAAAATTTCAGCTTCTTGCGAATCAGCTCTTCGTACTCCACCATCAACTTGCCCTTATCGATGTTCTCCGTGGCCGTTTTGCGATCCGCCGCCCGCCGCGCCTTCCCACGCGCCGTCGTGCCCTCGCGATTCAACGCCACCTGCGCGGCCGCCACCGCCAAATCCCATTTGTTCACTACCACAATCACGCTGCGCCCGGACTCCTCCGCATAGCTCGCAATCTGCGCGTCGCCCTGGGTCACGCCCATTTCGCCGTCCACAATCAGCAGCGCCACATCGCAGCGTTCCAGCCCGCGCCGCGCCATCACCACGCTCAATTTTTCTGCCACCAGATTTGTCTTGCCTTTGCGCCGGATTCCCGCCGTATCCACAAATCGGTAATGCTGGGCGCCACGCGTCACGTCCGTATCCACCGAATCCACCGTCGTCCCCGGAATCGGCGACACGATCGATCGCTCTTCCCCCGCCATGCGATTCAGCAATGTGCTCTTCCCAACATTCGGCCGCCCAATAATCGCAATCTCGGTGACGTCGGGTTCGGCGGCCTGCTCTTCGTGTGCATGAGTCGTTTCATGGCTGTCCGGCGTAAACTCCAAGGCCGTCTTTTCTAACGCAAAGTCCAGCAAATCATCCACGCCGGTCCCATGCTCGGCCGCAATCGGAAATATCTGTGCTCCCAACGAATGAAACTCCGCCGCATGCGACTCTTGTCCCGGCGCATCTACCTTGTTTACCGCCACCACAAACGGCTTGCCGGTCCCGCGCAGCAACTGCGCCAGCTCCTGGTCCAGTGGAGTCACGCCCGTCTGGTTGTCCACTACCATCACCAGCACAGCAGCTTTTTCAAACGCCACCCGCGCCTGCCGCAATATTTCCTGTGGAATCAGCGCCTTGTCGTCCGGAATAATCCCGCCCGTATCTACAATTTCCAGCGTCCGCCCGCGCCACTCCGCCTTGCCGTAAATCCGATCGCGCGTAATCCCCGGTTCATTGGTCACAATGGACCGACGCGTCCCCGTCAGCCGGTTGAACAGCGTGGACTTGCCCACATTCGGCCGCCCTACAATCACCAAAGATGGCAGTCTCTTCCTCATTTTGTAGCGCTGGCATCTCGCCGGCGTTTTTTCCTCACTGCTACGAATTGATTGGAAGCAGGATTGTAGCGGCGACTTTCAGCTGTCCAGACTGTTACACCGCGCTCGCCGTTCGCTCCGCAATCTACCAGTGTAGCGTAAGAACACCATCGCCACCCGTTGCTTGACGCACCATTCCACGCAAACTACCGTAATTGCACACGGATTTTGTCTTGCCGTCTTCGCTGGATTCGGCTGGGGTGCCGCCAGGGTTTCGGGGTTTCAGGCTCTGTACTTACAGACCCTGATCGAATACGGCCAGTTCTTGGGGGAGTGTATGAATTCAAGCAACACACAGGAGAACGTGATGATGTGGTGTGTCCGCACCTGCAAATCTGTCTTTGTCGTTAGCGTCGCACTGCTTTTGGCCGGAGTTCTGTCTAGCGGCAACGCGGCCGCACAAACCTTCCGCGGTACCATCCTCGGCACGGTCACCGATCCAACCGGAGCAGCCATTACCGGCGCTGGCGTCGCCGTAAAGAACGTCAACACCGGTTTCTCCCGCACCGTTTCCACCAGCGATGACGGTACGTATTCCGTCCCCGAGCTTCCCATCGGCACGTACTCCGTCACTGTAGAGAAAACCGGCTTCCGGCAGGGCGTCGTCACCGGTCTCCAGGTCGAAGTCTCCAGCGAAGTTCGCGCCGATGTCATGCTTCAGCCCGGCGAACTCGCGCAAAAAATTGAAGTCAGTGCCGACCAGCTCCCGCAAGTCGAGTCCACCAGCAACGTGCTCGGCGGCATCGTCGAATCCAGGGTCGTCACCAATCTCCCCGTCAACGGTCGCGACTATCAGAAACTGATCAATCTCGTCCCCGGCGTGACCAGTTCGCCCGACCAGATCACCGATTCTCCCGGCTCCTACGGCGTCTTCTCCGTCAACGGCGCGCGCGGCCGTTCGAACAACTTCCTCCTCGACGGCACCGACATGAACGACGGCTATCGCAACGATCCCGCCATCAACGAAGCCGGCGTCTTCGGCACTCCCGCCACGATTCTTCCTCTCGAAGCCATCGCCGAACTCCGCGTTCTCTCCAACTCGGAAGCCGAATACGGCCGCAGCGCCGGCGGCGTCATCAACATCGTCACCAAGAGCGGTACCAACTCATTCCACGGCTCAGGCTTCGACTTCTTCCGCAACAACGCGCTCGACGCCCGTAACTTCTTCAACGAGGTCGGCCAGCCCCAAAATCCCTTCCACAACAACCAGTTTGGAGGAGCGCTTGGTGGCCCGATCGTAAAAGACAAGACCTTCTTCTTCGTGGACTACGAAGGCATGCGCGAAAAAGGCGCCGAAGCCAGCACCGCTTGCGTCCCCACCGTGCAGGATTTTGCCACTGCCACTGCGACCATCGGCGGGTCCGCGGCCATCAATCCGGTTATTGCCAACCTGCTCGCAACAAATCCCTGGCCGACACCGACGAAGAATCAAACTTGCATCGGCGACGGAACTGATGGCCAGGCAGTTTCTCCGGACGGCGAAAATATCTCGCTTGCCACTCCTTTTTCAAATCGCGTGGACAGCGCCATCGTCAAAATCGACCACAACTTCAACTCCAACAACCTTCTCACTGGCCGCTATTACATTGGCGACAGCGATCAAAGCTTTCCTCTTGCGCTTGTCGGTGGCGGATTGCTCCCGAACTACAACACCGCGACGCCAACGCGCGTTCAGTTGATTTCGCTTTCGTATGTTTCGACGCTTTCGCCGTCCATCGTTAACGAAGCTCGTCTCGGCTGGAACCGCTTCGCCGAAGGCTTTTTCTCAGCCGATCGCAGTTTCGATCCCACTTCCATTGGCCTCAATACCGTGGCGCCAGGCACACCGAACGCCGACAAATACAATTTCGGCATGCCTAAAATCACTGTAAGCAGCCTGGCTCCTCTGGGTGCCGACAATGGCGATCCCCGGCAGCGCGTAGACACCAACTGGCATTACATTGACAACGTCTCTTGGAAAGCCGGCAAGCACGACATCAAGTTCGGCTACGAATATCGCCGCACCTCCATTTCGCAGATATTCAACCGGGGTTTCCGCGGCACGTTGGATTTTGGCTCCTTGGAAAGTTTTCTTCAGGGAATACCCGACGACGGCACTCAGCGCCAGGGCAACACCAACCGCAACACCTTCGAAAATTCCTATGCTGGCTACGTTCAGGACAGCATCCGTCTTACCCGCAAATTCACTCTGAATCTCGGCTTGCGCTACGACTACTTCGGCATCGTTCAGGAAAAGCACGGCAACTTTAACAACTTCGATCCCGCCACCGGCACGGACCTCATCGTCGGCACCGGCCGTCTTTACAATCCCGATTACAATAACTGGGCTCCTCGTGTTAGCGCCGCTTGGGATCTCACCGGCAGAGGCAAGACCGTCCTTCGCGCTGGCTGGGGCGTTTTCTACGACGCGATTTCGCAGGACATGTTCCTCGGTCACTTGCCCTGGAACAGCGTCTTCGATCCCGGTGCAGCCTACTCAGGATTCGGATTGAATCCGATCTCCACCGCCGGTTTGTTCGGCGGCGCGCTCGACCCAACTCAGCCCGTCTACTGCTGCTCCAGCACCATGAGCGATCGCTTCGGCGTGGACCAGAACATGCGCACGCCCTACATGGAAAACTACAACTTGAACCTGCAGCAGGAATTAACCCGGCACATGGTCTTTCAAATCGGCTACGTCGGGGCACAAGGCCACAAGCTCTACCGCTTTCGCGACTTGAATCAGCCGAGCCAGTCCGCCATTAATGAAGCGGACCTCAATTGTGGTTGCATTAATATCTACGGTTTTGATCCTACCGGGACCTTCCCAACCATTTTCGGTCCTTACGCGCCCGCCGGAACCTACTACAACTATCAGGAAGCTTCCGCCAACTCTAACTACAACGCTCTGCAGACCAGCCTGCGTATTAACCAATGGCACGGCCTGACTTCGACGTTCAACTACTCCTGGTCGCATTCACTCGACGATGCCAGCGACGGTGAGGACTTCGTACCTAACGCTTCGCAACCCAACGACAGCACCGCTCCTCTCCGCTTCAACCGCGGCAATTCGAACTTCGACGTGCGCAACCGCTTCACTTGGAATTTCATCTACGAATTCCCAAATCCTGCCGGTATGAAAAAACTTACCAACGGCTGGGGCGTCAACGGCATCGTCACCGTACAATCCGGCCAGCCCTTTGCCGTCAACTACAACTTTGAGGACGATTACGACGGCAGCGGCGAAGGCTTCGGCCGCCCCGATCTGGTTGGCCCAGTTCACTACTCTAGCGACCCGCGCAACTTCCTTGACCTCACTTCATTCGCGGTACCTTGCACGCCTCAGCCCGGCGCCTTTGACGGGTCTGCTTCGACCTGTGTTCCCGGCACCCGTCATTTCGGCACCGAAGGACGTGGCTCACTGGTCGGTCCGCACTTCCGCCAGTTCGACTTCTCTATCTTCAAGACCACAGCCATCACCGAGAGGCTGAAACTCGAGCTTCGCTTCGAGGCCTACAACATCCTCAACCACCCGAATTTTGCGAATCCCTTGCTCCCATCATTCATTGCAGACGCAGCGCCCAATGGTGTTGCAAGCGATTTCGCAAGTTCTCCGTGCCCAGGCGTTGCAGCCGGTCGGAGTTGCGGAACGCTGGGCCTTAGCGCCACCGGCGACGTCGGCATCGGCTACCCATTCCTCGGTAGCGGCGGTCCGCGCACTTTGCAAATCGCCGCCAAGTTCACCTTCTAAGTAGGACGGGGCAGCTGCAAGAGCTTTTCTTGCTTTCTCTTGCAGCTGCCCACCTCGACGCAATCGAGAACACGACCGTTTCGAGCGAACGACCCGTCGCGCGATTCGATCGTGACTCGCGCGAATCGTTCACTCGCTGTCGTCATTCTCACCTTCGTCATCACCCGCCGGTCGCAGGAAGTGCGCGAACACCCACTGCGCTACATGGCGTCCTTGTTTCCGCGCCTCCACATCCGCAAAGCGGAAGTGGATGCCCTGATACACGCGGACATTTACCACGTCGGTAGCTGCGTCCGAAAAACGGCTGTAAGTGCGCACCTGCTGCGGCGCCGCAAGGTTGGTCGTCGTCACCGAAAATGTCATGTGTTCCGTTCCAAAAAACAGCTCTAGCGTCCGCGTAGCCGCTCCGGTCACATTGTTCGCTCCCGATGAGTATTCGGGATAGTTCGGCGTGTTGATAAATGGCTGCCAGTTCGGATCGCCCGCCGTTTCCGGATTACCGTCGTCGTCTCCTTCCTGGATCGCCGTCACAGGCCTCCAGAAAACATAGTGGTACTTTGTGTCCCAGACGGTGATTACTGCATCAGCCATCGCGAGGTTGGCCAGCGCCAGCAGGCGAGCGGTGTCATCTAGGCCGAGTCCCTGCGCGGTGGCGAGATCCCGCACTGCCTTGTTCCACGACGCAAGAAAATTGGTATTCCAGAACATTGCGAGGTCCGTCTGATCTGCCGTCCGGGCGCTGTTTGCTCGTGCGCCCAGCATTTTCACCTCGTTGTAGGCCGTCGCGTACCGCTTGCTCCCTAACGGCGGTGGCCCCACAGGCCTATACTGCGAGGGGCTCGGCAGCGTTCGGCGATGGCACGCAGGCGATCACTTGGCTGGAAATGGCCTCTCAGGCGCGCGATCCAAAGGTCTACCTCATCGGAGTCGAACCAATTTTTGACGGCTTGAGGTCCGATCCACGCTTTGTAAGGCTTTTGAATCGCATGGGCCTCGGTTCGAAACGCTCCTGACATTAAGCCACGGCTGATGTAATTCCCGTGATTTCCACGCCTTTCAAATAAAGGCGACGACACGCCTAGTTACACCTATAGTCCAGGCCTCTAGGTGAAATTTGCCCGAGCGTTGCGGAGAGCCCCGTCGGTTCTGATAGAGTTCTCGGCGGCATGAATGAGGGCAAGGGGGCACCCCCGACTGGATTACTTTCCCCGCTACGCAGTGTAATTTTTGCGGTTCGCCAAACGTACTAGCTATGGACGTCCAGAAACCAGGCCGGATGCCAGTTCCGATGAATGCGGCGGAAACAAGGGAGTCGAGTGAAATCGTCTCCCGGGCCCGGGCAGGGGATGCCGAGGCCTGGGGCGATCTTTACCGGGAATACGCTCCGGCCATTTTCCGTTTTTGCAGGAGGGCGTTACCAACCCGGGAAGACGCAGAAGACGCCACGATGGAAATTTTCATGAAGATTCGCGATAAGCTGAATCAATACGATGCCAGCCGGCCTTTCAGCGCCTGGCTTTATCGTGTGGCTGCAAACCACTGCTGGGATATGCTGCGGCGGCGCAAAATCCGCCAGGACAAGGAAACCGACGACCTCGAAACCGTGCCCCTCGAACATCCTGATCCGAGCCAGCTCGACCAATTGATCGAACAACGAACCAGCGAAGAAGTTCGCAAAGCGCTGGACAAGCTCGGTGCCCGCGCTCGCATGGCGCTGGTACTGCGCTACTACTCAGACATGAGTTACGACGAAATTGCCGACTCGCTCGGTGTGCGCCGCGCCTTTGTGGGCGTGGTGCTGCTCCGCGCTCGGCATGAACTGCGCCAGGCGCTCGAAGGCACAAGCGTAATGGCGGCGGGAGGTGCCCGATGAGCATGTCGCCACCGGGTTCGAATCAAGGCAGCGATCAAGGCATGAACCATCTCGACGAAATGAGCTGCATGCTCTACCTCGAGGGGCAACTTGACCGCACTCGCGCCCTGGAAGTTTCCAATCACACGCAAACCTGCTCCGCTTGCCGCACTCTGCTCCGCGCCATGGAACGCGAATCGCGCCTTCTGACTCGCGCCATGATGGAAGAAGAAGAACCGCTTCCCGCGCGCATTGCGCAATTCCAGGAAAAAGTTCAACGCTCTTTGCAGTGGATCTGGATGGCCACGTTCGGGCTCGCTGCGACCGCTATTTACGCCATGTACACCGGCTACATCGAGCCCTGGGAACAGCGCCTCGAACAAGCCGGATTTGGAGGTACCAGTTTGCTGAGCATGCTCATTTTCCAAGGCAGTTTCTGGAAAGGATGGCAGTCGATGCTTTCACTCGTGGAGGTGCTCGCCCTTGTCACCATCGCAGGCTTCACGGCGCTTGTACTGCGCAAACGATTTCGCCGTGGCGGCGCCGTTGCGCTAGTTTTGACGAGCTTCGCCGCCCTGTTTTCCATCCCTTCTCCGGCGGCGGCCGCCACCGAATTTCGCAAAGGCCCAAGCGTCGAAATCCGCAAAGATGAAGTCATCAAGGGCAACGTATTTCTTTCTGGTAAGCGCGTGGAAGTGATGGGCACCGTGGACGGCGACGTTTTTGTCACCGGCAAGGACATCGAAATTGACGGCCACATCACCGGAGATCTGATCAGTGCGGGCCGCGATGTCTATATTCGCGGTCAGGTCGACGGCAACGTCCGTTCGGCGGGGAATACCGTCACCGTGATTGGTAAAGTCGGCCGGAATATTTCCTTCTTTGGAGATACAGTCAACATCGATGCGAAGGGCGCTGTCGATGGCAGTGTCATGATGTTCGGCAGCGAAGTAAGCATCGCGGGAAAACTCGGGCGCGACGTGCTGTTCGCCGGCGACCGCGTTTTCGTCAACGGCTCGGTTGGCGGCTCCATCGATGCGAAAGGCGCGGAGATGGAAATCGGTTCGAGCGCGCAAGTGGACGGTCCGATTCGCTTCGAGAGCGAAAAGGAGCCGATTGTTTCCAGTAGCGCGAAACTGGCTTCACCGGTGCAGTTTACAAAGCATGTTGAGCGTCGCGAGCATTTCGGAAAACATTCGGGTGTCTGGGCGGCGTTTTTGGCCGCTGCGTTTGTGCTTTTCGGTCTAGTGTTGTTCCGTGTGATGCCGCAATTTTCGCTGGATGCTGCGCGCGCCGCGGAAAGCTACGGCGCGGCGCTCGGCCTTGGCGTGCTGGTGATGTTCGCTGTGCCCATAGCTGCGCTGATCGCGTGCGTGACGTTTGTTGGATTATTCGTCGGCCTTTCCACTTTTGTTTTGTGGCTCATCGCGCTTTACGCCGCGCAAACGGTGGTGGGCGCTGTGGTTGGCGAATGGATTCTCGGCCGCGCTACCGATATTTGGGGCCGCATCGGGCGCATGGCGCTCGGAGTCTTGATTATTCGCGCCGCCACGCTGATTCCGCACCTGGGCGGGTGGGTCAAATTCGCGGTGCTGCTCTGGGGCATGGGCGCGATCTCGCTCGCGCTGTACCGCCGCTTCCAGCCGCCGGTCGCGATGCAGCCGGCTTACGTTCCGCCCCCGGTGTCGCCAACCGCCACCGCTCCGGCTGTGTGAGTGCGCTTGTTTTCTGCCCAAAAACTCGCTAGCGTCGTCCGTGCTCCGGGTTCGTGATCCGGAAGAACGGAAAGCGCGATTTTGATTATTTCTGTTTGCTAATTCCTTTCTACTTCATCGCCAACGTCCTGGTTGAACGTGATGGTTGGTTCTTGGGTCAGTGGGCGCGGACGGATTGGGCGGCGAAAGCCGGGTTGGCTGGTCCCAGGTAAAGCGCGCTGGTAGAGATGGTCTTGCCGACCGGGATCGCTGCGATGTTCTGAGCGCCGTCAACGCTCAGACGACCTGCCGTGGTGCGTACCTGCTGATTGGTTGAAATTCCGAAGAAGGGCGGCACGGCGGTGCCGGTGATGCTGAAGTCCGGACTGGTGGCGGTTGCCATCGTCGTGGTGATGCGGGACAAACGCAGCGCGAAGGAGACAGTGCTGGCCGCGCCAGGCGTCGTACCGGATTGAGCCGTGTAGGCGCTTACCGGAAACAGGACGGTCATCCCCGGCACGATCGCAGACACACTGTTCCCATTGTTAAAGGGGTTGACCGGAAGCGTCTGGCCCAGGCCTTTATCCACGATAACGAAGGGCTGCGCCGTTCCCGCGAGTGTGACTACCATCTGATCGCCGATGTTCAAGAAACCGTTCAGAACGCTGTTGCTGGACGCAAAGACACTATCCGCGGCCACGAGCGTGAAGGTGCTGTTCACCGTGTTCGGGACACTGGTGACTACGCCTTCGACCAAGTCACCAGAAAAAGGTGCCGGCTCAAAAAATGTCGCGGTGATAGTTCCGTCGGAGTTCAGGATGGCGTCCATCACGGCGACCTGACCGGTTTGCACACAAGAGGAGTTCTGTGCCGCGCAGCGGAATACGGTCGAGGAATTCGTCGTAGCTGTGACGCTGCCGCGAGTGGAAGTCTGAACGGTGATGGAGTTGGAAGTCGCGCCGGTAACAAGTCCCATGATGTCGTCAAGATGTGACAGCTGCCCGGAAGAAAGATCAGTGGCGGAAGAAGCGGGAGGAAGGGTCGCAGCCGAAAAAGTGTTGGCAGCCGTCAGATCGACAGCAGTGATGGTTTGGCCCGTCAACGTGAGCGTGTTCCCCAGATCTACGTTGAGGACGATGCCGGTGAGCGCGCCGTTGGCAACCGTCAAGTTCGTCGCGAAGTTAGCGCTTCCTGGGAGTGTTCCCTGGACGGTGGTCAAAGTTCCAACTGCGCAGCCTTGAACGCCGGGATTCGACACCGTGCAGAACGTGACCTTCGGCGCAGAGAACGTTACCGTCATCGCGTTGTAGTTCCCGGAGGGGACGGAAACCTTTGAAGCAAGGAGTACGGAGTCGCTGGTGACGCGATTGAATTCGGCAATGTAAGTGGTGGAATTGAGATTCACCGCCACCGGCGCGGTACCGGAAGACGGCATGAGCGCAATTCCCGTGATGGTTGCTGTGAATGCCTGAATGGAGAGGTGCGCAGTTGGCGAGGGCGGAGTAGCGGTCAGGACGAGCGAGACCGAGCCGCCGGAGGAACAGTTGGCGACGCAGCCGCCGCCGGGAACACCGCTGCAAGCAGCTATGGTGAAACCGATCGAGACGAGAAGAACCGCAGTTGAGGCTAGGCGCATCGGGACTACCCCAAAACTTGGATTCCGCGCCGCCCGTGACACGGCAAGGACAGCGCTGGGACCACCCGTTTCTATCCAATGTACGCGCAAAAAAGTACGCCTGTAAAGTGGATGGTACTTGCCCAAACGCGTACGAGAAGAGAACAGCCAAAGTGCTGCGGAACAACAAGCCGGGGGCGACGCTCACACAACACTGCAACAGGAGATTTACCAAATGTCGATAGATATCAGAAGTATAGTCCCGGGTTATCGATCGGCCGCCAGCCGGCCCACATAGGCCCGTTTCGGACGAGAGCCCTAGTGAGTGCGCACTTTGGCTGCATAC
>Ga0268266_10001093_pt1 | contig 34036 bp, 30 predicted proteins | sample KBSS13metaG_FD_190356 | JGI IMG/M metagenome (GOLD analysis project Ga0268266, IMG submission 190356) | Switchgrass rhizosphere microbial communities from Kellogg Biological Station, Michigan, USA - KBS S1-3 metaG (SPAdes) (version 2) | ecosystem: Host-associated > Plants > Roots > Rhizosphere...
CCCTAGTGTGCCCTCGTTTCGTGGTCCGACGCCATTGCTGGCTGCCTGGGTCGGGGGCTTTCCGCGAATTTGGGGAGAGAAAATGAAACCCACACGCAAGTTGAGCCGGCGTTCCTTCCTGGGACGCGTCGCCGGCGGGGCGATCGCGGGCGGTGCCGCGCTGACAGTCCTGGCCGGCCCCGCGGAAGCGCAGGGCTGCAGCGACAGCGACAGCGGCGCCAATTCAGATCCGGGCGGCCGCGGCCGCCGCTGCGGCCGGCCTTCGGGCTGCACCGACAGCGATTCCGGCCGTTATGCCGATGGCGTCAATCGCGGCCGCCGCTGCGGGCGCCCGTCTCAGGGCTGCACCGACAGCGACACCGGCCGTTATTCCGATGGCGTCGGCCGTGGCCGTCGCTGCGGACGCTCCGGCGTGACCGACGGCGACTCGGGCAGCAATGCCGATCCTGGCGGCAACGGGCGCGGTCCTCGCCGTGGCCGGGCGACCGGCATCACCGACAATGACAGCGGGCGAAACGCCGATCGCGCCAGCTTTGGGCGTGGACCCCGGCGGCGCTAGCTTCGTTGGGTTCCTGAAGGGGGGACGGATGGCCCAGGCCGCCGTCCCCCTTTTGCTATCCGGCCCCTTGGCATCAGCCAGCGCCAGCGGCTAAGCTCCGGGGTCCGGCAACAGAAGAGTGAGTGTAATGGCCGACGACGAAAGCGACGACGAACACCCGATCTCCGCAAGCAAGGCGAGCAAGGCCAGCAAGGCGAACGCCGAAAAGGCCAATAACAGCAGCCGCAACAAGCGCCTGATCACCGGCGCGGCGATCGGGATCGGCTCGGCGGCCCTCGTCGCGGCGCTGCTCTACGCCAATCGGGCGCGCAAGGAGCGCAGCTGACCTCCTCCCGGTCCGGGACTCAGTCCCGGCCTTCCTTAGCCAGCTTCAGCACCCGTTCGAGCACGGCCGGATGGAGCGGCTGTGTAAACTCGCAGGTGAAGCGGTAGCCGTCGGCGGCGACGATCCGCGCCGGCCAGCCTTCCAGGCCCGGAAGCACAACCCAGAGCAATGAGCCCATGCCGATCGCCGCGAAGCTGTCGAAGCTTACCGTGCGGGTGGTGATCGAGTTGACGTCGATCGACCAGCGGCGCGTGCCCTCGCGCACCCTAGCCGGCAGGTTGAGCTGGACCCCGACTTCCTCTTCCTCCGGCTCGGGCACCGGCGGCGCCGCGGGCTCGGGCGCGGCGAGCGGCAGCTGCCGCTTCTGCTTGCGGCGCTCCTTGAGCCAGACCATCAGCTCCTGCCAGCGGACCTCCGGCAGGAAAGCGATACCGGCGACATGCTCGGTCGACCAGCGCACCACGCCCGGCTGGGGCGGCAGGCCGTCCAGCGTCACGAGCACACGCTCCTCGACCTTCAGCTGAAAGGGCACGTCGAGCTTGGCGCCCCCCTGGGAAATATCGCGGGTGGTGACCAATTCGGTGCCGTTCGCAGTCTCCAGCAAGGCCTGGACGACCAGCTCCACGCGCGGCATCCGGCGGCGCTCGCCGGGCTGGGAAACGATATCCTGCGCGATCACCGCGAAGACGTCGATCGGCGCTTCGAAGCGCAGGCCGACCTCGGTGCCATGCTGCCAGGCGATGGTGCCGACCAGCTGCTCGCCGGTCATCAGTTCCAGGTCCAATTTCTCGCCGACCGTCACCGGCCCGTCCACCTGGACGATGGCGCCCCCGGCGCTGAGCTTGCGGATCGAGCAGACGGTGCGGATCGAGCCGACGGTGAGCGCGCCGGGCCAGAGCCCGGCATCATCGACGCCGAAGGCTTCGTCCACCGGCGGCACGTCGCCGGAAAGCGAGTAGATGGTTTCCACGTGCGATCTTCCTTGCCGTTGGGCCGCCCCACTGCCCGGTTGCACGGTGTTTTCCGCCCCGGGAGGTTTACGTTTCCCTAAGCGTGCGGCGAAAGGTGCGCGCCGGGCGGATATTTGCACCGGGCCGGCGCATCTTTATGGAGAGTCAGGCGCTTATCCCCGGCGCGGAGGGAATCCTGTTTGCCTGAGCTGACTTTCGCCGACATCCTTCCCTTCATCCTGGTCGGATTCGCCGCGCAACTGGTCGACGGCGCGCTGGGCATGGCGTTCGGCGTGATCTCCAGCACCCTGCTGATCAGTATGGGGGTGCCGCCGCAATTCGCTTCGGCCGGTGTGCATGCGGTCGAGGTCTTCACGACCGGCGCCTCCGGGATCAGTCATGTGCTCCACAAGAATGTGAACTGGAACCTGTTCCGGCGGATCGTGATCCCCGGCATCATCGGAGGCATTATCGGGACCTATGTCATAACCTTGGCGGCTGACCGGGCGCGGCCGTTCGTGCTCGCGTACCTGATCTGCATCGCCCTCTATCTGCTCTGGCGCGGGCTGCGCCACGCCCACCAGGTGCGACAGCCGAAGATCGTCGCGCCGCTCGGCTTCGCCGGCGGATTCCTGGATGCGGCGGGCGGCGGCGGCTGGGGTCCCGTGGTGACGTCGAACCTGCTCGTTCAGGGCGCCGAGCCGCGCAAAGTCATCGGCACGGTCAATACCGCCGAGTTCTTTCTGGCGGTTACCATCTCCTCGTCCTTCATCGTTCAGCTCGGCATGGAGGTGTTCACCCCTGCCATGATCGGCCTGCTGATCGGCGGACTCGCCGCAGCGCCGCTCGGCGGTTTCGTGGCGAAAAAGATCCCAGCCCGCGCGCTGCTGATCATGGTCGGCATCGTTCTGATGCTCACCAGCGCCTACGGCATCTACACCTCACTGACAGGCTGATTGGCGTCAGGTTTCCCGGCCATACCATTCGTCGAGTCGCATCAACTGGTCGTAATCGCCATAGGGCGCATATTCAGGGTGGAGCTTGGCGGTGAACGGCTCCGCGCCGGTCAACCAGCTCTCGGCCGCGGCCATGAAATGGGCGGCGGCAAGTGCGGTGAACTCCGCCGCGTCCAGCCCGCCCCGGCCGCCGATCGGGCTTGCGACATAACCGCGCTGGCCAGCCCGCTCCCCCGAGGGCGCCCGGGCCAGCGACCAATATTCGAAACAGGCGGCGGCGCCCTCGATCTCCTGGAACCCGCCCTGCTCCGCGATCAGACCGAGCAAGCCAAGCTGCAGCGAATAGCCCGCGCCCACCGCTTTCTTGGGCGGCGGCTGCCCGGTTTTGTAGTCGACGATGGCGAGGCCGCCGTCCGCCATGCGGTCGATCCGGTCGAACTTGCCGCCGAGCTTCACGCCCGCAATCTCGATCGCGCCCCAGCGCTCGGCGTCCAGCGGCCGGCGCCCCTCCCCGGCATTGGCCTCGACCTGATTGGCGATGAAGTCGATCGCCTCGCTCAGCAAAGGCTGCCAGAGCGCGCGCATCAGCGGGTGCGCATCCTGCGCCTCCAGCAATGCATCGGCGCGGGCGCGCAGCTTCGCCGGGTCGCATGCATCCTCCTTCATCCAGGCTTCGAGCACTGCGTGGACGGCGCTGCCGCGCCAGGCGGCGGTGGGATCGGCATCGACCGGATCCAGCGCCATCAGCGCCAGCATCTTGCGCGCGTAGAAGGCGTAGGGATCGGCCTTGAGCCGGTCGACTTCGGTGACCGAAATCGTTCGCGGGCGCTCGGCGGTGTCGGGCGACGGCGCGGGGCGACCGGCGGGGCGGTGTCCGTCCGGCCGGTCGATCGCCTGCGCCCATTTCGCCAGCGCTGGCCAGCGGGTGAGGCCGCCGGTCATCGCCTCCAGCCGCAGCCAGAAGCGCGAGGCGATGGCCGGGGCGCGGGCGTCGCGGCGGGCGCGGGTGACGAGGACGCGCGGCGCCCCCAAAGCCGAAGCGAAATCGTGCGCGGCAAGGCCGATGCGACGCTCCAGCGACGGCAGGCCCAGCTCGGCGCGGAGGCGCGGCGCCAGCCAGGGATCGGGCGCCGGTAACGCCGGCCAGGTGCCCTCGTTGAGGCCGCCCAGCACGAGCAGGTCCGCATGCTGCAGCCGCGCCTCCAGCAGGCCCCAGATGAACAGGCGTGGATGCTGGCCATAGGGCGGACGCACCGCCTGCGCGGAGAGAAGAGGCTCGAGCAGAGCGGGCAGCTCCGCCGCCTGCACCCGCTCCGGCCCCTCGGCCGCCGCAGCCTCATGGTCGGCCAGCAGCTGCGCCGCCGCCCGTCCGTCCGGCCGCGCCCAGGCGGAGTCGCTGGCCAAAGCGGTGACAGCGGCGCGCAAGGCGGCAAGGAGGTCGGCGAGGCTGTCGGCCGTCTCCGCGGCTTGCTCCAGCGGGCGCAGCAGGGGAACCGCATCCGCCCACCAGAAAGCCGCATCGGCGCGCAACGCGGCACTGCGGTCGTCGCCGGTCTCGAGATGGGCAGTGATCCCGTCCAGCCCCGCGGGCGGGCGCGGTCCGCGCAGCGTCAGATCGAGGAGGCGCACACCGTCCAGCCAGCCGAGCCGGTCGCCCGCGGCCATGACCAGGGGATGCTTGAGCAAGGCCAGCAAGGGCACCGGCGCGAAGCGCTCCGCGGCGGCGCTCGCGGCGGCGCTCAAAAGGGTGCCGGGCGGCGTCTGCGAGAGCGGCTTGCCCGCCGAATCGTCGGCCTCGATCCCCCAGCGGCGCAGGAGCGCGGAGACGCGGCGGGCGAGGTTGCGGTCCGGCGTCACCAGAGCGGCGGTCCGGCCCGGCTCCTCCAGTGCCTCGCGCAGCGCCAGCGCGATCGCCTGCGCCTCCGCGGCCGGATCGGTCAGTTCAAGCGCGCGCACCCCGGTCAGGCGCCGTTCGGCTGGCTTCAGACCTTGCCATTTGCTCGTGAAGACCGGCGGCGCCATGGCGTGGGCAATGGCGCGGCTGCGCGCGGCCGGGGCGTCCCTGCCCCCGCCCCAGCGCCATGGCTCGACCTCGCTGCGGCCGACGCTCATCCGGTCGAGCAGCAGCTTCAGATGAAATTGTGGATGGGTCTCGAGCGCGCGGCGCCGGTGGCCCGTCGCCTCGTCTGGCTCGTGCGGGCCCAACGCGTCCCATTCGCGGGGCGGCATGGCGAGATCGAGGCCGGGCAGGATCACCGAGCCTTGTTCCAGCCGCGCCGTCACGCCGAGCAGCCGCGCGACGGCGGGCGCGGCGGTGGTGATGCCGGCGGCGCAGACAAAGCCTTCAGGCGACCGCGCCCGCCAGCGCGTGGCCACGGCGTCAAGCAGAAGATTGCGCCGCCGGGTGAGGTCGATGCGGCCGAGCCGTTGCAACTCGTCCGGCCAGTCCCTGAGGATGAGCTGCAGCTGGTCGAGCGACTTCTGCCAGTGAATGGAAAGATCGGGCAGGTCCTGCGCGAAGCCCCGGAGGCGGGCCGGATCGGCCTCCTCGATCAGCAATTGGTCTAGCGTGCGGGCCAGCTCTCCCGCCAGGCGCAGCGCCTCGGCGGCAGCGCAGCCCCGGTGCCGCTGGACCAGGCGTGCCAGCAGCATCAGCCGCCGCGCCGGCTCGATTGCGGGTGGCACCGGCTCGGCGTCCAGCGGCTCCAGCATGCCTCCGATCCGCTCGTCGAGCTCCGGGTCGCCAACCGGCACCAGGCGGGGCAGCAGCAGCCCGCCGCCCGAGCGCCGCACGAAAGCGTCCTGGATCGCCCGCGCGGCGCGGTTATTCGGCACCAGCACGATGCCCTGAGCCAAGGCGGTCGCGCTACCTTTGTGCTGCGCGATCAGCCCCGCGGCGAGCGCGTCCGCGAAGGCGCGGTGTGGCGGAACAGTGAAGACCTTGGGCGTCACGGGCCTAAGGTTAGGCGCTGCCGCCGGTCGAGGCTAGGCCGCTTCCAGCATCGCCTCCGTCAGCGCGATATTCTCGGGCTGGCCGATGTCGAACCAGAGGCCTTGATGGACCGCGCCGAAGCAGCGCCCCGCCTCGATCGCCCGGTCCCAGAGCAAGTTGGTCGAGAAGGGTCCTTCCGGCATTTCGCCCTCGAACAGGCGCTTCGAGACCAATTGAATCCCTGTGTAAACGAAGGGCGCCACACCGCTGGGTTTGCGCCGTTTCAGAGTGCCCGCCGCGTTCATGTGGAAGTCACCGCGGCCGCGATGACAATTGGCGCGGGCATGGGGGACGACGAGCAGCAAAGCGTCCATGGTCGCACCGTCCCAGTGCGAGGCGAGCAGCCTGAGCGTGTCCACCGGCCCGTCCACCCAGACATTGTCGGCATTGATGACGAAGAAAGGATCCGCCTCGATCAGGGGCAGCGCCTTGACCACGCCGCCGCCCGTTTCGAGCAATTGCTTGCGCTCGTCGGAAATGACGATTTCCGGGCCGCCCGTGCGGTTCTTGAGATGGGCTTCGAGCTGGGCGGCGAGATAGTGAACGTTGACAACCGCGGTCTTTACGCCCGCTGCAACGAGATGATCGAGGGAATGATCGATCAGGCTGCAGCCCGCGACGCTGACCAACGGCTTGGGCCGGGTCGCGGTCAGCGGCCGCATGCGCTTGCCGAGCCCGGCGGCCATCACCATCGCCGTCTGCGGCACCGTCCCCTCAGGCTCCGGGCGAAGCGCGAGCGGTTTCCTGTAGCGGCTCATGCCGCGATCTCCTCAAACCAGGGGGCGGCACGCGCCGTTGCGGGAACATTTGCGTCGAACCAGGCGCGGACCGGCGCCAGCGAGCCATGCGCCAGATCGCGCTCCAGCAGGCCCCACATGCGCGGCTGGAACTTGCGGTAGCCGGGCTTGTCGTCGCGCTTCCAGAGGCGGGTGAAGACGCCGAGGATCCGGGTGTTGCGCTGTGCCGCGAGCGCCCAATAGGCCCGTTCGAAATCAGAGCCTTGCGCGGTGGCCTTCACATAACGGTCGAGCATCGCCCGCTCGACGGAAGGGGTCACGTCGCGGCGCGCATCCTCGAGCACCGAGACCAGGTCATAAGCCGGGTGGCCGGCGACCGCGTCCTGGAAATCGAGCAGGCCGAAATGGGCGACGCCGGGGCGGCCGGAGACGAGCATGATATTCTCGGCATGATAGTCGCGCAGCACGGTCACCGGGCTGAGCCCGTCGGCGCTCACGGGCTCCAGCACCTCGGCCCAGGCCGCCTCCCAGGCGCCCATGTCGGGCTCGATGCCGACCGCCGGGCAATACCAGTTGGTGAACAGATGCAGTTCGGAGAGCCATTCGGCGAGGCCATGGGGCTTGAGGCCCGGCATGGCCGGCTGGCCATGGAGGTGGACGAGCAGGTCAGTCGCGACCTGATACAGCTCCGTCTCCCGCTCCGGCGCCTCGTCCAGCGCCTCGCGCAGCCGGTCGTCACCAAAATCGTCGATCAGCAGCAGGCCATGCTGCAAATCCCGGCCCAATATGGCGGGCGCGGAGAGGCCGTGCCCGCCCAGCCATTCGGCGACGGCGATGAACGGCCGCGGATCCTCATGCGGCGGCGGCGCATCCATCAAAACGGCGCGGCGGGCGCCGTGCAGGATCCTGAAATAGCGGCGAAAGCTCGCATCCCCGGCGAGCGGGGCGATCTCGCACCCTTCCCATCCGAGCGCGGCGAGAAAATCCGGCGCATGCGCAGGCGGAATCATCGGGGCGGCCATCGGCCTCCCCAAGCGGGCGGCACGTCGGCTGTCAAGGCGCGCGCGCCGTCCGGCATGATGTCAAAGCCGAGCCGCAGCGTATCGGCCCAGAGGCGCGGCAGCCGCTCCGGCCATTCGATCAGCAAGGCGGCATCGAGGCGGGCATCGTCGAGGCCCAGCTCCTCCAGCTCCCCCGCATGCTCGATCCGGTAGAGATCGACATGCCAGAGCGGCGGCGCGGTGTCATAGACCTGGATGATGGGAAAGGTCGGGCTCGCCACGTCGCCCTGGAAGCCGAGCCCGCGCAGCACGCCCCTGGCGAACGTGGTCTTGCCGGCACCAAGCGTACCGAACAAAGCCACAGCGTCGCCCTCGCGCAAGTGTGCGCCCAGCGCCCGGCCGAGCCGCTCGGTCGCCTCCGCATCGTGCAGCAGAATCATTCCGCGACCTGGGCCTCGGGCCAATCCGCGCGCTGCTCCGCGGTGCGCGGCAGGCGGATGGTAACCGTCGTCCCCTCCCCCACCGCCGATTGCAGCTCGATGGCGCCGCCATGCGCCTCAATGAACTGGCGGGCCAGCGGCAATCCAAGGCCGACCGCGGCTTCCTCCCCTGCCCGCCCCTCGACCGTCCGGCTGAACCGGTCGAACACCCGCGCCTGGTCGCCCGGAGCGATGCCGGCGCCATTGTCGGAGACGATGATCCGCGCCTCGTCCCGGTCCCCTTCCGCGCGCAGCAGCACGCGCCCGCCCTCTGGCGTGTAGGAAATGGCGTTTTTCAGGATGTTGACCACCGCCTGGCCCAGGCGCCGCGGGTCGCCGGTGATGATGCCCACCCCCGGCTCGATATCGGCGACCAAGGCGAGGCCGGCGCGGCTCGCCGTCTCCTCCACCGCCGCGGCCATGTCGGTGCAGAGCAGGACGAGGTCGACCTCATCCTCGGCGAGCAGCAGGCTGCCGGTCTCGCTCTGGGTGAGGTCGAGCACATTGTCGATCAGGGCACCGAGACGGACGACGCTGTCGAGGATCGCGGTGACATAGTCGGTGGCCACCGGCGGCAACGCCCCGCCATAGCCTTCGGCGAGCATCTCCGCGAAGCCGCCGATCGAGGTAAGCGGCGTGCGCAGCTCGTAGCTCATGTTGGAGACAAAGGCCGTCTTCAGCCGGTCCGCCTCCTCCAGCGCGTCGGTCCGCTCCCGCAAGGCGGCCTCGACCTTCCGGCTGTCCGTGATGTCGAGCATGGTGAAGAGCGCATTGCCGTCGGGCAGCGGCACCGCCGCGAACTCGAACTCCCGCCCGTCGACCAGGGAGACCCGGCCGGTGCGCTGCTTGCGCTCGATCGTGGCACTGCGGACAAGCTCGCGGACCAGGCCGGCATGGCTGGCGCGCTTCAGCTTCGGCGCCAGCAAGGGAGTCAGCGCGTCGACCCGCGGATGGGTGGCGAGCAGTTCCTCCTCCAGCCCCCAAAGCTCGATGAAGCGGTTGTTCCAGAGATTGAGGCGCCCGTCCGAGGCGAACACGCCCACCGCCTCAAACAGATTGTCGAAAGTCGCGGTGCGCACGCGCAGCAGGGTGTCGCGGGCGGAGGCGAGCTGGATCTGCTCGGTCCGGTCCTCGAAAATGGTCAGCAGGCCACCGTCGGGCAGCGGCTGGGCAACGACGCGCAGATGCTTGCCCCCGGGCAGCAGCCAATCCTCTTCCTCCGCCGCAAGGCCGGACGTGAACCACAGGCGATGCTCTTCCTTCCAGTCCGGGAAGTCCCGCACCTCTGGCAGCTTCCCCGCGTCGCGCATGGCATCGATCACGCGGTCGAACTCGGGATGGTCGGCGAGGAAGTCCGGAGTCAGCGAGAAGAGCCGGGCGAAGGGCTGGTTGAAGAAGATCAGGCTCCGGTCGCGCCCGAACTGCGCCACGCCGGCGGACAGCCGGTCCAGCATGTCGCGCTGCGCCTGGACGAAGCGGTTGAGGTCGACGCGCGCCTGCTCCTGGTCCTCGACATCGATCGCATAGCCGGCGACGCCGTTCGGCCCGAGCGGCACCTCGACCACATGCATCATCCGGCGCTCACCCGAGACGGTGGCGGGAACGGTGCGAGACGCCGGCTCCTGCGCATCGCGGACGCGCGCGGCCGCCGCCTCGGGGCCGAGCCCGTCCGCATCGTCGATCAGCTCGACGCCGCCGCGGATCACATCGGCGCTGTCGCCGCCCTCCACCGCACGAACATAGGCGCCATTGACCATGGCCAGTTTGAGGTCCGGGCCGCGGTGCCACATTGGAAAGGGTGCAGCCTCGAGCAGGCCGGACAGGGCCTCGAGCGCGGCCGAGCGGCGCTCGAGCCGGCCGGCGAGCGCGGCCGAGGCCTCCTCCGCCTCGGTCACATCGATGAACCAGAGCGCGACCGCCCGCTCCCCATGGCCGAGCGGTGCCGGGCCGCCGTCGACGCGGAAGCTGCGGGCCGAGCCGGCGGGGCGAAGAGTCAGCGAGAAGCTGCCGCCCGCCGCCGCGTCGACAATCCGGCCGCCGAGCGCGGCGGCGTCATTGGCCGCGAAAGGCGCCGCCGCGCCGAACAGCTCCGGCCAGCGCGCGGGCAAGGCGGCGATGCCGAGCGCGCCCGCGAGCCGCTGCGACCCGGCAATCGTGCCGTCCGGGGCGACGATCATCGGCATGGCCGGCCCTGCTTCCAGCAACGAGGCCAGCCGCTCGCTCTCTCCCACTTGCGCCTCGGCGGCGCCAGCCGCGCGCCACGCACGGCGCGTCGCCCAGAAGGCAGCCGCCAGCCAGGCGCCGGCGACGAGGGCAACGAGAACCAGAAGAAGCAGCGGAGGGCCCGGCATGGCGCCTGTCTAGAGCCTGATCGATTGAGGTGGAAGCGCCTCGCGCTTCAGCCGGAAATGCGCGCGAAGCAGGGGCGTTACCGGCCCGAAACCACATGTTGCAAAACGGCTACACTGGCTGAACTTTCGATGAACGTCCGCACGATCCACTTGAAACGCAGGGGTAAGTCGGCTGTGGCTGCGTGGTCTACCGGCACATGTCGTGTCCCCGGTGCGATTCTCTTTGGGGGAGAATAGATAATGAAGAAGTTTGGACTGCTCAGCACGAGCGCGATGGGCTCCGCTGCGCTTTTTGGCCTGTCGCTGGCCTTTGCCGCGCCTGCCGCCGCTCAGAACACGCCGGCCGCCCAGCCGGACGATACCGCCGCGCTTCCTGACCAGGCGGACAACGCCCAGGAGGGCGATGGCCAGGTCGTTCAGGTTACCGGGTCGCGCATCCGCCGTCCGAACCTCGAATCGAACGTGCCGATCACCTCGCTCTCGGGCGACCAGATCTTCCAGCAGGGCGACACCAACATCGGTGAAGTGCTGAACGAGCTCCCGCAGCTGCGTTCCACCTTCGCTCAGCAGAATCCGGGCCTCGGCATCGGCATCGCCGGCCTCAACCTGCTCGATCTTCGCGGCCTCGGCACGCAGCGCACCCTGACGCTGGTCAACGGCCGCCGCCACGTTCCGGGCGACATCCTGAACAACGCGGTGTCGGTGGACGTGAACTCGATCCCGAACGACCTGCTCGAGCGCATCGACATCGTGACGGGCGGTAACTCGGCCATTTACGGTTCGGACGCCATTGCGGGCGTCGTGAACTTCGTTCTGCGCCGCGACTATGAGGGCCTCCAGATCCGCGCCAACGCGGCGATGAACGAGGAAGGCGCCGCCGCCAACCAGTATGTCTCGGCCATGTACGGCATGAACTTCGCCGACGGCCGCGGCAACATCACGCTGCACGCCGAATATGCCCGTCAGGAGCGCCTCTTCGCTTCCGACGTGCCGTGGTTCCGCACGAACAACACGCTCGCGGGCATCGACACCGACACCGCCGCCTGCTTCACCAATGGCACGCCGGCCGGCTGCTTGGTCGGTGGCAGCGACGGTATCCCCGATGCCGCGCTTGTCCGCGACATCCGCAGCGCCAGCATCCACTTCGCCGGCCTGATCCCGATCGCCCAGCGCACCACCACGCCGCGCTGCGGCACGGGCACGACGCCGAGCGCCGGTGGCCCGAACAGCCTGGGCACGCCCTATAACTGCACGTACATCTTCAATGCTGCCGGTCAGCTGGTTCCGCAGACGGGTTCGCGCTACGGCGCGGGCGCCATCGGCGGCATCTCCGGCGGCAACGGCCAGACCGGCCGCGAAGGCGAGACCCTCTCGGTCCTGCCGTATGTCGAGCGGTACAACTTCAACCTGCTGGCGCGCTATCAGTTCGCCGAGGCGTTCGAGTGGTTCCTCGAAGCGAAGTATAACGAGGTCACCGCCCTGGGTAACAATGCCGGCCCGTCCTTCATCCAGGGCGGCTCGTTCGGCGGCGATCCCCGCGAGCGTCCGCGCCTCGACAACCCGTTCCTCGGCGCCGCCAACCGGACGCTGCTGGCCAACGAACTGACGCTCTCCGGCTGTAACTCGAGCCTGCAGACCGCCTGCGGCACGGGCAACCTCAGCCCCGCCGACACGGCCGCCATCGCCAACGGTACCTACCGCTTCGTGCTGGCCCGCAACCTGATCGACGTGGGTCTGCGCGACGAGCATTTCGAGCGTCAGACGATGCGCTTCGTCAGCGGCTTCCGCGGCACGTTCAACGACGACTGGAACTACGAGATCTCGGCAAACTGGGGCCGGTTCAAGGAAGCGATCACGACCAACGGCTTCATCGACCGCCAGCGCTTCGTGCTCGCCATGGACGCCGCCCTCGATCCGGCCACCAACACGATCCGCTGCCGTTCGCAGTTCGATCCGGCCGCGGCGACTCCGTACCCCTCCAGCGGCGCCACGCTCGCCAACTATCAGTCGCGTCTCGCGGCCGATATCGCGGCCTGCGTTCCCTACAATCCGTTCGGCAGCCCGGACAACCGCGCCTCGGTCGGCTATTTCGGCCGTACCTTCACCGCGGCCGGCGAGATCAAGCAGCTGATCTTCTCGGGCTTCGTCTCGGGTGACCTCAGCCAGCTCTTCGAGCTGCCGGGTGGCCCGGTCCGCTTCGCCATCGGCGCCGAATATCGCCGTGAGGAAGCGCACTACGCCCAGGATCAGTTCATCACCGACGGCTACACGAACGGCGTTTCCATCCCGGCCTTCCCGGACAACCGGTTCGTCGTGAAGGAAGCGTTCGCCGAGCTGCAGCTGCCGCTGCTCCGCGAAGTGCCCTTCGTCCACGAGCTGACCGTCTCGGGCGCCGCCCGCGTCGCGAAGTATCAGGGCGACGTCGGCACGGTCTGGTCGTACAATGTCGGCGCCGACTGGGCTCCGATCCGCGACCTCCGGTTCCGCGGCAATTACAGCCGCGCGGTCCGTGCGCCGAACGTGTCGGAAACGGCGGCTCCGCTGGTTCCGAACTTCTCGAACGGCTTCCAGGATCCGTGCAACCCGTCGCGCATCACCGCCAACGGCATCCGTACCGCGAACTGCCAGGCCGACATCCCGGCCGCGCAGCTGGCGGCGCTGACTGACGTGACCCAGTCCCTGGGCATCGTCAGCGGTTCGAACCCGAACCTGACCGTCGAGACGTCTGACTCCTGGACCTTCGGTGCGGTGATCCAGCCGCGCTGGATCCCGGGCCTGTCGCTCACCGTCGACTATTACGACATCACGGTGAACGGCATCATTGCGAACATCGCGGTGCAGACCCTCGTCGACAATTGCTACGACAATCCGCGTCCGAACATCTGGTGCAACCAGTTCCAGAACGGCATCCGTTACACGGGCGTTGGTCCGGGTCCGAATGCCGAGCAGCCGGGCCGCATCCTGTCCTTCTCGCTGATCAGCGCTCCGCTGAACTTCGCGAAGCGCACCCGTCGCGGTATCGACTTCAACGTCAACTACCGCACGAACCTCACCGAGGACGTCCGTCTCTCGACGAACCTGATCTACACCCACAATCTCGAGATCAGCAACTTCGAGGATCCGACGCGGCCGAACTTCGAGAACCGGATCCTGGGCGAGCTGGGCGATCCGGTCGACGAGTTCCGCTGGGACGTCGACCTGTCGTACCGCGAGTTCACCTTCGGCTATCGTATGCGCTACATCGGCCCGATGTATTTCGGTGCCTATGAGAACTACGAGGCGCTGCCGACGGGTTGCACGGTTTCGGGCGCCAACACGCTCTGCCCGCCGTTCAACCTCGATGCGACCGCGCCGGCCAAGTATCCGGAGGTCTTCTACCACGACCTGCGCTTCGAGTGGACCATCCGCAACAATGTCGGGTTCGCCGACAGCCTGCAGTTCTACTTCGGCGTGGACAACGTTCTCGACACCGCCCCGCCGCTCGGCACGACGGCGACCGGCGTCGGCAGCGCGATCTACGACGTGCGCGGCCGCAACTTCTACGGCGGCATCCGCGCCCGCTTCTAAGCGGCACGGAACGCAAAAATTCGGGCCGGGGACTTGTTCCCCGGCCCTTTTTGTATGCGCTGCCGGTTGAGCCGACCCCTGCCTTCCGGAATCCCCTCCCCTCCGCCAGGAGATTCCATCCGGCGCCGGACTGGCCTAGGGAGGCGGCATGGCCGCACATCGCCCTTCGCTCACGGACCGGGTCGAGGCGCTCGCCGCCGGCGGGCGGGTGAGCGAGGCCTATCGGCTGCTGACCGCGCCCGGTGCCGCCGCGGATCCCCAGGCCCTGTTTCACCTCGCCGCCTGGCGGCTCGCCGGCCATTATGTCCGGCGCGACCTCCCGGCCGCGCGCGCCCTCTTCGGCCAGGCCGCCGCGCTCGGCCATCGCGACGCGGCCGCCTGTCATGCGGCCTTCCTCGCCAACGGCACGGGCGGGGACTCGGACTGGCAGGCTGCGCTTGACGTCCTCGGCCGGCACGCCGCGCGCGATCCGGCCTTCCGGGAGGACCTCGCGCTGATCGGCGGAATGAACCTGTCGGCGGCTGGAGACCCGGCCAGCCCCGTCCGCGGGCAGCCGCTCAGCGCGCAGCCGCGCGCCATGCTCTTTCCCGGCCTGTTCAGCGCCGCCGAATGCGCCTTCCTGATCGCCCGCGCCGCGCCCGCTCTGGCGCCCTCGATGGTGATCGACCCGCAGAGCGGTCGGCTGACGCGCAATCCGGTCCGCACGTCGGACGGCATGGCCTTTCCGTTTGCGGAGGAGAGCCCGGCCATCCACGCGCTGAACCGGCGCATCGCCGCAGCGACGGGGACACTGCCCGCGCAGGGCGAGCCGCTGCAGGTGCTCCGCTACCGGCCCGGCCAGGAATATAGACCGCACAGCGACGCGATCCTGGGTGAGCCCAATCAGCGGATCCTGACGGTCCTCGTCTATCTCAACCAGGATTATACCGGCGGCGAGACGCGCTTCTTGCAGACCGGCCTTGGCTACAAGGGCCAGCCGGGCGATGCCCTCGCCTTCTGCAACGCCGGTGAGGACGGGCGCCCGGACCCGTTCGCCCAGCATGCGGGCCTGCCGGTCACCTCGGGCGAGAAATTGATCGCCTCACGCTGGATCCGCGCCCAGCCATTCGCTTTGCCCCCGCCAAAGCCGCTTCTCGAGGTCTGAGGGACAGCGCGAGAAACCGTTGCAGTTCCGCGACAGGGCGGACAATTTTCGACGAAGCGCATCCTGGCAAGGCTGAACGTCACACCTAGGTTGTTGAAAGAAACCAGAAACCGGCGCCTGACTTACTCCGTAAACGCCCGTCCGTGCTGCGGGCCAAGGAGGTATTATGCGTAAGATCAGCTTGTTGGGTTCCAGCGCCGCCGGTGCGATCGCCTTTGTCGGAATGTCGGTTGCGGGTGCCGCGCCTGCCTTCGCGCAGGAGACGGCGACCGAGCAGTGCACCGCCGAGCAGCAGGCTGCCGGCACCTGCACGCCCGATCAGCTGGCCCAGGCGGACACCCAGGCCGAGCCCGCAGCCGGCGAGGGTGCCAACGTCACCGTCACCGGCTCCCGCATCCGCCGCCCCAATCTGGACGCGGCCGTTCCGATCACGTCGATCCAGGGCGACGAATTCTTCCAGACCGGCAACACTTCGGTCGGCGATACGCTGAACGACCTGCCGGCCCTGCGCAGCACCTTCAGCCAGTCCAACTCCAGCCGCTTTCTGGGCACCGCGGGCCTCAACCTGCTCGATCTGCGCGGTCTCGGCACGCAGCGCACGCTTGTCCTGGTCAATGGCCGCCGCCACGTCGCCGGCGACATTCTCAACACCGCCACCTCGGTCGACACCAATACCATCCCGACCGACCTGATCGAGCGGGTGGACGTCGTCACCGGCGGCAACTCGGCCATTTACGGTTCCGACGCCATTGCGGGCGTCGTGAACTTCATCATGCGCCGCGACTATTCCGGGATCCAGATCCGGGGCCAGGGCGGCATCAGCACCTATGGCGACGCCGGCTCCTATTATATCAGCGCCCTCGCCGGCACCAATTTCGCGGACGGCCGCGGCAATATTGCGATCAACTTCGAATATGCCCGGCAGAATGACTTCTACGCGCAGAACCGGCCGAACCTGAACCGCGTTCAGGGCTTCATCACCGTGGACACCGATCCGCCCTCCGCGGCGAACGGCAGCGACGGCACCTTCGACAATCTGTTCTTCACGGACATCCGCAGCGGCATCTACAGCAATGGCGGCACTTTCCTGTCCTGCTGCATCAACGGGCCGGACGGCGACCTGTCCTACCTCCCCTATCTTTTCCAGGGGGACGGCAGCCTGGTCCTGCAGACCGGCACCCCGATCGGCCTCTCGCCCCTCCCCTCCTACCAGGGCGGCAATGGCAGCACCTTCCGCGAGGGTACCCAGTTCGGTCTGTCGCCGCGACTGGACCGCTACAGTGTGAACCTGCTCGCCCACTTCACGGTGAGCGAGGCGTTCGAGCCGTTCCTCGAGGCGAAATATGTGCGCACGGACTCGCTCGGCAATGCCAGCGGCCCGTTCTTCTTCTCGGGCGGGACGACCGGCTCCCCGCGCGAAGTGTTCTTCACCGACAACCCCTATCTCAACCCGCAGGCCCGCCAGGTCATCAGCGACTATTATGGCGTGACCACGGCCGACGTGACGCCCTTCACCTTCATCCGCAACGTCGTCGAGCTGTCGAACCGCGAGGAAGATGCGACCCGCGAGACCATGCGCCTCGTCGGCGGCTTCCGCGGCACGTTCAACGAGGACTGGACCTATGAAGTGTCGGCCAATTACGGCCGGTTCAAGGAAGACACCCGGATCCTCGGCAACATCAATCTCCAGCGCTTCCTGCTGGCGATCGATGCGGTCGACCAGGGCGTGGTGCAGAATGGGGTCGCCAACGGCAACATCGTCTGCCGGGCGACGATCGATCCAGCGGCGCGCATCCCGTTCGAGGCTGCGGCCAACCCGGCTTATGCCGCGTCGACCCTTGCCGCCGACGTTGCCGCCTGCGTGCCGATCAACCTGTTCGGCGAAGGCAATATCACCCCCCAGGCGCGCAACTACCTGCTCCAGGACTCGTTCGCGACCGGACGGATCACGCAGTTCGTGGCCAATGCCTTCCTGTCGGGCGACACCAGCAAGTGGTTCAACCTCCCGGGCGGTCCGGTCGGCTTCGCGATCGGCGCCGAATATCGGCGCGAGACGGCGCTCTATGACCTGGACGAGGCCAGCCAGGCGGGCATCACCTTCTACAATGCGATTCCGCGGTTCGATCCGCCTTCCTTCGCGGTTAAGGAGATTTTCGGCGAGATCCGGCTGCCGATCCTCGCCGATCAGCCCTTCTTCCAGCAGCTGACGGTCAGCGCGGCCGGCCGCATCGCGGACTATAAGGGGTCGACCGGCACGGTTTACGCCTACAATGCCGGCATCGAATGGTCCCCGGTTCGCGACCTTCGCTTCCGCGGCAATTATTCGCGCGCTGTCCGTGCGCCGAATCTCGTCGATCAGTTCACGCCGCTCGGCCAGAATTTTGCGCCGCCGCCCGCCGATCCATGCGCGCTGCGCAACATCGGCAACGGCTCGACGACCCGCGAGGCCAATTGCCGCGCGGACGGCGTGCCCGCGGCCTATGATTTCGTCTTCCTCCAGTCGCTGCCCTATCTGTCGGGCGGCAATCCGGACCTCCGGGAGGAAACTTCTTCCTCCTGGACGATCGGCGGCGTGGCTCAGCCCCGCTTCCTGCCGGGCTTCTCCTTCTCGGCCGATTATTACGACATCACCGTCGACGACGTGATCACCTCGCCTTCGGCGCAGTCGATCATCAACGCCTGCTACGACGCGGTGGACCTCAACAACCAGTTCTGCGCGCTGTTCGACCGCGCCGGGCCGGGCGGCGGGTCACAGGGCGAGGTTGAGGGCCAGATCCTCAACAACAGCCTGCAGGTCATCCCGCTCAATTACGCGAAGCTGCGGGTGCGCGGCATCGACTTCGAAGTGGCTTACCGGCGCAACTTCGAGGGCCTTGGCCGGATCACCGCACGCCTGAACTATACGCGGGTCCTGCAGAACGACACTTTCCTCAACCCGGTCGATCCGGGCCGGGCCGACCGGCTGCTCTATGAGCTGGGCGATCCGCGGGATGCGTTCAACCTGAACCTCGCGCTGCAGCGCGGGCCGTTCACGATCGGCTATGAGCTTCGCTACATCGGCAAGATGGTGGTCAACGCCTATGAGGATTTCTTCAGCGTCCAGGGCCGCGATCCGGAGGATGCGGATTTCGCCGAGCGCCGCTTCTATCCGGGCGTCTTCTATCACGACTTCCGCCTGGCCTGGGACGCGAGCCGCGACTTCAACTTCTACCTCGGCCTCGACAATGCCTTCAACCGGCTGCCGCCGCTCGGCCTGACCGGCGCCGGCGGGGGAAGCGCGATCTACAATAATCGCGGCCGATTCTTCTATGCGGGGGCGGTCGTCCGCTTCTAAGCCCGATCTGCCGGCCCCGGCGGGCCGGCAGGGATGACGCGATGAACGAAGCTGGCAGCCTCGAGCAGGCGCTGCGCGAAAGCGCGGCCCTGCTCGAGCGCGACCCGGACGCCGCGGCCGGCCAGGCGCGCGCAATCCTCCAGAGCAGGCCTTTCGAGGCGCGCGCCCACCGCCTGCTGGGCCGGGCGCTGCGCCGGCTCGGGCGCGAGGCCGAGGCGGATGCGGCCGACGCCGCCGCCCTCGACTCGGCGGCGCACGACCCTTTGCTGCGCGAAGCGGGGCTGGCGCTTGCATCCGGCCGCTTCCAGGAGGCGGAGCGTCTGCTCCGGCCGCGGCTTCACGCCCGCGATGACGATGTCGCCGCCATTCTCATGCTCGGCGAGATCGCGCTCGCGCTTGGCCTCGCCGGCGAAGCCGAGAAGCTGGTGCGCCGCGCGATCGGCCTCGCCCCGGGCTGTGCCGAGGCACGGCTGCGGCTGGCGACGATCCTCGTCCAACAGAACGAGATTGCCCAGTCGATCGAGGCGCTCGATGCGATCCTCGCACGGCAGCCCGATCATTTCGACGCCAGGCTCGCCAAGGCGGCGACGCTTGGCCAGCTCGGCCATTATGGCGAGGCGGCCGCCTTGCTGGAGGCCATGCTGCCCGCCTTCCCCGACCGGGCCGCGCTCTGGCTCGCTTATGGCAATGTGCTGAAGACACTCGGGCGAGCGGTCGAGTCCGTCGCCGCCTATCGCCGCGCGATCGCCGGCGATCCAGGCGCGGGCGAGGCCTATTGGAGCCTCGCCAATGTCAAGACCGGAGCGCTGGACGGGAGCGACCTGCCGGCGATGGAGTCGGCCCTGCGCGCCGCCCGCGACGACATGCAGAAGCTCCTGCTCCATTTCGCGCTCGGCACCGCATTGGAGGAAGCCGGAGACTATTCCGCCTCCTTCGCCCATTATGCCGAGGGCAATCGGCTGCGGCGGGCGCAACTGCCCTGGAGCGCCGAGGCGAGCCAGGAGGAGATAGGCCGCACCAAGGTGCTCTTCACCGCCGCGTTCATGGCGGAGCGCGAGGGCCAGGGCTGCGACGCGCCCGACCCGATCTTCATCCTCGGCCTGCCCCGCGCCGGCTCGACCCTGATCGAACAGATCCTTGCCTCCCATTCCATGGTCGAGGGGACGTCGGAGCTGCCGGTCGTGCCGATGCTGATCCAGAAATTGCTCGGGGAAAGCTGGCGGGACCCAGGCGCGCGCTATCCGGAGCTGCTGACGGGGCTCGGGCCGGCGCGGCTGCGGGCGCTGGGCCAGGAGTGTATCGAGGCCAGCCGGCTCTATCGGCACACCGACCGCCCCTTCTATATCGACAAGCTGCCGAACAACTGGCTCAATATCGGCTTCATCCGCCTGATCCTGCCCAAGGCCCGGATCATCGACGCGCGGCGTCATCCACTCGATTGCTGCGTGTCAAACTTCAAGCAGTATTTCGCGCGCGGCCAGGCCTTCTCCTATGGGCTGCGCGACCTCGGTCTCTATTATCGGGACTATCTCGACCTGCTCGATCATTTCGACGACCTGGCCGGTGGCCGGGTGCATCGCGTGGTGCACGAGCAGCTCGTGGCCGAGCCCGAAGCGGAGATACGCCGCCTGCTCAACGGACTGGAGCTGCCCTTCGAGGAGAGCTCCCTTCGCTTCCACGAAAATGCGCGGGCGGTGCGAACGGCCAGCGCGGAGCAGGTCCGCCGGCCGATCAGCCGGGCCGCGCTCGGCCGCTGGCAGAATTTCGAGCCGTGGCTCGGTCCGCTGAAGGACGCGCTGGGACCGGCAATCGATGCCTACCCCGGCGCGCCCGGATCGGTTGATCCTCAGTAGCGGTAGTGGTCGGGCTTGAACGGCCCCTCGACCGGCACGCCGATATAGTCGGCCTGCTTCTGGCTGAGCGTGGTCAGCTTCACGCCGAGCTTGTCGAGGTGAAGCGCCGCGACCTTCTCGTCGAGATGCTTGGGCAGGACGTAGACGTCATTCCCATATTGCTCGGACTTGGTCCAAAGCTCGATCTGGGCCAGCGTCTGGTTGGTGAAGCTGGAGCTCATCACGAAGCTGGGGTGCCCGGTGGCATTGCCAAGATTCACGAGACGGCCCTTGGAGAGGACAATGATCTTCTTGCCGTCCGCGAACTCGACCTCGTCAACCTGCGGCTTGATCTCGGTCCACTTCATGTTCTGCAGAGCGCCGATCTGGATCTCGCTGTCGAAGTGGCCGATATTGCAGACGATCGCCATGTTCTTCATCGCGCGCATGTGATCGACGGTGAGTACGTCGGCGTTGCCGGTGGCGGTCACGAAGATGTCGGCGCGGGTGGCCGCCTCTTCCATGGTCACGACTTCATAGCCCTCCATCGCCGCCTGCAGCGCGCAGATCGGGTCGATCTCGGTGACGAGGACGCGGGCGCCGCCATTGCGGAGCGAGGCGGCGCTGCCCTTGCCGACATCGCCGAAGCCGGCGACGCAGGCGACCTTGCCGGCGAGCATGACATCAGTGGCGCGGCGAATGGCGTCGACCAGCGACTCCTTGCAGCCATAGAGATTGTCGAATTTCGACTTGGTGACGCTGTCGTTGACGTTGATCGCCGGGAAGGGAAGCTTGCCCTTCTTGGCGAGCTCATAGAGGCGGTGGACGCCGGTGGTGGTCTCCTCCGAGACGCCCTTGATGGTTTCGACCGTCCTGGTGAGGTAGCCAGGGCGCTCGGCCAGGAACCGGGTGAGCGTCGCGGCGAAGATTTCCTCTTCCTCGTTGGTCGGGGTGAACAGAGTCTCGCCGGCCTCGACGCGCGCGCCCCAGAGCGCGAACATGGTGGCGTCGCCGCCATCGTCCAGGATCATGTTGCAGACAACATCCTGGCCCCAGTCGAAGATGCGGACGACATAGTCCCAATATTCCTCGAGCGTCTCGCCCTTCACGGCGAAGACCGGCACGCCGGACGCGGCGATCGCGGCCGCGGCATGGTCCTGCGTCGAGAAGATGTTGCACGAGGCCCAGCGGACCTCGGCGCCGAGCGCGGTCAGGGTCTCGATCAGCACCGCGGTCTGGATCGTCATGTGCAGCGAGCCGGTGATGCGCGCGCCCTTCAGCGGCTTGGCGGCGCCATATTCGGCGCGCAGGGCCATCAGGCCCGGCATTTCGGTCTCGGCGATCTCGATCTCCTTGCGGCCGAAGCCGGCGAGGGAGATGTCGGCGATGACATAATCGTTGAGGTCGGACTGAGCCTGGGTGGCCACGGACGGTCTCCTGAAAATGAAAAACCGCCATCAGCAAGGGCGGTCGCATGTCAGCTTCAGCCACGCAGTGCGCACACTGCGCAGAGCATCCGGAGGGAGGCACTGACGCGCGCTCCCTAGCCGCGCCCGACCGCAAATGCAAATATAAAGATATCTTTATATGTGATGTGACGAAGGTCGAGAGGCGGGCCGATTTCCGGTCTGCCCGCCCCTCTCGTCGTCAACGGCCCGCGAAGCTGACCGTGCACTGCCCGCCGGGCAGAGCGGCGACGAAGCCGAGCCGGTCGGCGATGCCGATCAACGCGTCAATGTCGCCCCGGGCCTCGGCGGCCTCTTCGGCCAGCACCTCCGTGTCGGCGCAAACCGCGCGGCTGGTGGCGTCGTCGCCATAGATATTCGCGAGCGCCGTGGCGAAGCGGTCATAATGGACCTGCGCCTGGCGGCCGTGGACCGTCTGGAACTGGCCCATCAGCACCGCATTGGCGCCGCGGATGGTCTCGCGATTGGCGGCAAGGAAGCGATTATAGGCGGCCGCCACGTTCACGCCCATGGCCGAGCAGCGCAACGTCGCCACCATCAGCCGGCTTTGCAGGTCCCGTACCTTGGCGGCCGCGACCTGGGTCTGGTTCCAGCATCCCGCCTGGGCCTGGGCCGTCGCGGGCATGCAGATCACCATGGCGCCCGCCACGATGGCGGCGCGCCCTTTCTTCAGTCCAATCATAGTGTCCCCCACTCTCAACTCGATCCAGAGCGAGATGCCCGGGATCGACTCGAAGGTCTCACGGCGCAGGTTTTCGAGATGTGAAATTTCGGGGTTAATTCTGATAAGCCAAACACTTGGCCGTGCAGGGCGGCTTCCGCGCCACAATCTGGATCAAGGCCTCGGTGGGCTCAGGCCGTGCCGAACTCCGCGGTCAGCAGACGCGGGTCGACGCCGGCGCCGGAAAAGGCCGCGGCCCAGCGCTCGTCCACCGCATGCTCGTAGAGCAGGCTCTCGTCGCCCGGGGTCACGAACCAGCCGTGGCGGCGCATTTCCTGCTCGAGCTGGCCGCCCTGCCAGCCGGCATAGCCCAGGGCGGCTACCCAACGGCTAGGCCCCTTCCCCGCCGCGATCGCCTTCAATATGTCCAGCGTCGCGCTCAGCACCCAGCGGCCGCCCACATCGACCGAGTCGCTGCCGCCCCAATCCGGCGTGTGCAGGATGAAGCCGCGCGTCGGCTCCACCGGCCCGCCCTGGTGAATGGCGGCGTTGGGCGCGACGCCCGGGTCGATGTCGAGCTGCCTCAGCAGATCGTGAAAGCCGATCCGCGGGGCAATCCGGCCGAGACCGATGCCGAGCGCGCCGTCCTCGTCATGCACGCACATCGCGATCACCGCTTTCTCGAAGCGCGGATCGCCAATGCCGGGCATGGCGAGCAGGAACTGGCCGGACAGGAAAGACGCTGCGTCCATCGCCACCCCTATAAGCGTGCCGTATCGCCGCGGCTACTCTGCCTTGCGCCGCGACAGCATGAGGAGCAATGCCAGGGCCAGCAGGGCCGGAAGCGCCAGCTTCAGGACAAGGTCGATGATCGGCGCGAGGCCCGGGAACCAGCCCAGTTCGGATAACGGCACGAATGACCCGACCAGGGTGCAGCCCGCGGGCGATGAGCGGCCACCGCTTGCATAGGACATAAACGTCGTCCCCCGCGCTTCGGCCGCCGATCGGCAGAGCGGCTCGAAATAGAGGGCCTGGATGGCGAAATGGACGGCCAGGACGCCCAGCGCAAAGACCAGGACCGCGAGGAGCAAACGTGCTGCGCATCCCTTCTGGCTGGTGGGCACGATCTCCCGATCCTTTTCGCCTTCGACCTTGCGACGCTAATCCCGCACCAAGGGGCAGTCACTAGTGACTGTCACCGATCTCCTGCTAAGGCGCTGGCCAGCTTCCGAGGAGATTCGACGATGACGATCAAGGTTGGCGACCGCATTCCCAGCGCGACCCTCATCAAGGCGACGGCCGACGGCCCCGAGCCGGTGCAGACGGAGGATTATTTCGCCGGCCGCAAGATCGCCCTCTTCTCCGTTCCCGGCGCCTTCACGCCGACCTGCTCCGCCCGCCATCTGCCGGGCTTCGTCGAGCGGATCGATGAGCTGAAGGCGAAAGGCGTGGACGAAGTCGCCTGCACCGCGGTGAACGACGCCTTCGTGCTCGCCGCCTGGTCCAAATCCGCGGGTGCCGACGGCAAGGTGACCATGCTCGCCGACGGCAATGGCGATTTCGCCGAGGCGCTGGGCCTCACCATGGACGGCTCGAAATTCGGCCTCGGCAAGCGCGGCTCGCGCTGGTCGGCGATCGTCGACGACGGCGTGGTGAAGGAACTCAATGTCGAGGAGCCCGGCGCGTTCAGCGTCTCCAGCGCGGAATATCTGATCGGCCAGCTCTAGGCGGGCGACTTGCCGCTATTCCGACCCCGGCCGGCGCCTCGGCGCGGCCCGGTCGCTTTCGGCCGGAGGCGGCGCGGTCGTGACCGGCTGGGTCGGTGGCGGCGCGGTGGTGCCAGACGTCTGCAGCACCTCGCTAACGAAGCGGTCGATTTGGCCGGCAAAGACGATCAGGTTCACCGCGAGATTGCCGCGGATGAAACCGTAATCGGCGGTCAGATAGCGCTGCAGCGAAGGCCTGCCGTCCGCGGCGATCAGCGCGCGCGAGAAGGCATAGCGCTGATTGAAGGCCGAAACCGCGCCCGCGAGTTGCTGCGCGGCGGTGCCGGACGGCGCGTTCCAGACCGCCTGGATCGAGATCGCCCGGCAGGACGTCGCCTGGCAGGAGCCGAACAATATCGCGGCGCGGCGGCCGTTGATGAAGGTGACGGTCAGCGCCGGCCGCTCGTCATTGCCCGCCCGCTCGAAGCGCGCGCCGATCTGGGCGAGCACCGGCTCCACCGTCGCATAGGAGAAACTGGGCAGGACCTCGCGATTCTCCGGCGCGGCGGCGTCGAACGGTCCGGCGGCCGCGGGCTGCGCGGCCGCCAGAGCGAGGAAGGCGAACGCCGCGGCGCTCATTGGGGCGTCAGCTCGTCGTCGGCGCCGACCAGCCGCACTGCCGGCCCCTGTTCTGCTCGCGCAGCCAGCCGAGCAGGGGTCGGAAATATTCGACCATCGGCTCGGCGCTGATCTCGCGGCTGCCGGTGAAAGCTTCCAGCGCGTCCGGCCAGGGCCGCGAGGCGCCCATGGCCAGCATCGCGTTCAGCCGGCGCCCGACCTCGCGATTGCCGTAGAAGGAGCAGCGGTGCAGCGGCCCCCGCCAGCCGGCAATGTCGCAGGCGGCCTTGTAGAACTGGAACTGCAGGATGCGGGCGAGGAAGTAGCGGGTGTAGGGCACGCTCGCCGGGACGTGATATTTCGCGCCCGCGTCGAAATTGCGCTCCGTGCGCGGGCTCGGCGGGACAATGCCCTGATATTGCAGCCGCATCCGGTCCCACGCCGCCTGATATTCGCCCGGCGCGATCTGGCCGGAGAAGATGCCCCAGCGATAGCGGTCGATCAGCAGGCCGAAGGGCAGGAAGGCGATCTTGTCGAGCGCCTGGCGGAGCAGCAGCTGACGGTCCTGATCCTCGTTGGGCATCTGGCTCCGCTGAAGGAGACCGACCTGCACCAGATAATCGGGCGTGACCGAAAGTGCGATCGTGTCCCCGATCGCCTCGTGGAAGCCGTCATTGGCGCTGTCGAGATAGAGGAAGGGCTGCCGGTTGTAGGCGCGCTGGTAGAAATTATGGCCGAGCTCGTGATGCGCGGTGACGAAATCGTCGGCGTTCACGCGGGTGCACATCTTGATGCGCAGGTCGTCGACATTGTCGACATCCCAGGCCGAGGCGTGGCAGATCACCTCCCGATCGCGCGGCTGGGTGATCATCGACCGTTCCCAGAAGGTCTGCGGCAAGGCCGCGAAGCCCAGAGAGGTGAAGAAGCCCTCGGCGGTGCGGATCACCCGCTCCGGCGTGTAGTTCGCGCGGGTGAGCAGTTGGGTCAAATCATAGGCCGGTCTGGTGTTGGAGCGCGGCGCGACCACGTCATAGACATTGCCCCATTCCTGCGCCCAGAGATTGCCCAGCAGGTCGGCGCGGATCGGGCCGGTGGCGGGCTGGACGCGGTCGCCATAGGTGCGGTTGAGGCCGGCGCGGGTGAAGCAATGCAGCTCCTCGTAAAGCGGCTTCACCTCGTTCCAGAGCCGCTCGGTGAGCGCCGCGAACTCGTCCGGGCTCATGTCATATTTGGAGCGCCACATCGCACCCAGATCGGCATAGCCGAGGTCGCGGGCACCCTGGTTCGCGATCTCGGTCATGCGCTGATATTGCGGACGCATCGGCGAGCCGACATTGTCGTTCCAGCTCGTCCACATCTCGCGCAGCTGATCCGGATTGCGGACCGTGCCCATCCGCGCCTCGATCTCGTTGCCGGTCAGCTGCTGGCCACCCATCGCGCCGCGGCCGCGGCCATATTGGGAGCTGAGGTCGGTGGAAATGCGGTTCAGCTCCGCCGCCGCGCCCGCCGTGGTCGGCGCCGGCAGGGTGAGGCCACCGCGCAGCATGTTGAGCTTGCGCTTCGTGTCGTAGGACAGGTCCGAGATGTTGATGTAGCGCGCCGATTCATTGGCGAAGCGCACGCCCATCTCGGTGCCGATCGTGCCGAAATGCGCGGCCAGCGCGTCCGTGTCCGGCGTGATGTAGGTCGCGTTCACCCATTGCGCGCGGCTGGAGATCACCGTGAACTCGGCCAGTTCGCGCTCCGCCCGGGCGACGAAGGCGTCCGCATCCGCGGCGGTCGGCTGGCCCGACGCGGGCGCCGGGGCCGGCGTGGCGGCCGGAGTCGACGGCGCGGCGGCGGTCTCGGTGCCGGTGCTTGCGCAGGCGCCGACGAGGCAGGCCGCGGCGGCGATGGCTAGCAGGGAGACGGTGGACTTCATGGCAGGCATCCCTCTTGTCTTTTCGACTTATGGGATATGCCCATGAACCCGCCGCAAGCCCCGGTCAACGGGCGAGAAAGTCCGCCATGGCCTGGCCCAGCTCGGGCTTGATCACGGCGCTCATATGGCCGCCCGGCGTGGCCGCATATTCGCCGTTCGGGAGCAGCTCCGCGAGCGCCTGCGGGGAGCCATTATCCTCATCCTCCTCGCCGCTGACCACCAGGGTCGGGATGGCGATCCGGGCGATCTCCGCCTCGGGCGTGTCGACGAAGCTGTCGAGCAAGGGCAGCAGCGCCTGCGGGTCGCCCCTGGTGGTCTTCAGGAAGGCCTCGGCCATCCACTCCGGCGAGCCGCGCTCATGCATGCCGAGGCCGGTCAGGATCTTGCGGAAATGATCGGAGCGCCGGCCGGTGGAATGGAGCCCGGTCAGGCCCATGCCGCCAATGATCAATTTGCCCGGCGCCGCGCCGCGCACAACCATCCGGACGCTGGTCCGGGCGCCGAGCGAATAGCCGCCCAGATCGTAATCGGTGAGGCCGAGATGCGCGATCAGCGCCATGCCGTCATCGGCGAGGATGTCGGGCGGGTAGAAAGCGGGGTCGTGCGGCTTGCCACTCTGCCCGTGCGCGCGCAGGTCCGGCATGATCACCCGGAAGCCCTTCGCCGCGATCGCCGCCGCATGGCCGTAGCGCAGCCAGTTGGTGAAGGCGTCGGAGAAGAGGCCGTGGAGCAGGACCACCGGCCGTCCCTCCCCCGACTCGTGCCAGGCGAGCTGGGTGCCGTCGGCGGCGGCGAAATGGTGCAGGGTCGCGGTCATGGCTTACTCCTCAGCCGCGGCACTACGAGGAAGAGCGTGATCAGCAAAGCGAGGAAAGCCAGCCCGCTGGCCAGCAGGAAGGCGCCGCCCGGCTCGCCCCGTTCGGCGCCGAAGGCGAGCGCCTGCGTCATCACGAGCGGCCCGGCAATGGCGGCGACGCTGCCGATGCTGGACATGCCGCCCATCAGGGCGCCCTGGCGGGACGGATCCGTGAGTTTCGACAACAGGGCGTTGATCGAGGGGTAGACCAGCCCCTGCAATGCCCCGGCGGCAATGAGGGCATAGATCATCCAGTCCTGCGTCACGAAGACATAGCCGAGGAAGACGCAGGCCGCGACGCTCATCCCGACGGTCAGCGCCCGCGTCTCGCCCCAGCGGGCGATGAAGGGTCCGGTAATGAACACCTGGGCGACCGCCATGGCGAGACCGGAGGCGGCGAGCGACCAGCCGATCTGCCCGGCGGTCCAGTGCCGGTCGAGCTCGGCCCAGAACGCCCAGGTTGCCGGATAGACCATATGGCCGAGCTGCCAGATCAAGGCGGTGAGGATCAGCCAGGCCGCGCCGCCGCCCGCCTGGAAGAGTGGCTTGAACGCGCCGAAGACATGGGCGTCGCGGAGCCTGAACGGACGGCGGCGCTCGGGCGGCAGCGTCTCGGGAAGCAGAAAGAACATCCAGAGGGCATTGGCTGCGGCGATCGCCGCCGCGGCGATGAAGGGCGCGCGCGGGCCGAGCATGGCCAGCAGGCCGCCGATCGCCGGCCCCAGGATGAAGCCGAGCCCGAAGGCGGCGCCCATCAGGCCGAACGTGGCGGCACGCTTTTCCGGCGGCGTGATGTCGGCAAGCACTGCGTTGGCCGGCCCGTAGAGCGCGCCTGCCGCACCGGCGATCAGCCGCCCGATGAACAGCCAGATCAGGCTCGGCGCTACCGCCATGAAGGCATAGTCGATGGCGAAAGCGATCATCGAGAAGAGCAAGACCGGGCGCCGCCCGAACCGGTCGCCGAGATTGCCGATCACCGGCCCGGCGAAGAATTGCGCGACCGCATAGGCGACCAGCATATAGCCGGCGATCCGCGTGGCCTCCGCCATGGTGACATGACCGAGATTGACGATCAGATCGGGCAGCACCGGCAGAACGATGCCGAAGCCGATCGTGTCGATCAGCAAAGCCGCCAGCACGATCGCCACGGCCGGGTGGTGGAAGCGCCCGCTTCCGCCGCCCGAGGGCGCCGGCTCAGTCCGGGAGCTTGCCAACGGCCTTCATCCAGCGGTCGACCAGACCCTGATGCTCCTCGGTGCGATATTCGGGCAGGCCCTCGGTGTTGATCCAGTTCCGGTGCAGGCTCTCCGCCGCGAAATGGTGGATCGGGCGGAAGCGCGAGGGGTCGTCGAAGGCGGCGACGGTCAGGTCCATCTTCTCGCTGTCCGGAAATTCGAAGCCCAATGAGGCGCCGCAGGTGGCGCAATAAGGCCGCCGCGCGATCGGCGAGCTTGCATACCAGTCCGGCTCGCCTTGCCAGGTCACCTCGCTCTTCGGGACATTCTTGAAGGCGATGGAGATGCTGCCCGTCGCACGCTGGCACATCCGGCAATGGCAGAGATAGGCGTCATCATTCTCGATCCCGGCGGTGAAGCGCACCTTTCCGCAGGCGCAGCCGCCGCTCATCTGCTCAGCCATTCGATCCTCCCAGCCTGATCGCCTCCAGCTTCACCCGCCACGCCTCGGGCAGCGGTACCGGCCGCCGGCTTTCGCGGCCGACATAGACATGGGTGAAATGCCCTTCGGCCGCCGCCTCCGCCGCGCCCTTTGCAAATACCCCGAGCCGGTAGGTGACGCTGGAGCCGCCGAGCCGCTCGACGCCGAGGCCGATCTCCACCGGCTCCGGATAAGCCAGCGAGCCCGCATAGCGGCAGCCCGTCTCGACCACGAGGCCGATCGGGTCGCCATGCTGGATGTCGAGCAGGCCATGCTCGATCAGCCAGGCGTTCACCGCCGTGTCGAACCAGCTGTAGTGGACGACATTGTTGACGTGCCCGTAGGCGTCATTGTCCGCCCAGCGCGTCGCGATCTCGCGCCAGACGGGATAAGCCGCCCTGCCTTTCAGCGCCTCCCGGCTCAAAGCGCCGCCTCATAGAGCCGCCGCGCGTCGGCCTGGGTGATCGGGCAGGGATTGTTCACCAGCAGCCGCTCCTGCTTCATCGCTTCCGAGGCCAACAGGTCCAGATGCTCGGGGCCGATGCCGACCGCGGCCAGCCGCTGCGGCACGCCGGCGGCGCGCGACAGGCGGGCGAGATGCTGGATGAAGGCCTGGGCCTGGCCCTGCTGGCCGATATCCCTCGAGGTCGGATCGAGCATCGCGCCGAGCTCGGCATAAAGCGGCCGCGCCGCCTCCATATTGTGGCCAAGCACATGGGTGAGCATGAGCGCGTTGGAGAGACCGTGCGGCACATGGAAATGGCCGCCGAGCGGATAAGCCAGCGCATGCACGCCCGCGACCGGCGCATTGTCGAAGGCAACGCCGGCGAGATGCGCGGCGAGCAGCATCTTGCCCCGCGCCTCGAGATCGTCCGGCCGCTCGCAGACGACGAGCAGATTGTCGGAAATGAGCCGCAGCGCCTTGCGCGCGAACATGTCCGACATCGGGTTCTTGCGCCGCGCCGAGGTATAGGCCTCGATCGCGTGGACCATGGCGTCGATGCCGGTCGCGGCGGTGACGTGGCGCGGCAAGGTCAGGGTCAGCTCGGAGTCGAGCACCGCCCAGTCGGCATAGAGGGCCGGGCTGTTCACCCCGCGTTTCTCGCTGCCGCCGACGGTGATCACGGTGACCGCGGTGGCCTCCGAGCCGGTGCCGGCGGTCGTGGGAACGAGCGCGAGCGGGAGCCCCTGCCCCGTCGCCTTGCCGACGCCCCAGAGCGTATCGAGATCCTCGCCGGTGGCGATCAGATAAGCGGCGAGCTTGGCGACATCCATCGGGCTGCCGCCGCCGAAGCCGACGACCGAGACGCAGCCCTCCCCCGCCGCGACCGCGGCCATCAAGGTGTCGCGCGAGGGGTCCTCCTCGACGGCGTCGAACACAATCGTGTCGGGAAGCGCGGCGAGCACCGCATCGGCGAGGCCGAGCGCGCGGACGTTCGCGTCGGTGACGAACAGGCAGCGCCCCGCGGGCAGCACTTCGGCCAGCCGCCGCGCGGCGCCCGGCCCGGAGATGAGCTGCGGGCCGTATCGGAATTCATACCCCTGCATGCGGAACTCGTACCCCCCACGTCATTCCCGCGAAAGCGGGAATCCCGCTTCTGTCAGCGCTGGACGAAAAGAAGAAGCGGGATTCCCGCTTGCGCGGGAATGACGGGTCAGTGAGCGGGCTTCAGAAGGAACGCTGCAACCGACTCAGCAGGCTGCGCGCGGGGCTACCCGGATCCTCGGCGAAGCTACCCTGATCGAGACGGCCGACACGGCTGTACAATTCCTCACTCGCGCGAATCAGCTCCACCGCATTTTCGGGCAGGCGGGCGAGCAATTCCAGGTCGGTGTCCGCTGCGGCGCCCAGCCGGCGCTCGGCCATGCCCGCCTGATCGCGGCTCAGCTCCCCGGCAGCGACCGCGCGCTGGGTGAGCAGCCAGGCGATGACGTGCATCAGCCGCGTCGTGACCTTCAGCGACTCGCAGGAGAAGCCGACCCGGTCCAGCGGATCAAGCGCGAGCCGGTCGTCGCGGCCTCCCGTGTCGAAATAGGAGCGCGCCTCGTCGGCGAGCACCATCGCCTCGACATAGAGCCCGTCGATGAGCTTGGGCGTCAGCTGCCCTTCGGTTGTGGTTTCCCCCATGGCCCTGAAATGCCACAGGGTTCCGGCCCGTCAAAACGGAAAAGAAGGTGAATCCTGTCCCGCTTTGGGCGCCCTCAGGCGATGATGTTGGGGACGACCATATCCTCGAGGATTTTGATCTCGTCCTTCAATCGGAGCTTTCGTTTCTTGAGGCGCGCAAGCTGCACATCGTCACTGGTATTCATATTGCCGAGCGCCTCGATGGCGCTGTCGAGATCACGATGCTCGGTGCGCAGAACCGCGAGTCGCGATTCCGGATCCTGAGCGCCTGAAAGGTTCCCTTCCATTGGGTCTCCCTCGCTCCTGTCACATTTGACGACGGCACCTTAAACCTTCGGCAAGCCGCCGTACATATGTGTTGGACTGCCGTCCCCGGGGGAGACAAAGCCCGCGGTCCGTGGTTAGATGCAGGCACCAAGTATGAGGAGAGCTTAGCTATGCACCAGGCGCACGTTTCGGCCCTTCAGGCCAAGCATGCCGGTCTCGAAGCCAGGATCATCGAGGAAAGCCAGCGGCCCTTGCCCGACATGGCCACCCTCGCCAGGCTGAAGAAAGAAAAGCTCAAGGTGAAAGAGGAAATGACGGGCCTGACCGAGCATTAGACCGCTCGCAGAGCCAAGCCCCCGAAAGGGCAGGACCGCCGCCCCGGCAAGCTTCCGGGGCGGCGTTTTTATTTTTTATTGGCGTGAAGCCGGCCAAAAAGAAAAGGCGCTCCGGAGAGCGCCTTTCGTTCAGTCGTCGCGCGAGATGCGCTCGTTCTTCTCGTGGCGCTCTTGCGCCTCGACCGTCATCGTGGCGATCGGCCTGGCCTCGAGCCTTGCGAGGCTGATCGGCTCGCCGGTGACCTCGCAGAAGCCGTAATCGCCCTGATCGATACGGCGGAGCGCGGAATCGATCTTCGAGATCAGCTTGCGCTGCCGGTCGCGGGTTCGGAGATGGATCCCCCAATCCGTCTCGCTCGACGCGCGATCCGTGAGATCCGCTTCCTGGATCGGTCCGTTCGCGAGCGCCGCCATCGTCTCGCGCGATTCCTTTACGATGCTTTCTTTCCAGGCGAGAAGCTTCACCCTGAAATAGGCGAGCTGCTCGTCATTCATGAATTCCTCGTTTGCGCTGGGCCGATACCCGCCGCCAACCTGAATATGCAAAGCGTCACTATGAAGCGTAGCCATTACCCCTCCACTCCCGTCTCCTCGGCCAAGGCCGAAGGGTCCGATACATAGGGCCCGAGGCGAATGTTTTGGCTGTTCTGAGCCTCCCACCCCAAGCGCGCCCTATACTCATCTTTTTTGCAATCACAAGTCATTCAAAGGGAGCCAGAAATCCTTTTCGGCTTCATTTTGCACATCACATATGAACAGCAAATGAGTCCTGCGGTCGGGCACAGGCCAGCCGCCGAATCGGGCCCGCCTGGCCCGCCGGGGCGCCGCCGTTAACCATGTCGCGAAAAAATCTTCGGACCCGCTTCGTTCACGCCCCGGGGAAGTCTGTTCAACAATGGGACGGAAGCTGCCCAAACGGCCCCAATCCGACCCCCTAAGTGGTTAATGCGCTTGCGCTTAAACCGATCGTTTGCATCTGCTCGCTAGGTCCGCACCGGCGATGAAGTGGGGCTTCGGCCCAGTTTCCTCAAAACCGGACGGTCTGGAACAGGGATGCGGTTATGTCTGTGAGAATGGCTCTTGCGAAACTCTGCGCTTGCACTTGCGGCGGCGCAATCATTGGCGGCAGCGCCGTCCATGTCGCGGAAGGCGCGTCTTCGCGGTCGCAGACGGTGGTGGAACGCACCGCCTCCGCCTCGCAGGCCTCGCGCACTTCCTATCGGCGCACGACGACGACCCGCCGGTCGTCCGCCTCGGGCCGCCGGATGGTGCGCCGCACGGTCCGCCGCATCGGCTGCGACGCGCCGACCCAGACGGTCACCCGGACCATCATTCCTCCCATGTTCGCGCCGCCCCCGCCCCCGCCCGTTGCGGTCGCGTCGAGCGGCGGCGGCGGCATGGTCGTGGTCGGCGGCTCGTCCGGCGGCGGTTTCGGCTTCGGCGGCGGCTTTTTCTCGGGCGGGTTCTTCGGTGGCAGCTCGACGGGCGGCATCGTGATTTCGAGCACCTCCTCGGGCGGGTCGACGTCGACCTCCACGGGCGGCAGCTCCACCTCGACCGGCGGTTCTTCCACCTCGACCTCGACGGGCGGCAGCTCTACCTCGACGTCGACCGGCGGCTCCTCCACGTCGACCTCGTCCTCGACCTCCTCGTCGAGCTCCAGCTCTTCCTCGTCGAGCACGTCCTCGTCCACCTCGAGCGGCAGCTCCAGCCGCGGCTCCTCGAGCAAGGGCTCGTCCAGCCACGGTTCGTCGAGCCACGGCAGCTCCAGCCACGGCTCCTCTTCCTGGGGCAGCTCCAGCCACGGCTCCTCTTCCTGGGGCAGCTCCAGCCGCGGCTCGTCGAGCCATGGCAGCTCCAGCTGGGGCGGCTCTTCGGGCGGCGGCTCCTCGACGGGCGGCACCCATGTGCCGGCCCCGCCGATGATCCTGCTGTTCGGCGCCGCAGCCGCGACCCTCGTCGCCCGCAAGCGCCTCGGCAAGAAGAAGGCGGCCGAAGCCTAAGCCAGGCTCAACCAGACAGAAAAGGCCCCGCCGGCAGCATCCCCGGCGGGGCCTTTTTCTTTGTGCAGCGGACGCGTTCAGGCGTCCTGCAGGATCTTCTCGATCTCCGGCACCGGCATGTTGACCAGGTCCTTGGGCAGCTCGGCGACGAGCCGCTTCTCGACCTCGCTGTGATAATGTTTGCGCAGCTCG
>Ga0268266_10001097_pt1 | contig 33963 bp, 23 predicted proteins | sample KBSS13metaG_FD_190356 | JGI IMG/M metagenome (GOLD analysis project Ga0268266, IMG submission 190356) | Switchgrass rhizosphere microbial communities from Kellogg Biological Station, Michigan, USA - KBS S1-3 metaG (SPAdes) (version 2) | ecosystem: Host-associated > Plants > Roots > Rhizosphere...
GGCCGGGCGTCGACCGCGAGCCCGACCGCCTCGCTGTGGATGCCGGTCACGATGTTTTTCTCCGGCGGCTGGGTGCCGTCGACCCGCACGCGGTTGAGCGCGCCGCCGTTGTAGGTGGTCCAGTAGGCGTAGTTCGCGTCGACGGCGACGCTCCACGGTTCCGGTTCCGTCGGCGCGAGGAAGACCGAAGGGGAAGAGGGTGAGTTGCCGACCGACCAGAGGCCAGAGGTTTTGGACGAGTCGAAGCCCCCGTTCGTCCAGTAGAGGCGTTGATCGGGGCCGAGCGCGAGCCCACAGTCGCCGGTCGGCGTCGCGGCGAACGGGTCGATCTTCACCGCCGGCGAATTCAGGCCGGCCCGATAGATCTTGTACGCCGAGCCGTCGTGCGCCACGTAGTAGGCGTAGCCGGAGTCGACCGCGATCCCGCAGGGAGACGAGCCGGGGGTCGCGGTGACCGACGGGGCGCTCCCGTCGATGTTGGCGAAGCCCACGTAGCCGTCCGGGCTCGTCCAGTAGACGTGACTGGAGCTGACCGCGACCCCGCAGGCATGGTGGGCGCCTTTGATGAATTCCGATTCGACCTGGCTGCCGTCGATGTTCGCGCGGCCGATCGTTTCGAGGTTGTAGTCGCCCCAGTAGATGTGCCCTGAATCGACCGCCACCCCGCAGACGAAGCCCGGGATGCCTTTGATGAATTCCGGTTGCGGCGCGGACCCGTCGTTCCCGGCCCGCCCGATCGAGCCGAAGGCCCCCCAATACACATAGGCCTGGGCACTCGACGCCCAGACCAGGGACGCGAGCAGGATCACGGGCGCCAGCAGCAGAAGGCGGCGGGGGACGAGAGTCTTCATCGGCGCGAGCCTAGCCCCCGACCGCCCGTCGCGCCAAGTCTGAGCCTGGTGGCGTGGCGGCGATCCGCGAGTGGCGAGACAGCCCCGGCCAGGGCGCCGCCCTCGACGATCAGGTGTTCGTCGCGGATCGGCTTGCCCGCAACCAGGACTCGGCCGACGAAGTTGCCGTAGACGTCAGGGGAAGGCGACGACGTCGCGGCCGACCGGCAGCTCGTCGTGCCGCGGCCCGGCGCCGGCGGGGAGCACTGGGATCGGGGCGCCGGAGTTGATTTCCTTTTCGAAGTTCTTGCCCGGGACCGGGATCTTGCCTTCGAGGTCGAAGCTTTCGAAGGCGAACGGCAGGCCTTCGGCGTCGACCAGGCTCGGCTTGCTCATCACCTGGAAGTGCAGGTGCGGGCCCGAGGAGGAGCCGGAGTTGCCGAGCAGCCCGATCACCTGACCCCGCCTGACGTGCTGGCCGGGGTGGACCGCGACACTGCCGGCGTCCAGATGCGCGTAGCCGGCGTAGAGGCCCTTGCCGAAGCGGATGATCACGTGGTTGCCGTCGGCTTCGGGCAGGGTCACCGGCTGGGGATGGTTCGGGGTCTGGTTGGGGAACTTGTCGACGGCTTCGACCACGGTCCCGTCGGCCACCGCCACGACCGGATTGCCGAAGAAGATCCAGTTCTGGTTGACGTCAGGGTCGCCGATCACCCAGCGCCCTTCGGGGTTGCCGCGGTTGAAGTCGATCGCGAAGCGCTGGCCGAGCGCGAGGTGGCCGTTGATCGGCTGCAGGGCGCGCCGGTGCGGCCCGTCGCAGCAGCTGCCGGCGGCGACCCAGCCGGATCCCTGGACCGGCGCGCCGATCACCGTCGGGGGACTCAGGTCGACCTTCGATGCACCGCCGGTGTCGGTGATCGTCCGCGGCACCGGCAGCCCGGGTGGGACGCGGACCGTCAGGGTGTGGTCGATTCGCGCCGGGATCGCCTTCCGCGACTTGAACGGCACCTCCATCCAGACCACCGAGACACTCGACGGTTCGACTTTGGTCGAGGGCGAGCCGTAGCCGCCGGCGAGCGGGCCCGTCGCCGCAGTCAGCGCCTTGCCCGAGAGGCGCGCGACCGCGCGGCCGGATTTGGCATCGCGGACGGTCAGCCTGGTCACTTCCGCGGGCACCGGGAGGCCGTTGGTCAACTCGAGCTCGTAGACGAGCTGGTAGGTGCCATCGGTGTCGCGGAACCAGTGCGGCGGCGCGAAGACGTGCATCACCAACGGCGTGTAGCGGTCGACGGCCGGCGGGTCGTCGGCCGCCCGGGAGGGGGTCGTGGCAACGGCCGGCCAGGCCGTCGTCAGTCCCGCGACGATCGCCACCAAGATGCCCAGGACCACGGAGGTAGGACGAGCCGGACGAGGCACGGGCCAAACATAGCGCCCCGTGCCGGAAACTAATTCCAGTCATGCGAGACCCACTGACGAGAACCCTGCTGATCCTGACCTTCGTGACCGGGATCGTCGACGTTGTCAGCTTCCTCGCCCTCGGCCACGTCTTCGCCGCAATGCAAACCGGCAACGTGATCTTCCTCGGGCTCGGGGTGGCCGGTGTCTCCGGCGCGCCGGTGCTGGCTCCGTTGATCGCCCTCCTGGCCTTTCTCGCCGGCGGCACGGTCGGTGCGCTGCTCGCGCACACCACTACCCCCGCCCCCGGGAACCGCCTGAATTTGGCGATGGCGGCGGAGGTCGTCCTGCTCGGCGGCGCGGCAGTCCTGGCGGCGCTCGCCGACGTCAACCCCGGAGGGCTGACCGCCTATGTGCTGATCGCGATCCTCTCGGTGGCCATGGGACTTCGAAACACGATCGCCCGAGGAATCGGCGACCCCAATCTCGCCACCACCGTCCTCAACCTCACTCTCAGCGCCTTCGTCTCATCCACTCCGACGGGCATCGCCTCCGAGCCCGAGTTGGCACTGCGCGCCGCCGCGATCGCCGCGATCCTTCTTGGCGCCATCGCCGGCGCCTTGCTGCTGAAGGTGGGCCTGGCGCTCGCCATCGCCACCGCGGCTGCTGTCGTCATCGTGGCAGCGATCAGTAGCCGCCGAAGCAGCCACGCCTGAGCCTGCAAGGAAGCTAGGCGAGGCCTCCGGTCGCGTTGCCCTCACCGTAGGAGTGGGCCCCCGCGCCGGCCAGGCCGCCGCCCTCGACGATCAGGTATTCGTCGCGGATCGGCTTGCCCGCGAAGAAGTCCTCGAGGATCTCGCGGGTGCCGGCGGCGTAACGGGCCTGGGCGGAGAGGCTGGAACCGGAGATGTGCGGGGTCATGCCGTGGTGGGGCATGGTCCGCCAAGGGTGGTCCGCGGGGGCCGGCTGCGGAAACCAGACGTCGCCGGCGTAGCCCGCCAGCTGCCCCGACTCGAGCGCGGCGACGATCGCGTCGCGGTCGCAGATCTTGGCGCGGGCGGTGTTGATCAGGTAGGCGCCGCGCTTCATCCGTCCGAGCAGCTCGGCGTCGAAGAGGTTTTCGGTCTCCGGGTAGAGCGGTGCGTTGATGGTGACGACATCGCAGACCTCGACCAGCGACTCGACGGAGTCGTGGCGGGTGGCGCCGAGCTCGGCCTCGACCTCGACCGGGAGATCATGGCGGTCCGTGTAGTGGAGGCCGACGTCGAATGGCTGTAGGCGGCGCAGCACCGCGGTCCCGATCCGCCCCGCCGCGACCGTGCCTACCTGCATCCCCTCGAGGTCGTAGGAGCGGGCGACGCAATCGGCGATGTTCCAGCCGCCCTCGCGCGCCGTCTGCCAGGACGGCAGGTAGTTGCGGACCAGGCCGAGGATCATCATCACGACGTGCTCGGCGACCGAGATCGAGTTCGAGTAGGTGACCTCGGCGACGGTGATGCCGGCCTTCGACGCGGCTTCGAGGTCGACGTGGTCGGAGCCGATCCCGGCGGTCAGCGCCAGCTTCAGCCGCGGCGCCTTGGCGATCCGCTCGGCGGTCAGGTACGCGGGGTAGAACGGCTGGGAGATGACCACCTCGGCGTCGGCGAGGTGGCGCTCGAACTCGGAGTCGGCCCCGTCCTTGTCGGACGTGACGACCAGCTCGTGACCGGCCGCCTCGAGGTAGGAGCGCAGCCCGAGCTCCCCGGACACGGAGCCGAGCAGCTCCCCCGGAGTGAAGTCGATTGCCGCCGGCGTCGGCGCGGTCTGCCCGCCCGGGTAGCTCGCGATCGTCGGGACGGAATCGCGCGCGTACGCCGGCGGGTAACCGTCGATCGGGTCGTCGTAGAGCACGCAGAGCACCTTCGCCATCAGTTGGTTCCTCTCATCGGTGGGGTTGAATCGGGGTCAGTCGCCGGCACGCAGGCGGACCGGCTGGGCGCCGACCGGGATGCGGACGATCTCGTAGGGCTGGATGCGCGAGTCGACGCCGCCGTTGAAGAGCGGCGCCCGCGGCAGCTGGTTGTTGCTCACGTAGAGGTGGCCGTCGGCGGCCAGCGAGAGCGTGTCCGGCCAGAGCGCGCGCGGGTAGTGCATGACCGTGCTCCAGGTGCCGTCGGCGGCCCGCTTCATCACCGCGGAGTGCTCGTAGGCGGTGACGTAGATGGCGCCGTCGGTGTCGGATTCCATGCCGTCCGAGGCGCCCTTGTCGCCGTGGTCGAGGATCGTTTCGGCGACCTCCTGGTCGGAGAGCGAGCGGTCGTGGAGTGCGAGCGCGCTCACCGAGTAGAGGCGGCGCGCCGACAGCGGGCAGTAGTAGATGCGCTCGCCGGTGGCGTCGATCGCGATGCCGTCGGCACCGACGACGTAGCCCTCGCGCACCACGCCCTGGACGATCGCCCGGAAGCCGTCCTCGGCGTGGGTGGTCCGGTGGCCGCGCAGGCGCGCCCAGCTCTCCCCACTTGCGAGGTTGATGACGATCAGCGCGCCCTCCGGCTGGGAGTCGGTGATGTAGGCGTAGCCGCCCTCGCCGCGCGAGAGGTCGAAGCGGACGTCGTTGAGGTAGGTGGTCGGGGTGACCGCCTCGGCGGACAGCCGGATCGTGCGTACGACCTCGTCGCTGGCGAGGTCGATCTCGACCAGCTTCGGCCCGCCGTCGAGGAAGGCGGCGAAGGCGAGGCTGCCGGTGTCCAGGCACCAGAGGTGCCCGTCGGGACCGACGACGACGCTCTGGACGGAGGTCAGCGTCTCCCGCGTGCGGTCGGGCGCCCAGTCGTTCAGCTCCGCGCTCGGGTAGGGGACCGGCGCGCCGTCGACGATCTCGGCGACGGTGCAGGCGACGTCGTCGCCCCAGCGCGGGTAACAGACGAACACCCGCCCGTCGTCTGAGACCGTGACCCCGGTCTGCATCGGCCCTTCGAGCGAGGCGACGATCTCCGGCTCCGGCGTCAGCCAGGCGCCCAGCGGCGTCGGGTCGCTCACGATGTCGCCTCGACCGCGGCGCCGGCGATCTCCGCGTCCTGCTCGGGAGTGCCGCCGCCGGAGCCGATCGCGCCGCGCAGCTCGCCGGCGTCGTCGAAGAGCGGGATGCCGCCGGCGAGGAAGGTCAGCTCCTCCCCGGTCGCGGCGCCGATCGTGAAGAGCGGGGCGCCGGGCTGGATCGCGCCGACCAGGTCGCCGGTCGCCGTCTTGAAGAAGACCGCGGTCCGCGCCTTGGCGGCGCTGGTGTCGATCGAGATCAGCGGCGCGCCGTCCATGCGGGCGCCGGCGACGAAGCGCCCGCCGGCGTCGAGGACGGTGACGGTCGAGGGGACGCCGATCTGCTCGGCGTGTTGGTGGGCGGCGCGGACGAGATCGTTCGCCGCGGCCGTGGAGATGGTTGCCATGGGGACTCCTTGAAGTCGGGGGAGGGCGTCGGCGATGCTGCCTGGCGCGGCCTCGGAAGGCAAAGACCTCTCGCCTATGGGTCCGATTCGGAAATCGTCTTGGTGCGACGCGCGGGCCGCCGCCATCATCGGCCCGATGAGCGAGCGAACCATGAAGGCCATCGTCCAGACCGAGCTTGGCGGCCCCGAGGTACTGCGGCCGACCGACGTCCCGGTGCCCACCCCCGCGCCGACCGAAGTGCTGGTCCGCGTCCACACGGCCGGGATCAATCCGGCCGACTGGAAGTCGCGCAGCCGCGGGCTGCCGGTCGGGGACCTTCCCTTCACGCCGGGCTGGGACGTCGCCGGCGTGGTCGAGGAGGTTGGCTTCGGCGTCACCCTCTTCGAGCCCGGCGACCGCGTCTTCGGGATGGTCCGCTTCCCCCGCGAGGGAGCGGCCTACGCCGAGTACCTGACCGTGCCCTCGCGGCAGCTGGCGCCGATCCCGGACTCGATCGACGACGTCCAGGCGGGCGCGCTGCCGCTCAGCTCGCTGACCGCCTGGCAGACGCTGGTCGACACCGCCGAAGTGGGCGCGGGCGACCGGGTCCTGATCCTCGCGGCGGCCGGCGGGGTCGGCTCGCTCGCGGTCCAGATCGCCAAGGCCCGCGGCGCCTACGTGATCGGGACCGCCGGCGCGGCCGACCACGACTATCTCGCCGAGATCGGCATCGACGAGGCGATCGACTACACGACGACCGACGTCGGCGCCGCCGTCTCGGATGTCGACCTCGTCCTCGACCTGGTCGGCGGCGAGACCGGCCTCGGTGCCGTCCCCTGCCTCGGCGACGGCGGCCTGATCATCACCGTCCCCTCGGGCCAGACCGACCTCGCGGCGCTCGCCGCGCTGGCCGGCGACCGGGTCCGCACCAGCGCCTTCCTGGTCGAGCCCGACCGCGAGGGCATGGAGGCGATCGCCGGGCTGGCCGGGGCGGGGCGCCTCAGCGTCCGCGTCGGCGCCACCTTCCCGCTCGCCGAGGCGGCCGCCGCGCAGGCGCGATCGGAAGAAGGGGCCGGCGGCAAGGTCGTCCTCACCGTCACCGACGGAGCGAATTAGTCCAAAAGAGAGGGTGGGCCGGGCGCGACCCGAGCTAGGCTGGACCGATGGCCGCCGCGCCCGAAGGCCCGCCCGTGGAGGGCTTGCCGCTCAACCTGCGCCAGCTGCAGTACTTCTCGGTGATCGTCGAGGAAGGGTCGTTCACCCGCGCGGCCGAGCGGCTGATGGTCTCCCAACCGTCGCTCTCCCACCAACTGAAGGCACTCGAGGCGGCGGTCGGCGGCCCGCTGCTCGAGCGGCTCCCGCGGGGTGTGGTGCCGACGCCCATGGGACGCGCCCTCCTCCCCCGCGCCCACGAGGCGCTGCAAGCGGTCGCCGCCGCTCGCAGCGACGCCCGCCGGGCGCGTGAGCTCGACTTCGCCGAGCTGCACCTCTCGACCATCCTCAGCGTGGCCTTCGGCCTGCTGCCCGAGCTGCTGCGCGCCTGGTCGGACGAGCATCCCGCCTCGCAGGTGACGATCGCCGAGCGCAAGCACCTGCGCGAAGTGGTCGCCGACGTCGAGAGCGGCGCCACCGACGCGGCCCTCTCCCCCGCCCCGACGCCGCACTGGGACGGGCCCTGCGAGTCGGTCGGCTTCGAGGAGATGGTCCTCGTCACCAGCCCCGACGATCCCCGCGGCGGGGAAGGCGACGAGGTCGCGCTGACCGACTTCGCCACCGACCTCTGGGTCCTCCCCTCGATCGACTGCGGCCTGGCCGAGCCGGTCGCGACCGCCACCGCGGAGGCCGGCTTCGACCCGAAGGCGGCGGTCCGCACCCTCTCGGCGGGGACCGCGGTGCGCCTCGCCGCCGCCGGCCTCGGCCCGGCCCTGGTCCCCCGTAGCGCCGTCTCGGCCGAGCCCTCCGCGAAGGTCCTCCACCCCCGCCCCCTGCTCGGCCGCGAGATCGTGATCTTCGGCCGGCCCGGCTCCGAGCAGCTGATTGCGAGCCTGGCGGAGAAGGCGCGGACGGCGGCGCGCGACTGGTTCGCGCTCGCCTGAGCCGAAGGAGGCCGGCCCCTTCGGACCGATGGCGATCTGAACGCCTCGCGATGGGATACGGTCGGCCGATACCGGGACAGCATCGAAAGGGAGAGGGGTCGCAGATGGCTACGCAACCGCGGGTGAATTCGGAGGGAGTGGTTCTCGGCTATGGCGCCCGCTACTCCTGGGCCTACATAGTCGTGGTCGCTTCGGCGATCGTCCTGCTCGTGATCGACATCGCCTCCGGCCTGGGGGCGTGGGCAAATTACGTCGTGATCGCGTTGATCCTGATCGCCGTCTTCCTCCGGCCCGGCGGAGTCCGGGGTCCGAGGCACGCCGAGCGGGAGGCGGCCGAGCGGCGGCCCCCCGGCGACGTCTGACTCGGCCGCGGCGGTCGGCTACCTACGACGGGGGACGGTGGCGATCCGCACCGTGGCCTTCGCCGACCGGGACCCGTCGGTGAAGGCGAAGACGACGGTCCGCGTGCCCTTCAAGCGCAAGAGGGTGTCGAACTTCCCGGCACCGTTTACCGTCACTCCGGGCCGGCTTGAGCTGCGGCCCTTTTTGATGGTGGAGATCGAGACCATGGTTCCCTTCGGCGCCGGCTTGCCGCCGCAGGTGAGTCGACCCGCGTAGCGGTAGGCCCGTCCCTGGCGCAGGATCGCGACGCCGTGCTTGTGGCGGAGCGGGTGGACGACGCGGGCCTTGAGCCGCGGCTTGGCGCAGACCGAGCCCGGCGCGACCACGGTGAAGGACAGGTGCTTGGTGGTCTCGACCGCTCCGGCGCCGTCGATCGACCGGTAGGCGAGCGTGTGGTCTCCGAGCGAGGCGACCGTGATCGGGCCGGTGTAGTCCTTCAAAGGGCCACCGTCGAGTCCGTATTCGGTCGCCTTGATCCCGGAGCTGTCGTCCTTCGCGGTCAGCGCGACCGTGGCCGGGCCGACGACCTTCCCGCCGACCGGCGCGGGCAGGATCGAGGCGGTGGTCACCGGCGGGTCGTTGACCGCGACTTCGGTGACGTGCTGCCGCTCGACTCCGCCATCGGCGTCGGTCGAGAAGTAGGCGAGCTTGTGGACGCCGGTCCCGGTGATGGTGAACGGGCCGGTGTAGTGGGTCGGGGCGCCGCCGTCGATCGAATAGGTCGTCCCGACCACCGCCGCGCCACCCGCGCCCGGCGTCGCCGACAGCGTCACGGTCGGATCGGTGTAGACGCCGTCGACGGGATCCGGCGACAGCGTCGCGGTCGTCACCGGAGCCGCCTGGCGGCAGGAGCCGGTCGCGTCGTAGAAGGTGGTCCCGCTGGCGCTGGGCACGAGGCCGGGGCCGGTCAGCTGCGGCTTCAGCGTCGTCGGGTCGCCACTGGCGGCGAAACCGGTGTCGAACCATTCGCCGAAGAACGTCCCCAGGCGCGCGCGGCAGGCGTCGCTCTGGTTCGGCAACCATTCCTCGAACAACGCCTCGAGCTGCGGCTCTTCGATGCTGCCGCCGCCGAATTCTTCGCCCATCTGGCGCAGGGCGCCGGCGAAGTTCGCCGCCCCGAGGATCTGCCGCAGGGCGATGTAGGCGGTGCCGGGCCGGGTGTAGGTGGTGGAGGTCTGGAACAGGGTTTCGGCGGTCGGGTCGGACGGGATACCGGTCCAGATCGTTTTGCTGGTGCTGTTGTAGTTGGTTTTGAAGCGGGCGACCAGGCTCGCTTCGAAGGCGGCTTCACCGGCCGGCGTGTCGAGCCCGCCCGCGGCGACCGCCGCTTCTTTCGCGGTGAGCAGGTACTGGGCGAGCTGGGCCAGGCCCTCCTTGAAGAAGGTCATGTCGTAGTTCGACTCCGAGACGTTGTCGCCGAACCACTGGTGCATATTCTCGTGGTGGAACGTGCTGAGGCCGATCTGCCCGCCGTTGAAGGTGATCTTCCCCTGCATCTCCTCCTCGAAGCTGGCTTCCGGGGCGCCGACGATGACGCCGTCGGTGGTGAACGGGAAGGGGCCGGCGAACTGTTCCTGGAATTCGACGATTTCTTCCTGCATGTCCATAATCGCTTTGTTTTTGGTCTTCTGTTCACCCGTCAGCGAGCTCGCCTGGGCCTCGTAGTAGAGGACGCCGTCGCCGCCGAGCCGCTCGCTCAGGTCGTACGCGCCGATGCTGCTCTCGACCAGGTAGCTCGCGATCGGCTCGGGCGAGTGCCAGTGCCAGGTGGTCGAGCCGCCCGGGAAGTTCGCGTCGGGCGGGTTGCTGCTGAAGCCGATCAGTTCGCCGTTGGCGATCGCGGTGCGGCCGAGCGTCACGGTCTCGTTGAAGTCGTAGGTCGGCTTCGCCGAGGGGTGGTTGTTGAGCGGCATCCAGGCCTCGGTGCCGACCGGCTCGGTGGTGACGAAGCTACCGTCGCCGGCCGGTTCGTCGGAGAGGAACCAGCCCTCGGCCGAGCCGTCGCCGTCGGTGTGGACACCAGGGTGCCCGGAGTACTTGACTTCGACGCTGAAGGCTTCCCCGTCCGCGATCGGCTGCGCGGGGGTGATCACCAGCTTGTTGGCCGGGCACTGCTCGCCGATCGCCGCTTCCCCTTCTTCGGTGCTCGGTCCTTCTTCGCGGTTCGGAGCACAGGCGGGCGGCAGCGGATTCGCTTCGCTGACTTCCCTTTCCAGCCCGGCCTCGTGGGCGGCAGGATCGGGATCGTCCTGTCCGTTCGGGTCGCCCGGATAGGTCGGCTGGACGAATTCGAAGGTCGCGGGGACGCCGTTGACCGTCACCCCTTCGACCTGCATTTCGGGACCGGGCCCTTCTTCGTTGTCCGGGCCTTTGCGCTCGAAGTCGAGGCTGAAATCGGTCAGGCACTGGGTGGCCCGATCGCCGAGGACGACATTGGTCCCGGGGAGGAATTCGTTTTCGATCGCGTCATAGATCAGGTTCACCTCGGTGTGGACGCTGGTGTAGCCACCGTTGCCCATCTCCGGGTAGACGTGGTCCCCGAACTTGGAGAGAGTGTGCGCCCCCGATGAGCAGACATCAGGGTCGGCGGCCGCCGCGGTGCCGGCCGGCGGACCCACCGCCGCCGTTCGCGCCCCGACGCTCTGGGATCCCACGTCGACGGAGCGCCGCGCGCTCGCGCAGCTGAGCAGCCCTTCGCCCCCGTTGGGCGTGCAAGCGGCGAGCGCATACGACCCGTCCGGCAGATCCGAAGGCAGCGTCACGGTCGTTTCATAAGGACTGGTCGATCCGGCGTCCGCCTGCACGCCGACCGTGCCCACGGTCCGCGGCGTCTGTCCCCGCATCAGCAGCCGCACGGTGACATCGCCAGAGAGATCGGAGCCGGCCGAGTTCACGACCGTCCCGCGGACGGCGAAGCTGTCTCCGGCGCCGGCGTCCGCGGGCGGAGAGGAGAGCGAGGAGACGGCAAGCCCCGACTGCGAGCTCGAGTCGGCGCTCAGCTCCGCCGGGCCGACCGCGGTATGCGGCTTGGCGAAGGCCCCCGGCGCCGCGATGGCGAGCGCAAGGACCACGACGACGCCGACGACCCCGACCTGCCTCAGTCGAGCCGAAACCACTCCAAACATATGCCGCTCCATTCCCTCGACGCCCGGTTGTGGCCAAGCTACTAAAGAATCAGTAGGTCGATCAATGGCCGCTGGATAAGGATCGGGGCGACTTTTTCGACCTTCGGACAACGCGCCGGCCGCCGCTTTCCGGGACCATGCGTCGATGTCCGATCCATTTCCGCATGGCCGCGCCTCGTGCGGGGTCGGATTCGTCGCCGACCTCACCGGCGTCCCGTCCCACGAGACCGTGCGCCGCGGCGTCGAATGCCTCGTCAACATGGATCATCGCGGAGCCGAGGGCGCCGACGCGAAGACCGGCGACGGGGCCGGGATCATGCTGCAGCTGCCCGACCGGCTCCTGCGCTCGATCTGGTCGGAGCTTCCGCCCCCCGGCCAGTACGGCGTGGCGATGTGCTTCCTACCCCGGGATCGCGTGCGCCGCGCGACCCTCGAAGGCGTGCTCGAAGAGGTCTGCGAGGGTCGCGGACTGCGGGCGGTCGGCTGGGACGACGTGCCGGTTGATCCCGACTGCCTCGGCACCGTCGCTCGCGACTGCATGCCGGCGATCCGCCGCCTGACGGTCGCGGCGGACCGGTTCGACGGCGATGCCGACGCCCTCGAGCGGCGCCTCTACGTGGTCCGACGGGCGGCCGAGAAGAGCGCCGGCCCGGACCTCCAGATCGTCTCCTTCTCGGCGCGCACCATCGTCTACAAGGGAATGCTGCGGGCGACCCAACTCGAGGACTTCTACCCCGAGCTCCGCGACGAGCGCACCGAGTCGGCGCTGGGACTCATGCACTCTCGCTTCTCGACCAACACCTTCCCGAGCTGGGAGCTGGCCCACCCCTTCCGGATGGTCGCCCACAACGGCGAGGTCAACACGCTGACGGGCAACCGCAACTGGATGCGGGCGCGGGAAGGCGCGATGCGCTCGGAGCTGCTCGGCGACGAGCTGGCGGCGGTCCTGCCGGTGGTCGACCTCGAGGCCTCCGACTCCGCGACGATCGACGCGGTGGTCGAGCTTCTGGTCCGCGCCGGGCGCTCGGCCCCCCACGCGTTGAAGCTGCTCGTCCCGGAGGCGCCGGCGGGGCGATCCGCGGTCTCCGCGGCCGAACGGGGCTTTACCGATTTCCACTCGCTGCTGATGGAGCCGTGGGACGGCCCGGCGGCGATCGCCTATTGCGACGGACGGTCCGTGGGCGCGACGCTGGACCGCAACGGCCTGCGTCCCGGCCGCTGGGCGCAGACCCGCGACGGCTTCGTCGTCTGTGCGTCGGAGGCCGGGACGGTGGCGCTCGATCCGGCCACGATCGTCCGCCGCGGCAGGCTCGAACCGGGGACGATCATCGTCGCCGACATCGAGGGCGGGGAGCTGCTGGTCGACCGGGCGGTCGAGCGCCGACTCGCGACGAGCCAGGACTACGCCGCCTGGCACGCCGAACGGACGCTGCCCTTCGAGGAGCTGCCCGAGGCGCCCCTCCCGCCCGCCTCCGAGCTGCCCCTGCGGGAGCGTCAGCTCGCCTTCGGCTACAGCGAGGAGGACCTGCGCGTGCTGATCGGCCCGCTGGTCGCGGCGGGCAAAGAGCCGACCGGCTCGATGGGCGCGGACGCCGCGCTCGCCGCGCTCTCCGACCACGCCCCCTCCCTCTTCTCCTACTTCAAGCAGCTCTTCGCCCAGGTCACCAACCCGGCTATCGATCCGGTCCGCGAGGAGGTCGTGATGAGCCTGCGGGTGGCGCTGGGACGACACGGCCGGCTGCTCACGGACGGCCCGGGCGAGAGCTTCTGCCTGCTGCTCGAGCGCCCGGTCCTCGGCGACGGCGAGCTGGCCCGGATCCGGGCGATCGACCACCCGGTGCTGCGCACGGTGACCCTCGACACGACCTGGCCGCGCGAGGACGGCGCGAGCGGGCTGGCGGCGGCCCTGGAGCGACTCTGCGCGACGGCGGTCGACGCGGTCGACGACGGGGCGAGCATCCTCGTCCTCTCCGACCGTGCCTGCTCCCCCACCCGTGTCCCGATCCCGGCGCTGCTGGCCACCTCGGCGGTGCACCACCGCCTGGGCCGGGCGGGACGGCGGATGCGGGCGGGGATCGTGGTCGAGACCGGCGAGGCGCGCGAGACCCACCACGTCGCCTGCCTGGTCGGCTTCGGCGCCGAGGCCGTCAACCCCTACCTGATGCTGGAGTCGGCGCGGGAGCTGGTCGACGACGACCCCGAGCCGGCACTGGTCAAGGCGCTCGACGCGGGGCTCTTGAAGGTGATCTCGAAGCTCGGCATCTCGACCGTCGCGTCCTACCGGGGCGCCCAGGCCTTCGAGGCGATCGGCCTCGACCGCGGCCTCGTCGACGCCTGGTTCACCGGCACCCACTCGCGCCTCGGCGGGGTCGGGATCGAGGCGCTCGCGGGGGAGGCGCTGGCCCGTCACTCCCGCGCCTGGCCGGGGTCGGGGTGGCCGCTCCTGCCGGTCGGCGGCGTCTACGCCTGGCGCCGCGATGGCGAGCGCCATGCCTGGAACCCGGAGACCGTGACGCTGCTGCAGCAGGCCGCGCGCGGTGAGAACGGCGACGGCCACGAGGCCTACGAGTCCTTCCGCGAGCGGGTCGACGGCGGGCAGCGCGGGCTCACCCTTCGCGGCCTGCTCCGACCGCGCGTCGACCTCGACCCGGTGCCGCTGGAGGAGGTCGAGCCCGCTAGCGAGATCGTCAGGCGCTTCTCGACCGGCGCGATGAGCCTCGGCTCGATCTCGCCGGAGGCCCACGAGACGCTGGCGGTGGCGATGAACCGCCTCGGCGCCCGCTCGAACACCGGTGAGGGCGGCGAGGATCCGCGCCGCTACATGCCGCGCCCGAACGGCGACAGCCGCCGCTCGGCGATCAAGCAGGTCGCCTCGGGACGGTTCGGGGTGACGATCGGCTACCTGATGGAGGCCGACCAGATCCAGATCAAGGTCGCCCAGGGCGCCAAGCCCGGCGAGGGCGGCCAGCTGCCGGGCTCGAAGGTCGACCGCTACATCGGCGAGCTGCGCTTCTCGACCCCCGGCGTCGAACTGATCTCCCCGCCGCCCCACCATGACATCTACTCGATCGAGGACCTGAAGCAGCTGATCTACGACCTGCGCTGCGCCAACCCGGCCGCCGAGATCTCGGTGAAGCTCTGTGCCGAGGCGGGGGTCGGCACGGTCGCCGCGGGCGTCGTCAAGGCGGGCGCCGACCACGTCACCGTCGTCGGCCACGACGGCGGCACCGGCGCCGCCTCGCTGTCTTCGATCCAGGCCGCCGGCATCCCCTGGGAGCTGGGGATGGCCGAGACCCAGCGCGTCCTGGTCGAGCAGGGGCTCCGTGGCCGCACCGTCCTGCAGACCGACGGGGGAATGCGGACCGGGCTCGACGTCGTCGTCGCCGCGTTGCTCGGGGCCGAAGAGGTCGCGTTCTCCACCGCGCCCCTGATCGCCACCGGCTGCATCATGATGCGGGTCTGTCACCTGAACACGTGCCCGGTCGGGATCGCCACCCAGGATTCCGAGCTGCGGCGGCGCTTCGCCGGCACGCCCGAGCACGTGATCGCCTACCTGATGCACGTCGCCGAGGACGTCCGCGGCTGGATGGCATCGCTGGGCCTGCGGCGCTTTGACGATCTTGTCGGGCAGGTCGAGTTGCTGGAGCGGGATCCGGCGGTCCCTGGCGGCAAGGCGGCGCGGGTCGACCTCTACGAGGTGTTGCGGGCTCCCGCCGCACCGTCAGAGGCCCCGCGCCGCAGACTTGAACCGGGCCCGCGGGCCCCGCGGACGCTCGACCACGAGCTGATCGCCGAAGCGGGTCCGGCGCTCGAGAGCGGTGCGCCGGTCTCCCTCCGCCGGACGATCCGCAACGTCGACCGGACCGTCGGCGGGCTGCTCTCGAACGCGGTGGTCGCGGCCCACGGCGAAGTCGGGCTGTCGGAGGAGACGATCGAGGTCGAGCTGGACGGTTCCGCCGGCCAGTCCTTCGGCGCCTGGCTCGCGCCCGGGATCGCCCTGACCCTCCACGGCGAGGCCAACGACTACGCCGGCAAGGGGCTCTGCGGCGGGATCATCGCGGTCCGCCCGTTCCGCACCGCGACCGTGCCCGCCGAGCACGAGGTGATCGTCGGCAACACCGTCCTCTACGGGGCGACCGGCGGGCGGGCCTTCTTCCGCGGTCTCGCCGGCGAGCGCTTCGCGGTGCGCAACTCGGGAGCCGACGCGGTCGTCGAGGGCGTCGGCGACCACGGCTGCGAGTACATGACCGGTGGCCGCGTGGTCGTGCTCGGGCCGACCGGCCGTAACTTCGCCGCCGGGATGAGCGGCGGCATCGCCTACGTCCTCGACCCGGCAGGCGAGTTCGAGGAGCGGTGCAACCCGGGGCTGGTCGACCTCGCGCCGCTGGACGACCCGGACGAGCGGAACGAGGTCCGCGACCTGGTCGCCGAGCACGCGCGCCGCACCGACTCCACCGTCGCCGCAGGCCTGCTCGAGCGGTGGGAGGAACGCGCGGGGGAATTCACCAAAGTCATGCCGCGCGACTATCGGCAGGCGCTCCAGGCCCGCTTCGAGGAAGAAACCGCCGAACGGATGGCGGCCGCGGGCGGGACGGGGCGCCGATGACCAACGCCCGCGGCTTCCTCAAGATCGAGCGGGTCGAGCAGCCCGAGCGCGAGCCGCACCGGCGGATCGCCGACCACCGTGACATCCACGCGCGGCTGACCCCGGAGGAGCTCTCTCGGCAGGGCGAGCGGTGCATGGGCTGCGGCGTCCCCTTCTGCCTGAACGGCTGCCCGCTCGGCAACCTGATCCCGGACTGGAACGGCCTCGTCGCCGACGGCGATTGGCGGCAGGCGATCGACCAGCTCCACGCGACGAACCCGTTCCCCGAGCTGACCGGGCTGATCTGCCCGGCGCCGTGCGAATCGGCCTGCGTGCTGGAGATCAACTCCGAGCCGGTGACGATCAAGCAGGTCGAGCTGGGGATCGTCGAGCGAGCCTGGGACGAGCGCTGGATCCAGCCCCGGCCGCCGGCGACGCGCAGCGGCCGTCGGGTGGGTGTAGTCGGCTCCGGCCCGGCCGGCATGGCGGTCGCCGCCGATCTGAACCAGGCGGGCCACACCGTCGTCGTCTACGAGCGCGACGAGGAGCCGGGCGGCCTCAACCGGTTCGGCGTGCCCGACGCGAAGCTGCCGAAGGCGATCATCGATCGGCGCATCCGGCTGATGGAGGCGGAGGGGATCGAGTTCCGCTGCGGCGTCGACATCGGCGGCGCGATCGACCCGGCGGCGGTGCTGGCCGAGGTCGACGCCCTCGTCCTGGCCACCGGCGCACGGGTCCCGAGGGCGCTGGAGGTCCCCGGCGCGGACCTGGCGGGCGTCCTGCCCGCGATGACCTACCTCTACGCCCGCAACCGCGCCGTCGCGGCGGGCAGGGCGGAAGGACGCGAAGAGCCGACCGCCGCGGACAAGGACGTCGTCGTCATCGGCGGCGGCGACACCGGCGCCGACTGCATGTCGAACGCCCTCCGCGAGGGCGCCCGCAGCGTCACCCAGCTCGACACCTACCCGGCGCCGCTCGGATCGCGGCCCCGCGAGATCGCCGGCTGGCCCGAGTCACCGCGCCGCCTCCCCACCCACTACGCCCTCGACGAGGGCGGCGTGCGCCGCTCGGCGGTGGCGGTGACCGCGATCGTCGGCGCCGACGGGCGGGCGACCGCGATCGAGGCGATCCGCGTCGACCCAGCCGACCGGACCCGACAACTGGCGGGCGGCGAGATCAACCTCCCGGCCGACCTGGTCCTGGTCGCGATCGGCTTCGCCGGTCCCGAACCGGAGCTTCCGGCCGCGCTCGGCGTCGCTCTCCATCCGGCGACCACCATGGTCGGCCACCAGACCAACGTCCCGGGCGTCTTCACCGCCGGCGATGCCCGGATGGGGTCGCGCCTCACCGTGACCGCGATCGACGACGGCCGCCGCTGCGCCCGCGAGGTCGACCGCTGGCTCGCGACCCGAATCTGACCCCGCTGACTTCCGGCGCACGAGGGGGCTATTCGCCCCAGGCGCACCGGTCTTCGTCGTAGACGCCCTTCTCCCAGAGCTTCCAGTTGGGCCGCTGATTGGCGAGCAGTTCTTCGGACGAGATGCCGAGGCCGTCGGCATTCGGATCGCTGGTCCGCGACACCTTGCCGAACATGCGCTCCAAGACCTTGTCGGCGGGTGGTTCGTCGTGGAGCCAGAACGGCTTCTTGGGCAGCCCGAGCACGAGGTTCTGCCAGACGTTGTGGTTGCCACCGTTTTCGACATCTTTGTGTTCGAGCAGCGTGCCGAAGGCGTATTGCCTGCCGATCTGCGAGTAATTGCCCCACGGGTGGACGGCCTCGCCGCAGATGTAGTCGACCGGGTTGCGCGGCTTGCCGCCGACCTTCTCCGGACTGGCGTCGCGGTTCAGCCGGTAGACGAAGTAAGAGGTCGGCAGCAGCTTTTCGTAGGCGACCCGCTCGATCGAGCGCGAAAGGTCGGCGCCGATCGCCCGTTCGTCCTCTTTGGTGAAGGCGAATTCTTTGTCGCATTTGGCCGAGGCCGGATTGCAGCCGCCCTCTTCGCCGACGATCTTCAGCTTCTTCGGATCCGAGACGATCACGTCGGCCATCGCCTTATAGGTCTTTGCGGCGTCCGTCATCTGCTTGGCAAGCTCGTCGCCGAGCTCGTTCGACTTGATCGCGACGGTGTCGTAGGTGGGAAGGCCGTCGGCGGTCGCACCGTAGGCCCAGACCTCGAGATCCAGGATCTCGCCGAACGTGTTGGTGAGGTGGAAGGTGAGCGGGCCCGCCAGCTTCAGCAGGATCGAGGTGAACTCGGTCCACTCGAAGGTGGTGTCCTCGCTGTTGGCTTTGGCTTCCTCGTAGATCCGATCCCCGATCGTGGTCGCCTCCGACCAGCTGGGGAAGACGCTTTCGGTGAACGGTTCGCTCAGGTGCTTGACGTATTCCCTCACGTTGGCGACCCAGTTCAGCTCCGTCACCAGCTCTTCCCGCGCTTCGAGGAATTCACGTCTGCCGAATTTCTTCGCCTCGGACTTTTCCCATTCGATCTTCTTGATCGCCGTCGCGAACGATTCCCATTTGGCGGGGGTGAATTCGAGGCTCCAGTAGGCGGTCCGCGGTTCGGCGCCGAGTTTCGAATTGGTTTCGCCGAGATAGGCGAAGGCCCGCATCGCGGCGGCGTTGCCTGCCAGCGGCCATTTTTCTTCCGGCTGCCACATCAGGACCTTGGCGAGGTTCGTGCCCGTGGCAACCTCGCCTTCCAGCGCCGGCTTCAACAGCGAGCGGCGATCCGGCCGTAGCTCGCCGATCAGGTGGGGGACGTCGCCCTGGCCGAAGACACCCGCCGCCGCCTCGGCGCCTTCGCCTTCTTTGGCCCCCTTCCACCCGACCAGCACGTAGGTCTGCCCGTTGCTTTCGATCGAACCACGGGTCTGGGCGGTGCGGTTGAAGCCGTTGCGGGTCCCGCCGATCGATTCGACGGCCTTGACGAGCTTGTCGTACAGCGCCTGGCCCACCTTGCCGAGCGACGGCGGGAAGGTCCCTTCGGTCACGGTGCGGTCGCTGTCGGAGATCAGCCGGACGACATCGTCCTCCGGAATCGATTCGATCTTTTTCACCAGGGCTTCGGTCTGCTCCGTCGCTTCTTTGGCGACGCCGGTGGTGTAGATCTGTTCGCTCAGGGTCTTACCGCTGCGCGGGTTCTGGATCTGCAGGAAGTAGCCCTCGAAGCCTTCGCATTCTTTCTCTTCCTTGCACGGCGCGAACGGTTCGGGTGAGTACCGGAAGGATTCGCTCAGCTTCGGCACGTAGCCGTAGTTGCCGTGCTGGTCCGGGATCAAATAGCCCGACAAATTGCCGAGTTCGCCCGTTTTGTTCCCGAATTCCGCGTCGTTGAGGACGTTGACGTCGGCGTCGCCGCGGGGCATGCCGGGAACGCCGATGCCGCTGAACGCGCCGGGACCCTTGGGCAAGGCCTTCCCCTTTTCCTCGGGGAAGCCGATCCGCCCGAGCGCGTCATACAGCAGGCGGCCGTCGATCGCCGAAGTGCCACTCGGCTGCATCGCGACGATCACCAGCTTCGAGGAGTCGAGCTTGTCGAGTTCTTGCTTCAGTTCGGGGGCGTTCGAGTAGAGCGTGTTGGAGACGCATTCGAGCGTGCCGCGTTCCAGCACCAACACCTGGAAGGTCGGGTGCAGATTTTGGGGATCGATCGTCGCCTGGCTCCTCCGGTAGATGTAGGGGCCGACCTTGATTCCCGCGTCGACGAATTTCGGCGAGACGATCGTGTCGATCGGGACCATCCGGTTCGGGTAAGTCACTTCCACGGGCACCGTGTCGGAGACGGCGTCCGCACCCTTCCCCTCCGTCAGCCGGTACACGTATTCCCCGGGCAGGTCGGGCTCGAACTCCGCCGTCGTGCCCGCCGGACTCCGGAGCTGCGTCGCCGCGCTCGACGGCTGGCACGACGATGGATTTCCCTCGGGAGTGCGGATCGGCGTCCAGCCGATCGGCCCACTGGCCCCGCCCGGTTCGACGTCCCCCGAGAGCTGGACGTCACTGCCGACCGCGGCCGACTGATCGGTGCCTGCACCGACGAGCGGCCCCGACGCGTTCACCCAGAAGCGAAGCGTCGCCCGCCGAGCCTTCCCGTTCCGCCTCATTCTCACCGTCAGGTAGTTGCGCCCCGGACGCAGCCCTTGACTGAGCGAAGCCTGAAGACGCCGGACCCCATGACGAGCCCGACCGAATTCCGAAGCCGGGATCCAGTGCCGGTTGAGCCTGACCCGCAGCCCCCCACCCGAACGGATCCCGATGCTCGCCGTGTTCGTCTCGACCACGGCCCCCGCCCGCGGCGAAACGATCAGCCGGCCACCCTTGATCTCCCCATGCGACGCGGCATCCGCCGCCGGGACCGCAAGCAACCCCACCAGCACCACCAGCCCCGCGATCAGCGAAACGTTGCGGTCACAGGTAAGGCGAATCGTGCGTTGCATCGGCAGTTACTCCAGAGTCGGGGGATAAGCGCGGCAGCTTCGCCCCCGAACCCGCAGCACACAAGGGACCTGAGTCCCCTGCAACCCATGGAGGTCTTAGATGTCCGTATCCATCCTTGATATGTCCGTCTCGCTCGACGGGTTCATCGCCGATCCCGACGACTTCCTGGGCGGAGAGGACGGCGAACGCCTGCACAAGTGGGCGGACTCGCCGAGTGGGTCCGGCTCACGGGTGGGCGGCTTCGAAGAGGAGTGGAACTCGGCTGGCGCGATCCTCGCCGGCAGGCGGACCGCTGAGCTCATGGACCATTGGGGCGGTGATCACCGGGGCGCTCCCATCTTCGTCCCCAGCCACCGGCCGCCGAGTCCGGCCGCGCGTTGGATGTACCCGCTGGTGACCTACGTCGCCGACGGGATCGAGAGCGCGATGGCACAGGCGAAGGCCGCGGCCGGAGACCGAGACGTCCAGGTCCGCGGCGGGGCCGTAGCGCAGACCGCGCTGGAGGCCGGAGTGCTGGACGAGGTGCAGGTCCATCTGATCCCGGTGCTGCTCGGACAGGGACATCGATTGTTCGACGTCCTGCCGTCGCTGATCGAGTTGGAGGTCGCCCGGGTGATCGACACGCCTGAGGCAACCCACATCCGCTATCGCGTCAAGGGCTGAGCCGCCGCGGACGCCGAGCGAGGTCGAGTGGCGACCACGGAACGGCGAGCCCGGACGCCGAAAGGGGAGGCGACGCGGCAGCGGATCATCGATGCCGCCGCCGACCTGATGCGTCTGAAGGGAGTGGGCAACACGACCCTCGACGACGTGGTCGTGGCAAGTCAGACGTCGAAGTCGCAGCTGTACAACCACTTCTCCAACAAGGGTGAGCTGACCCGCGCCGTCGTCCAGCGATGTCACTTCGATCGCCAGCGAGCCGAGGATGCAGCCGTGGGCGCCCTCGACGACGGTGCTGCGCTGCACGATCGCGTCGCGCCACCGTGTTCGAGGCCACGGATCGGCGGTGCCTCGACCGGCCCGACCGCGGAGACCAAGGTCCCCCCCGGTCGAATCAGTGCCGCCGACCGCTTCCCGATGTCGCCGCCGATGACGTCGAAGACCAGGTCGACTCCGCCGACATCCTCCAAGGCGTCGTTCTCGAGGTCGACGAACTCGTGCGCGCCGAAGTCGAGAGCCCTCTGGCGATCGGCGGCGCGCCCGGTGCCGATGACGTAGGCGCCGGCCTCACGTGCGAGTTGAGTCACCATCGACCCGACCGCGCCGGCCGCGCCGTGCGCGAGGACGCTCTGCCCCGACTGCAGGCGGCCGTGCTGAAAGAGCCCCTGCCACGCGGTGAGGCCGGAGATCGGCAGGCTCGCGCCGACGGTGAAGTCGACGTCCCCCGGCAGCGGCGCGAGGTTGCGTGCCTCGATCGCCGCGTACTCGGCCAAGGTGCCATCGCGAGTCCAATCGGTGAGGCCGAACACCCGCTGCCCCACCGAGAGCCCCGTCGTCCCATAACCAAGAGCGGTGACCACTCCGGCCAACTCGTGCCCAGGGATCGACGGCGTCCGGTCGCTCGGGCCGCTCCGCCGTCGTCATCCCGGCGGTTCCCGCGGCCTGATCCGTCACCACGATCGCTCTCATAGGGGGTAGACGATCACATCGACATACCTCCGTCTACCGGCAGCACCACCCCGGTGATGTAGGCCCCGGCGTCGGAGGCGAGGAACGCGGTGGCGGCGGCCATCTCCGAGGGCTCGCCGAAGCGCCCCAAAGGGATCAGGGCCTCCAGCTGCTCCAGCTGCGGCTCGGGGATCGATTCGATCATGCGGGTGCGGGCATTGGGCACGATCGCGTTCACGGTCACGCCGAAACGGGCGAGCTCCTTGGCTGCCGTCTTCGTGAAGCCGACCACGCCGGCCTTGGCGGCGGCGTACGCGGCCTGTCCGATGTTCCCGTGGAGGCCGGTGTAGGAGCTGACGTTGATCACCCTTCCCGAGCCCTGGGCGCGGAAATGCGGCACGCAGGCGTGAGTGAAGCGGAAGGTGCCGCCGAGACTGACGTCGATCACGGCGTCCCAGTCCTCCTCCGAGATCTTCCAGAGCACCTTGTCGCGCAGCAGGCCCGCGTTGTTGATCACCACGTCGATCCGACCGGTCTCCTCGATCGCTCCGGCCACGATGCTCTGAACGTCTTCGCCGCGCGTGACGTCACCGGGTGCGGGCAGGCCGCCGACCGTGGCCGCCGCCCGCTCGATCTCCTCCCGATCGACGTCGACCATGAAGACGGTCGCTCCCGCCTCGGCGAAGAAACGCGACATCTCGAGGCCGATCCCGCGCGCTGCGCCGGTGACCACGACGGTCGACCCGTCGAAGTTGAAACTGACCTCTGCCATCAGAGCTCTCCTTGCTTTGTGGGAACCGAGATCTCGCGCTTGAGGATCTTTCCCGTCGGCCCCTTGGGGAGCTCCGCCACCGACCAGATCAAGCGTGGGTATTTGTAGGGAGCCACCCGCGCCTTCACCCAGTCGCGGAGCTCCTCCGGCAGCAGGGCGGAGCCCTCGCGCAGGACCACCGCGGCGGCGACCTCTTCGCCGAGGCGGCCGTCGGGGAAGCCGAGGACCGCGGCTTCGAGGACGTCGGGGTGATCGTGGAGAACCTCCTCGACCTCGCGCGGATAGACGTTCAGCCCGCCGCGGATGATCATCTCCTTCAGGCGGCCGACGACGTAGAGGAAGCCCTCTTCGTCGATCCGGCCGAGGTCGCCGGTCAAGAACCAGCCGTCCTCGGTGATCGCCAGTTCGGTCGCTTCCTGGCGACGCCAATAGCCCTTCATCACGTTGTGCCCCCGGATCGCGATCTGGCCGATCGCCCCCGCGGGCACCTCGTCGCCGCCGTCATCGAGGATCCGCACCTCGACCCCCGGGATCGGCTTCCCGACCGATCCGGGCCGGTGCCCCGCACCCGGGCGACTCAATGCCGTCGCGGGTGAGGTCTCGGAGAGGCCGTAGCTCTCCAGGATGGTGGCGCCGGTCGCGCGCTCGAATTCATCGGCCTGCTCGCGCGGCAGCGGAGCGCCGCCGGAAACGCACACGCGAAGCGAGGCGAAAGAGGACGGGTCGTCCGCGACCGAGGTCAGAGCCGCGAACATCGTCGGCACGGCCATCAGCACGCTCACCGATTCCGCTTTGATCAGACGTGCCGCCTCACGCTCCTCGAAGCGCGTCAGCAGGGCGATCCGTGCCCCCATCGCGATGCCGGCGTTCAACACACAGGTCTGGCCGAACGAGTGGTAGAGGGGCAGGATCCCGAGCAGGACATCGTCCGCGGAGATCGAGAGCGCCGCGATGGTCTCCCGCGTGTTGAGGCCCAGGTTGCGGTGGGTGAGCTCCGCGCCCTTCGGGCGCCCGGTGGTCCCGGACGTGTAGAGGATCACGGCGGTCTCACCGGGATCGACCTCCGCGACCTCGGAGAGGACCTCCTCGCCGGCGAGGAGGTCTTCCGCTCCCGGGTCGGGAACGACGACCAGGTCCGGACCGGACCCAGGCGCCTCGGCCTCATGCCAGCTCACGAGCAACTCGGCCCCGGAATCCTCGAGCGCGTAGTCCACCTCTCCGGCCTTCAGCAGAGGGTTCATCGGGACGACGACCGCACCGAGCCGCAGGATCGCGAAGTAGAAATCGAGAAAGGCCGGGACGTTCGGCAGGCGCAGACCGACGCGATCGCCGGCGACCACCCCGTGGCGCCTCAACAGTGCGGCGGCCTTTGCGCTCCGCTCCTCGCCCTCACCGTAGGTCGTCCCCCGCCCTTCGTGGGTGACCATCAACCGCTTCGGCCATGCCGTCGAGGCCGCCACCAACGGGGCGGCAAGGTTGCCGCCTCCCAGTCCGGGTGGCGGCACGACCTTTGCCTTGGACCACCTCGGCGCCATCGCACGGCACATTCGTTGGCGACGCGGTGCCGGTCAACGGAGATGACGGACAAACTTTTCCCTCGACCACTTGTAGGGTTCGGACAACAGCGATGACGGTCGACCCTCCGAAAAGCGCACCGTCGGACACCGGTCCAGCGGGAGAACCGCGGATCAATGCGGCGGCCGAGGGACTCAAGGGCCGACTCGACGAAGTGACCGCCAGCATGGTCTCCCGCATCCTCGCCGAGGTTCCCGTCTACCGCCGCCTGCCGCCGGACGGACTGTCCAACGTCGAACAACTTGCCTCGCGCAACTCGCGAGTCCTGGCGGAAGCGCTGATCGACGGCAAGGGCCTCGACCGGGAGGACCTTCGCTACGTGGCGGACCATGCCCGCGAGCGGGTCCGCCGCGGGGTCAGCCTCGAATCCATGCTCCACGCCTACCGTGTGGGCCTGACGGCCTTCTGGGAGGAATGCATCGCCGAGGGGGTCGCGCTGGGGCTGTCCCGTGACGCCGCACTCGAGCTGGCCCGGCGAACCTCGGAGCTCTCCGACGATCTGACCACCCACGCCGCCGAGACCTACGTTCGCGAGGAGGCCCGCCTGCGAGCGCACAGCGACCGGACCGCACGGGACATGCTCGAGCTCATGCTGCGCGGCGAGGCCGACGCGGACATGCTCAGCGCGAGTCGGGCGGCCCCCGGTCTCGAGTCCGCGTCTCGCCTGGTCGTCGCGATCGCTCGCGTCGAGGCCGCCGACCCAGCTCACGCCGATGCACTCGAGGCAGCGTCGGCGGTGATGACGAAGGCCCTGTCGACCAAGCGGGCTTCGGCGTTGGTCGCGGCCCGCTCCGGGGCGGTGATCGCCGTGGCACCGCTGGAGGAGGACAACTCCGTCACCTCCGCGTTGACCGTCGCTACGGACACGCTCCGTGCCGGGGGCGCCGACATGGTGTGCGGCCTCAGCGTGCCTCTCGACGGTCTCGCGGCCGTCCCGGCAGGATTCGACCAGGCGGTCCTGGCGGCCTCTCAGACCTCGACCGAGCGCCCGGTCGTCTCCCTCTCCGAACTGTCGGTCGTCGAGAACCTGGTCCTCGGCGCGACGACCACGACGCGGGCGATGCTCATCGATCAGGCCGAGGCCATGCTTCCCGATGCCAGGAAGTCACTTGGTCCACTGAAGGCCACGCTGCAGGCCTTCGCGGAAACGAACATGAACGTGACGAGGGCGGCCAAGGTGCTTCACATCCACCCCAACACGCTGCGCTACCGGCTGCGCCGGGTCCTCGAGCAGACCGGCCGCGACCCGCACACCTTCGGCGATCTGCTGGACCTGCTCTGCCTCGTCACGTTGCTGTCGCAGCCAGATCTCTGAGCGCGGCGGCCCGCTCAGCGCACTCCCGTCCACAGCTCGCGCTCGGCCGACGAAGGATCGTCGACCGGCGTCACCTGCTCGGCGATGACGCCCGTCGTCCTCGCGCGCGAGTCGTAGCGTGCCCAGCCCGGAGAGCCGTCGGTGACGAAGCGGACCCAGAGGGCATGGGTCGTGTCCGCGACCTCCTGGGGCGGGTGGTCGCCGACGCGAGGGCGAGCGCCCTCGACGTCCAGACAGTCGAAGACGAAGGGCCACTCGACCCCGTGCGCCGCGCCGAGTTCGCCTTCGCAGGCATCGGATCGCCAGTCCCATGAGTACATCCAGGTGCCCCCGGGAGCGTCCTCGCGCGCCTCGGCCAGGCGGATGGCGGGGATCCGGTAGTACCAGTCGGTCGCGACGACGCTCGCGAGATCGCCGGGCGAGGCGTCCGGTCGTTCGCGACGGTAGACCTCGACCGCGTGTGGATCGAGCCCGTATGCGGTCGCGATCTCGTCCACGGCGTCACCGTCCATCTCGCGCGCCGCGCCGCTCGGCACGAAGAAGAGACGCGCCTCCTCGGAGTTGCAGCCGACCATCACCGCGACATCTCGTCCTTGACCCGCGGCGATCGCCTCGAGCGGCGGCCGCGGGAGGACCGAGCCGTCGACGGTCGGCTCGAACGGCAGCATGTCGAGGACGAGCTTGCCCCACACCTCGGGGTCGGGATCTTCGACCAGCGTCGCGGCCACCTCCGACGCCGCCCGGGCCGCGTCGTCCGGGGGGACTCCCCGCAGGGCCTCGACGCTCGGCTTGACGCCGAGTCGATCGGCGAGGCGGCGCGCGACCACCAGCCCGAGCTCGGGGGGCATGGTGTGGTGGCAGGCTCCCGCCATCGGGATGAGGCCTTGGAAGAGTCCCTCGGCGGCCGGCATGCCGAGGAGGGTGGCGACGCACATCGCTCCGGAGGAATGCCCCGCGAGCGTGACCCGGCCGGGGTCACCGCCGAAGTTGGCGATGTTCTCCTGCACCCAGCGCAGGGCGGCCAGCTGATCGAGCAGGCCGAGGTTGGCGGTCCCGTCGCCGGTGTGAAGGAAGCCCTCGGCGCCGAGTCGGTAGTTGATGCTGACGAACACGACTCCGTCGCGCGCGAACTCCGCCCCGCGATACTCGTGGTTCGCCGAGGAGCCGAGCACGAAGGCGCCGCCGTGGACCCAGACCATCACGGGCATGCCCGCCCCCGTCGGGTCGGGGGTCCAGACGTTCAGGTTGAGGAAGTCCTCGCCGGTGATCTTCACCTCCGGGTAGAGGCGGCCGAAGCGCTCGGACGGTTCTCCGTGCGGGGCGGTCGGACCGAAATTGGTCCCGTTGAAGACCCTGTCCCAGGGCTTCGGGGGCCGCGGCTCGCGCATGCGGTCGGGTCCCAACGGGGAGGCCGCGTAGGGGATGCCGAGAAAGGCCCAGACCCCCCGGTCGCGGTAGCCGCGGACCCGTCCGTGGGACGTCCCTACGACAGGGGCGGTCACGCCGTTGCGCTCGTCGTCGTTCATGTCACCTCCGATCCTTGTCTGTCCACCCGGTCGTCGGCGCGGGCGACGTCTTCGATTTCGGACTCTTCCTGTCTCGTCGCGACCGTCCGTTTGTGATTCCAGACGGTAAGCGCGACCGCGGTGATCAGGGCCACGCCGTTGAACATCTGGGCCAGCCATTGCGCACCCGTCACCAGCTGCAGCCCCTTGACGCCGGTGGCGAGCGCGTAGATCGCGAGCAGCGTGCCCCAGACGTTGAAGCGCCCACCGACGACGAGCGTCGAGCCGAGGAACGCGGCCGCGAAGGCCGGAAGCAGCAGCGAGGAGCCGTAGGTGAGCGAAGGGCCATAGAGGGATCCGTACAAGACCCCGGCGACGCCGGCGATGAGCGAGGACAGGACGAGCGACACGAAGGTCCATCTCCCGACCGCCACACCCGCCAGATGGGCTGCCTCCGAATTGCTCCCCGTCGCGTAGACGTAGCGCCCCGCCGGGGTACGGGCGAGGAACCACCACACCACCAGCCCGAGGATCAGGAGATAGAAGACGACGGCCTGGAAGCCGAAGATCGTGGTCGTGGTGATGTCGTGCCAGGTCTGGTTGACCGGCGAGACCGGCTGGCTGGGCCCGACGATGATCGTCTGCACGGCGGCGACGATGCTCCCCATCCCCAAGGTCGCGATGAACGAGTTGACGCCCAGCCTCACGACCACGAAGGCGTTCACGACGCCGATCAGCGTGGCCGCGGCGATGGCGATGGCGATCGCCAACCCCATGCTCACACCCTGCGCGGTCTGCAGCCAGATCGCGAGGATCGAGGAGAGATTGATCGTCGCGCCGACCGAGAGGTCGTAGGCCCCCGCGGCCAGCGGGATGATGATCGCGATCGCGAGCATGCCGGTGATCGCCTGCGCCGAGGCGACGGAGTGAAGCGTGCCCGAGGTCAGGAATTGGTCGGGCTTCCAGATGCCGAAGACGACGATGAAGAGGCCGAGCAGGTAGAGGCCCGCGAAGCGGTCGAGACCGATCGAGATCCCCTTCCTGCGCTTCCGTGCCACTTCGCCACTCATGCCGGGGCTCCGTTCGATTCGGCGAGCAGCGCATGGGAGATCGAGGCCTCCGAGAGCGCGCTCCGCTGCAGCTCGGCCGCGATCCTGCCCCGTTGGAAGACCAGGACCCGTCGACACAAGCGTGCGAGCTCGTCGGCGTCCGAGGAGCTGACCAGCACTGCTCCGCCGTCGTCGGCGAAGCGGTTGATCTCGACGTGGAGGCGAGCCTGCGCCCCGACGTCGACGCCCTGGGACGGCTCCTCCAGCAGGAGGACGGCCGGATCGCAGCGGAGGGCGCGGGCGAGCACCAGCTTCTGCTGGTTGCCGCCGCTGAACGAGTCGAAGGGCTCTTCGAGCGCTCCCGGCGGACGCACGTCAAGCCGGTCGAACCAACCGGTCACCTCCTCGCGCTCGGCACGCCGTCGGATTCCCCCGTGGCGGGACAGCGAGCCGAGGCCGGCGATCGTCACGTTCTCACGCGCGGGCAGGGTCGGCAGGGCGGCCTGGTGCTCGCGATCGGCGGGGACGTAGGCGATCCCCTGGTTGATCGAGGAGCGTGGACCCGGAGCGCCGGCCAGGGTCCTGCCGCCGATCCGGACGGTTCCGGCGCGCCGCGGAAGCGCGCCGAAGATGGCTGGCAGCAGTTGGTCCCTGCCGGACCCCTCGATGCCCGCGACGCCGACGATCTCGCCCCGCTCGAGCGTCAGGTCCACCCCGTCGACCACGCCCGCGTCGAGATCTTCGACGGTGAGCGCCGGAGGCTCGGCGGACTCGCCGCCCCGCGTCGCGGCGAGCGCGGGCACGTGCTCCAGCTCGAAGCCGAGCATCGCGGTGGCAAGGTCCGCCTGCGACAGGTCGCGCGCCTGCAGGGTCACGATCTTGCGCCCGTCGCGAAGCACGGTGACGCGGTCCGCCAGGTCGATGACCTCGCCGAGGCGATGGCTGACGTAGAGGACGCCGATGCCACTGGCGGCGACCGACCGGACCACGTCGAGCAGCTTCTCGACCTCGTGCATGGGCAGCGTGGCGGTTGGCTCGTCGAGCACCAGGACCGCGGTGCGGGAGCCCTCGTCGGGACGCAGGGCGCGGGCGACCGCGACACCGGTGCGGGCGGCGGCCGACAGCTCGCCGACCGGCCTGTCGACATCGACGTCGAGCTCGATCGCCGCCAGAGCCCGGGCCGCCTCACGAGCGGCGGCGCGGGGATGGATCGTGCCGAAGCTCGTCTGCCAACCTCCCGTCAGGCAGATGTTGTCGGCCACCGACATCGAATCGATCAGGCCAAGATCCTGGTGGACGAATCGCAGGCCGGCCTGGTAGGAGGACTGCGGCGATCCGAGGTCGAGCCGATCGCCGCCGACCAGGATGCTCGATGCCGACTCGGGGGTCTCGCAGCCGGCGAGGATCTTGATCAACGTCGACTTCCCCGAGCCGTTGTGACCGACGAGGGCGTGCACCTCCCCTGGTCCGATGTCCAGTGATACCCGATCGAGGGCGAGGACGCCGGGGAAGGCCTTGCTCAGATCACGGATCTCGAGGGCTCTCATCTGCACTGGCTCAGATCGATCGCCTGGATCCCTATTTCACCATCCAGAGTTCTTCGAACTGCTGCCCGTAGTCGGTGGGGAATTTGAAGTCGTCCACCGCTTCGGCGAGCTCCGGGGTCGCGTTTTCTTTGGTGATCAGCTGCGCCGGGAGCAGCGTTTCCTCGGCCGCCACCTTGCTTCCTTCCAGGTGCCTGAGCGCGAAGTCGACGACGAGCCAACCGATGTAGCGGGTGTTCGCCGCGAGCCACGCGTAGTCGCTGCCGTTGACCTCGTCGGTGATGAATTCACTGGTGACGGACCAGCCCCCGAGCTTCACGTCCGGCAGGCCGGCGGCTTCCAGTTCCGCCTTGAAGCCCGGGATGAAGGCCCCGTTGTAGACGAACGCGTAGTCCGCTCCGCCCGACTGGAGCGCCGAGGTGAGGGTCGCTCCGGCGGTGCCGCCGGTCGCTTCGGCGATGCTCGTTTCGACCGATTCGACCTCGCACTTGGGGCACTGTTCGGAGACCTCTTTTTCGAACGCTTCCACCCATTCGGTCACCGCCGCGAACGCGGGGATCGACTGGAGGACAGCCTTCCCTTCACCGCCCGAGTTCTGGATCATCCAGTCGGCGAGCGCTTTCCCGATCCATTCGTTCTGCGGGCCGGCGCCGATGTTGCCCCACACCGGACCGGTTTCCTTGGCCGGACCGATCAAGAACGGGATCATCCCGACTTCGGCCTTTTCATAGGCGGGGCGCAGTTGTTCCCAGGTCGCTTCGGGCCCGACGCCGAACACGACGGCCAACGGCTTCTTTTCGAGGGCTTCTTCCAGGGCCGTGACCAGCGTCGAGATGTCGGCGGATTTGAAGTTGATCTGCTCGTACTTCCAGCCGACCGATTCGGCCGCCTGCTTCATCCCTTCCGCGACCTGCTGGCTCTGCGGGATGTCGGAGTTGAGGTAGACCATCGTCTCCCCGGGCTTGGGTTTCGCCTTGAGAGGGGTCTGGACCGGAATCTTCGTAGGTTCGGCTTCTACCTCCGCGACGAATTCTTCGACCGCTCCGAGCTCGGCAGTCGTTCCGCCGGTTTCTTCGGTCGTCGTTTCAGCGTCGGACGAGGAGCCTGAGCTCGACGAGGACGAGCTGCTGCTTCCACAACCGGCCGCCAGGATGGCAAGCGCCAGAGCGAGGAATCCAAGAAGAATGCGATTCCGATTACCGCGCAACAAAGAAGTGGCTCTCATTTCTCTCCTGTCCGAGTCTCGTGCGACATCTCAAGCCGTCCCGGACTTGAGGGGTCTGGTCCCAAGATCGCCACGGGCGCAGCCATGGCGTCTGATCGCATCTTGGTTCTGGGTGCCAGGCGCTGTCTACGGCAGAGGAGAACAAAATTCATCCGGCAGAACTTGTTCAGTTCGCACAAAGAGGGCCACAAAAAAAGGACCCGGAACGCCAGTCCTGATGCGCTATGAATCGGGGTCATGTCGGCGGCAGACCAGGCTTATGTCCACACCAAGCAACGGATCCTGGACGGCGAGTACGCCCAGGGCCGGCTGATCGGCGAGGGCGAGGTCTCCGACGCGGTCGGGGTGAGCCGGACGCCGGTGCGCGAGGCGTTCCTGCGGCTCGAGGCGGAGGGGATGCTGCAGCTCTACCCGAAGCGCGGCGCCCTGGTCGTGCCGATCTCGGCGGCCGACGTCGAGGACGTGATGGAGACCCGACAGCTGCTCGAGCGCTTCGCCGTCACCCGCGTGATCGAGCTCGAACTCGATCTCTCCTCCCGCCTGACGGAGGTGATCGCCGCCCAGGAGCGGCACGCCGCCGCCGGCGAAGCGGTCGCCTTCGTCGACGCCGATCGCGAGTTCCACCGCGTCTTCGTCGCCGCCACCGGGAACGCGATCGTGATCCGCACCCACGACAGCCTGCGCGACCAGCAGAACCGCATGGGGTTGGCGGCGATGAGCGCCGGCTCCGACCGGATGCAGCGGATCCTCGACCAGCACCGGGAGATCGTCGACGCCGTCGAGCGTCGCGACGCCGACGCGGCGGCCTCCCTGATCGACCGCCACCTCGAGGAGACCCTCGGCCTACTGCGCCGCGCCGCGCGCGGCTCTCAGTCGAGCAGCTCGTAGACCACTTCGTCGGCGCTCTTCTCCGGCTGGGTCAAGCCGGTGCCGGAGCCGGAAGTCGCCGTACGACTCGCCGCCGCCCTTAGCCCCCGGACACCTGGACGGTGAGCACCTTCTTCGTCGTTCCGACCTTGATCGCGACCACGTAGCGGCCGGCCCGCAGGCGCTGCCCGCCGACGGCCGTGACGGTGCGCCTGAAGTTGCCCTTCTTGGCCTTGAAGCTGACGCTGCCGAGCGGCTTCTTGGCGCCCTTGCGAGTGACCGTGATCTGCACGGTCCCCGCCTGGGAGAGCTTCGCCTGGACCGTGAAGGCGCGCTTCCCGGGAAGCACCTTCGCGGCGCTGAAAGCGGGCGCCGCCGGCTTGGTCGCCCCGCGGCCGGGGGCAGGCTTCGCCGCCGATCCGCCCCCCGGCGCCGCCGGTGCAGCGGGCGCCGCCGGCGCGGTGCCGGTCGGCGGCGGATCGGTGAGGTCGAACGGTGCCCAATGCGCTTCGCGCCCGCCTGGGACGACCAACGTCGGCGAGAGCAGGCAGGTTTCCCCGACGGCGACAGGCGCGGGCGAGACGTAGATGCCTGCCGGGCCGGTCCAGGCGATCTGCGAACCGTCGGGCGACCAAAGTGGGCGGCCGCCGCCGAGGTCGTTCGTCACGTAGGCATCGGCGCTGCAGACGAAATGGGGAGCTGGATCGGTCGGCGCCGCGCCCCCGGTCGACATCTCGGTATAGGTGAGGAGTGCGAGCGAGTGGGGCTTCGCCCCCGTCCCGCCTTCTTCGGCAAGGTCGAGCAGCAGCTCGGTCTGGGTCGGGTGGAAGTCGAAGTCGGCCAGTTCGAGCCCGCCGGACACGGTGATCCAGTCCTGCATGTGGGCGGCATCGTTCTGCCACACCCTCAGGGTGTTGCCTTCGATGCCGGCCAGCCGCTGATCGGGATGGCGCACCCAATGCGGCCGGGTCAGATAGTCGTAGGACGGATAGGTACTGGTGCCGAAGGTCGGGCTGTTGCGGTTGGTGAGCCGCACCGAAAACGTGGAGGAGCCGCCGACGCAGTTGTTCGAACCTTTCGAGTAACCGACGGCGACGAAGGTGCCGTCCGGCGAGGTCGCGGTCCAGAACGGGCTGAGCCCGCCGCAGATCCCGGACCTCTCGAACAGGAAGGGGCCGCCGCGCACGCTGCCGTCCGGGCCGAGGACGACGAAGCTGGAGTTGCCGCTCCCGTCGGTCCCGCTCAGGTAGGCGGTGATCCCGCCGTCGTCGGCGACCGAGATCGCTTTGTAGCCGTGCACGGGGTCGGTCGCGTGGGTGACCTTGCGGGCGAGGCTGCCGTCCGGGCGCGCCACCGCCACGTCGTTGCCCTGGTCGAGGTAGACGAGGCTTGCCGCCTGCCCGACGGCGGGGACCGCGGCAAGGACGCAGAGGGCGGCGAGCAGGAGGGACGAGAAGCGGCGCACGCTCGGCATCCGACCATACGTCCGCGCGGGCCGCATCGGGGAAACCACCTATCTGAGCGGCGGATACCTTTGCATCGATGGATCTGATCGGAAGGGATGTCGAGCTCGCGAGGCTGCGCTCGGTGGTCGCCGGCGCGGGCGGCGCGCTGGTCGTCGCCGGGCGCCCGGGCGTCGGCAAGAGCGCGCTGCTGGCGGCGGCGACCGCCGGGGAGGAACCACTGCTCACGGTGACCGGGGTGGAGAGCGAGATCGAGCTCCCCTTCGCCGGACTGCGGGTCCTGCTCGAGCCGGTGCTCGGCGAGCTGGACGAGCTGCCGGAGCCGCAGCGCCGCGCGCTGCGGGCGGCGCTGGCGCTGGACGAGGGGGCGGCCTCGGACCGCGGCGCGGTCCTCCACGCCTTCGCCGCCTTGGTCGCGGCGCTGGCCCCGGTGACGATCGCCGTCGACGACGTGCAGTGGCTCGACCCCTCCTCACGCGAGGCGGTCGCCTTCCTCGCCCGCCGGGCCGAGCGGCTCGGGGTGCGGGTGCTGATCGTCCACGCCCTGCGCGGCCGTCCGCTGGAGGACTGGCCGGAGCTGCCGACGCTGGCGCTGGCGGAGCTCGAGCGGCCCGCGGCGGTCGCGGTGGCGCGGCGCGGAGGACTGGCGCCGGCGGTCGCCGAGACGTTGGTCGAGGCCGTCGGCGGCAACCCGCTCGCCCTGCTCGAGGGGCCGGCCGAGCTGACCGCGGCGCAGCGCTCCGGCCGCGCCGCCCTGCCCGAGCTGC
>Ga0268266_10001098_pt1 | contig 33929 bp, 31 predicted proteins | sample KBSS13metaG_FD_190356 | JGI IMG/M metagenome (GOLD analysis project Ga0268266, IMG submission 190356) | Switchgrass rhizosphere microbial communities from Kellogg Biological Station, Michigan, USA - KBS S1-3 metaG (SPAdes) (version 2) | ecosystem: Host-associated > Plants > Roots > Rhizosphere...
CGAGATCCAGATTCTCGGCGACGGCCGCGGCGGCGCAATCCATCTCGGCGAGCGCGACTGCTCGCTGCAGCGCCGTCACCAGAAGGTCTGGGAAGAAGGCCCCTCGCCGGTTCTCTCCGCCGCCGCCCGCGCCAAAATCGGAGAGACCTGCGCGAAGGCGATGCGGGACATGAAATATCTCGGCGTCGGCACCATCGAATTTCTCTATGAGGATGGCGAGTTCTATTTCATCGAGATGAACACCCGCATCCAGGTCGAGCATCCCGTCACCGAGAGCATCACCGACATCGACCTCGTGCTGGAACAGATCCGCATCGCCGCCGGCGGCGACCTGCCCGCGAAGCAGGAAGAGATCGCCATCATCGGGCATGCCATCGAATGCCGCGTCAATGCGGAGAACCCGCAGACCTTCCGCCCGTCACCCGGCAAGATCACGCAATTCCATCCGCCCGGCGGGCTCGGCGTGCGGATCGATTCCGCCGTATATCAGGGCTACGTCATTCCGCCTTTTTATGATTCGCTGGTCGGCAAGCTCATCGTGCACGGCAAGACCCGGGCCGAATGCCTGATGCGGCTGCGCCGGGCGCTCGACGAGATGGTGGTCGACGGCATCGAAACCACCCTGCCGCTGTTCCGGGCGCTGGTCCGGGAGGCCGACATCATCAACGGCGACTACCACATCCACTGGCTCGAGCAGTACCTCGCCGGCCAGCCGGTGGACGGCAAGACCTGATCGAAAAACCTCCTGAAATATTCGACGACGCATGGAACCGATGGGTTCCATCGCACGTTGGGATGCAAAGGGGCTGCCAGGGGCGCTTGTTCCGTTTGCTCATGACGCGAGATCACCGTGACCGCTGACGCTCAGCGCAAGCGCGCCATGAGCCACATCCTGCTGCTTGCAGCGGGGCTCCTGGTGTTGACCGCCATCAGCGCCGGTTCGGTCCATCTGGTAAACAAGGCGCGAGAGGACGCCCGCGCGGTTCTGCACACCCTTGAGGTTGAAAACCAGATATCGCTCGTCCAGTTGCAGTTGCGGCGAGCCGAAAGTGCGCAACGTGGCTACCTCGCGACCTTGCGGCCGGATTTTCGGACCGATTTTGAGCAAGCCATCTCCGAACTGACGCCGACGTTGACCCGATTGAACCAGCTCATCAGCGACAACCCCGTGCAGAGGCAGCTCATCAGCGAGATCATGCCGCTCTACGAGCAACGGATCGAGGAGTTCCGCACCACCATCGAAATGGCCCGGTCGCAGCGCATGAACGATGCCGCCAAGATCGTGCGCGAGGGCATCGGGCGCGACACCATGAAACATATCGAGGAGCTCGCGGTCCGGATGCGGACCGAGGAAGATCGCCTGTTTGTCGAGCGCGCGACAAATGCCGATCGCAGCCAGACGCTGGCGGCCTCGATCACCGGCATCGGGTCGGGTTTCGTGGTCGTGCTGGCCGGCATCGCGATCTTCCTGGTCCGGCGTTCATCGCACGCACGCGACCAGGCCGACGCCAGGCTGCGCGACAGCCATATCAACCTCGAGGCCACGGTCGACGAGCGCACCGCGGACCTGCGCGAGGCCAATGACGAGATCCAGCGCTTCGCCTATATCGTCAGCCACGATCTGCGCTCGCCGCTGGTGAACATCATGGGCTTCACCAGCGAGCTGGAGGAATTGCGCGGCGACATCTTCAAACGGATCGCTACGCTTTCCCGTGCGCAGTCTGCGGCACCATCAGTCCCGGAAAATGCCACCGATACCGCTGAGCCCGCACTCGAAGGCTCCGACAAGCAGCTCTCGGAAGACTTCTCCGAGGCACTCGGCTTCATCAAGTCGTCGATCGGCAAGATGGACCGGTTGATATCGGCGATCCTCAGCCTCACCCGTGAGGGGCGGCGTGAGTTCGAGCCGGTGTGGATCGATACAAAGGAGCTGATCGAGGCCATCGTGACGACCGTGGCGCATCAGGCCGCCGAAGCCCAGGCCGAGATCCGGATCGATACGCTGCCGAATATCGTCAGCGACCGCCTTGCGCTGGAGCAGATTTTCTCCAATCTGATCGACAATGCGCTCAAATACCTCAAGACCGGGGTCCCCGGCGAAATTACGGTGCGCGGCCGCACCAAGCTCGGCTTTGCGATTTTCGAGTTATCGGACAATGGGCGTGGTATCGACCCCAAGGACCATCAGCGCATTTTCGAGTTGTTCCGCCGTGCCGGAACCCAGGACAAGCCGGGACAAGGCATCGGCCTTGCCCATGTCCGCGCTTTGGTGCGCCGGCTGGGAGGAACCATGTCGGTCGCGTCGGAACTTCACCAGGGCAGCACGTTCACGATTACGTTGCCCATTAATTGGTCTGCCAACCGGAACACACGTACATGAGTAATCCAGTCACCATCATCATGATCGAGGACGATGAGGGCCATGCCCGCCTGATCGAGCGCAATATACGCCGATCCGGTGTCAACAATGAGATAAAGCCGTTCACCAGCGGTACAGCCGCCCTGAACTACCTGTTTGGCGAGGACGGGACGGGCCTCGTTCACAAGGGCAACGCGCTCCTGATTCTGCTCGATCTCAATTTGCCCGACACGACCGGCATCGACATTCTGAAGCGGGTCAAGGAAAACAGATATCTCAAGGCCACGCCGGTGGTGGTGCTGACCACGACCGACGATTCCCACGAGATCAAGCGCTGCTACGAACTCGGTTGCAACGTCTACATCACCAAGCCTGTGAACTACGAAAGCTTCGCCAACGCCATTCGCCAGCTCGGTCTATTCTTCTCCGTCATTCAGGTACCCCCGGCCGCCACATGAAACCCGCGACGCCGACACTGCTGTATATCGAGGACGACGCCGGCCTTGCCCGGCTGGTCGACCGCGGCCTGACGCGGGCGGGCTTCAAGGTCGTCCACGCGGCAAGCGGCGAGCAAGGGCTAACGCGGCTGGCGCAAGGCGGCATCGATGTGGTTGCGTTGGACCAGTACATGCCGGGTCTCGACGGCCTCGAAACGCTGGAACGGATCATGGCGATCCCGGACGCGCCGCCGGTGGTGTTCGTCACGGCCTCGCAGGATTCGGCGATCGCGGTCACGGCGCTGAAAGCCGGCGCCGCCGACTATCTGGTCAAGGACGTCAGGGGCGATTTCATTCCGCTGCTTCAGGTCGCCGTCAACGGCGCGCTGCGGCAGGCCGAGCTTCAGCGCGCCCGCGACGAGGCCGAAGCCGAGGTTCACCGCTCGCGCGACCGCTATGCGGCGCTCGCCGCCGAACGCGAAGTGCTGCTGCGCGAAGTCAACCACCGCGTCGGCAACTCCCTGCAGATCATCGCCTCGCTGCTGCATTTGCAGGCCAATTCGACCACCCAGGACGACGTCAAGGCGGCGCTGACCAACGCGATGGGCCGCGTCGCCGCGGTCGCCCAGGTGCACCGCCGCCTCTACACCTCGCATGACCTCAAGAGCGTGCTGCTGAACCAGTATCTCGAAGCGCTGCTGGAAGACCTCCGGCGTTCGGCCGAGGGCAACAAGATGTCGCGGCTGACGCTCAAGGCCGAACCGATCGAGATCGACCCGGACCGCGCGGTCGCGATCGGCATCATCGTCAACGAGCTGGTGATGAACGCCGTCAAATACGCCTATCCCGACGGCGCCGGTCCCATTCACGTCGAGCTGAAGCCCGACGGCGACGACCTCGTGGTCGCGATTGCCGACGACGGCGTCGGTCTCAACGCCAAGGCCGATCCGCGCTCCACCGGCATGGGACAACGCATCGTGAGCGCGATGGCCGCCAAGCTGGACGCCACCGCCGAGCGCGATCCGGACCATCATGGCACCAGGATCGTGCTGCGCTTTCGCCGCGTCCCGGTGATGGCGCCGAAATCGACCAACGCCGCGGCGGGCTAGGCTACGAATCCCTCGGCGTCGCCGTCTCGATCGCACGCGCAGCCGCCAGAAGAAACTCTGCCACCTCGATCGCCCGGCGCGGACTCATTCTGTTTCGTATGGCGGAGAGCGTAATCGCTGCGGCGGGCTGACCGTCCGGCGTCCGGATCCAGGCCGAAAGCGACTTCGTTCCCTGCACCAGGCCGACATCGCGCAGTGTGTAGCCCCTGCGGCGCGCGAGCTGGATCTGCCCGAGCACGGTGGCCGTATCGGTCCGATAGGCGCCAAATCGTGGTTCGTTGGCGAGCACGATCTTGCGCGCCTCCGCAGCAGGCATGGCGGCCAGTATCGCCACACCCGCGCTGCTGACACCCAGCGGACGCCGCACACCGACCTCGATCGACAACACCTGGATCGGATAGCTGCCGATGCGGCGCGCCACGCATAGCGTGTCGAGCCCGGTGCGTACCGTCAGGAACAAGGTATCTCCGAGTTGCGCCGACGCTTCCGCGAGATATGGCTCGGCTGCAACCATCAGGGGTGAGCGCGATGGACGCGCCAGCGCCAGTTCGGGCACCTGGCGGCCGACGACGTAGTTTCCCGTCCGGTCGCTGCGCTCGACAATCCCCTCCTCGATCAGCACGTGCACGATGCGATGTACCGTAGGGCGGGCGAGCGAGGTCGCTTGCACGATCTCAACCAGAGGCACGCCTTTTTCGCCGCCAACCGCGAGCGTCCGCAGCACGTTCAACGCGCGGCGGATTGCCTGCCCGCCCTGCTGCGGCCCTCGCCTGCGCGGCTTTAGCCGACCGTTAGTCATACGTACTGTCCTATGTCCACAATGTGGACAAAAACACCACAATTTGGTCGACAGCGGAAGGGCCGCGCGCAAGATCGCGGCGCGGAACAATAGATGCGCATGCCGCTGGGACGGGGCTCGCGCAAAACAAATGTGGCGGCAGACATGTCGCTTCTCGGGAGAATGCGATGAAATTTGTCGCGATCGCAGGCGTCGCTGTATCGGCACTATTTGCGGCTTCGTTGAGCGCGCCGGCCGATGCCCAGCAATGGCCGGCGCGGCAAGTACGTCTGATCGTGCCTTACCCGGCAGGCGGCAATGTCGACAGCGCGGCGCGCGTCATCGCCGACAGGCTGCAGGCGAAGCTGGGCCAGCCGTTCATCGTGGAAAACAAGGCCGGTGCCGGCGGCCTGATCGCCGGCGAGGCGTTCGCGAAAATGCCGCCCGACGGCTATGCCCTGTTCGTCGGCGCCAACGGTCCGGTGCTGTTCGCGCCCGAAATCGCCAAGCGCGACGCCTATCGCTGGAAGCGGGATTTCGTCCCGATCAGCTCGATCACGATGACGCCGCTGGTGCTCGAAGTGCATCCGTCGGTGGCAGCCAAGGATCTGAAAGAGTTCATCGAACTTGCGCGCCGCGATCCCGGCAAGCTGACGATGGCCTCGCCCGGCCAGGGCACCACCAACCATCTGCTCAGCGAGCTGATGCAGTCGACGCTGGGCCTGGAATGGCTGACGGTGCACTACCGCGGCAACGCGCCCGCTCTCAACGACCTGATCGGCGGACAGGTGCAATTCGCGCTGGATCAGATCTCGGTCGGATTGCCTTCCATCAAGAGCGGCATGTTGCGCCCGCTCGCCGTCACCGGTAGCCACCGCGCCGCCTGGCTGCCTGATGTCCCGACCTTCACCGAACTCGGCTACAAGGAATTTGACGGCCAGACCTTCACCGGCCTGTTCGCACCATCAGGCACGCCGGCCGAGATCGTGACCAGGCTTCACGATTCGCTTGCGGAGGTCCTGAAAGATCCTGCCATCGTCGAGAAGTTCAACGCGCTCGGCGCCGAGGCCGTATCGATGACACCGGCAGAGTTCACGAGCTATCTCGAGCGCGAGGACGCCAAGTGGATTCCCGTGGTCCGCAAGGCGAACATCAAGGCTGACTGAGGCGCATCCCGATGCGGATCGATCCGGCATATCTCGACGCCGAAACGGCCTACCGGCTGATCACCGGCGTCGTGGTGCCCCGGCCCATTGCCTGGGTCACCACCCTGTCAAACAGCGGGGTCGTCAACCTCGCCCCGTTCAGCGCTTTTACCTTCGTTTCGCCGAAGCCGCCGATGCTGGCCATCAGCGTCGGCCGCAAGGGTGGAATCTACAAGGATACTGCGCAGAACATCCTCAACAACGAGGAGTATGTCGTTCACATCGCGGACTCCAGCCTGATGACGGCGGTGCACGAGAGCTCCACCGAGCATCCGCCTGACGTCAGCGAGGTCGAGGAATTGCGGCTCTCGACGCTGCCGGGAGAACGCATCAAAGTGCCGCGTCTCGCCGCAGCTCCGGTTGCGATGGAATGCCGCTTCCGGCAGTGCCTCGAATTCGGCGAGACCCGCAGCCGGCTCATCGTCGGCGAGGTGCTGGTGTTCCATATCAGGGATGGGCTGCTGCAAAACGGCAAGATCGAAACCAGGGCGCTCGATCCGATCGCCCGCATCGCCGGTCCGCGTTACGCCAAGCTCGGCGAGATCATCACCCTGAAGCCCGTGTTCCAGACCTCGAAAACTGAATCCTGAAGCATCGCATGGCGACGCCTGCGTGAGCGCGGCGCTGATCCGGAGACCCACCGCATGCAACTCCTGAGTTTTCTCGCAAACGGTGAGCCGCATTTCGGCGCGGCCGTTGCCGGCGGCGTGGTCGATCTCACCCAACGGCTAGGATCGAAATGTCCTGACCTTCGGACCCTGATCGCCAAGGACGGTCTGGAAGTCGCGCGCCAAATGGTCGCCGGCCTCAAGCCGAGCCATGCCCTCGACGATGTCGTGCTGCTGCCGCCGATCCCCAACCCGGAAAAACTCTGGTGCATCGGCGTCAACTACAAGGACCGCAACGCCGAGTACAAGGACAATTCGGACCTGCCGAAATATCCGAGCCTGTTTGTCCGCAACCCCTCCTCCGTCGTCGGCTCCGGTCAACCGATCGAGAAGCCGAAGATCTCCGAACAGCTCGACTACGAGGGCGAGCTTGTGATCGTGATCGGCAAGGAAGGACGGCACATCCCCCGCGAGCGCGCCTGGGAGCACATCTTCGGTATGACGCTGTGCAACGAAGGCAGCGTCCGCGACTGGCTGCACCACGGCAAGTTCAACGTTACGCAAGGCAAGAATTTCGATCGCTCGGGCAGCATCGGGCCGTGGATCGTCACGTCGGACGAATGCGATCCGCGCGGGCCCCATGACATTATTGCCCGCGTCAATGGCGAGGTGCGCCAGAACGATTCCACCGAACGGCTGATGTTCCCGTTCGATTTCCTGATCGCCTACCTCTCGACCTTTGCCACCCTGAAACCCGGCGACATGATCGCGACCGGCACCCCGACCGGGGCCGGCGCCCGGTTCACGCCGCCGCGCTGGCTCAAGCCAGGCGACATCGTCGAGGTGGAATCCTCTGGAATCGGCATCCTCCGCAACACCGTGGCGGAGGAGCAGTAGGCCGATGCTCGATCAACAGACCGTCGAACGGCTGGCGCAGCGTCTGGATGACGCCGAACGCAGCAAGTCGCTGATCGCTGCGTTCACGCGCGAATATCCCGACCTCACGATCGAGGACGCCTACGCCATTCAGCGCGCCTGGACGAAGCTGCAGCTCGCGCGCGGCCGCATCGTCAGGGGGCACAAGATCGGCCTGACATCGAAAGCGATGCAGAACACCGTCGGCATTTCCGAACCGGATTACGGCGTGCTGTTCGCGGACATGTTCTATCCCGACGCGTCGGCGATCCCGTTCGATCGTTTCCATGCCCCCCGTATCGAGGTCGAACTGGCCTTCGTGCTGAAGACGCCGCTGGAAGGCCCCGAGTGCACGCTGTTCGACGTTCTCAATGCCACCGACTACGTCACGCCGGCGCTCGAAATCCTGGAGACGCGGATGCACCGCGTCGATCCCGAGACCAAAGCGCCGCGCAAGGTGATGGACACGATTTCCGATAACGCCGCGAACGCAGCGCTGGTCGTCGGAGGCCGGCCTATCCGTCCGCTCGATTTCGACCTGCGCTGGATCGGCGCGCTGTTGTTTCGCAACGGCCAGATCGAGGAAACCGGCATTGCCGCCGGCGTTCTCAATCATCCCGCCAACGGCGTAGCCTGGCTCGCCGACCGGCTGGCCGCCCAGGGCGAGTTTCTCGACGCCGGCGAGGTCGTGCTGGCAGGATCGTTTACACGCCCGGTCGAAATCATCAGGGGCGACACCTTTCATGCCGATTACGGCCAGTTCGGATCGGTGTCCTGCCAGTTCGTCTGAACAAAAACGTCCCGGGAGAACAGAGATGACAAGGCGCAAGAGCATTCATATCGGCGAATTCAAGCACGCCAATCCCATTCCGAACGCCTGCCGCATCGGCAATCTCCTGATGTCCGGCGTCATTCTCGGGCGTGACGCCACCGGCAAGATGCCGGAAAAGATCGAAGACCAGTGCGCCAATATGTTCGACCACATGAAGGCGATCGTTGAAGCCGGTGGCGGTACGACCGACGACATCATCAAGATGACGGTGTGGCTACAGGATCGCACGCAGCGCACGCCTGTCAACACCGAGTGGCTGAAGATGTTTCCCGACGAGCATTCCCGTCCCGCCCGCCACGCGCTGCAGATGGACATGGAGAACGGCGCGCTCGTGCAATGCGATTTCACGGCCGTGATCGGCTGACGCGACCGAAGGAGCAACAGAATATGCCGACCTATCTTCCGTTCGATCCGAACCCGCGCCGTCCCTCAAAACTGCCGCCGCCGAAGAGCATCGACAGCCAGTTTCACGTGCTGGGCCCGCTCGACAAATATCCGGTGCGCCCGGGCGCCGCCTACCAGATGCCGACAGCAACCTGGGAAGCGGCGCTTCGTGTCCACAAGACGCTCGGCATCGAGCGGGGCATCATCGTGCAGACCACGACCTATGGCGCCGATCATTCCGTGGTGCTCGACGCCCTCGCGGCGATGGGGCCGAACTACCGCGGCTGCGCCAACGCGCTGGTGTTTGCCGAAGCCGATGATGCCTATCTTGCCAAACTTCACGACGCCGGCGTGCGCGGCGCACGCTTCAGTTTTCGGCAGGAACTTGGCGCAGTGCTCTCGGACAAGGATTTTGCGCGCGCGATCGCAAAAATTCGCGAGCTCGGCTGGTACGCAAAAATCCAGCCGGAGAAGGACGGCATCGTCTCCAGCGCCGCGAAATACGAAAATCTCGACGTGCCCGTGCTGATCGACCATATGGCCCGGCCGGACCCTGTGCGCGGCAAGGAAGACCCGAATTTGCAAAAGATGCTGGAGCTGCTGTCCAAGGGCAATTTCTGGGTGATGCTGTCGCTCGGGGAAAAGACGTCAAAAAAAGGCCCGCCCTGGGACGACGTCATTCCGATCGCGCGCGCCTATATCGAAGCCGCCCCCGACCGCTGCGTCTGGGCCAGCGACTGGCCGCACCCGGTTTCGGTGGTGCAGCCGCCCAACGACGCCGACCTGCTCGAACTGCTCTATCGCTACGTGGCCGATGAAGCCGAGCTGAAGAGAATCCTGGTCACCAACCCGGCAAAACTGTTCGGCTACGAGAACCAGGCGTGACGCTCGTCAGCGCGTAGCCGGATAGGAGACGGCTTGCTTTCGGCGGTATAGCGGACATGGCGGGACTTGCTACTGGTACGACCCGGTTGCGAAATGGACCCAAAGCGCAATGGCCCAGATCCTCAAATCCTTCGCGAGGCGCCGCTGCAGTCGAACAGCGCCACGCCCTTCTGCTAACGATTGCCCGCTCAACGAACAGTTACCCGTGCGTCGCTCTCAGAGTTTCCGAGGGATGCTCGCCGAAAGCCGCGTAATAATACTTTGCAAAGTGTCCCAGATTGCTAAATCCACAAGCGTAGGCGACCGAGGTCACAGTCGTTTCGGGTGGCGCGTGCATGAGCATGTCCTTCGCATGTCGCAGTCGAACCTGCCTAACGAAGGCCATCGGTGGCACTCCGCGGCTCTTCTTGAACGTGAAGAACAAGCTCCGGACACTAGCGTTTGCAACATGGGCGAGTGCTTCAACCGTTACGGGCTGATCCCAATTCTGCTCAATATACTCCTCCGCGAGACGCACTTGCCAAGGTGCGACCGGTCGAGCCCTGCTCTCCTGCAGCAAATGACTGTAGTTGTGTAAATTGCAATTAAGGTAAGAGACGATCAGGGCCTGTTCGAGTTCGGCCAATACAAGGGCGGGAAGCGGATCATCAGTACGATCCAATTCGCGCACCACAAATTCGACCAGGCGAAGTTGAGCAGCCGCGACTGCCGGAATGGGTCTGACGTTGGTCGCCATCCGCCGCGGATCGACCGGTCGACCAATAAGTCCGCTCAGCGTCTTGACCAGCTTTTGCGGTCTGATCCTGAGGATCAGGTGCTCAAAATCGGATGAGTATTTGATCCGCATGTCTGCGTTCGGTCCACAGGCGGTCCCATGGCCAGGCGATACTTCCCCCTCGGTCCCGTCATTAACAACGGCGCCTTGACCGCGAACAGGAAAGCCCTGGAGGTAGGTATCGCCGTGCGAAAGACAAAGCGCCAATGGGGAGCCATAGCGGGCGTAAGTCACGCCGACATCTTGCATTTGCCGATGGTTCAGGCAGCCCTCGAAACTCCCTTGGCCACCGCTCCCCAAGTCCATTGACCATACCGAAAAGAGCCCGGACAGGCGTAGGCGGAGTTCGTCAACATCGCGGGTGCGAAGGGCCGGAAATCGGCTTAACGGCTCGGTCCGCATGGTTTCACCCCTGCGTCGCGCAAACTGAAAGGCTCGGCACAATTGGGCCGAAAGCTGCAGTAACAGAGTAGCGCAAGCCGGCCATCGGGTGAACTCTTGGTGAGCAACTCAACGACGCAAATTGTCGCGGTCCGGCGCGCCAGTACCGATGATCGATGTCGATTCCACACTGGAAGAAGGTGTTGTCACAATCCGTTTCCGCGGAGCAGTGACAAACCGGGAATTTATCGACCTGGCGACTACGATCACGGATTTCGGGTCAACTGGCCGGATTGCAGTGTACTTCGACTGGGTCGGGATCGACCGCTGGGCGTTCGCGGTCCCGACCGCGGGCGGTGTAATCGCGTGGCGCAGGGCTCGCAATGTGACCACGCGCGCCGCTATCGTTCACCAACCCCGCCTGAACCGCCAAGCGGCCTGGCTGGCTGCGTTCCTGCGCGAGGAAGGCGTCCAAGTACGCTCCTGGCGGCCACAGAATGCCGCCGCAGCAGCAACGTGGTTGCGCATAGTCTAACGCTGCAACCCACCTCTGACGTTATCGGGCTGATCCATCTTTTCCGAAAATGCACCGCAGTTCTTTGCAGTTTCAGGCCGACCGGTGCATTCGCTGAGTAGCGCGCTCAATTGAACCGCCTGCAAGCTCTCGCATGTTCATTCGGCATGACCGAGCTGTGGTCTGACCTGAATCTTCCGATACGTCACTATTACTGTCGTTGTAACAGCGAGGCATTCATCATGAAGATTACCAAGGCGCTGTTCTTGCTTACGACCATATCTGTTGCGGCCCTGACCTCCGCACCGGTGGTCGCACAACAGCAGCAAAGACCCAACATCGTTATCATCTGGGGCGACGACATCGGACAGTCGAACGTCAGCGCCTATTCACGGGGGATGATGGGTTATCAAACGCCCAATATCGACCGCCTCGCAAACGAAGGCGTGATGTTCACCGACTACTACGCGGAACAGAGTTGTACCGCCGGGCGCGCCTCGTTCCTCACGGGTCAGTCCGGCTTGCGGACCGGAATGACCAAGGTCGGGTTGCCTGGCGCCACCCTTGGGCTGCAGAAGGAAGATCCCACCGTAGCCGAACTGCTCAAGCCGCTCGGCTACGCCACAGGCCAATTCGGCAAGAACCATCTGGGCGACCGCAACGAATTTTTGCCGACGGTGCATGGCTTCGACGAATTCTACGGCAATCTCTACCACCTGAATGCGGAAGAAGAGCCCGAACTGGCCGACTATCCCAAGGACCCCGCCTTCAAAGCCAAGTATGGGCCGCGCGGCGTTCTGGACTGTAAGGCTTCCGACAAGGACGACGCGACGATTGATCCGCGCTTCGGCAAGGTTGGCAAGCAGGTGTGTAAAGACACCGGACCGCTAACCAAGAAGCGGATGGAGACCGTCGACGATGACATCGCGGATCGAGCCACGGATTTCATCAAGAGGCAGAAGAATGCGAACAAGCCATTCTTCATCTGGGTGAACTTCACCCACATGCACACGCGTACGCACACGAAGCCGGAAAGCATAGGCCAGTCCGGCCGCTGGCAGAGCCCCTACCACGACACGATGATGGACCACGACAAGAACGTGGGAACGGTGCTCAAGGCGCTGGACGACCTCGGCATCGCCCAGGACACCTTCGTCATGTATTCGACCGACAACGGTCCGCACATGAACACGTGGCCGGATGCAGGGATGACGCCGTTCCGCAGTGAAAAGAATACCAACTGGGAAGGAGCTTACCGGGTGCCGGCGATCCTTCGGTGGCCCGGCAAGATCAAGTCAGGCCAGGTGTCGAACGAAATCACCGCGCACCACGACATGCTTCCGACCATTCTTGGGGTTGCCGGCGAACCGCAGGTGACCGAAAAACTGAGCGCCGGATACAAAATTGGCGACATGACCTACAAGGTGCATCTCGATGGGTACAATCTCGTCCCATACTTGACCGGGCAGGCTGCAAAGACTCCGCGACAGTCGTTCCTCTATGTCAACGACGACCAGCAATTGGTCGCATTGCGGTACGACAACTGGAAGGTCGTGTTCATGGAACAGCGAGCCAATGGGCAGTTTCTGCTCTGGGCCAATCCCTTTACCACCCTGCGCGTTCCAAAGATCTTCAATCTCCGTACCGATCCCTATGAGCGGGCGGACGTCACCTCGAACACGTACTACGACTGGTTGTTCGATCACGTGTACCTGTTCGTGCCAGCGCAGGATTATGTGGGCCAATTCCTGGCAACGTTCCGGGACTACCCGCAGCGGCAGAAAGCAGCGAGCTTCAACCTGGACGAAGTCATGGAGAAGCTGAAGGAACCGAAGTAACTCGTCGCCTTACTTTCTGCGGTCCGATGATAGCGCGCTCTGTCGGCCGCAGTAGAAGATATCTCCGATGGACAGGTCCGTTGGAGGGAGTTGGTAAAAGGCGTTGTTGAACCCACGGACACCGCAATGGAAGGAATGACGATGAGAACCAAATTAGCGCTGTTACTTGCAGCATCCGTCCTGATTTCAGGATTCGTAGCCGCAAGCACTAAGGAGGCCAGTGCTGTAGTGTACTGCCAATACGTCGAATATCCTGCCGGTTGTATCGTGAGGCCCGGCGTCGTACTTCGACCAAGGCCGGTTGCGCGAGCAGCCGCGCGTGAGGCCGTGCGTCCTGGAACACCCATGAATCGTGGCGGCCCAGTCAACCGCGTCGGTAGATACTGACTTTTGGGTGATCACGAACGTTACAGATGACCTGGTTTAGTCAGGTCATCCCTCTTGTGCGCTGACGGCGGGTCGCAAAGAGTGAGCGCCCTGGGCGCTCGATCACACCACTCCCAGCCACGGCATCACGATCAGCAGCAGGCCCGCAAAATAGATCACGCCGAAGATCAGGCCGAACTTCCAGAAATCGCCCTTCCCGATGTAGCCGCTGCCGTAATACATCGGCGCCGGCCCGGTCGCGTAGGGCGAGATCACGCCCATCAGGCCGAGCGAGTAGACGCAGAGCAGCGTCAACGTCGGAATCGGCAATCCGGGAATGCTGTGGCCGACCGCAAGCACCACCGGCAACACCGCGGCCGCGTGCGAGGTGATGCTGGAAAAGAAATAGTGGACCCAGAAGAAGAACGAGACCAGCAGGATCAGTCCCACCGTCGGCCCCAGGCCCGCCAGTTCCTTGGCGTAGCCCTCGGTCACCCATTTTATGAAGCCGATTTCGTTGAGGCCCGATGACAGCGTCAGCAGCGAGGTGAAGTAGAAGAACACTTCCCACGCGCTCTTTTCGCGCACGATGTCCTCGAACTCGATCACGCCGGTCAGCAGCATCAGCGAGATCACGACAAAGACCACCATGGTCGGGTTGATGAAGTTCGATCCCAGCAATGGCAGGCTGATGGTCGGATTGGAGCCGCAGATCCACAGAAACATCGCCAGCAGCACCAGGGTGGCCATGATCCATTCGTTGCGCGACAGCGGCCCCATCGTCTTGAGTTCGGTCGAACTCCATTCGACGATTTCTGGGCTTTCCTTCACCTCCGGCCGGCAGATCGCGTAACTCAGCAACGGCACCAGGATCAGCAGGAGGATGCCGAGCGGCGAGAAGCCGACGAACCATTGCGACCAGCTGACTTCGACGCCTGAGATCTTCTTGGCGATGGAGAGCGCAGCCGCGTTCGGCGCCAGCGCGGTCAGGAACAGCGAACTCGTCACCGCGGTCGTCGCAAACGCCGTCCACATCACGTAGGTGCCGATCCTGCCGGCCGTGGGTCCCGGTTCGGAACCATAGATGCGTGGGATGTTGCTGACGATCGGATAGACGGTGCCGCCGCTGCGCGCAGTGTTGGACGGCGTCGCCGGCGCCAGCACGAGATCGGAAAAGGCAACCGCATAACCGAGCCCGATGGTGCGGCGGCCAAGGCGATTGACCAGCAGCAGCGCGAGCCGCCGGCCGAGCCCGCTCTTGCGGTAGCCGATCGAGAACACGAAGGCGCCGACGATCAGCCACACCGTGCTTTCGGAAAAGCCGCCCAGCATCCAGCGCAGCGCCTTGTTGGGATCCTGCTCGACATATCCCGAGATACCCGCGAACGTCAGGCCGATGATGCCGACGGCGCCGACCGGCATCGATTCCAGGATCAGGCCCGCGATCACGGCGGCAAAGATCGCAAAATAGTGCCATTGATTGGCGTTAAGCCCGGCCGGAACCGGCGTGAGATAGAGCGCCAGCCAGATCAGCAGCGGCACAACGGTCTTCCAGGTGATTTTCACGCGTCCCCTCTTTCTTCCTCCTGGCGATCGTCGCTATTCGGGCGGCCGCCTTTTTTGCGGAAGCGTAGCATAGGCCCGCTCCGTCCTGCTATTCTGCCGCGCATGACATCGCGCGAGTCAGCCGTTTCCGAAATCACGCCCGAAGTGCTGCTGCGGGCCTATGCCTGCGGCATCTTCCCGATGGCCGAGAGCGCCGGCGACCCGACGCTGTTCTGGGTCGAGCCGGAAATGCGCGGCGTGATTCCGCTTCAGGGCTTCCGCATTGCCTCGCGGCTGGCCCGCACCGTGCGCTCGGATACCTTCCGCGTGACCGTCGATACCGCCTTCAAGGCTGTCATCGCGGGCTGCGCGGCGCCGCAGCCTGGCCGCGACGACACCTGGATCAACAAGCGTATCAGGGATCTCTATGTCGGGCTCCACGAGCTCGGCCACTGCCACAGCGTCGAGGTCTGGCAGGACGGCGACCTCGTCGGCGGCCTCTACGGCGTCAGCCTCGGGAGGGCCTTCTTCGGGGAGAGCATGTTCCATCGCACCCGCGACGCGTCGAAAGTGGCGCTGGTGCATCTGGTGGCGCGGCTGATCGCAGGCGGGTTCGAGCTGCTCGACACCCAATACGTCACCGAACATCTGCGCAGCTTCGGTGCGGTCGAAATTCCAAGGCGCCGCTATCGCATATTGCTCGACAAGGCGATCGCGGGCCAGCCTGCGGATTTCATGCGGTTACAAACCAGCGTCAGCGGCGAGGAAGCGCTCGCGATCATAGCGAAACGTCCAACCGCGTAGCCCGGATGGAGCGCAGCTAATTCCCGAACAATCCGCCAAACAGTCCACCCGGCCGCTGCTGCGGTGGGGGTGGTGGCGGAGCCTGTTGCGGCTGCTGCTGGAATTGCGGCTGCGGCGGCGCTCCCGGCGGACGCGGTGCTGCCTGCTTCGGTTGCGGCGGGCGCTTTGCGGCCGGCGGCGGGGCCGCCGCCTTCGGCGGGTCGGGCTGCGCGCTGACGATGGTCTGGTCTGGGCCTTTGCAGTCGGTCAACCAGATGTCGTAGACCGGGTGCTCGACGCCATGCAGGCCGGGGCTGGCGGCATACATCCAGCCCGAGAAGATCCGCTTCACCTCGCCCTGCAGCGTGATCTCGTCGACCTCGACAAAGGCGTCGGTGTTGGCGGCTTCCGTCGATGGCCGCGTGTAGCAGGCACTGGTCTTCACGCGCAGCGCGCCGAACTGCACGGTCTCGCCGATATCCTCGTCGAAATTGATGATGCGGCCGGTGATCTTGTCGAGGCCGGAGAAGCTCGCCTTCTTGTTGGTGATCTTGGTGGCCGGCGGCTCGGACACGACCTCGTCGCCCGGCTGGAGCGTCGCCGGCGAACTGGGCACGCCCTTAGCTGGCGGTTGGCGCTGGGCCGGCGGCGCGTTGGCGACGCCCGGCTGGCCCGGCTGCGGCGGCTGAACGGCAACGCCCGGCTGCGTGCCCTGGGGTGCTACGGTCGTTCCCGGCGGCGGCGCCAGCGGTTGCGACTGGAAGCTTCCCGGCGGCGGCGCACCCTGCCCCGGCGGCGGACGGTTCGGGGTCGGCAACAGGCGGCCGCGCGGCAGTTCCGGCACTTCCTCGTCGTCGTCGGGGAATGGTTGCTGCTGCTGATTGCCGCGCGGAATGGCGCCCGGCGGCCGCAGCGGCGGATCGGAAAAGATATTACCGATCTGCGCCTGCGCCGGAGGCACAAGCGACGTCAGGGTGGCGGCGATCAGGGCCGCAAGACCGGTCAGGGCAATGGTTCGAAGCATCTCGCGGCTTTTACAGGCGAATCGGGCTCGCGACATAGTACAGACTTATCCGCCGCTCGCGTCCCACCCGGTTAACACGCGGAATACGGCGCGGAAAGGGCGGCTTGCCCCCTTCCCGCCGCACTCGATCCTGGCTCCCCGGGGGAAGCCGGTTTTCGGATAGCCCGCGATCTCGATCGTGGCCCGGGAGGTCGGAAACCGGCCTTCAACAGCTGGGCCATGATCTAGTCACGCCCCGCTCCAGATGAAATAGTCGCTTCCGTTCGCGCGGGGGTACCCACTCCTGGCGCGAAACCACCAAAATCCGGGATAACCGGAGAGCGAGAGGAAACCCCACATGCCCGATCGAATTCGCCTCGATGGCCGGGTTGCCGTCGTGACCGGCGCGGCCGGCGTCATTGGAACCGCGACCATCCGCCTGTTGGCTGAACGCGGCGCCCGTATCGTCGCCGTCGACCGCAAGGAGGACGACCTCCAAGTCGCGATCAAGGGCCTGCCCCCCTCCGCCGAAGCGCTCGCCATCACGGCGGACGTTACGAGGGAGGACGAGGTCGCCGAATATGTCCGCGCGACCGTCGACAGGTTCGGCACGATCGACGCGTTCTACAACAACGCCGGCATCGAGGGCGACATCAAGCCGATCCCGGAATATTCGCTGGAAAGCTTTCGGCGCGTGCTCGACGTCAATGTCGTCGGCGTCTTTCTCGGCATGAAGCATGTGCTGCCGGTGATGCTGAAGCAAAACAAGGGCAGCATCATCAACACCGCCTCGATCGCCGGCCTGATGGGATCGCCGATGATCGCCGTCTACAGCGCCAGCAAGCACGCGGTGATCGGGCTGACCAAGAGTGCGGCCTGGGAATGCACCGGCACCGGCGTGCGGGTCAATTGCGTCTGCCCCGGCCTGATCGACAGCCGGATGCTGAGCACGATCCTGCAGGGCCGCAATCCCGGCAACGAGCCGCCGCCAAACGACAAGATCGTCGACCGGATTCCGGCGCGGCGGCTCGGACAGGCGTCCGAAGTCGCCTCCATCGTGGCGTTCCTGGCCTCCGACGAGGCGAGCTACGTCTCAGGCTCCGCCTATACCGTCGACGGTGGCCGCACCGCCGCCTGAGCTTTCAATCAACCAAAAAGGTCTTTGTCAGTATGCCCGTAACTCTCGATCCCGATGCCGCTGCCATCTACCAGGCTTTCCAGGAGGCGGGCCGTCCCGCCTATGAGACGCTTAGCCCACCGGAAGCGCGCGAATATTATCGGATCGGCCGCGTCGTGATGAATCCCGAGCCGCCCGCGCTCGAATCGAACGAGCCGCTTTCGATCCCCGCGCCGCATGGCTCGATCCCGGCGCGCATCTACACCCCGAAGACGCTGCGCAAGAACAATGGCCTTGCACCATGCCTGGTGTTCTTTCACGGCGGCGGCTGGGTGATCGGCGATCTCGATACCCATGAAGTGGTCTGCCAGAAGCTGGCCCATGAGGGTGAGTTGATCGTGATCTCGGTCGACTACCGGCTGGCACCGGAACACAAATTCCCCGCCGCCGCCGACGACGCCATCACCGCCACGAAATGGGTTGCCGCCAACGCCAAACAACTCGGCATCGATGCTGCGCATCTGCTGGTCGGCGGCGACAGCGCCGGCGGCAATCTTGCCGCCGTGGTGGCGCTGGCCGCGCGCGACGGCGACGGCCCAAAACTCGCCGGTCAGGTACTGGTTTATCCCGCCACCGATTTTGCGATGAAGCATCCCTCGCACAGCGAGCCCGAGACCAGCGTCTTGCTGACGCACTCCGTGATCAAATGGTTCTGCAACCATTATCTAAACGGCGCCGCCGACATCGATCACTGGAAAGCCTCGCCCGCGCGCGCGAAAACGCTCGCAGGCTTGCCGCCGGCCTATGTGCTGACCGCGGGCGCGGATCCCTTGCGCGACGAAGGCGCCGAGTATGCCGCGCGGCTCAAGGAAGCCGGCGTGCCAATGACCTATCGGCACTTCCCGGGTCAATTCCACGGCTTCTTCACCATGGGCAAACTCTTGCAGCAGGCCAACGTCGCGGTCAGCGAAATCGCCGGCTGGCTGAAGGCGCTGAAATAACGCAGAGTAGAAGCCACATCCATCAAGCGTCGTCGAGGTCAGGGTGATCGAGCCTGTTCTTGTGTTTGGAATACCCATCGACTTCATCCTGTTCGCGCTGACGCTGCTCGGGGTCGTGCTGTTCCACCACAAGACGCTTCAGGTCGCGCTCGCCGGCCTGGCCGCGATCATCGTCTACAAACTGGTGTTCACCGGTTTCAAGCACGGCGCGGGCCTCGGCGGTCTCGGCCACCACATGGCGCATGAGTGGGTCACGCTCGCCAATCTGTTTCTGTTGCTGATGGGCTTTGCGCTGCTGTCCCGGCATTTCGAGGAAAGCCGGGTTCCGGATGAGATGCCGGCGCTGCTGCCAGACGACTGGAAGGGCGGCGTCGTGCTGCTCGTCCTGGTGTTCGTGCTGTCGAGCTTCCTCGACAATATCGCCGCCGCGCTGATCGGCGGCACCGTTGCGCGGCACGTGTTCCAGGGCAAGGTTCACATCGGCTATCTCGCCGCGATCGTCGCGGCCTCCAATGCCGGCGGATCCGGCAGCGTCGTCGGCGACACCACCACGACCATGATGTGGATCGCCGGCGTCAGCCCGCTCGCCGTGGTGGAAGCCTATGTCGCGGCCGTCGTCGCGATGCTGATCTTCGCGGTGCCGGCCTCCATTCAGCAACAGCGCTACTCGCCGATCCAGAAGGATCCGCCGAAAGGGCTGAAGATCGACCCGATGCGAGTTTTCATCGTCGCCGCCATTCTGATTGCTGCGCTGGCCGCGAACATCACCGCCAATCTGAAATTCCCCGCTTTGCTCGATGCCGTTCCGGTTCTCGGTCTCGCCGTCTGGGCGGTCACCCTGCTGACGGCGGGATTGCGCGCGCCGGACTGGAAGGTGATGCCCGAAACCTTCAAGGGTACCATCTTCCTCCTCGCGCTCGTCACCGCGGCCTCGATGATGCCGGTCGAGAAACTGCCCGCCGCGTCATGGCCGACCACACTGGGCCTCGGCTTCGTCTCCGCCGTGTTCGACAACATTCCCCTGACCGCGCTCGCGCTGAAACAAGGCGGCTACGACTGGGGCTATCTGGCCTATGCGGTCGGCTTCGGTGGATCGATGATCTGGTTCGGCTCGTCGGCGGGTGTCGCTTTGTCGAACATGTATCCGGAAGCCAAATCCGTCGGCCGCTGGGTCAGCCAGGGTTGGCCCGTGGCTGTGGCTTATGTCGTCGGGTTCTTAGTGATGCTGGCGGTGCTGGGCTGGCATCCCGACCGGCCGCTTTGACCCCCGCGCATCGCAGGTGACGGCCGGTCCCTCGCCGGCCGTCATCCACCGCGCAGTTTCGTCCAACAGACTTAAGCCGCAATGTCATCCAAGTTTCAGGCTAGTTTTCGCATGCAGCGAATCGGCCCGATGATTCGGCGGATGATTTTGACGCGCGGGGGTATTGCCATGGCATTTTTTAAGCGCGAGCTCGGCCCGATCGAGCGCTTCGAGAACGCGCTGAAGGAGAAGCAGACGGCACGGCAGAAGCTGGCCGACCGGCTGAGCATCGCCGAAACGGAACTCGCGGAAAAACGCACCGCCGCCGAACGGCTGGCGGTGGCAGGCGCCGCCAATGCCCGGCTCGATCGCGCCGAAGCCGCCATGCGCGCCGTCGAAGACCGCGCCAAGACATGGCGCGCCGAATTGGCGGAATTCGACGAGCAGGTCGCCTCGGCCGAGCGCGCCCTGAGCGACGCCAAGGCTCAGCGCGACCGCGACACCATGGCGGACCAGATCGAGGCGATGGCTGCGGCGATCGAGAAGGCCGCGCCGGGATTCGATGGCGGCGCCACCGCGCTGGTCGAAGCCGTCACCAAAGCCGCCATGTCGATACCGGAGGCGACCAGGTTCTCGAGCAACGTGGACGCCGTGCGCCGCGAGGTTCTCGCAGCCGCGGACTTGATATGCTGGGAGCTGCGATCCGCGGCCGTGCGCACACGCGCGGGCAATGCCAACCTCGCCAGCCTCGCGCCGTCCGTTTCGGAACAGCCGTCATCGCCGGAGATCGAGCAGCAGTTGATCTACACCCTGCATCCCCTGCTTTGGCGCGAGGGCGACGAGGTGCGCCGGGTTCCGGCCTTTGCGCTGGTCGGGCTGCCCAAGGCGTTGCTGCCGGTAGCGCTGCAGCATCAGCATGTGGACCATCTCAACGCGCGTCGCGTGCAGACCCTGATGCACCTTCATGGCAGCGCAGGGCTCGGCGAACCCGAGGCTGACGATCCGCAACTCATCGATCTCGACGCCTTGCTTGCGGAGCAGACACCGAGCGCGCAAGCCGATGTTGCGTAGGCCATGCGAACGGCGCTCGGTCATCGATCGCCGGACCTCCACCAAGCGCTGAACCAACGCTCCTGGCGAACGTTGTCCGGGTTCATTCGTGAACCCTTCTGCGATGTGGCTACGCGTTGTCACGCTAAGAAGCGTCATTGAGCGACTGCGCGGATCGGCGCGCGCACATCAAACAGCAATGGCCGTTTCACACCGGCCATTGATCTGCGTCAAACCGACCACGAATACCCCAAGCATACTGTGATCCTGGCCAACAGGAATTAGACCATGCGCGCTTGGCTCCGCCTGTTCTCGTCCTTCGCCATCGCTGATCGCTGTGAGCGCGCCGGTCGCCGCACAGCAACCTGATGGGCGATCCAGCACCCAAATGTATCGCGTCCGGGGATCTGAAACCGGGCAACCTGGCACTGATGCCGACGCTGATGCTGAGCATAGGACTGCTGGTGCTGCTATCGGCCGGCTTGATCGTGGCGGTGAACTGGTTCACCGGCCGCGCCATCGTGCAGGAGTTCGCCACCCGCCTCATCGCGCGAGGGTTTTCCATCCAGGAGCTAGCGCTGCGGCGGCACCTTGATGCGGCCGTCGATCAGGCCACTTTCATTGCGGATGCAATCCGCGACGGTCGCTATAAACTCTTCGACCCTGCAATTGACGATTTTATGAGGGGCACGATGGCCGCGGCGCCTCAGGTCGGGGCACTGATCCTCGCCGACCCCACCGGCAAGGCATTGCGCATCATACGCGGCCCGTCCAACACTACGCTTCAACTGGACCATCCTGATATCACCGGAGACCGCCAGCTTGCGGAGATTGCCGATGAAATCCGGCTCCGCAAAGACCCCTATTGGGGACCGCCGGTCTATCGCGAGCTGACACAGACGACTTATCTGAACTATCGCGTCCCGATTCGAAAGGGAGACATGTACCTGGGGTTCGTAACACTCGCGGTATCGACCCGGGCCCTTTCGATCCTTGTAAAGGAACTGAGCGAGCCGTTGCGATCCGCCACCTTCATGCTGTACGGGCGGGACCGCATTCTTGCACATCAGGCGATCTTTGATGGAAGCCGGAAGGTGTCGGAAGACGTTCCACTGCACCTACTCCGAACGTTTGGGGATCGGGTGATCGAAAATTATGCGAGCGCGCAGCCGCTCGACAAGGCCGGGATAACGCCGCCGCCGGGAGCCGTGGCCCGCCAGCAGATGGTCGACGACGAACTCTATTTCATCTTTGCCCGGGATATCTCCGGCTACGGCGATCTGCCGATCACGACAGGTACCTACGTTCTGGCGCGGGCCGTCGACGCGCCTGTTCGACTGTTCTACTGGGCATCGATCATTGCGCTTATCATGCTCGGGGCATCCCTGATTGCGGCCGCGCTGATGGCCAAGACAATCTCAGGCCCGATCCGCCGGGCAGCGAGAGGCGCTGCCGCGATCGGCACCCTGGACTTCGACAAGGTGGCTCCCCTGCAGCACAGCCGCTTTCGCGAGATCAACGACCTGGCGCATTCGTTCAACGCCATGCTCGACGGCCTGCGGGCTTTCGGCCGCTACGTTCCGCGTACGCTGGTAACGCGCCTCGTCAAGGAAGGCCGGGTCGGCGCGGGTACCGAGGAGCGCGAACTTGCCATCATGTTTACCGACATCGTGGGTTTCACCGCAGCATGCGAGAAACTGACCGCTCGCGAGGTCGCCGAGTACATCAATCACCACCTCGCCCTCGTCGCCGCCTGCGTCGAACAGGAAGGCGGCACCATAGACAAATTTATCGGGGATGCCGTGATGGCCTTCTGGGGTGCGCCAGGCCGGGTAGAGAACCCGGCGGCGTCGGCTTGCCGAGCAGCCGTTGCCATACAGCTTGAGATAGCCGCGGAAAACCAACGACGGACCGCTGCGGGACTCGAGCCGGTTCGCATTCGGATCGGCATTCATATGGGTACAGTCGTGGTCGGTGACATCGGTGCACCCAACCGGATCAATTACACGATCGTCGGCGACGCCGTGAACGCAACCCAACGGTTGGAGAGCCTTGGCAAGTCGATTGACCCTGACGCCGAGTCGATCACCCTGGTCAGCCGGAAGGTTTTTGAAGCTCTGCCCGACGGCTTCCATCTCGTCAGCCGGGGATCGCATCTCGTCAAGGGCAAGCACGATAGCCTGGATGTTTATCAGCTCGTCGGCAGGCCGAAGGGTGCCGCGGGCGAACCGATTTGAACTCACTTCGCGGTTGGAGATACTTGTCACGCACCACACAAGACTCCCGCTTTCCGGGTCATGTTCCAAGCCTACCCCGCCCGCGCCGCGCGGCGCAGCGATTGCGGGGGCTGGCCGAAGGCGCGGATGAAGGCGCGGCGCATTCGCTCCGGGTCGCGGAAACCGGTGGTTTGCGCGACGCGCTCGATCGCCTCGCTGGAGGACTGCACGCGCTGCCGCGCCACCTCGATGCGCAGCCGCTCCACCGCCTTTGACGGCGTGGTGCCGGTCTCCGCCATGAAGGCGCGGGTAAAGTGCCGCGAACTCATGCCGGCCTGCTCGGCGAGATCCTCGACGGTGAGCGGCGCATCGAGATGCTCGCGCGCCCAGGCCAGCAGCGGCCCGAAGCGGCCGTTCGGCGCCTTCAATTCCAATAGCGACGAGAATTGCGACTGGCCGCCGCTGCGGCGGTGATAGAGCACCAGTTGCTTGGCAGCCTTCTGCGCGACCTCGTCGCCGTAATCTTCCGCGATCATCGCCAGCGACAGATCGATGCCGGCCGATATCCCGGCCGAGGTCCAGACGTCGCCGTCGCGCACGAAGATGCGGTCGGGCTCCAGCTTCACCTGCGGATAGGCTTTCAGAAAATGCCGCGTGCGCTGCCAATGCGTGGTGGCGCGGCGGCCGTCGAGCAGACCGGCCTCGGCCAGGATATAGGCGCCGGAGCAGACGCTGGCGATGCGGACGCCACGCTTGGCAAGCGTGCGCACGAAGCCGAGCGTTTTCTCGCAGGCCGCCGCCTGCCGCACGCCCTCGCCGCCCGCCACGATCAAGGTGGTGATCGCGCCCGACGGCTTTAGCCCGCGCGCCATCATCTCGACGCCCGAGGAAGAGCGCACCGGTCCCGGCGTCACCGCCACCACCCTGATCGACGGTGCGTTCTCGGCGAAGCGCGCCCCGATCTCGAACACCGAGATCGGGCCGGCGGCGTCGAGCAACTGGAAATCCGGAAACACGAGAATGCCGATCATCATGCAGCTCGCTTTTTGACTGATGTCCTGAAATGAGGGAAAAATGCCATTTCGGACATGAGGCGACCATGTCAGGATACCTTCCGTCAAGCCAAATTTTCGGAGGTCTCGATGTCCGCGCCATCTCCCACGCCCATGCCACTTCAGATCGGCCTCGTGTTGTTCCCCAAGGTTACCCAGCTCGATTTCACCGGACCCTTGCAGGTGTTCTCCAGCCTGCCCGGCGCAAAAATTCATCTGATCTGGAAACGGATCGAACCGGTCACGAGCGATTCCGTGCTGGTGCTGACGCCGACCACGACATTTGCGGACTGCCCGCAGCTCGACGTCATCTGCGTGCCCGGCGGGTTCGGCACCGACGACATGATCAATGACGAGGAGATGCTGGCCTTCCTGCGCCAGCAGGCCCCCGGCGCGAAATACATCACCTCGGTCTGCACGGGATCATTGGTGCTCGGCGCCGCCGGACTGCTGAAAGGCTATCGCGCGGCCACGCACTGGACGGCGATGGACTTCCTCTCGGCGTTCGGCGCGATCCCGACCAGGACGCGCGTCTGCGTCGACCGCAACCGCGTCACCGGCGGCGGCGTCACCGCAGGCATCGATTTCGCGCTGACGCTGGTCTCGCTGCTGCACGACCAAAAGACCGCGGAGGCGATCCAGCTCCGGCTCGAATACAATCCCGCGCCACCATTCAATTCCGGCTCGCCCGACACCGCGCCGCCGGACGTGCTCGCCTTCATGAAAGACAGGATTGGGCCAGCGCAAATCCGTCGCGGCGAGATGATTGACCGCGCCGCTGCGCGGCTGCGGTGACCTCCCTCCGCCGTCATGCCCGCGAAGGCGGGCATCCAGTAAACGCTGGTGTCAACTGAAGCCGAGAGAGCACGGCGTACTGGATCGTCCGCCTTCGCGGACGATGACCAAAAACCAACACACGGTATCGCCGCCACAAAGAAAAAGGCCGCCTGGTTTCCCAGACGGCCTTTCCTGTCCTACGGCAGTCACACATTAGCGGGCGATTTCAGGACCTCTGCACCGGGGGCCTATTTCCCGGCCGTATCCTGATCGGTGACCGCTGCAAATCGGGGCAGTCGCGACTGGATCCCGACACCGACGCGATGGTTTCCCATCTCCGTAAGATGACCTTATTAAGCCGCGACAACGCGGACAGCACAAGACGGCGCCAAGGTATGTCCCCGCTGATCCCGTTATTCACAGGGTTGATGGCTGTGGCCCAAGGCGCGTGCAACCGCAATGCGGTCGCGGACGATGACGATCCGTCTCAGCTTCCCGGCGTCCAGGCCTGATAGTCGCCGGTCGCCTTGGGGCGGCGGCCGCTGGCCAACGTCGAGCCGGAGGGACGATAGGCCGCGGGTGTGCCCGTCATGTTGGGCACATGCGGCTTTTCCCATTCGCGCGGCGTGTAGTTCTCTTCGGTCGGGGCAACATCGACGGTGTGATGCAGCCAGCCATGCCATGACGGCGGTACCCGGCTCGCTTCGGCATAGCCGTTATAGACCACCCAGCGCCGCTCGAAGCCGAGCGTCGGATCGATCTTGCGGCCCTTGGTGCGATAATAGCTGTTGCCCTGCTCGTCCTGGCCGACCAGTTCGCCGAATCGCCACGTCCACAATTGCGTGCCGAACGTCTGGCCGCTCCACCAGGTGAAAAATTTCAGCAGAAACAGCTTCATGAGAGCTCGGCCGGTTCGAGAGGTCGTGCCGCTGTGATGCCACCCGCGCGGCGGATTGTCCAGCCAAAGGCTGATATTACAGCCCTGCCGGGGCGGCACTTTGCGCGGCCCGATCGCGCGCGCGAATGGTCGCCGAATAGGCGCAATCCGTTCATTCCGGGTACAGTTCCGATCTGACAGGCTCAGCCCGCGCGCAATCAATACGCAGCCTCGGGAACGTCCGCCTCTTGAAAGGGTTAGGACTTATATCGGGCATATGGAGTCAATAATGATCAATCTTAAAGTTTTGAGTACGGCGGCGGCGTTCGCGCTTGTGTTGCCGATGGTCAGCGCCGTGCAGGCGCAGGACCGCGGATCGGGCGGCATGCCAGGTGGCGGCGGTGCCAGAGCCGGCGGTGGTGGCGCAGCTCTGAGCGGCGGCGGTGGCGGCTTCAGGGCCGGCGGCGGAGGCGGAGGCGGTGGCTTCAGATCCGGTGCCGTCGGCGCACCCTCGATGGGCGGCGCACCTGCTGGAATGCGGCCGGGCCCGGCAATGGGATCCCGCCCCATGCCAGGCGGCGGCGGAGCGCCTGTCGTGAGCGGCGGCAGCGGCGGAAATCGTTTTGCCGGCCGTGGCGGCTACAACGGCGGCGGATATCATGGCGGCGGTTATCGCCATCATTACCGTGGCGGCGGCGGCTTCTGGCCGGGTGTCGCGGTTGGCGTTGGCGTAGGGTCAACCTACGGCTACTACGGCAGCCCATCCTACTACGATGACTCATATGGGTATTACGACGACACCGCGGTCGTCGCGGCGCCCCCGTCCGACGATGATGCCGTGGCGTATTGCACGCAAAGGTACCGCTCCTACGATCCGGCGTCGGGAACCTATCTCGGTAACGACGGCCTACGGCATCCCTGCCCGGCGCAATAGCACGCTAACGTGAGTTTAGAAGGGCGGCGCACTTCCGGTGCGTCGCCCTTTTCGTTGCAAATTACGCGCGCAACGCCACGGCAACGCCGCCCAGCGTGAACACCAGCGCCGCGATCTCGCGCAGCCCGAGCGGCTCATGCAGCATCGCCCCCGCCGCAAGCACCCCGATGACCGGAACCAGCAAGGTTCCAATCGAAGCCGTCGCCGCCGGCAACCGCTCCAGCGCGGCAAACCAGCACACATAGCAAAGACAGAACTGGATCAGCGTCATATAGAGCAGCGACAGCCAGCCGACATATGACAGCGCGGCCAAATGCGGCTGCTCGACCGCAAGCCCAACAATCGCAATCGGCACGCAGCCGAGCCCGATCTGCCAGGCCGCCAGCGACAGCGGTGGCATCGCCAGCGGGAAATGCTTGGTCAGTACGGTGCCAAGGGCGACGCACACCGCGCCGGCCAGCGCGAAGGCGATGCCCGGCAACTTCTCGACACTGGCCTCGATGCCGTTGCCACCGATCAGCACGGCGATACCGGCGAGCGCCACCGTCAGCGCGACGGCGCGCAACGGCGACAGCCGTTCGCCCAGAATCGGCCGTGCCAGAAACGCCACCCAGACCGGGATCGATATGCCGAGCACCGCGGCCTCGCTGGCATTGAGCCACAACAGCGCCAATCCCATGAATGCCACCCAGCCGCCGATCGTCAGCATCGAAACCAGCAACAGCCGCAGCCACATCGGCCGCGGCACGCTCAATGTTTGCCGCCGTGCCAGCGCAACCAGCGCCAAAGCCGCAGCGCCGGCGATGCCGCACAAGCCGCGCGAGGACAATGGCGGCCATTCCGACAACAAATGCTTCATGATCGGGAAGTTGAGGCCCCACCCGACCGATGTAACGGCAAGCAGGACGAGCCCGAGCGGCGACAGCCGCCCTGCGCGATTGATTGAAGGCATCAGATTTAGATCCGGAACCGGAAGTGCACTTGTTCTTGTTGTGACACAGCGAAACGGAATTGCCCCTCAACAACTTTTGTGTGCACTCTAGCACACGGCGACCTGTCAGCGTTTCGACCGAATCGTCACATGGGATGTGCGTCCATCTGGCCGCCGCCCGAGGAAGAAGGAATCATCGTGCCGCGGATTCTCGTGGTCGATGACGACCCGTTGGTTTGTGCAGCCATCGAGGTCTGTCTGACTCGCAAGGGTTTCGAGGTCACCGTTGCCGACGGTGGTGAAGCGGGAATGCGCGCTATCGAAGCCGCCGATTTCGATGCCATGCTGATCGACGTGTTCATGCCGCATATGCGTGGTTTCGAAGCGATCCGGATGTTCCATGAGCGCAAGCCGGAGATACCGATCATCGCGATGTCGGGCTACGCCTTCGCCAACGCTGAACGCGCACCGGATTTTTTGCGGATGACCCTCGAGCTCGGCGCGGCATGCTGCCTGCGCAAGCCCTTCACGCCGGACGCGCTGTTGACGTCGGTCGATCAGTGCATCACCACACCGAAAGCGTCCGCGCGTCACTCGAATTCGTGAAGTAAGCAACCGGCAATGCCCTCGCAGCGCATCATCCTTGCAATTGGCCTCGCTATCCTGCTCATTATCAGCGCTGCCTCGATCGGTTTGGACCTCACGTCACGGTCCGATAACGCTTCCGTCGACCGCGCGCTCGGAATACTCGCAAAAATCTCCGATATGCGTCCGCTGCTGCGCCGGGCGGAGAGCGCGGCGCGGGCCTTTGCACTATCAGGCGATCAGGAATTCGCCAGGGAGTATCGCGAGGCCAGCGACCCGATCCTGCCGGCGCTCACGGCACTGGTCGAAGCCGTCAAGGCCAATCCCACCGAAAAGCGGTTGATCGAAGACACCAGGACGCTGGTGGAGCGCCAGATTGCCGTCAATGGCGAATTGATCAGGCTCCGGAATGCGGGAGACAACGCCGCCGCCGCAGCCCTCGTCGGCCAGGAGGACCGCGCGGCGACGGCTGCGATCGCCGGAAACCTCGAAAAGGCGGTGACGGAAGAACGCAGGCTGCTCTTCGCGCGGCGCGCCGAATCCGAAACCAACGGGATGTTGCTGCTGGCGATCGATCTTGTCGGCGTCGTGTTGATTCTGATCCTCGCCACCGTCCTGACGGTGTCGACCCGCCGTTCGCGCCGGGAACTGCAGGATTCGCTCAGCGCCACCCGGGCCACCAACGAGGCGCTGGAGGCGGCGGTCGCCGAGCGGACCGAGCATCTGGTCGCCGCCCATGACGAACTCAGGCTTTCGGCCGCCGTGCTGCGCAGCACCTTTCACAGCATGGCGGAGGCGGTGCTCGTCATCGACGCCAAGGGAGATATTTTGCTCTCCAACCCCGCCGCCGAGAAGATGTTGCGTTACCGGGCGGGAATGACGGTGGAGCAGGTACGCTCGCTCAGCACGGCCTTTCACGCCGACGGCGTCACGCCGCTGCCGATCCGGGACATGCCCTCCGCGCGGGCGCTGCGCGGCGAAGCGTTCGACGCCGAGGAAATCGTGGTTCACCGCGTCAGCGGCGAGCCGCCGGTTCATCTCATCGTCAGCGGCCGGCCGCTGCGTGACGCCGCGGGCGCCATCAGCGGCGCGGCGCTGGTCTATCACGACGCCACAGCCTCGCGCGAAACCGAACACAAGCTGCTGCAATCGCAGAAGCTCGACGCCATCGGCAAACTCACCGGCGGCGTCGCGCACGACTTCAACAACATGCTGACGGTGATCACCGGGACCACCGAAACGCTGGTCGCGGGTCTTGCGCATCAGCCGGCGCTGCAGAAGACGGCCGAATTGATCGACCAGGCGGCGGAACGCTGCAGTGAGCTGATCCAGCATCTGCTCGCCTTCGCCCGCCGCCAGCCGCTGCAGCCGCGCGATGTCGACGTCAACGCCACCGTGCTCGACATCGCAAAGTTGCTTCGCCCGACGCTTGGCGAGCAGATCGAGGTCAATTCGATCCTCGAGCCGGAAACGGCGACCGCCCATATCGACGCCTCGCAGCTCGCCAACTCCCTGCTCAACATGGCGATCAACGCCCGTGACGCGATGCCGAACGGCGGCAAGCTGCTGCTGGAGACGCGCAACGTCGTGCTCGACGAAGCCTATGCGCAAGCCAACCCCGACGTGAAGCCCGGACCCTATGTGATGCTTGCGGTCAGCGACACCGGCACCGGCATGTCGCAGGACGTGCTGGACAAGGTGTTCGAGCCGTTCTTCACCACCAAGGATGTCGGCAAGGGCACAGGCCTTGGGCTGAGCATGGTCTATGGCTTCGTCAAGCAGTCGGGCGGACACATCCGGATCTACAGCGAGGTCGGCCACGGCACCACGATCAAGCTCTATCTGCCGCCGGGCCGCGGCCAGGTCGAGGCCGCACCAGCCGCGGCATCATCGCTGTCGCTTGGCAACGAAACCGTCCTGGTGGTCGAAGATGACGCGCTGGTGCGCAATTTCGTCACCGCGCAATTGCAGAGCCTCGGCTACCGCACGGTAGCCGCCGCCAACGGACCGGCGGCGCTGAACCTGATCGAAGGCGGACAGGCGTTCGATCTGCTGTTCACCGATGTCATCATGCCCGGCGGCATGTCCGGCCGCGAGCTGTCGGAGAAGGTGTTGAAACTCCGGCCCGGCATCAAGGTGCTCTACACATCGGGCTATACCGACAATGCGATCGTGCATCAGGGCCGCCTCGACCCCGGCGTGCTGCTGCTGACCAAGCCGTATCGGAAGTCCCAGCTCGCCAACATGATCCGCCGCGCGCTGACGGGCTGAGCCGGCACAAGGCGCGAGCTTCTTCTCCGCACGTGCGTCGTCGTTTTGAGTGCCGAGTTGGTGTATGGAGAAGAAAACCATGGATGGAAGGATTCTCGGAACAGCCAATGACCGCGCCCAATTTGAACTACAAGCGCTGCTACGTGGATTGGGGTGGACGATGCGCCTACTGCAACATTGGTCTTCCCAGAATAAAATGGGACGGCAAAGTCAGAGCCGGCATCGACCATTTCATCCCGCTCTCAAAGGGAGGACAGAATGTCAGGGGCAATCGTGTGCTCTCCTGCTACCCCTGCAATCTCGCCAAGAACGACACCGACCCGCGCGAAACAAATCAATGGCCCCATATTGAACGGCGGCTTGCCGAGATCGCCGCCACCCCGCTGATCAGCCACCGCCGGCTTAAAGAAATCCTGCCCGAATTGGTGAAGCAGGTTTACGCCTAAGGCTTGATCCGGACCCGAGGCGTATCTAACCGGCTGCCTTGGAAATGAACTTCTCTGAGAGGTCATTCAAATAGGTTCGCAACTCGTCGATATCTCCGAATTCTTTGAATTCGCCTCGGTCCAATGCTCCACGCCGACCCGAGCCGCTGATCGCAGGGCCTTCAGCTTGCTCGCATCCTCCGCTTCGCGTTGCATCACTCCGAGCCCGAGCCGCCCGCCACGATCTTCTCGTTCAGTTTCTGATCCACCGTCTGCACCGTGCGGTCGATCTCGGCGCTGGAGGCGCCGAGCTGGTCGGACACCAGCTTCACCAGCAAGTCGACCCGCTCGATGAATGGCGCGCCGCTGGCCACCGCCCGCGCGGCCGATGACGGCTTGAGCAGGCTTTCCGCCGCCTTGGCATACTTTGCGAACGGCACCTGATCCGCCGGATCGGCGCCCAGACGCCGGGCAATGCCGTCGACATGGTCGTAGATCGATTGCGAGAGTTTCAGGTCGCCATGCACGGCGTCGCGGATCGACTGCGGCTCGTGCGGCGTGATGCAGCGGTAGTTGCCGGTCAGCAGCATCGACCATTTGGCCAACGGCACGAACAGCGAGTCGAACACCTTGAGTTTTACGGGAACGTCCTTGCCGTCGAGCGTCACCGCGTCGATGCCGGCTTCAAGCTCGCGCAGCAGCGCGTTGTGCTTTGCGTCCTCGAAGGCGGCGGCCTTGAAGTTGGTCGGTAGCCCGACATGCAGCACGTTCGCCGCCTCTTCCGGCGGACGGAACGCCTGCGGATCGGGCGAGCACAGCGTGACCAGCCCCGGCTTGAACCGTTCCCACACCGACGCGTTGGTGTAGGCCTCCTCCAGGTCCATGTCCGCCAGCGCCGGGATGCGTTTCAGATAGGGCAATGGCGGCATGTTCATGATCGAGAGGCAAGGAAGCCCGGCGGCGGCGATCTTGATCATTAGCACGCGGATCGTGTGATTGGTGTATTGCGGCTCCTGCATCGCAAGGCCGACCAGATCGTAGCGCGACAGGTCGACATCCTGCGGCGTGGTCGCGTCCAGTTTGCCGGGCAGATCGCGCGAGAAGATCGCGCGGTGCACCGCCTCGTCGCGCAGCTTGATGCGCACTTCCGTGCCGTCGCGGTTGATGAGGTCTGCCGTTTTCCGGCGGCAAACCAGGGTCACGTTGTGCCCGGCCATCAAAAGCTTCGTCGCCAGCAGGGAGCCGTAAGAGGCCCCCAGGATCAGAATGTTGCGCGCCATACTCTCTCTTTCACGGATGATGTGAGAAACGCCCCGCCGGCGGGGCCGGAATTTCGCCCGTGGCATACAACGAATTTGTAGATGTTACAATCACATAGCTGGCGTCTTTTTCCCAGATCCGGGTCCCCGGCCGATTGACGCCCTTTTCCGTCCGTGGAAGCGTGGGATTTCAACTGCCCCGCCCGATACCCGTTCCGCACCCCAACCGCTTGCACGGAGAATGACACGTGTTCACGCGACGCGCTTTCTCGATGTCGGCCGCTGCCGTTCTCCTCGCCCGCGGAAGCGGCGCCCGCGCCCAGGGCATCTTTGCTACGCAAAACATCCGCCTCGTCGTCGGCTATCCGGCCGGCGGCGGCGTCGACATCGTTGCCCGGCTGCTCACCGACCCGATGAAGGCAGCGTTCGGCCAGGCGGTGCTCGTCGAAAACAAGCCGGGTGCTGCGGCGATGATCGCGGCGCAATCGGTTGCTCGCGCCGCCCCCGACGGCCACACGCTGCTGGTCTCGGCGGCCGGCGAGGTCGCCGTCAATCAGCACATCTATAAGGAGCGGATGACCTACGATCCGCAGAAGGAGCTGACGCCGGTGGCGCTCGCCGGCATCGTGCCCTGCGTGGTGGTCGTGGCGGCGACCACGCCGGTCAAAACACCGGCGGAGCTGATCGCCTATGCGCTGGCGAACAAGGGAAAACTCTCCTTCTCCTCGTCGGGCGTCGGGAACCCGCAGCATCTCGCCGGCGAGCTGATGAACCGCATGGCCGGCACCGATGTGCTGCACGTTCCCTATCGCGGGTCTGCGCCGGCCGTGACCGACGTCGCGGTCGGCGCGGTGACAATGAGCTTTTCCAGCCTCGGGGCGGCGCTGCCCCTGATTCAGGATGGACGGCTGCGCGCGGTTGCCGTCACGTCGCGCGAGCGGATGCCGCAATTGCCCGACGTGGCCCCGCTGAGCGAGGGTTCGCCGGCGCTGGCCGGATACGAGCTGCTGAACTGGTTCGGCGTGTTCGCCCCCTCTGCCACGCCGGAGCCGCTGCAGGCACGCCTGTTCGAGGTGATCTCGAACGCGCTGCAGGAAAAGGCGACGATGGAGAAGCTCCTGATCCAGGGCATCGTCCCGCGGCCGATGACGCTTGCCGAGCTGCGCAGCTTCGTGCGATCGGAGAACGAGAAATTCGGCAGGGTTGCCGAGGCCGCGAAGATCCGGGCCGAGTGACGAACAGCGGGTGCGACATGTATCGGATCGACGTGCTGGTGCAGGGATTTCCGGGCAAGGCCGTCTGCCACGGCGGGCTCGGCTGGAGCACCATCGCGCTGCTGCGCTCCGACCGGCACACCATCCTGATCGATGTCGGCGCCTTCGGCATTCGCAAGCCGCTGGAGAGCCAGCTCAAGGCGGCCGGCGTCGCGCCTGATGATATTACCGACGTCGTCCTGACCCATGCCCATTACGAT